>Ga0081606_1000155_pt1 | contig 21262 bp, 20 predicted proteins | sample EareggfetidaYelm_FD_71127 | JGI IMG/M metagenome (GOLD analysis project Ga0081606, IMG submission 71127) | Earthworm egg capsule microbial community from the University of Washington, USA - E. fetida Yelm (SPADES assembly) (version 2) | ecosystem: Host-associated > Annelida > Reproductive system... | reverse complement strand
GCGATGTTGCTGACCAGGCGGCCAAAGCGCAGTTGCGCGTCCTGCAAGGCATAGTCGGCGAGAAACCGGTTGCACCCGCCCGAACCCGTGGCGCGGGCCTCATCGGCCTGTAGCACCAGGTGCGGCGCCACCTCACCCTCGGCGGGGCGCGGCAGGGTCTCGGCGTCGATGGCCACCAGCCGCCAATGCGTCAGCGTCAGCGGCACCGCCGCCTGCTGCGTGGCCGGCTGTGGCCGCAGGCGCTCCAGCAGCACATCCACATGGCGCCAGGCCGGCGCCTGCGGCACCGGATGGCGCCGGTTGCTGGCCAGCAGCAAACGCCCTTGCAGCGTGACGCTGGCGCGCACCTCGTAGCGGCCCTGGGGCAGAAAGTGCGCCGAGGGGTAGGCAATCCAGATCGCATAGGGCGCCGGCCCGGCAGGCGCGCGGCGCTGGCGGCCGAGCACCACCGGGGGCCGGTCCGGGTCGGTGACATCGAGCAGCGTGGCTTCGAAAACCGCCTCGGGGGGCAGCAGCACCCGCTCGCGCGTCAGCGCCACACCGGAGACCACGGCGTCGGGCGCCGGCGGCCGGCTGGCGCAGCCGGCCAGCAAAGCACAGACCAGTGTCGCGCCACCGATCAGATGCCGCAGGCTGCGCGCAGCCATCGGAGCGCAGCGCCAGGCGCATCGTGCGGCCCATACCGAGCGTATTGGCAAGCGATGCAACGCCGCGCTGCGCTCCGATGGCCAGCGCAGACCGACAGATGACCGGTGACGCGACACCAGGCCGCACAGCCATGCACCCGCGCGCAACGCCGTCCCGGCCCGGTTTCAGCTGAGCACCACGCTCGACAGGCGGCGGCGGTAGCTGGCCACCACCGGGTCTTCGGGCGGGATCTGGCCCTCGGCCACCTTGGGCTTGGGCGGCTCGATGATCTCGAGCACGGCCACGCAAGTCTTGCGCGCCGCCTCATCGTTCCAGCCCTTGTCGCGCATCAGGATTTCCAGCAGTTCGTCCAGCGCATCGGTCCAGCGCTGGCCGGCCATGAGCCAGCGGGCGCGGGCGTAGCGGGTGTCGAAGTCGCGCTTGTTGGCGGCGATCCTGGCCGCAAAGCCGGCCTCGGCGTCGGCGTCGTATGCGCCCGTGGCGGCGAAATCGAGCGCATCGAGCCAGGCTTTGAGCGCGCCGAACTTGCGCGACCCCGCCGCCTTGGCCAGCACCGGGGCAAAGGCCGTTCTGGCGTCGCCCGCGCGGTCCAGTTGCAGCAGCAGCTTGACGTAGTCGAAGCGGGCATCGTCGTTGGCCGGGTCGGCCATCACGGCATGTTGCAACTTCTCCAGCGCGGTGTCGGTATCGCCCTCGGCCAGGGCTTGCAAAGCCTGCTCTTCCTCGGCGTTGGCGACCAGCTCTGCGACGCTGGGCAAATGCTTGTCGAGGAAGCTGCGCAACTGGCTTTCGGGCAACGCGCCGGTGAAGCCATCCACCGGCTGGCCGTTCATCAGCAACATGCAGGTGGGGATGCTGCGCACGCCGAACATGCCCGCCAGTTGCTGCTGCCGGTCCGAATCGATCTTGGCCAGCTTGAAGCGGCCGGCGTACTCGGTTTCGAGCTTTTCCAGCACCGGGCCGAGCGACTTGCAGGGGCCGCACCAGGGGGCCCAGAAGTCCACCAGCACGGGCACATGCGCGGAGGCGGCAAGCACCTCGGTTTCAAAATTCTCTACGGTGACGTCAATCATGATGGTGTTCGGGCCGGGGCCGGTGAAACGTGCAGCGCGCTATTTTGGCGCATCGCCACCGGCCCTGCAGCGCGGGGACGTGCAAAAAGTACAATCGCCGGCTGCGGGTCGGTCTGCGACCCGCAGCAGCGCCCGAACGACACCCACCGATGAACACCCTACAGATCGGCGTGCTCATGGGCTCCAGCAGCGACTGGGACACCATGCGGCATGCCGTGCAGATTCTTGAGCAGTTCGGCATCGCCCATGAGGCCCGCGTGATCTCGGCGCACCGCATGCCGGACGACATGTGGGCCTATGCCGATGCCGCCGCCGGGCGCGGCCTGAAGGCCATCATCGCCGGGGCCGGGGGCGCCGCCCACCTGCCCGGCATGTTGGCCGCCAAGACCACGGTGCCGGTGCTGGGCGTGCCCGTGGCCAGCCGCCATTTGCAGGGCGTCGATTCGCTGCACAGCATCGTGCAAATGCCCCGGGGCATTCCGGTGGCCAGCTTTGCGATCGGCAGCGCAGGCGCGGCCAATGCCGCGCTGTTTGCGGTGGCCATGCTGGCCAACGAAAACCCCGCGCTGCGCCAGCGCCTGCAAGCCTTTCGCGCCGAACAGACCGAGGCGGCGCGCCGCATGACCCTGCCGCCCATCGCATGAGAGCATGAGAGCATGAGAGCATGAAGATGTGGACAACGATCCGGAACACCCCCCACCCCCGATGTGCCTGCGCCCCTGGTGCGGGCTGCGCCCGTTGCACGGGGCGCGGCTGAGATGCAGCACCACGCGAACATGACCGCGCCTGGCGCCGCCCCGATCGCCTTGCGCCCGCAGGCGCCGCTGTTGCCGGGCCGCACCCTGGGCGTGCTCGGCGGCGGCCAATTGGGCCGCATGTTCGTGCATGCGGCGCAGGCCATGGGTTATGGCACGGTGGTGCTCGACCCCGACCCCGACAGCCCCGCCGGGCAAGTCAGCCACCACCATATACAGGCCGGCTATGACGACCCGCAGGGCCTGGCCGAACTGGCCCGCCTGGCCGATGCGGTGACGACCGAATTCGAGAACGTGCCGGCCGCAGCGCTGGCGACATTGGCCGCCCGGCGCCCGGTGGCGCCCGCCGCCAACGCCGTGGCCCTGGCGCAGGACCGGGCACAGGAAAAAGCCCATTTCGTGCGCTGTGGCGTGCGCTGCGCGCCCTATGCCGTGATCGCCTCGGCCGAACAATTGGCCGCAGCACCGGCCGAACTGCTGCCCGGCATCCTGAAAACCATGCGCCTGGGCTACGACGGCAAGGGCCAGCGGCGCGTCACGACCGCTGCCGAACTGAGCGCCGCCTGGCACTCGCTCGGCCAACAGCCCTGCGTGCTGGAGCAGTGGCTGGCGCTGGCGCTGGAATGCTCGGTGATCGTGGCGCGCGGCGCCGACGGCAGCATCGTGCACCTGCCGGTGCAGCGCAACCTGCACCGCGACGCCATCCTGGCCGTGACCGAGGTGTATGCGGGAAACCTGCCGCAGGCGCTGGCAGAGCAAGCGCTGCAAGCGGCCATTTCGATCGCCAACGGCTTGCAGTACGTGGGCCTGCTGTGCGTGGAGTTCTTCGTCTTGCAGGACGGCAGCCTGGTGGTCAACGAAATCGCCCCGCGCCCGCACAACAGCGGTCACTACAGCCAAAACGCCTGCGACCTGTCGCAGTTCGATCTGCAACTGCGCACCCTGGCCGGCCTGCCACTGACCGCGCCGCGCCAGCACAGCCCGGCGGTGATGCTCAACCTGCTGGGCGAGCTGTGGTTTGCGCAGGGCGCCGTGGCGCAGACCCCGCCCTGGGCCGAGGTGCTGGCCCTGCCGGGCACCCACCTGCACCTGTACGGCAAAGGCCAGGCCAGGCCGGGCCGCAAGATGGGCCACCTGAACGTCACCGGCCCCAGCCCGCAGGCCGCCCGCGCCACGGCCCTGAAAGCGGCGGCCCTGCTGGGCATCGCGCCATTTTGACCATGCTCCTCGACGCTGACCGAGCATGATCCTCGACGGTCATGACCCCCGCGCCATCGCCGCAGCCGCCCGCGCCCTGCGCAGCGGCGCGCTGCTGGGCCTGCCCACCGAGACCGTGTACGGCCTGGCGGCTGACGCCGGCAACGATGCCGCAGTGGCGCAAATCTTTGCCGCCAAGGGCCGGCCCCGCGACCACCCGCTGATCGTGCATGTGGCCAGCGCCGAAGGCATCGCCCACTTCGCGCGCGCACTGCCGGCCTTTGCCCAGGCCCTGGCCGATGCGTTCTGGCCCGGGCCGCTGACGCTGATCCTGCCGCGCCGGCCAGGCGTGGCCAGCGCAGCCGCCGGCGGCCAGGACAGCGTGGGCCTGCGCTGCCCGGCGCACCCCGTCGCGCAGGCGCTGCTGCGGGCCTGCGCGGCGCCGCCGCCCGAGGGCGGCACGGACCAGTGCCATGGCCAGAGCGGCCGGCCCATCCGGGGCCTGGCCGCGCCCAGCGCGAACCGCTTTGGCCGGGTCAGCACGACCACCGCGCAGCATGTGCAGGACGAATTGGGCGCCGCGCTGCTGGTGCTCGATGGCGGGCCCTGCGCGCTGGGCATCGAATCGACCATCGTCGACTGCACGCGCGGTCTGCCGGTGCTGCTGCGGCCCGGCTCGATCACGCGCGCGCAGATCGCGGCCGCCTGCGGCATCGCGCCGCTGTCGCGCGCCGAGTTGCCGGCCCTCGATCCCCGTGCCCCGGGCACGCTGGCGGCCCACTATGCCCCCAGGGCCAAGGTTCGCCTGATGGACGCCCGGGCCTTGCAGACCAGCCTGGACCTGTGGGCCGCCACCGCCACCGCCCCCGCCGCCCCGATGGCCGTCTACGCCCGGTCTGCGCTGCGCATGCCCGCGCCCGGACCCATCCTGCGGCGCATGCCCGATGACGCCAGCGCCACCGCGCAGCAACTGTTTGCCGTGCTGCGCAGCCTGGACGACGCAGGCGTGCCACTGATCTGGATCGAAACCCCGCCCGCGACCCCCGATTGGGAAGGCGTGCGCGACCGGTTGCAGCGTGCCGCTGCCGCCTGAGCGCCGGGCTGTGCTCTGTGGACGGATGGGATGTGCCGTTTCCTGCCAAGACTTGCATTCAATGCGCAGCCGCCATGACGAAGATGAAAATACACCGCTTCGCGGCGCCCGGGAGCGGGCGCTGGCGCCGGGTGGTCGAGCTGCGCGGCGCGCCGTTCGGGCAAACAGCCGCCGTTTGAAGGAGCATGACCCCATGACCCCCTCCATATATGTATGTGTGCGATCGACTTTTTCTGGCGCGCCGCCCTTCCGCGGGCACTGGCCGCCATGGCCCGCTGAAGGAAAACCTCCGATGACCCGCTCTGCCCACCCCTGTGCCCACCCCCCTGTCGCCCGCCGGTGCGCGCGCACCCCGACGCCCGCCGCAGCAGCCCCCGGCCAGGACGGTCGATCATGAGCGCCGCCCGGCCGCCCGAAGGCGCTCATACCGCCGCCGAAGGTACCCCGGAGCGCGCTGCCGACAACGCCCAGGAAGGCGCCGTGCTCGTGACCGGCGCCAGCCGTGGCATCGGTCGCGCCGTGGCGGCGCGCCTGATGGCCGACGGCCTGCAGGTGGTCAACTACGACATCGTCCCACCGGGCGCGCTGGGCGCGCGCGAAACTTTCGTGCCGGTGGATCTGGCCGACGAGCGCGCGCTGCGCGCCGCCCTGGCGCGCACCGTGGCCGAACGGCCGGTCACGCGCCTGGTGAACAACGCCGGTATCGTGCGCCCGGCAACCATCGATGCCGTCACCAGCGCCGACCTGCAGGCCGTGATGGCCGTCAACGTGGCTGCGGCCATCCTCTGCGTGCAGGCGCTGCTGCCGGCCATGCGCGCAGCGCGCTTTGGGCGCATCGTCAATATCTCCAGCCGTGCCGCGCTGGGCAAGGCCGAGCGCATTGCCTACGCTGCCAGCAAGGCCGCAGTGCACGGCTACACGCGCGCGCTGGCCTTGGAATTGGCCGCCGACGGCATCACCGTCAACGCCATCGGCCCCGGCCCCATTGCCACCGAACTCTTCGAGCGCGTGAACCCGCCCGGCGCGCCTGCGACGCAGCGCATTCTCGACACCATCCCGCTGCGCCGCATGGGGCATCCCGACGACATAGCGCACCAGGTCGCCTCGCTGCTCGATGCGCGTGCCGGCTTTACCACCGGCCAGGTGCTGTATGTCTGCGGTGGCATGACGGTGGGGCTTGCGCCCTGAGCGTCCGGCCCAACGGCCGCCCTGCGCCGCGCCCGGTCCGGGCGGCGGGCGCGGCGTGACCGTGGCGGCCACCGGCCCGGCACGCCCCGGCGCCAGCCGCGCACCGATCCCGGCGCGGCAAGGCGGCCAGCGCACCGGCACGGATGGCCGGGCCTGCCCGACGCCGGCACCGGCGGCAGGGCTGCGACGGCGGACTCGGGTTTGACCCGATGGGTGGAGCGGGCAAGGCGCCGTATCCTGAATTGGCCTTACCAATTTTCGATCGTCGTCCAACGCAGGGCCAGCCTGCGCCGCCCGTCCCGTGCCACTGCAGACCGTAGAACCCCAACGCCTGTATCGCCAGATCGCCGAGCAGTTGCGCGCCCTGATCGCCCAGGGCGCTTTCGATGCCGGTGCGCGGCTGCCTGCCGAGCGCGACCTGGCCCAACGACTGGGCGTGAGCCGGCCGTCGGTGCGCGAGGCGCTGATCGCGCTGGAGGTCGAGGACTGGGTGGAGGTGCGCATCGGCTCGGGCGTGTACGTGCTCAACCGCGCGCAGTGCGCGCGCCGGCCCGTGGCGTCTGCCGAGGCCGTGGCGCCCTCGGAGTGGGGGCCGCTGGAACTGATCCGCGCGCGCCGCGTGGTCGAGGGCGAGACTGCCGCCATCGCCGCCCGCTGCGGCAAGCGCAAGGATGTGGACGCGATGTCGCGCGCCATCGCCTCGATGCACGAACAGGCCGAGCGCCGGGTTGCGCCGCTGGACGGCGACCGCGCCTTTCACCTGGCCATCGCCGGCGCCAGCGGCAATACGGTGCTGGTGGAGACGGTGCAGGGCTTTTGGGATTCGCGCCAGGGGCCGATCTTCATGCGGCTTGGCGGCTATTTCGAGACCGTGACCTCTTGGCGCGTCGCCATTGCCGAGCACGAAGCCATCCGCGACGCGATCGCCGCGCACGACGCCGGGGCCGCGCGCGACGCGATGCACGCGCACATGGACAAATCGCACCGCCGTTTCAGCGTGAACTGGCGCCGCACCAAGTCGACCTGACATGCCGACCCGGCATGCCAGCCCCTCCTCCCGACACGCATCCCCGACACCATGAGCAGCCAACGAACGGCCCTTCGGACATTCGCCGCCTGCGCGCTGGCCGCCGCCAGCCTCGGCCTGGCGGGCATCGCCGCCGCGCAGGCCAAGCTCAAGTGGGCCCATGTCTACGAGACATCGGAACCGTTTCACAAATACTCGGTGTGGGCCGGCAACGAGATCAAAAGGCGCACCAACGGCCGCTACGAGGTGCAGGTGTTCCCGGCCTCCACGCTCGGCAAGGAAGCCGACATCAACCAGGGCCTGACGCTCGGCACGGTCGACATCATCATGGCCGGCCCGAGTTTCGCGGGCCGCCTCTACCCACCGCTGGCGGTCTCGGCCTTTCCGTTCATCTTTCGCGATGCCGAGCACCAGATCAAGTACGCCAGGAGCGATGTGTTCAAGGAACTGGCCAAGGGCTACGACGACAAGAGCGGCAACCACATCACGGCGCTGGGCTACTTCGGCACGCGCCATGTCACCTCCAGCGCCGCGCGCCCGGTGGCCCGGCCCGAGGACATGAAGGGCCTGAAGATCCGCGTGCCCGATACGCCGGCCACGCTGATTTTTCCGCGCGCACTGGGCGCCAACCCGACGCCGATCGCTCTCGCCGAGGTCTACCTGGCGCTGCAAAACAACACGGTCGATGCGCAGGAAAGCCCGCTGCCGACGATCGATGCGAGGAAATTCTTCGAGGTGCAAAAGAACATCTCGCTCACCGGCCACATCGTCGAATCGCTCTTGACCATCTGCTCGGGCACGCTGTGGGCCAGGCTCTCGGACGAGGACAAGAAGGTCTTCGGCGCGGTGATGCAGGAAGCCGCAGACAAGGCCGGCCACGAGGTCCTCGCCGCCGAGGCGCGCCTGGTGCAAGAGTTCAGAAACAAGGGTAACAACGTGATCGCGGTCGACAAGAGGGCCTTCCGCGAGGCCGTGCTCAAGGCCACCAGGCCGACCGACCATGGCTTGCGCCAGCGGGACTACGAGCGCATCCTGGCCATCCAATGAACCACCACCTCCACCCCGCATCCACCCCGCAGACAGCACCATGAGCAACCCACGAAGCACCATCCTCCGGACATTCACCGCCTGCGCGCTGGCCGCCGCCAGCCTCGGCATGGCGGGCATCGCCGCTGCGCAGACCAAGCTCAAGTGGGCCCATGTCTACGAGATATCGGAACCGTTTCACAAATACTCGGTGTGGGCCGGCGACGAGATCAAAAGGCGCACCAACGGCCGCTACGAGGTGCAGGTGTTCCCGGCCTCCACGCTCGGCAAGGAAGCCGACATCAACCAGGGCCTGACGCTCGGCTCGGTCGACATCATTTTGTCGGGCGCGAGCTTTGCCGGCCGCATCTACCCGCCGCTGGCCGTCTCGTACTTCCCCTTCATCTTCCGCGACGCCGAGCACCAGTTGAAGTACGCCAAGAGCGACGTTTTCAACGAGCTCGCCAAGGGCTACGACGACAAGAGCGGCAACCACATCACGGCGCTCAGCTACTACGGCGCGCGCCATGTGACATCGAGCGCGGCACGGCCGGTGAGCAAGCCCGAAGACATGAAGGGCCTGAAGATCCGCGTGCCCGACGCGCCGGCCTACCTCGCCTTCCCGAAATCGCTGGGCGCCAACCCGACGCCCATCGCCTTCGCCGAGGTGTACCTGGCCCTGCAGAACAACACGGTCGATGCGCAGGAGAACCCGCTGCCCACCATCGAAGCCAAGAAGTTCTTCGAGGTGCAAAAGAACATTTCGCTGACCGGCCACATCGTCGATTCGCTGCTCACGATCTGCTCGGGGCAACTGTGGGCCAGGCTCTCGGCGGATGAAAAGAAGATCTTCACCGAGGTGATGCAGGAGGCCGCCGAAAAGACCGGCCGGGAAATCATCGCGTCCGAGGCGCGGCTGGCGCAGGAGTTCAAGAACCGGGGCAACCATGTGATCACGGTCGACAGGGACGCCTTCCGCGCCGCCGTGCTCTTGGCCACCAAGCCGACGGACCATGGCTATCGCCAACGAGACTACGAGCGCATCCTGGCACTCAAGTAAGCCTGCAAGCCGCAAGCCCGCAAGCCCGCCCCCGGCACCCCGACGCAACCATGAACGAGCCTGCAAAAACCATCGACGACGAAGGCCGGTTCCACGCGCAAGACGAGGCGGTCTGTCTGTCAGGCACCATTGCCGAAGGCTGGATTGCGCTGGCCATCTTCTGGCTGCTGGGCCTGACGGTGCTCTACCAGTTCATCACGCGCTACGTGCTCAACGACTCGGCCGCCTGGACCGAGGAGGTCGCGCGCTACATGCTCATCGCCGTGGTCTTCATCGGCGCGGCGGTGGGCGTGGCCAAGAACAACCAGATCCAGGTCGATTTCTTCTACCGCCACATGCCGCGCGCGCTGGGCCGCCTGCTCTCGATGGCGGTGGACCTGTTGCGCACCGCCTTTTTCGTCGCGGCCGTGGTCATGACGGTGCAGATGATGCTCAAGATCGGCAACCAGACGCGCATGACCATCGTCGATTTGCCGATGAACGTGGTCTACGCGCCGTGCGCGTTCGGCTTCGCCGCGATGGCCTGGCGTTCGCTGCAGGTGCTGTGCATCCACTGGCAGCGCGGCTACAGCGTGCTCACGCAACCCGAATCCACGCTGGACCAGCGCTGACACCCGGCCCCGCGACACCCAAGCCCATGCTGAAAATCATCTTCCTGTTCTTCATGGCCGGCGGCGTTCCGGTGGCCATCGCCATGGCGGGCGCCGCGCTGGTCTACATCCTGACGAGCGACCGCCAGCCGCTGCCGCCGTTCGTGGTCATCCACCGCATGGTCAGCGGCATCGACAGCTTTCCGCTGCTGGCCGTGCCGTTTTTCATCCTGACCGGCAACCTGATGAACAGCGCCGGCATCACCACGCGCATCTACAACTTCGCGCTGGCGCTGGTCGGCTGGCTCAAGGGCGGCCTCGGGCATGTGAACGTGCTCGGGTCGGTGATCATGGCGGGCATGAGCGGCACGGCCATTGCCGACGCGGCCGGCCTGGGCACCATCGAGATCAAGGCCATGAAGGAGCATGGCTATTCCACCGAGTTCGCCGTCGGCGTGACGGCGGCCTCGGCCACGCTGGGCCCGATCATCCCGCCGAGCCTGCCGTTCGTGATCTACGGGATGATGGCCAATGTGTCGGTCGGGGCGCTGTTCCTGGCGGGCCTGCTGCCCGGCGCGTTGCTGGCCATCCTGATGATGCTCACGGTGGCCTACTACGCGCACAAGAACCGCTGGGGCGCGGACGTGAAGTTCTCGCGCACGCGGCTGTTCAAGGCGCTGGCAGAACTGCTCGTGGTGATCGGCTGGCCCCTTTTGCTGTGGCTGCTGGTGGTCAGGCTCGGCACGCCGGCGCAGTTGACGGTGTTCGCCGGGCTGGCCTGTCTTTTCGTGCTCGACAAGCTGTTCGACTTCCAGGCGCTGCTGCCCATCATGACGCCGGTGCTGCTGATCGGCGGCATGACCACCGGCTTGTTCACCCCCACCGAAGGCGCGATCGCGGCCTGCGTGTGGGCCATGATCCTGGGCTTTGCCTGGTACCGCACGCTGTCGTGGAAGATGTTCATCAGGGTCTGCCTGGACACCATAGAGACCACCAGCACGGTGCTGCTGATCGTCGCGGCGGCATCGATCTTCGGCTGGATGCTCACCGTCACCGGCGTGACGACCGACATCGCCGCCTGGGTGCTCGCCTTCACCCAAGAGCCGTGGGTGTTCCTGCTGCTGGCCAACCTGCTGATGCTCTTCGTGGGCTGCTTTCTGGAGCCGACGGCGGCCATCACCATCCTGGTGCCGATCCTGCTGCCGATCGCCAGCACGCTCGGCATCGACCCGATCCACTTCGGCCTGGTGATGGTGCTGAACCTGATGATCGGCCTGCTGCACCCGCCGATGGGCATGGTGCTGTTCGTGCTGGCGCGGATCTCGGGCCTGAGCCTGGAGCGCACGACGATGGCCATCCTGCCCTGGCTGATACCGCTGCTGCTGAGCCTGGGCGTGATCACCTACATGCCCAAGATCGTGCTCTGGATTCCGAAGATGTTTTATTGACCATGAATCGACCCATGATGACTACCTGCATCCGCCTGCATCCCGCCGACGACGTCGTCATCGCGCGCGCCCAACTCCTCGGCGGCAGCCGCGTCGAGCAGGTGAGCGTGCGCGGCCTGATCCCGCCGGGCCACAAGATCGCGATGCGCGCCATCGCGCAGGGCGAACCGGTGCGCCGCTACAACCAGATCATCGGTTTCGCAAGCCGCCCCATTGCGGCCGGCGAGCATGTGCACACCCACAACCTGGACATGGGCCCGGACAAGGGCCGGTTCGAGCGCGACTACGCCTTCGGCGCCGATGTCAAGCCCGCGCCCGCCAGGCGCCAGGCCAGTTTCATGGGCATACGGCGCGCCGACGGCCGCGTGGCCACGCGCAACTACCTTGCCGTGCTGACCAGCGTGAACTGCTCGGCCACCGTCGCGCGCGCCATTGCCGACCATTTCTCGCGCCACACCAACCCGCAAGCGCTGGCGGCGTTTGCCAACGTCGACGGCGTGATCGCGCTGACCCACGGCAGCGGCTGCGGCATGGACCAGCAGGGCCTGGGCATGCAGCTTCTCACGCGCACGCTCACCGGCTACGCCAGGCACCCGAACTGCGCCGGCGTGCTGCTCGTCGGGCTGGGCTGCGAGGCCAACCAGATCAGCCGCTGGCTGGCCACGGGCCAGTTGGTCGAAGGCGAGAACCTGCACAGCTTCAACATCCAGGAGCAGGGCGGCACGCGCCGGGCGATAGACCAGGGCGTGGCGCTGATCGAGGCGATGCTGCCGCGCGCCAACGCCGTCCAGCGCGAGCCTTGCAGCGCGGCGCACATCACGATCGGGCTGCAATGCGGCGGCTCCGACGGCTACTCGGGCATCAGCGCCAACCCGGCGCTGGGCGCGGCGGTGGACCTGCTGGTGGCGCATGGCGGCAGCGCCATCCTCAGCGAGACGCCCGAGGTGTACGGCGCCGAGCACCTGCTCACGCGCCGCGCCGTCAAGCCCGAAGTGGGCCGGAAACTGGTCGAGCGCATCAAATGGTGGGAGCACTACACGGCCATCCACCAAGGCGAGATGAACAACAACCCCTCGCCGGGCAACAAGGCGGGCGGCCTGACCACGATCCTGGAAAAATCGCTCGGCGCGGTCGCCAAGGGCGGCACCAGCAACCTGGAGGCGGTGTACGAATACGCCGAGCCGGTCACGCAGCACGGCCTGGTCTACATGGACACACCGGGCTACGACCCGGTCAGCGCCACCGGCCAGGTGGCCGGCGGGGCCAACCTGATCTGCTTTACCACGGGGCGCGGCTCGGCCTACGGCTGCGCGCCCTCGCCTTCGCTCAAGCTCGCCACCAACTCGGCGCTGTGGCAGCGGCAGCAGGAGGACATGGACATCAACTGCGGCGAGATCATCGACGGCCAGACCACGATAGCGGCCATGGGCCAGCGCATCTTCGAGCAGGTGCTGGCCACGGCCTCGGGCGCGCAGACCAAGAGCGAGCAGCATGGCTATGGCCAAAACGAGTTCGTCCCCTGGCAGGTCGGCGCCGTGATGTAGCCCGCCGCCAGCCTGTTCAACCACCCCCAGGAGAAGCAGCACATGAAGCAGCACCGACTCTCGATCGCGGCACTGGCCGCCACACTCGCGCTGGGCGCCGTGCCCCTTGGCGCTGGCGCTGCCGACACCAAGGCGCGCAAAATCGCGCTGTCGAACAACTTCGCCGGCAACTCGTGGCGCCAGGCCATGCTCAAGAGCTGGGACAAGGTGGGCAAGAATGCCGTCGCCCAGGGGCTGCTGGCGCAGGCCCCGAGCTTTACCACCTCGGAGAACCAGGCGACCGAGCAGGCCGCGCAGATCCAGAACCTGATCCTGCAAGGGTTCGACGCCATCGTGATCAACGCGGCCTCGCCGACGGCGCTCAACGGCGCGGTCAAACAAGCCTGCGACGCGGGCATCGTGGTGGTGTCGTTCGACGGCATCGTCAACGAGCCTTGCGCCTGGCGCATCGCGGTCGACTTCAAGCAGTTGGGCCAGATGCAGATCGACTACTTCGCCAGCCGCGGGCTCAAAGGCAACCTGCTGGAGGTGCGCGGCATCGCCGGCGTGTTCGTCGACGACGAGATCCACCAGGGCGTCACGGCGGCCGTGGCCAAGCGGCCCGAATACCGGATCGTCGGCTCGGTGCACGGCAACTGGACACAGACCGTGGCGCAAAAGGAGGTGTCGGCCATCCTCTCGACGCTGCCGCAGGTGGCGGCCGTGGCCACGCAGGGCGGCGACGGCTACGGCGTCGCGCAAGCCTTCAAGGCGGCAGGCCGCGCGATGCCGGTGATCTTCATGGGCAACCGGCACGACGAGTTGGCCTGGTGGAAAGAGCAGCGCGACGCCCACCAGTACCAGACCATGTCGGCCAGCATTGCGCCGGGCGCATCGACCTTCGCGTTCTGGGTGGCGCAGCGGATCCTGGCGGGCGCCAAGGTGCCCAAGGAAATGAAGCTGCCGATCAGCGTGGTGACGCAAGAGCAACTCGACGAGGCGCTCAAAAAGACCGAGCCGGGCAGCGTCGTGAACGTCGAATACACGCAGCAGCAAGTGATCGACTTCATCGCCAAAACCAGGTGAAGCGATGCCCATCCCGGCGCAAGATCACGCGGGCCAGCGGCTGGTCGAGGTCTGCGGCGCGGCGCGCTCGTTCGGGGCCGTGCAGGCGTTGCGCGGCGTCGACCTGCAACTGGCGCGCGGCGAGTGCGTGGGGCTGGTCGGGCACAACGGCGCGGGCAAGTCGACACTGGTCAGCCTGCTGAGCGGCGCGCTCGCACCGGACCGCGGCGAACTGCGCTTTGCCGGACGCGGCGCAGATGCGCCCGCATGGAGCGCGGGCGAGGCCCGGCGCTGGGGGCTGCGCTGCGTGTTCCAGGAACTATCGCTGTGCAGCAACCTCACGCTGGCGGAGAACATGCGCATCGCGCAGCCGCAAGCGGCCCCGTGGGCGTGGCGCCAGCGGGCCGGCGCACAGCTGATGGCCACGCTCGATCGCATCTTTGCCGGCCATGGCCTGCGGCCCGGCGACATGGTGGGCGAGTTGCCGATCGGCCAGCGGCAGATGGTCGAGGTGGCGCGCGCGTTCACGCCGGGGGCGCAGCCGCTGGCGTTGATGATCCTCGACGAGCCGACCTCATCGCTCGACAGCCAGGCCGCCGCGCAATTGCTGGCCTACATCCGCAGTTTCGTGGCCGAGGGCAAGAGTTGCCTGCTGATCACACACAAGCTGCGCGAACTCTTCGCGGTGACGGACCGGTTGCTCGTGCTGCGCGACGGGCAGTTGGTGCAGACCACGGCCACCGGCGCAACCGACCACGAACGGCTCATCGCCGCGATGGGGCAGGCCGCAGCCGCACCGGCCGCAGGGCCGGACCGTGGCGTGCGCGCCAGACCACGGCGTGCGCGCCCCGCCGGGCAGGGCCAGGCCGTGGTGCAGGTGCCGGCCGGCCCACAAAGCGGCAACGCGCTGCATGCGATGCGCGGCGAGGTGATCGGCCTGGCGGGGCTGGCCGGGCATGGGCAGACGGCGCTGCTGCTGGCGCTGCTGCAAGCCGCGCAGCGCACAGGCCGGGGCCGGAGTCGGGGCCGGAGTCGAGACCGGGATGGGGGCCGGCACGCGCTGCATGTCGAAGGCGACACCGCCTTCGTGGCCGGCGACCGACAGACCGACGGCGTCTTCGCCCTCTGGTCGATCGCCCGCAACATGACGGTGGGCTGGCACGCGCGCCGCCCGCTGATCGACCGCCGGCGCGAGCAGCAGCAGGCGCAGCAGTGGCGCCAGTGCCTCGGCCTGGTCACGCCCGGCATCGACCTGCCCATGGTTTCGCTCTCGGGCGGCAACCAGCAAAAGGTGCTGTTCGCGCGGGCGCTGGGCTCGGCGGCGTCGGTGATCCTGATGGACGACCCGATGCGCGGCGTCGACCTGGGCACCAAGCGCGACATGTACGCGCTGATCCGCGCCGAAGCCCGCAGCGGCCGCACCTTCGTCTGGTACACGACCGAGTTCGACGAGTTGCAGCACTGCGACCGCGTCTACGTGTTCAGCAACGCGCGCGTGGCCGGCGAACTGGCCGGTGACGACATCAGCGAGGAGCGCGTGCTGGCGCTGTCATTCGATTCTTGCGCCGCGCCATGCGCGGACCGCGACGCATGAAACCGCTGCCAGCCCCGCCGGCCTGGCTTGGCCGCTGGCGCCTTCCCGGCGCAGGGGTGGCGGCGAAGCCGATTCGGGCGCGGGCGCTGCAAGCGATGCAGGCCGGCGCCGTGCTGCCTGCCGTGGCGCTGGCATTGCTGCTGGCGGCGGTGTTCGTGCAGCAGCCCCGGGCGCTGTCCTACTTCGGCATCAACCTGCTGCTGAACCTTGCGATTCCGGTGATGTTCGCGACGCTCGCGCAACTGATGTTCCTGGCGGTGAGCGACCTGGACCTGTCGATCGGCCCCTTCGTCTCGCTGGTGGCCTGCATCGGCGCCACATTGCTGCCGCAGCAGCCGGCGCTCGGGCTGCTGGCGCTGGCCATGGCGGTAGGCGTGTATGCGCTCGCGGGCGCGCTGATCGAGGCCCGGCAGTTGCCGTCCATCGTGGTCACGCTGGGGCTGTCATTCGTCTGGCTCGGCAGCGCGGTGCTGCTGCTGCCCACGCCGGGCGGCAGCGCCCCCGGATGGCTGCGTGCCGCGATGCTCTGGCGCACGCCGTGGCTGCCGATGCCGATCTGGATGGCGCTGGCCGCAGCGCTCGCGGGCCACCTGCTGATCACGCGCAGCGCCTTCGGCACCTTGGTGCGCGGGCTGGGCGGCAACCCCGGCGCCATCGCGCGCGCGGGCTGGCGCTTGGCGCGCATACGTGCCGGCGTGTATGCGATTGCCGGCCTGTTCGGCGTCTGCGCCGGGTTGACGCTGGTCGGCCAGGCCACCTCGGCCGACGCCAACATCGCTGCGCGCTACACGCTGGTGTCGATTGCTGCGGCGATCCTCGGCGGCGCGCAATTGACGGGCGGCAAGGTGGCGCCGGTGGGGGCGGTCATCGGCGCGCTGACGGTGACGCTGGCGGCCTCGTTCCTGACCTTCCTGAACGTCGCGCCGGACTGGCAGTTGGGCATGCAGGGCCTGATCCTGGTGGCGGTGCTCGCGCTGCGCGCAGTCATCGATCTGGCGGGGGGCCGGCGATGAGCGCCACCGGCCGCGAGCCTCTGGCCGCGCCGGCCGCGCCGGCTGCGCCTGCCCGGTGGCGCAGCCCACTGCGCACCCGCCCCTGGCTCGGTTCGGGCGTCGCCGCCGTGCTGGCCTGGGCCGCGACGGTGTACAGCGGCGGCGGCCAGGGCGCGGGCGAGCTGCTCACCGCAGCGCTCGCGTTCTCGGCCTTCACGGTGCTGGTGTCGCTCGGGCAGATGCTGGTGATCAGCGTCGGGCCGGGCAATGCCGACCTGTCGATCCCGTCGACCATCGCCCTTTCGGGCGTGGCCGCGATGAGCGTGATGGACGGCCGCGACGCGATGCTGGTGCCCGGGCTGCTGGCCGCGATGGCGGTGGGCGTGGCCGTGGGCCTGTTCAACTTCGGGCTGATCCGGCTGCTGCGCATTGCGCCGATCATCGCCACGCTCGCGGCCTCGCTGATCGTGATGTCGGTGGCCATCAACCTCGGGCGCGGCCTGAAGGTCAAACCGCCGGCCCTGTTCTCGGACCTGATGGCGCAGCGCGTGCTCGGCATTCCGCTGGTGGCCCTGCTGGCGCTGGCCGTCACGCTGGCTGTGGCGCTGATGCTCGAACACACGCTGCTCGGGCGCTCCATCGCGGCGCTCGGCCAGAACCGCCGGGCCGCGCAGCTTGCGGGCCTGCGGGTCGAGCGCACGCGCCTGTGGGCCTATCTGATCTGCGCGGGTCTGGCCGGCCTGACGGGTGCGCTGATCGCCGGCTTTTCCGGCGGCAACTCGCTCGACCAGGGGCAGGAGTACCTGCTGCTGAGCATTGCCGTGGTCGTGATCGGCGGCACGGCGGTGGCCGGCGGCCGGCCCTGTGTGCCCGGCATTTGGGGGGCGGCCATGTTCATGTTGGTGCCGGGAGCCGGGAAATCGTCCTCTATCCGGGCACGGCGAAAGAAAGGCGCTTCACCAGCCAAGCCTATCTGCTGCACTACGGCATGCAGCATTTCTTCTTCCACGTCACCATCGCCTACGCCATCTTGCGGCACAACGGCGTGGAAATCGGCAAGAGCGATTACATGGGCAGCCACTGATCACGCCACCCAACCCGCCCGTATTTTCATGAAACGAGGAAAGACCAGCGCCATGACCACCCACCCCTTCGGCTTTCTCGACGGCACCGGATTCGAGCGGCTCGACCCGCGCTTCGACCGTTGCATTCCCGGCCCCGAGCGCGTCGAGCGCCTGTGGAGCGGCGCGCGCTGGTGCGAAGGCCCGGTGTGGTTCGGCGCGCACCGCACGCTGCTGTGGTCCGACATCCCGAACGACCGCATGCTGCGCCTCGATGAGCGCAACGGCACGGTCAGCACCTTCCGCGAACCGGCCAACAACAGCAACGGCCACACCGCCGACCGCCAAGGGCGGCTGCTCAGTTGCGAGCACCTGACGCGGCGCGTGACGCGCACCGAGCATGACGGCTCGATCACCGTGCTGGCCTCGCACTGGCAGGGCAAGCGCCTGAATTCGCCCAACGACGTGGTGGTGCGCTCGGACGGCAGTGTCTGGTTCACCGACCCGAGCTACGGCATCCTCTCGGACTACGAGGGGCGGCGCGCGGACAGCGAAATCGGCGCCTGCCATGTCTACCGCATCGACCCCGCCAGTGCTGCCGTCGAGTGCGTGGCCCATGATTTCGTCAAGCCCAACGGGCTGGCGTTCTCGCCCGACGAATCGTTGCTGTACATCGCCGACACCGGCGCCAGCCATCAGCAGGGCGGGCCGCGCCATATCCGCCGCTTCGAGGTCGGCGCGGATGGCCGCAGCCTGCGCGGCGGCGAGGTCTTCGCCGAATGCACCCAGGGCCTGTTCGACGGCCTGCGCCTGGACACCGAAGGGCGCATCTGGAGCAGCGCCGGCGACGGCGTGCACGCCTACCACCCGGACGGCACGCTGCTGGGCAAGATACTGCTGCCCGAGCCGGTCGCCAACCTGTGCTTCGGCGGCCCCAAGCGCAACCGCCTGTTCATCTGCGCGACCAGCTCGCTGTACGCCATCACCTTGAACGCCACCGGAGCCTGAGCCATGGCCAAAACCATGACGGCCGACGGGCTGGAATCGGCCACCGCCCGCATTCTCGAAGCGGCGGGCAGCCTGCCGGCCGAAGCCCGGCAGGTGGCCGCCAACCTGGTGCTGGCCAACCTGAGCGGGCACGACTCGCACGGCGTGGGCATGGTGCCGCGCTATGTCGATGCGGTGGCCGAGGGGGGGCTCAGGCCCAACGCCGCCGTGAAAATCAACCTCGATGCCGGCCAACTGCTGGCCCTGGACGGCCAGCATGGCTACGGGCAGATCGTCGGCGTGCAGGCGATGGAACTGGGCATCGCGCGGGCCAAGCAGCATGGCAGTTGCATCGTCGCGCTCGCGCATGCGCACCACCTGGGGCGCATCGGCCATTTCGCCGAGTTGGCCACGGCGCAGGCGCTGGTCGCGCTGCACTTCGTCAACGTGCTCTCGCGGCCCGTGGTCGCGCCCTGGGGCGGCGGCGACGGACGCTTTGGCACCAACCCGTGCTGCATCGGCATTCCGCTCGCGGGCGCCGCGCCTTTCGTGCTCGACTACGCGACCAGCCGCGTGGCACAGGGCAAGATGCGCGTGGCCTACAACAAGGGCGAGCAGGTGCCCGACGGCTACCTGATCGACGAAAAAGGCGCGCCCACCAACGACCCGGGCGTGGTGGTGGTACCGCAGAGCCAGGGCTTGCTCGGCGCGCTGCGGACCTTCGGCGAGCACAAGGGCTACGGCATGGCGCTGGCGTGCGAACTGCTCGGCGGCGCGCTCACCGGCGGCGGCACCTGGCATCGCCCGGCCGACGACGGGCGCTCGGTGCTCAACGGGATGCTGACGGTGCTGATCGATCCGGCCAGGCTGGGCACGCAGGCCAGCTTCGCGCAGGAGGCGGCGGCATTCATCGACTGGCTGCGCCAAAGCCCGCCCGGCGCAGGCTTTGCCGCCGTGCAAATCGCCGGCGAGCCGGAGCGCCGCGCCCGCGAGGAGCGCGCGCGCGACGGCATCTGGCTCGACGACGCGACCTGGGGCGAAATCGTCGCCGCCGGGGCCAAGGTGGGCCTGACCCTCGCATAGCGCAGACGGCGCGGGCAGGCGCGCCGCCAGCCGGCGGCGGATAGCCACTAAAATCGCAGCATGCTCCAACAACGCAGCCTCAAGACCCTGACCCGCGCCGTAGGCGTCGGGCTGCACAGCGGGCAACGGGTCGAGTTGACCCTGCGGCCTGCGCAGCCGGACACCGGCATCGTGTTCCGGCGCGTGGACCTGCCGCAGCCGGTGGACATTCCGGTGCGGGCCGAGGCCGTGACGGACACCCGGCTGGCCTCCACCATCGCGCAGGGCAATGCCAAGGTGCATACGGTGGAGCATCTGATGTCGGCCTGCGCCGGCCTGGGCATAGACAACCTCCATGTGGACATCACGGCCGAAGAAGTGCCGATTCTCGACGGCTCCTCGGCGTCTTTCGTTTTCCTGCTCCAAAGCGCGGGCATCGTGCGGCAAAACGCGCCCAAACGCTTCATCCGCGTCACACGGCCGGTGCAGGTGCGCGAAGGCGAGGGCGCAGACGCCAAATGGGCGCAGTTGGCGCCCTACCACGGCTACAAGCTCAGCTTCGAGATCGACTTCGACCATCCGGCCGTGGATGCGACCGGGCAGCGGGTCGAGTTTGACCTGGGGCAGGGCAACTACCGGCGCGACATTGCCCGCGCGCGCACCTTCGGCTTCACGCGCGATGTCGAACTGATGCGCACCAACGGCCTGGCGCTGGGCGGCGGCCTGGACAATGCCATCGTGATGGACGACTACAAGGTGCTCAACAGCGACGGCCTGCGCTACGACGACGAGTTCGTCAAGCACAAAATCCTCGATGCCATGGGCGACCTGCACCTGCTCGGCAAGCCCTTGCTGGCCGCGTACAGCGCGTTCCGCTCCGGCCATGCGCTGAACAACCGGCTGCTGCGCACACTGCTGGCCCAACGCGATGCCTGGGAGGTGGTCACTTTCGAGGACGAGCGCCAAGCCCCCGGCGGCTTCGCCCAGCCGGCGCAGGCCTGGTGATCGCGCCATGCTGATCGCGCGCTGGCTGGCCCTGTTGCTGCTGCTGGCTGCGGCCATGCTGTTTGCGCTGTATGCCGTCACCGGGCAGGCGCATTACAAGCGCCTGGGGCTGGCGATCCTCCAATGGACGACGCTGGCCGCCGTCTTCTTTTTCGCTGTGATCCTTGTCGAGAGGCTGACATGACATCCATTGGCACCCCCCCCCGAAGCGCCCACCGAAGCCGCCGGTGAACCGGCCTATCGGGATCCGGATGCCTGCCCGCGCAGAAAAACCAGAACACTGATCAGTTCAGGCTCCGCCTTCGAACAGCAGATCGGCTACTCCCGCGCAGTGGCGGTGGGCGAATGGGTGTTCGTTTCAGGCACGACAGGCTTCGATTACGGCACCATGTCCATCTCGGACAGCCTGGTCGAGCAAACCGAACAGTGCCTGAAGAACATCGAGTTCGCGTTGCGGCAGGCAAGCTCCAGCCTCCAGGATGTGGTTCGTGTGACCTATGTGCTGCCCAATGGGGCCGAGTTCGATCGATGCTGGCCGGTGCTGCGCAAGCACTTCGGCGAAGTGCGCCCGGCAGCCATGATGATTTCTGCGGGGCTGGCGGATCCGCGCATGAAGATCGAGATAGAAGTGACAGCGCTGCGGTCACTGCCTTGACGGCCGGACGCACCGCCGCAGTCATTCCATCCGTCGCGACGGTCTGCGCTAGTGTCGCGTCACGGATCAGATGTCGTAGGCTGCGCGCAGCCATCGGAGCGCAGCGCAAGGCGCATCGCGCAGACAATACCGAGCTGTATTGGCAAGCGATGCAACGCCGCGATGCGCTTCGATGGCCAGCGCAGACCGACAGATGATCGGTGACGCGACACT
>Ga0081606_1000329_pt1 | contig 21407 bp, 12 predicted proteins | sample EareggfetidaYelm_FD_71127 | JGI IMG/M metagenome (GOLD analysis project Ga0081606, IMG submission 71127) | Earthworm egg capsule microbial community from the University of Washington, USA - E. fetida Yelm (SPADES assembly) (version 2) | ecosystem: Host-associated > Annelida > Reproductive system... | reverse complement strand
GGGGCGGGGCTGCTCGCCGTTAGGGCCGGCGAACTCCAGCGATGGCTTGGCCGCCGGAGTGGATGGTGTATCACCGCCGCTGCCGGTGGTGGAACAGCCCGTGAGAGCGAGAGCGAGTGTGAGTGTGCTGACGGCAGCACGGATGCTGACCCGTCGAGCTCTGATTGCTGTGTTCATTGAAGTTGACCTTCCATAACCTGGTGGATACCTGATCAGTGCCGACGTGTGGAAAGCTTCCGAAACTTCATCACCGTTGACCGTGTATCTATTTTGATTTCAACACGCAAGCAAAGTCAAGCCCAGCCAAAAAATATTTGGTGGTGGACGCGAGCGGACCGGTGTGGGGTGTGGGATTCCCCGGTGGTGGGTGGTGAAGTACCCGTAGCGCTCCTCTCGCTGTGCTCTTGCGGGTCGTCGAGTGAGGGCTCGGAAGTCGTCGGGGGGATGTCTCCTGCTGGAGCACTGCGTGATCAAATCAGAATTGAGCCAAAATTACAGGTGACAGCGAGAACCTGCCGACGATCCGGTGCCCTGCTCCACCAGACAGGGAGCGTGGGGAGCATCCTGATTCTGGCGGTGGTGTGGTCGCCCCTGCTCCATCGAGCAGGGAGCGTGCGTCAGCGTGGGGCGCATTTCAACGCGCAGACGGCCCTGCTCCATCGGGCAGGGAGCGTGCTCGCATCAGTCGATGCAGCTGAAGAGGACGCGCAACCATGGGGAGCAGCAGCAGTCGGAAGAATTGCGTGGGAGTTCCGCTCGGCAGCGGCATCGCGGGGGAGGAGACTGTGTAGCGAATCAGGTACTCGAAGACCGAACCTCTCGCAGCGGCATCGCGGGGGAGGAGACTATGAGGTCACTGGGATTTCGTCCTGGTGCTGGACTGATTTGTCTTTGTGAGCTATTTTGTGTTCACGCTGATCACAAAGGGGGCATTGATGGTACAAGACACAAGGGAGTTGAACCGCAGGGCTGTACTGACGGCGCTGATGCAATCGCGGCCAGCAAGTCGCAAGTCGATCGCGGGCACATCGGGAATCTCGGCAGCGACAGTGACTCGTGCTGTGGATCAACTAATCACAGAAGGAATCATCGCTGAGACGGGCGAGGTCATTACGGAATCCCGTGGGCGCCGGGCTGTCCAGTTGGATCTGGTGTCGGAACGTAAATTCGTTGTGGGTCTCGACCTCGGAGCGTCCAATACACGACTCATCCTCGCAGACTTGCTCGGGCATCCAATCGTGGTGCTTGAGACACCGACGCCGACCGAGACGACCTCTTACGAGCTTGCGCGCTGGTTGGCAACCACGCTCCGGGCCACGGTGGGGGACTCTTGGGGCCGTATTGAATACATTTGTATCGGCCTTCCTGGCGCAGTGAACCAACGTCAACACCGAGTCTCCAATGCGACCAATCTGCCCCAGGTCGAAGAGTCGACCTTCTTGGGCGACGTGGAGGCGGCTATGGCAAAACCAGTCGCCTTCGACAATGATGCGAACTATGCACTCCTCGGTGAACAGCGATTCGGCGCGGCCCGTTCTACCTCCAACGCAGCGATGCTCACAATTGGTTCCGGTCTCGGCGTGGGTCTCGCCATCGACGGCCGAATCCTCCAGGGTGAGCACGGCCTCATCGGTGAGTTCGGGCAGTTGCCCATTGGCCCGTTTGGGACGCGTTTGGAGCACATGGTCACTGGTGGCGGGATTATTAGGTGGGCGGCGGAAACGGGAATAGATCTCACGCTGCCGAATGAGCTATTCACCTCGAATGCAAGTCCCGCGTTGAACGTATTACGTGCACACTTTGATCAAGCTCTTTTGATTGTCCTTACGGCCGCGACGGTGGCGTGCGATCCGGAGACGATAGTGTTCGGTGGCGGAATCGCAAAGTCCCTAGCGTCCACACTCGACCGGTACCAAATGGCTCTCGAGCAGAATCTCAGGGTATCACCCCGGCTCGCCACTGCAGACCTGGGGGATTTCTCTGGGGCTGTGGGTGGTGTTGTTGCGGCACTCCAGCGGGTTTATTGGGATCTCGGAATCGATGAGGCTGTTATCGTAAGTCTACCTCGTGGCGACTCACTCAGTCTCGATCGGATACAAGAAGTTCAATACGCAGGGTCGCGATCGGCCGAGGAGACTCACGACCTGCTGAAGTGAACTCGGCAGCAGATTGATGTACACCGGAGAGGCGCACTATTTCACCACGATCGAATGCAAAGCAAATGAATCTAGATGCTAATATGATTTATCTAATATGTTGGGAGAGCATAACATGAAAGGGAACTTGGGAGGTAATTTCGAGTCGTCAAGAATGTCACGGCGGACCTTTCTGGGCACAACAGCAGTTATGACGCTTGCGGGGGCTACTGGTGGCTTGTTTAGCTCCCCGGTTATGGCTTCGACCGCATCGGGAACGCTTGGTTCGGCGCCGAGTTACGACGATTTTCTGACGGCAATTCGAACATTCGAATCAAGCATTGATCCAGCATTGACGGCTTGGTACACCCAAAATTACAATACGCCTGGCGCCGTTACGTACCAAGACGTAGACTATCCTGGGCGTGTTATCCGCGACAGCACGGGACAAACAACGTCAAGTCCGGCAAGTGTCAAGCAGTATTTCACGCGAATCGGCGTTGACTCGCTTTACACTCCTGGTTCCTCTGATCCAACGATGTTTCGACAAATGCAATACCACGTAATCAACTATCTCGGGTTCGTGGGGTATCAGTTCAGCGAACAAGATCTCTGGGATCTGGGCTATTACACTCATTACGATGCAGCGGGATTGCCGATGTATTACGCTGATGTGCCAGTATCAAATTGGGCAAATGGCGTACGAAATAAAGTGATGAACCTGCCAAGAAAAGGGCAAGTGCACGTCACGGACGTAAACACTTGGGAAGGGAATTTCTCGGGAAAGCACGGCATTTACAGCTTTAGTGATTTCGAAGATCCCACAGGGCAAGACTTCATTGCAAAGGACCACTTTCAAAACAAGTATGATGGCATTGTTGCCTTGCTAGGTCAGCAAGGCAAATACATTAGTGACTACATCGGTACGACGCTATATTGGGATCAGCTTGATCCCTCTGTTTCGCCTCCACCCGGTGGCCGACCTAATGCTGTCGTAATCACGACGTCTGGCTTGCTTGCAGGAGCTCATCTACGAGGCGCTGAAGGCGTAGCCACTCTGCTTCTCAATCGCAAGAATCCGTTTGATGAAAATCACACGTACATCCTGCAGTATGTCTATGATTTTAGGGGATACCAGACTCCGTTCGATAACGAAGTCTGAGTCAATAAATTTGGGGGTCAGTCTGAAAACTACTGGCCTGACCTCTCAGGCTGATTGGATCATCGCTCTCAACTGGGAGCTGCTGCTTGAGCGGATATTGGAAGTGTGTGAGTCTCCATCAGAGGCGATGCTTCCTTTGCATGATCGGCTCAGATGCGCGACAAAGAAGTAGTGGTGCGTCACCACCCTTTGTTATTCAGCAGTTCTGGTTGTGCTAGCGCCACGAAGGATTCAACCGGATACGGGTACCCACGGGTCAGGCACCCTGCCACCGGTATGAGTGCCCCGATAACAACTCGACCGGATACGGGTCGGGTTGGCGCTGCCGATCCTTGCTCAACCACGCAATGACCACGAGCAACAGCAGGTTTCCCTCAATGAGCAGTCGGCTCTCTGCGAGGCTTTGTCCGAGCAGAGCGACTAGGAGCAGCAGTGGGGCGAGCGACAGCGCGGTGAAAGGAAGGGGGCGGCCCGCGGCATCCTGTGCCCGATCTATCGCGGCAAACCAGGTGCGCCACAGTGCACCGGCCACGAGCGCCCCGAAGGCGACAACACCGATAATGCCCAACTGCAACCAGAGGTCAAGCCACGCGTTGTGAGCCTGCAGGTAGGTGACGCCCTTGCGTACGGCGAGGTCTTCGAACGGGTGCACCCAGGGTGCCCAGTAGCTAATCCACCCCCAGCCCGCGAGCGGTCGTTGCTGTGCGAGCCCGATGACAGCGTTCCAGATGTCAATTCGACCGGTGAGGTCGTCACTGCGCCCGAGCACGGCCAGCAGCGCGGTGCGCCCGAGCACGGCGGCGGTAACGGTGGCGACACCCACCGCGCCCACTGTGAGGTACAGTCCGTGGCGGCGGGTGGGATCAGTGCGGCGCGCCCACACGGCACAGCCCAGCGCGACGGCAACCACGACCGTGCAGAGAATAACGGTTGCCGAGCGGGTGAGAGCGACGGTGAGGATGGCGGCGGTGAGCCATCCCCATCCCCACCGCCGTGACACGCTACCGGTGTTGAGCAGGCACGCAAACACGATGATGCCGAGCAGGCCAATCATTCCCAAGAGGTTGCGATTGCCAACAATGCCGTCGAGGGGGCCACACTGCGGCAGCAGACCCTGCGACCAGTAGAAGGCTTTCGGCACGCTCCCGGTTCCGTAGTCGACGAAGTTCGGGAGGAGCGGTGCCCGGCGAATGAGACCAACCCAGATTTCGAACAGGAAGGAGAGTCCGATGATCCACGCGAGGGCGGTGCCGAGCGAGTGCAAGATGTGAGCCCAGCTGCGATGCAGCGTGATGGTGACCGCGGTGACCGCGGTGACCAGGGTGCTGATAACACCCAACAGGGATGCCGCCGGGTACGCCGACCAGGCCAGCGACGCGACCGTGAGCACAAGAAAAGCCAGCAGTGAGGCGGGCACCCGGTGCCGCGCGAGGGGGGGATGTTTGGCGGCAACGAGCGTGACCGCGCCACCGAGCAGAACGAGCACTATCACGCCAAAACCCCACCAGCCGAGGAGGTTTCGCCAGAACTGGCCCGCAAAGACGGTGAAAAAGGTGAAGGTCGTGTACGCGTTGATGAGGGCGACACGGCGATCAGTCATGGGGACAAGGCTAGTGGGTGGCTCGGTTCGCTCTTTGTGCAATACGAGCGGTGGCGGAAGGCACCGAAACTCCCGGTCTCCGAGGTTGGGAAGGGGTTACTCCGCGGTGTGTAGCGGGGCGTGGTTTCGCATGAAGTCTCCGCCTGAATTGTCCCGGGTCCGGGAGTTGAGGATCTCACCCGGTACCGTCGCGTCATGTGCCGACGGTTGCGGCCCAGGCGATGCCGGGGCCGGTGAACGTGAGGGTCTGTTCGTCTGGGGTCACGAACGCGGCGGCACCGCGGTCTAGGTCGCAGTCGCCGGTCGCGCCCGCGACGTGCACGCCGTCACCCTCAGCGAGGATGATTGCGGGGCCGCGGAGAGAAACAGCGGCGGGAGTACGGGTGAGGGGAGGGGCGGCGGATCTCTGCGCCGAAGCATCCCGCGGTTCGATTCGGTACAGCAGGAAGTCGGGTTGGCCCGGGTCGTACACCAGCACCCCGGGAGCAGCCTCGACGGGCGCCAGCAGTGGCGGCGGCACGGGGGAGGTGTCGAGCACCGCGAGCAGTTCGGATACGTCAATGTGTTTGGGGGTGAGTCCGCCGCGCAGCACGTTATCGCTCGCGGTCATGAGTTCGATACCGAGGCCGCGGATATAGGCGTGAATGTTGCCCGCATCGAGGAAGAGAGATTCGCCGCGGCGCAACTCCACAGGATTGAGCAGGAGCGAGATGACGATACCGGGATCGCCCGGATAGCTGGCCGCTAGTTCACCGACGAGGGCAAAGGAGGGGGCATACGGTGAGTACTTGGGGGTGCCGAATACGGCGAGCTCTGTCACCCGTGTCACCACTCGGCTGACGTTGCTTCTTCCATCCCCCCGGCCATCGCGCAGCAACCACTCGACGACGGTCCGCAGCGGGTCGGGGCCGGTGAGGTGGCTGGTGAGCAGATCGAGAGTAGCCGGCTCAGGGGCCGGGGATGCCGCGTCGGCGGTGCGCAGGTTCGCGAGCACGCCGATCACTTCCTCGAGCGGACGGAAACCCGAGAGGGCAAGGAACGAGTCGCTCACGGCAACGATGAGTTCCGGCTTTGGGTAGGGATCGGCATAGTTTCGGTTGAACGCGCTCAGTGGTATGCCCGCCGCATTTTCTCGCTTAAAACCGGCGCGTGCGCCGGTCGCGTGTGGATGCACCTGCAGTGACAGCGGCTGGTTCGCCGCGAGCACTTTGAGCAGGAAGGGGAGGCGGCCGCCGTCGGCGAGTGTGCTGCCGAGCATCGCCTCCGGGTTCGCGGCAATAAGAGAGTCGAGTGTTGTGCCGCCGTCGGAGGTTGTGCCACTACCGGAAGTTGCGCCACCGTCGGAGCCGATGATGCGACTCGGCGAGCCGGGGTGCGCGCCGAGCCACAGTTCTGCTTCGGGCTCGCCGGAGGGGGGCATCCCGCGAAAATCTGCGATAGCAGAGTAGGAACCCCACGCGTAGGGACGGGGCGTATTGGTTATTGGCACAAACACAGTGGTGTTCCTCTCGAGCGTGTCGTTCCAAACTAGCAATGTCACGGCACGCATATATCCGGAATGTCAGGGGTGATGGGTCGTTGATGCGGCCACCACAATCGACCCACGCCATGTACCCGGAATGTCAGAGACGATGGCTACGATCAGCACAGGCATATCCCGTTGTTGCCACAGCGGGGGTCGCAGACAGGACGGTTTATGAGTTGGTTGATTACCGGCGGTGCCGGTTACATCGGGTCACACGTTGTTCGCGCATTCTCGGCGGCGGGGGTCAACGCGGTCGTTCTCGACGATCTCTCCTCGGGCAGTCGAAGCTTCGTTCCGGCTACGGTGCCGTTCGTGGAGGGGTCAATCCTCGACGGTGCGCTGCTTGAAGACACCTGTGACCGTTACCGGGTGTCGGGTGTTGTGCACCTAGCGGGCTTCAAATACGCCGGGATGTCGGTGCAACGCCCACTTCACACATACCAGCAAAACGTGCAGGGCACAGTAACCCTGCTCGCAGCCATGGCCGCTCGGAACGTCTCGAAGATCGTCTTCTCTTCCAGCGCCGCCGTCTACGGCACCCCCCGGGTTGATCTGGTCGACGAAAGCACACCGTGTCACCCAGAGTCGCCCTACGGAGAGTCGAAACTGATCGGCGAGTGGCTGCTCGCTGACCAAGCACGGGCATCGGAGCTCAATCATGTGAGTCTGCGATACTTCAACGTCGTCGGCTCGGGACATCCGGAAATTTGCGACCGGAGCCCGCACAATCTCTTCCCCCTCGTGTTCGAGGCACTCCTGGCGGGGCGTACGCCCCGAATCAACGGCACCGACTACCTAACCCCCGATGGCACGTGCGTGCGCGACTACATTCACGTCACCGATCTTGCCGCCGCGCACCTCGTTGCCGCACAGCGACTCGATGCGGGCGATCGCCTTGACCCGGTGTACAACCTGGGCTCGGGTGAGGGGGTCTCGGTCGGACAGATCATGAGCACCATCGCCGAGGTCACGGGCATCGCGTTTACGCCCGAGCACGCACCTCGGCGATCGGGTGACCCGGCTCGAATTGTGGCATCCGGCGAGGCCGCCGCACGAGACGTGGGCTGGCGCATGCGGCACACTCTCACCGACATGGTGTCGAGTGCCTGGCAGGCTCGACAGCGGCTAGAAACCAGCCCGCTGGCAGTCTGAGAAGTAGCTTGCGATCGGCGTGTCACTGGTTTCTCCGGGTACTTTTATGTCCTGGACTTGACGTATCCTAATTACACCGCTGTAATTGTTCGGGGCACCCGAAGTTCGTCGGAGACCGGAAGGAGGTTAGGAACCAAAATGGGATATGTGGATCGTGGGGTACCCAACGATTGGTTTGTTGACCCCGTACGGCTCGGTATTCCCGGGGTTCGGCGGTCGGATGTCTCCCCCGATGTACTTGCCTGGCAGACGGATGCGCTCTGCGCACAGACCGATCCGGAGGCATTTTTCCCCGAAAAAGGCGGGTCAACTCGGGATGCCAAGAAAATTTGCGCGGGGTGCGAGGTGCGGTCGGAGTGCCTAGAGTATGCGCTTTCGAACGATGAACGGTTTGGGATCTGGGGCGGCCTCTCGGAACGTGAACGTCGGAAACTGCGTAAGCGCGCCGTGTAACCAGAATTTCGTCGGGATCGACGACGGGTGCCAAGGCAGTCAACCCGAATCTCGCGGCGGTGATCGCAAATCACATCCCACCACCGGTGAGTTCGGGGCACGCCTACCAACCTCCCTGGTTGACTTCGGGTGACGAATATGCTGGCCGTGATGTTGCCCAAAGTCACCGCTATTCTCGTCGTGCGCAATGGTGGCGATGTCCTCTCACGTACGGTGGCTGCGCTCCGTGCCCAGGACCGCCAGCCCGAGGCGCTGTATTTTGTCACCGATGACGCGCGGGTGCTTGCGGATATCGACACCGGTGCAGCAAAGGTTGTAGTCATCCCACAGTGGGTGAGTTTCGGTGCGGCGGTGCGTTCAGCCGAACGCGTGCTAGATGCTCCAACCTCTGATGCCGATAGCCTCTGGCTCCTCACCGAAGACTCCGCTCCACAACCCTCCGCGCTGGCGTTGCTGTTGGGCTCGTTGGAAACCTCAAAGTCGGTGGCGATCTCGGCACCAAAACTGGTGCAGTGGGACCAGCCAGACCGGATTGCCCTGTTTGGTCGTTCCATGACTCGACTTGGCCGGGCCGGGTCGCTCGTCGCAGACGAGTTAGACCAGGGTCAACACGATGACGTGAGCGATGTGCTCGGGGTCAACCCGGCGGGGATGCTCATCCGACAGACGGTCTGGCGGGAACTTGATGGATTTGATCCGGCGCTTCCGATCGTCGACGACGGACTCGACCTCGCCATCCGCGCTCGCCTGGCCGGGTATCGCGTTGAGATGGTCCCGCTGGCCAGGGTGGAGTTCGCTCAGAACGGCGTCGCCGGCCCCCGAGTCAACGGCCGAGCCCGGTTGGTTCGCCGGGCCGGACGACAGGCCAGAACCGCGCAGCTTTATCGGCGACTTGTCTACGCACGGGGCATCCTCGTGCCGTTTTTCTGGCTGAGTTTGTTGCCGCTCGCGCTGATCCGAGCTTTTGGCCACATTGTGCAAAAAATGCCCGGTCGCATCGGTGGAGAAATCCGAGCCACGCTCGCGGTGATGTTCCGTTTTGGTGCGATCGCACGGTCGCGCCGACGGCTCGCCAAACACCGAGTGACGAGCTGGTCGGCGCTGTCATCGCTCCGTATCCAACCGCGCGATGCGCGGGCGATGCGTCAGAACGCCCAACAGGCCCGGCGTGCCCGGGCGCAACTGTCCGCCGACGGAGTGGAGTTTCTCAGCACGGGGGGCGGCTGGGTTTTACTCGGTTCGGTCGTCGTCACGATTGCGCTCTTCGGCTGGCTGCTGGCTGCATCCGAGCTCACGGGAGCCGGTCTGCTACCACTGTCAGACTCTGTTTCCACCCTCTGGCGCAACGCTGCATACGGATGGCGCGACATCGGTGCGGGTTTTGCTGGCCCCGCCGACCCCTTCGCGGGTGTGCTCGCGGTGCTGGGCTCACTGACATTCTGGGCACCGAGCTACTCGCTTGTTGTGCTCTGGTTGTGTGCCATCCCGGTTGCCGCGCTGGGAGGGTGGTTTGCGGCATCTCGGTTCACCGATCGGGGCATCCTGCGCGCCATCGCGGCGGCACTGTGGGCCCTCTCACCATCGCTGCTTATCGCTCTCGGTGACGGTCGGGTGGGGGCCGTTATCGCCCATACCCTGCTCGCGTGGCTTGCGTATGCGGCGGTCGGAGCCGCGCGTTCGTGGGCGGCGACCGGTGCGGCATCCCTCTTGCTCGCTGCGACTGTTGCCGGGTCACCGAGTCTCGGCCCGGCGCTTCTTGTCGCCCTTGTTATCGCGCTCGTGCTGACCCGGGGTATGCTGCCGCGGTGCTTCTGGATCGTGTTGCCTACGCTTGCACTCTGGGCACCGCTGGTCATCGCCCAGCTTCGACGAGGAAACCCACTGGGATTGCTCGCTGACCCGGGAGTACCCGTCGCGAGTCGCTCACCCTCCGTGTGGCAGTTAGCAATCGGGTATCCCGGAAAATCGTGGGGCGGGTGGGACATCCAGGTTGCGGGGCTGGATATTCACCTGCTCGCGGGCGTTCTCATCGTTCCGCTTGCGCTGTGCGCTCTAGCGGCGCTGACAACACCCCGATTCCGGTACGCCGTGTGTGCGCTGGGCATCGCTGCGCTGGGGTTTGCCACGGCGGTTGCGGCCGGTCACCTTTCTCTCTCCGCCGTCGGAGACACCTCCGTGTCTGTGTGGGCGGGGTCAGGTCTGAGCCTGGAGTGGCTCGGGCTCACACTCGCTGCCACCATGGCCTGCGCGTCGTTCTCTCGGCTCGGGGCACTGTCTGGAGTCGCTGTCGCAGCCACCGCCCTGGTTGCGGTGCTGCCCACCGCCGCGGGGCTGGCGACGGGTCGAGTCTCGTTCACAGGATCGATTGGCCGGGCGCTACCCGCGTACGTGCAGGCGCAGGCGGAGGTCAATCCGCAGGTGGCAACACTCCGCCTTGTTCCTGCGGCCAACGGCAGCATGCAGGTCACCCTGGAACGGGGAACCGGAACGACCCTGGACCAGCAGTCAACTTTTGCCCGCACAACAGCCGCCCTCACCCCGGCCGAGCTCACCCTTGCCGAGGTTGTCGGAAACCTGGCATCCCGAAGCGGCTACGACCCGAGTTCCGCCATCCGAGCGTTTGGGGTGTCATTTGTGCTGCTGTCAGACGCCGTTGGTTCAGAGCGTGCCGCCGCAACGGTCCAGGCTCGGGCACAGGCTGCGCTCGACGGGAATTCTGCGCTCACCGCCGTCGGCAAGACTGACTACGGGCAACTGTGGCGGTTCAACGACGAGGTGCCCGCCGCGTTGCCCGCGGTGGCGGCGAATGCCGGAACCATCCCCACTGGTGTTGCGGTGTTGCAGCTTGCGGCGCTTATGTGCGCAGTGCTGCTGGCGATTCCGATTGGGTCGGCCGAGGGGGCACCGACCGGGCCGGTTTTGCGGCCGGTGGCGGTGACGCGTCGCCAGCGTCGTGAGCGTCAGACACACACACTCGACAGCGATGATCAGGAGGCTGACGATGAACTCTAGGCGCTCGGTCCTTCTTGTCAGCGCTCAGACTCTCGGTGCGATTATTGCGGGATGCCTCGCTGTCGCCGTGCTCCCGGCTGTTGCCGCTGTGCCGTGGCCCACTCATCGGGTGGCCCCGCTGTCAACCGTTGTTGAACCCGCGGCAAGCCCGCAGCTACGGGTGTGTCCCGGGCCACTGCTCTCGCTCGGTGCGAACGCGGCAGCGGCCACGAGCGCAACCTCGTACGGTTCTTCAACAACAACCGTTGCGGTTGACCCCGCATCGGCGCGGGTGCTGACTTCACAGCTTGCCGATCCGGGGAATAGACGTGCCTCAACCGATGGCCAACCGTCGGCCATCTCGGTGGAATCCGGTGCCGTGAGTTTTGGTTTGCTTGCCGGGGCCTCTTCGCAGGCGGCGAACCTCGAAACCGCGCGCGGGTTCGCCGCGGCATCCTGTGTGGAACCCTCGCTGGACTCGTGGCTTGTGGGTGGGTCCACCTCGGTGGGTCGCACGACGCTCGTGTCGTTGGCAAATCCGAGTAACGTTGCCGCGACGGTGGATCTTGCGATTGCGGGCGAAGAGGGTGGTGTTCTGTCGCAGGCAGCCCGGGGCATCCTTGTGCCGCCGCGCACGCGCCGGATCATCCCCCTGTCCGGCCTTGCTCCAAATCTTGAGTCGCCGGTTATTCACGTGACCAGTTCTGGTGGTCCCGTCGCCGCAACCCTGCAGTACACCTCGCTCGTGGGGCTGGTTCCGGCCGGTGTTGAGATTATCGGCCCCACTGCGGCCCCGGCGACAACACAGTTTTTGCCCGGCTTCCTTGTCGCCGAGTTTGCGACCACATCGGTTGTCGGTGAGGCACCCGAGGGCACCGATTTTCCCGCACTGCGCCTCTACTCGCCGAGCACCGAGGCCGTGCAGGTCTCGGTCGGGCTGCTGTCTGAGTCGGGTGGTGGCGGGACGGTACTTGATGTCACGCTCCAGCCCGGTAGGGTCAGCGATATCCCGCTGGGCAATGTGCAACCCGGAAGCTACACGGTGCGGGTGCAGGCAAACGCACCGGTCGTGGCTGCTGCACGTGCGGTCACGGGCGCGCTGGCGACACTGGATGCCTCGGGTACGACCGGCAGTGCGCCATCCATTGATGTGGGGTGGATGGTCGCGCCGATGCCGCTGCTTAGGAACCAGGCTGTCGCCGTGCCCGCGGGCCCCTCACCCGTATTGCACCTCATGAACCCGGGCGCGAACGCCGCTGCCGTCACGGTTACCGTGTCGGGTACGACACAGACGCTGGATGTCCCGCCGGGGATGGGGTCAACCGTGTCGGTGGGAGCGGATGTGCCCGTGCTGCTTGCTGGCACGGAAGGACTGTACGGTTCGGTCTCGTTCGCCGGTGTCGGCCAGGTGGCCGCGTTCGGCGTGCAGCCTCCGGGGCCACAGGATTCGCCGATTCGGGTGTATCCGCGCTAGTGTCCTGCCCGTGTCCAGGGCCGTATTCGAGGTAGGAGCGCAACGCTTGACTCAGTGAACATGAACATCACCAAATGTTGCGCTCCTACCTCGAATACGGGGTGGGAGCTCTGAGTATCGCCGGGTGTATGGTGGTAGTGCTGACCTTATCTGGGGTTATTGGTACTGGCGTAGTCCGTCAGCGCGTTGAGGAACTGGCTCGGTCGGAGTGCGGGCTGGCACCGATTCGTTGGCCGGAGAGTTCCCCCGGGCTGCTGGATCCGGGTATTACCACTGGAGGGAAGATGGTTAACATCAACGCTCAAGAGCTTGTCGTCTCGACGACAGGTCTCACTAAGAAGTATCGGAGCGGAACTGTCGCCCTAGACAACGTCAGCATTGGAGTTCAGCGTGGGCAGATCTACGGGCTGCTCGGCCAGAACGGTGCCGGTAAAACGACGCTCATGCGGCTGCTTCTTGGGCTCAGTCGCCCAACGGTGGGAACAGGCACTGTGCTGGGTGCCACACTCGGTGACCCTGCGACGACAGCGCGGGTGGGCTCGCTCATCGAGTACCCCGCGTTCTACCCATCACTGACTGGCGAACAGAACCTCCGGCTCCTTGCGAGCTACTGCGGTGTGGGTAACGCGGCGGTAGCAAGTGCGCTCGATGTCGTCGGGCTGGGGGACAGAGCTCGCTCGCGTTTCGGGAGCTACTCGCTCGGCATGAAGCAGCGCGTCGGTGTCGCGGCCGCACTGCTTGGAGATCCTGAGCTGCTGTTTCTTGATGAGCCGACTAACGGCCTGGATCCGCAGGCCATTGCACAGACGCGCGAGCTACTGGTTAGGCTCAAGGAGATGGGAAGGACCATCGTGCTGTCGAGTCATCTCCTCGGGGAGGTGCAGTTGGTTGTAGACCGCGTGGGAATCCTCGCAAACGGGACTCTCGCATATGAAGGCTCGCTTGATGAACTTCAGAAGGCGCAGCGTGTTGAGGGCCACTCGGCCCTGGCGATTCGCGCGACACCAATCGAGACAGCACTGGACGTGTTGTCTCAGGAGCCGTCTGTCGATGATGTGCGAGTACTTGAGGGTGGCCAGATCGAGCTGACCACCGCGGGGTCGGTGGGAGAGGTGGTCCGACAGCTTGTCTTCGCTGGGGTATCAGTTACCAATGTATCCGAACGGGTCGGCACGCTCGAAGACGTGTTCCTGACAATAACCTCCGACGGAAAAATCGCCGCCGGAGCCCAGGAGTGATGATGACAACCGATAGGACGGCGCGCACACCCGCTCCCGTATCCAGTGGTATTGGCCGCGCGGTCGGCGGAGCCTTCCGTCTGATGGTTTGGCGGCCCGGTTACAAAGTCGCGGCAGCGGTGTGGAGCTTGCAGATTCTCATCTTCGCGTACGCAATAAACTACGCCGTGGTGACGACACTGCCAGCAGAGCAGGTTCCGCCCGGGCTCCTCGCCGCATTGCAGCCGGAGGCGACCGGTAGCTACATGCTGGCGTCGATCCCCGTGTATGGCGCACCAGTGTTCATCATCGTGGGCGCGATGATGACCGCCAGTGAGTATCGCTGGGGCGCATTACAGACGTTGCTTGCCCGGTTCTCAAACCGCACATCGTTTCTTGTGGGCCGCTGGATTTCCCTCATTTCCCTTACCGCTATCGTGACCGTGCTGAGCATTGTACTGAGCGTTCTTGCCAGCGTTATCATCGCGCTCATGCTGGATAAACCAGTCACCTTTCCTCCCTTTACGGAGTACACCGTTGAGTTCCTCGCAGGAGCGTTGATGGCCATGGCGCTGGCTACATGTGGGTTTTTCCTCGGCGTGCTAACTCGTAATGTCATGGCCGCGGCCGCCATCGGGATCGCCTGGACCATTGGAGTGGAGACGCTCGCAGTGGGGAGCCTGGCCGAAATTCTCCCGCTCTTCGAGACACTTCGATCCGGACTCCTAACCATCAACGCAGGCTCTCTCTCCACCGCCATCGCCGAATCAACTGGCCTGGACGTGTCTGGCACGTTTGGCGCGACGACAACTGTGGACGGGGGCCTCGCTGCGGTCATCCTTGGGATCTGGACACTTACGGCACTCGCCGGATCGATCTTCCTGTTCCGACGGCGCGACGTGTCCTAGTTGTTGTTCCCAAGGAGGTTGTGGGTGTGTTTGGTGGGTGTTTTGTCTCTGATGTCGGTGTGGGGTTTGTGGCTGTTGTAGGTTTGGCCGGTGTCTGAGTTGTAGTGGCCTGTAGGCCCGTTCCGTGGTGGGGGCGTGGTGGAAGTGCTTGATGTGCGTTATTGGTTTGTGGGCGGTTTCAAGATCGAGGCGATTCTCGCTGTCATCGGAGCGCTGGCAGTTTCCAATTCAGCCCACCAACGACTCGGTTGATTGAGAAAGACCTTCCCATCCCGATTCTGATTCTTCGTCGCGTGCGTGAGAAAGAGACCCTTTTGCGCGCGAGACAGCATCACCAACAGCACTCTTTGTTCCTCAAGCAGCTCTGCCTCGGTCTTCGAATGGCTACTTGGAACGTGGCCTTCCTCTAGCCCCATCACGACGACCCAATCAAACTGCTGGCCTTTCCCAACGTGGGCGTTCAAGACGTGCACTCCGGGTGTTATCGGGCTCAGCGTCTGGTGGTCACGAATCCGCTCTACAAGCATGCGAGCCGTCGCACCACCGAAGTCGTACTCAACCAACTGCTCGCATGCTTCACCGACCTCTCCAATTGTGTCGATATCGGAAGGGTCGAGAGAGGCAACCACGCGGTCGCGAAGATCATGCAATTGGTTTTCCATTGACATCGTGGTGCCAACCTGACGCACGTGTGAGCGAAGCAATTGTCCTACATGGGGGGCATCGAGCGCGATGTCCCAGAACCGCGGCAGCGAGGCCGCCCCATCGTAAGCGTGCTCCAGCGCAGCGCGGCGGTAGCCGGCCCGACAAATGACGCCGATCCTGTCGTCGGCGTATTGCGCGGCCAAATAGTCCGTTAGTGCAACGATTCCTGATGCCTCAGCGGTATCGGTGTCGTAGCCAACTGCGTATGCGTATCCGCCGGCGACCCACTCATCTGGTTTCGCCGACTGGAGGGCGGCAGAGCCAAGAGATCCCGAGATCGAATTCACGACCTGCAATACTGCTGGGGACGAGCGAAAGGAAACGTCGAGTTCGATAGTTTCTTCAACACGATTTTTTAGGTCCGCGTGAACAGCCTCAGGTTCGGCCCCTGCCCATCCGAAGATGCCCTGGTATGGGTCTCCGACGAACATCGTGTTCCGGGATCCGATTAGTCGAGTCAGTTCGTACTGCTGCAGAGACAGGTCTTGAAATTCATCGACGAGTACCGCATCGAAGTGATCCTGAAAGAGCGCAGCAACGCGGGGGTTCCGAAGAATGAGCTGCGCATATCGAAGCAGATCGCCGTAATCGATGTGCTTCTCTTCTTGACGGCGCTGTTCATATGCCAGCGCGACCGTATTCCCAGAGGCGGTGACACGTTCGATCAAGTCTTGATCAGATATCGCCTCACGCTTCAGTGAGTTCAGCAGCTCGAGAGCGGCAGATACTTTCCGCCTGTCGTTCGTCAACGTGGCCATCGTTTTTCGTTGCCACGCTTTTACAGGCATTGAGTAATCCGGTTCCAGCCCGATCACCTTGTGATGCGCCTCAACGAGACGAGCTGAAAGCTCGTGGAAGTTCATCACCGCCACCGACTGACGCATGCGCTGATTGCCGAGTTGTTCTCGGAATCGGGCGCTGAGATTGTCGCGTGCACGATTGGTGAACGTGACGGCGAGGAGTCGATGGCCCGGTCTAATGGAGCCGCCGCGAATCAGATGGTCCGTGCGCATCGCCAGAACCTCGGTCTTGCCGCAGCCAGGCGGTGCGAGCACAAGAAGGTGGGACGCGATGCTCTCGACTGCCGCGAGTTGTGCGCCGACTGGTCTGTTGGCCGACATCGATCAGTCGCCCTGCAGGATGAACTGGATGAGGCCGGAGAGCGAAGGGCTTTGATCAATGTGGTCCGCGCTCAGGATTGAAGCGACAACGCGGGAGGCGGGAACCTTCCGGTCATCCTTCTTGGTGATGAAGTCAGCGACCATATCGTCAGTTAGATCGTCCAAGCTGGCAGCGCCAGAGGCCTGAAGAAACCCCTGCTCGCGAGCAACCCCGCCGGCGATCAGTTCCCTTGCGAGTTCGGGACCGCCGATCGCCCGGGCGTATTCATGCTCCAAGTCTTTGCGGGCAATGAAGAAGCCGTTGTCTGCGAGCTCCTCCAACTTGATGCAAAGATTTCCTGACCAGGCTTCTTCGCGGTCTTCGTCACACAATCCGCATATGGACAGGTCAAAGCCGTTCTTACCGATGATCTTGAGAACGTGCGAAAACTTATCCGCGCCGTCGAGCGCGAAGACAGAAACGCCGAGTCGGTCGAGGCTGTCACCTGCTACTTGAGCCGCAGCCTCCACAACGATCCGATCAGCCAGCCCTTCGACGAAGAGCATTCTCCGTGCCGTCAGCCCCTCCAGGAGCTGCGGCGACCACCACTGCAGCCTCTCCTTCTCGACAGCGTTGAAGTTCACCGCATCGATCTGCGTTGCCACGCTCTGTGGGCTGATCACGAGCACATGTTTGGGCTCAAACCGCTGTACCACGTAGGGAGAGTGTGTGACGAGAAGGCGTTGCTTGGGAGACTCCGCGAAAATTGAAGCGACGGTGCGCTGGCTAGAGGCGTGGAGATGCATCTCTGGCTCGTCCACGGCCACGATGTTCGCGGTCGCCTGCGCAAGGTCAAAGAACGTCAGCGCCATCAGCTGCCGCATGCCGTCGCTCTGCTCCGTGAGCCCCTTCAGCCCGTCACCGTCTCTCAGGAAGAGCGTGACGTCTTGAAGCGGTTGCTCTTTCGGGTCGGCGGCGGTCCGGATCGCGAGAGAGTTCTCGTCATAAGACTTCGGTATCGACCGAGACAGGTGAGAGGCGATACTACGGCGCAGCTCAGTCAGTGCCGAGTTTGATTCGAGCTTGTCGTTGAACTGGTCAAGAAGTCCCCCGAGGTCGGTGATCGCATCCCCAATGTCGGCCGAGTTCAGCATTGCACGAAACGGACTGTTCCGGCCGTCCATGTAGTCAGTCGAGTCGACTCTGTTCGCTCGCATATACCGCCATCCAATGGTCGCTAGCTGATCCCGGGAGGGGCTGCGACGCGTACCCGAGTCAGGGAAGTACCGTTCGATAGTGACGTTCTCGGGATCGTTCGCCGATATACGAACCTCCATGGTCAGCAGGAGATAATCGGGCTCCCCCTCCTCGATCGTCATCTCGAAGGGAAACTTTCCGTCCTCGTCATCGACAAAGTCCTCGAATCGGATCTTCACAACAAGCGCTTCGGCATCAGGGTCGACGTCCGCAACGGACAGGCCCTGATAGAGCTGCTGGACTGAGGAGCCGAGAACATGGTTGAGGAGCCGAAGGATAGAGGTCTTGCCAACATCGTTGGCTCCCACGATTACGAGATGCTCTCGAACCTCGACAGTCATGGGCTTCAGGTGAGCATGTCCAGAAATCTCGAACTTCGTGAGCCTCATCGTTTGGATCCTTTCGTTAGTCCGAGACGCGGCGTCGACAGTCTGATCGTCTCAGTCGCCTGCTGGAGGTTGGCGATCCGAGGGATCTCGGATCGATTTTGACCCGCTCGCGACCTCATAGTGACTTGTACCTCTTGTTGACTTTGATTGGATCCTCGCTCGAGTCGAAGCTCTTGACGATGGCGAGCTGTTTCAGATGCTCAAGGAGTTCAACTACTCCGTCCGTCCTGGGGATCTTGGGTTTGTCGCGACCGATTGAACAAAGTTGTGGGAAGTCTCCACCGAGAGCCCGGAGGATGGCGAATAGCTGGTTGTTTGGAATCGACGCGAGATGGGGCTGAAGAACCGCAACGACATGCGCTGGCGCCGCTCCATATGCCGTCATCGCTTCGATTATCGACAGCTCCATCGGGTGGCCTTGTTCGGCCGCGAACTGCGCCAGTGCGACTATACCCGCGGGATTCGTCGTTGCGATGAACTCATTGGCGCGAGTGGCGATCGCGATCTTGACCTCAGGATCCACGAGCGCACTCTGCAGAAGCAGTGCGAGATCAGCACCGACGAACGCTGGAGTGATCAGATCCTTTGACTTGTTCGAGGCAGCAAGGACCTCCTCGCGCGTCAACCAGTTGGTGGCGATGAGGCGCGCAAATGTCGCGTCGTCGTCCGCGATGAGATTTTCACGAAGTAGGTGAGAAAACAACGCGCCGTCTTCGGGGGTGATGCCGGTGACCGGCAGGCGGCCACTCAACTCAAGGCCTGCAACAAGCTGAGCCCGGAGGGCGGACGGGAGATGGTCTCGACTCGCAAGAATGGTGAGTGCGAGCGTGCTGCGGTCAGCTTGGGCCCGGGCCGCGGTGACACTAATTGATCCCGATTGCGTCAGGGCTGAAGCGAGATCGGCATCAATCGATCCGAAGTGCGCGATGTACGACGCGACGTTCTCATAACTGGTCGGGAATCGATCAGCGCGTGCCAAATGAGGCCAAGTGTCCCCGGGCACGTCCGCAAGATTGACTACACGACTGGCCGCGGAAGCTCGAACAATCACCTTCTCAACAAGGCCTGGCGCTACAGCAAACACTTTCGAAAGCACTTCAGCGAAGGACGCCTCAGCATCATTGGTCGCAGAAACACCGTCGATTGCATCCAGATAGGCAGAGAGTTCGGTCAGCGCAAGCTTGAACACCTGTCCATGGTCAGCCTTCATCGAGTCGAGCGCGAGACTGACCTCCTTCCCGACCGCGGCCTGGAGGTTGGCGAGGTTCATCTCATACAAATCAGAGTCGACGAACGCGCTTCGGACCTCCGAGTCGAGAGGGGCAAGCTCAGGAACACGAATCTTGGCGTCAGCAAAAACCGTCGAGATACTAGTTGCTATGTCTCGACTGATAACGTCAGATCGAAGCGTTGGAAGCTCCAAATAGTTGTTCGTCAAGAACTCGGCAATGTCGTCATCGATGCTGTAACTAACGTCTCGCGCGAGGTTGGCGAGGGCGTGACTCACGAGATCAAGTCGCTTGGCATCGTCTAACTCGGCGCCCGAGACCAGGTAGGAAAGCACTCCAGGTGCTTGTTTCACCAACGCTTTGAGCAAAAGCGCTTGCTCCTTACCGCTGGACAAGTAGGACTGGAGGAAACGATTCGCATTCGCGTCAAAGCGAGAGAGGGACTGAACCATCAGCGCTGCGGCCGACTCGTCAGTTCGTAGAAGATGGTCCAGGATCGCGATGTTGAAGAGGGCCGGCTCTCTGAGTGCTTCCCGTCCCCTTTCCCGGACCACACTGTCGACGTCGTCATCAGTGAGCTCAAAGTGCTCGTCCATTGAGTCGCGCTCGACGTGAAGGATGATGAAGTTTGTCGCCGCAGTGCTCACCCTATCGCCATGGAACGTTGACGTGTACTGCGTGAAGTTCCTGTCGACGTATCCCGCCCGGACCAGTTGGAACGTGAGACCGCGCGTGAGGAGCTTCTCTGCGACCGACTCCAGGGACTGCGCAGTGCCTTCGTAGTCGACGAGAAACTCGGGTCGCTTCATGAGTTCGCCCATGTCAGCAGCTCGGAGGGACTTGAGCTGCTCCGACTGCTTACCGAGCAGTGTGTTCAGAGCTTTCCGGTCGATCTGCTTCCATGCTTCGATTTCGAGCGAATCCCCGACCATCTTCGACACATCGGCACGAGTGAACGAGAGGTTTCCCCCGTAGGCCTGGTTGCGCCATGCAAACGTCTCCGAACCGCTCGCAAACTCCTGCCAAAAAGCCACACTCTTTAGCTCGTCAGCGGTCTTGGCGACCTGGTCTAGTTGATACTGCTGGGAGCGGGCTTGAAAACCCGCAGTGCGGGCCATCAAGTCAATGTGTTCGATCAGGCGCTCACCTAGCCTCACAGCCCTTGCCGCCGTGCTATCAGCACGCGCGAGCTCCTGACGCGTCGCACGGGCCTCCCGCTCGATTCGGCGAATGTTGCTTGCCACCAGTTCCCGACTGCAGGCGTACAACTTGTCAAGTGAGCTCCTGCCAAGCCGGATTACCTCGAAGTCGGCGAGGTGCGTGCTCTTGAAGAGCATCATCGCAAACAGTTGAGTTTCCGTGAGTTCGAGGTCTTTACCATCCCCCGAGAAAATCCGATCTCGGAAGACCACGAACTCGTTGCGCACATTCTTGAGGAGCCTCATATCCGGCACATATCGCCCCGCGAGGTCAATGAGGTCGCTGGAGACCTCATGCTCGATTCCACGAAGAATCTGGGTCGTGAGGTTGCGCGCGCTGCGATGGGTGATGAACGGAACGACCGGAATAACGAGGTCGAAGAACTTCGTCCGGTTGGCGCGCACCACCTCGGCCTCTGCGGGGTCCTTGATCTTGCAGGCGCTGGAATCCATTTTTCGACCCTCCGACTCCAGTCCGATGTGGTCGAAGATGCTGTCCTTGATCGCGTAGATGAAACGAATTGTCGTCTCGATTTGAGGTGACGCATTGAGGAGGGTGTTCAGCGAGCGGAGCGTCTCAAAGATGTGCGAGTCGTTGAAGCGATCGATGTCCTCGAAGATGACGACGTCACGCTTGGAGGTCTCGAAGAAGTAGACAATCTCATCAAGGTACTGATCGAAGTAGGACACCGACTTCTCGTCGAGTGTGACCGACGCTGGGCCAGCCGAAAACTGCTTTATGTGGACCCGACCGTGCAGCAACGCGCGTGCAGCGAATATGGTTCCCGCGGCTAGCAGAAAAAGCATCGGATAGATGTAAAGGCCAAAGTCAAAGAACGGCGCGAGCGTTGTCGTGATTGTCGCGCCCCAGCCGAGAACCATGAAGATGAGTGCGGTGATGAACCCGCCC
>Ga0081606_1000328_pt1 | contig 21455 bp, 20 predicted proteins | sample EareggfetidaYelm_FD_71127 | JGI IMG/M metagenome (GOLD analysis project Ga0081606, IMG submission 71127) | Earthworm egg capsule microbial community from the University of Washington, USA - E. fetida Yelm (SPADES assembly) (version 2) | ecosystem: Host-associated > Annelida > Reproductive system... | reverse complement strand
TCACGGTCACGGCGAACCAGATCGTGAGCACTCCCCGCCCGAGCCGTGGAATCAGAAACAGGAACCGAGACACGCGGGCTCTTTCTCGCTCGGCTACTTGCCGGTCGGGTGCGCACCGGCGAGGGACACCGGGTTGACAAGGGACAGCAGCTCGCTGGGCTTCGAGACGAACCCGGTCCACTTCGAACTGTGTGCGAAGTACAGGTTCTGCGTGTACATAATGTTGTCGTACACGTTGTCCCGCACGATCTTCGCCGCCTCCCGCATCAGCGTGACCTTTTTGCCCTTGTCGGTTGTCGCGGCACCCTGGGCGATCAGATCGTTGAGCTTTGAGTCATTGACGTGGGTGTAGTTGATCGCACCGCCGGGCAGGTAGGAGAGCGTCATGTTGGTCACCGGGTCATCCATGATCGCGAAATTTCCCGCGTAGATATCAAAGTCACCCTTGTTCGTCTTGGCGAGGTAGGTGTTGCGCTCCGTTCCCTGCAGTTCGATCACAATACCCGCCTGCGCCGCGCTGTCTTTCACGAGGGTTGCCCACTGACTCGTGACGCTGTCCTGCAGCGAGTAGATGAGTCGAAACTTCACCGGAAACACCCCGCCGGAGCCAGCGGTGTAGCCCGCTTTCTCCATGAGGCGACGGGACTTGTCGGTGCTGAAGTCGTATTCCGTGATGGAACTGTCGTAGTAGTCCTTCAACACCGGCATCAGCGGGCTGGAACCGGTCGAGACCGCTTGGCCCTGCAACACAACCTTGCGGATCGCCTCGTAGTCGACCGCGTGGGCGAGCGCCTGACGCACCTCGAGCTTCGCGAGATCCGGGTTGTCCATGTTGTAGGTCATGTGGGCGTAGCCAAGTCCGACCGATTCCTCGACTGTGACCCCACTGGTCGCCTTCAGCTTGGCAACCTGCGCGGGCGGCAGGGCGTTAGCGATCAGATCAACCTCACCGCTCTGCAGTGCCAAGATCTCGGTGTTGATGTCCGGAAACACCCGGAACACAACATGGGCCGACAGCGGGGTTCCACCGCTGATCAGTGGATAGGTGTCAACCCGATCCAGCGTATAGCTCTGTCCAACCTGAACCTTTGTCAGCTTGTAGGGACCGGCGCTCACCCACCCGCCATCGGTTCCATCGTTCGCGAACTTCGCCACCGATGCCGCCTTCTCAAAGACATGCTTGGGGACGATGTTGCCCCAGAAGCCGATCTCCTCGACAACCGACGAGTCGGGCTTGGTGAGTGTGAACTCAACCCGCGTTGGCGAAACCGCTGTGGCGGTGTCGAGGTTGGCGAGTTGACCATAGAAGGTGCCAGAGGGCTTGTCTTTCTTAACCGCGTTCATGGTCCATGCCACGTCTTCTGCGGTCAACGGCTGCCCGTCGCTCCATTTCAGATCGTGACGAATCTCATAAAACCCGGTTTTTTCGTTCACGTATCCCCACTTGGTCGCCACCTGCGGCACCTTCGAGCCGTCGTTCGCGATGCTCAGCAGATGCGGATACATGAGGTTTGTGATCCAGTAGTCGCTGCGACTGTTGCCGATCAGTGGGTTGTAGTTGACGACATCGGTGGTCGTCGCCACCGTCAGCGTCTGCGAACCGGCCACCGCCGTGGCGGCGGGTGGTGCGCTGGGGGCACAGGCACTCAGCGTCAGCGCCGATGCGACAAGTGCCGCTGCGGCGAGTGCGATTTTCCGTGGATACATCAGACCCACACCTCCTTCAGGACTCGAAGAGTGTTACCACCCACGACGGCGCGAATCTCGTCGTCGGAGTAGGCGTGTGTGACAAGCCACCCGATGATGTTGAAGAACTCTTCGGCCGGATTCTCGATCCCGTCGACGTACTCCACTCTCTCGTAGTCGACATGACCGTGCGCCTGGCTGATCGACAGGTTCGACGAGAACGCATCGTGGAGGCCGACATGGTCGCCAAAGAGCGTGTCGGGACCGAAACTGACGTGCTCCAGACCCACAAGATCCACGCAGAACGTGAAGTGATCCATCACCGACTCGAGCGAGTGGCGGGGATGCTGCGGAGACAGGGTCGTGTGCGGTGCCGCTTCGATACCAATGACACCGCCGCGCTGGGCGCACTCGATGATCGTCTCGTCTGTTTTCATGCGGTTGGTCGGCCACAGGCTGCGGGCACCGGCGTGGGTGATAAACACGGGCTTGGTGGACGCCTTGATTGCGTCCACCGCCGTGCGGTCACCCGAGTGCGAGACGTCAATCGCAATGCCGAGCTTGTTCATCCGCTCGACAGCGCGCTCGCCGAAGTAGGTGAGACCACCGTCACCACGCTCTTTCAGGCCCGAGCCGAGCGTGTTGGCCTCGGAGTAGGCAATGCCCATCTGGCGCACTCCGAACCCGTAGAGCACATCGAGCCGATCCACCTCGTTTTCGATCATCGTTGCGGCTTCGAGCGCAAAAATGTGTGCGATGCGACCGGTTTCTGCGGCATACTCGATGTCTTTGACCGTCTCACCCTTGATGATGAAATCCTGGTGCGCAAGGTCCGCCATGCGCACACCGAGATCAAAAAGGACATCCTGATACTTCCAGCCAGCATCGCTGGAGATGCAGCACGTGCCATCCATCCCATTGTCAAAGACGGCGGTAAGGCCCGAGCGGCTGAGGCCCTCGTAGCCGGTTGGTTCGCGGCCCTGACGGATGTGCTCGCGAAGCTGGGTCATGTCCTCGGGGAAAACCTGGACATGGTCGTGCAGAGAGATGACCGTGGATTCGGCCAGCAGTCGCGTGGTGCGCTCGCGCTGTGCATCGCTGAGATCGAGACCCGCATACTCGGGGACCCGGTTGATCTGTTTCGCGTAGCGGAAGGCCCGGTAGTCCTTGCCGGCTTCGAGGTAGTCGTAGGCCGTGTAGCCGGTGTAGCGCAGGGAGGGATCGAGCATGCTTCTCCTTGTGTCCTGGTGAGGGGTGGTCAGTGTGCACGCCTGCACAGTAGGTCATAATCTGGCGCATATTCGGCATCTGTGTCAATATTTATTTGAAAATTCGGCAAATTTGTTTCCTGATTGAAACATTCCGGAAATAACACTCGTGCAAGGATGTCAGCGTGGACAGCAAAACCAGTCACAGTTCCCGGGTGCTGCTCGTGCGGAATCTCTCCGTCACGATCACCGGCTCGGGGCCAGAGATACCTGCCGTGCGCGAGGTGGATCTGAGCATCGATCGAGGCGAATTTGTTGCACTTCTGGGCGAGTCCGGCTCCGGCAAGTCCGTCACCGCCCGCGCCATCATGGGCCTCGGTGATGAAAACACCCGGGTCGAGGCCGACCAACTGCGTCTGGGGGATGCCGATCTGCTCGTGTTGAGCGAGGAGGCCCGCCGCAAGCTTCGCGGCGAGCGAATGACGCTGGTGCTCCAGGATGCCCTCTCTGCCCTCAACCCGGTCATGACCATCGGCGACCAGATCGGCGAAATCTTCCGAGTACACCGCGGAGCGAGTCGGCGTCAGGCCCACGCTCAGGCCGTCGAGTTGCTCGGTCTCGTCCGTATTCCGGCCCCTTCCCGACGCGTTAATGACTATCCCCACCAGTTCTCGGGCGGTATGCGCCAGCGCATCCTCATCGCGATGGCGATCGCCCTCGACCCCGAGTTGCTGATCGCCGACGAGCCCACCACCGCTCTTGATGTCACCGTACAGGCGCAAATCCTGGACCTCCTTGGCACGCTGCGCGACCAACTCGGAATGGGTGTTCTGCTCATCACGCACGATCTCGGTGTCGTGATGGAGGTCGCGGACCACGTGTCCGTCATGTACGCGGGACGAATTGTCGAAAGCGGCGACGCCGACACCGTATTCGCGCATCCCGCGCACCCATACACCGAGGCACTTCTGCGCTCGGTGCCGCAGGCCGCCCAGCGCGGTTCTGACCTGTTGACCATCCCCGGCTCGCCACCGAGCCTCACCCGCGTACCAGCGGGATGCAGCTTCCACCCGCGCTGCGACCTCGCTGTGACCGCGTGTGCGACCACCCGACCTCCGCTCACCGACACCATCCCCGGCAGACGGGTCGCCTGCCTCCGATCTGAGGAGTTCACCGGTGAACTCGTTTCCTGATCCTGGCACCGGCGCGGGGAGGAGAGGTTCTGTGCCTCCTGCCTCTTCCACACCCGCTGCGCCTGCTGCGCCTCCTGCGCGCGAGACTGTGCTCGGAGCATCCGGCCTGGTTCGCCGCTTTCCGACCGGATCTCGCATCCACCCCGCGACCGTCTCGGCCGTGGACGGCGTCAGTCTCAATCTTCAGGCCGGCGAGGTGCTCGGCATCGTCGGCGAGTCAGGCTGCGGCAAGTCCACACTCGCCCGCATGCTCGTCGGTCTCGAACGTCCCGACGAAGGAACCCTCACCTACCGCGGTCGGGATGTGGGCCACGGTCGCCTCGCTGACCGCAAACACCTGCGCCAGGGCATCCAAATGATCTTCCAGGATCCGTACGCGTCGCTCGACCCTCGCATGACCGTCCTCGATATCGTCACTGAGCCCATCGCCGCGACCCACACCATGAACCGCGCCGATCGTCGCGTTCGCGCCGGGGAACTGCTGGAACTCGTCGGGCTTAGTGGGGACGCCCTCGGTCGCTTCGCCCACCAGTTCTCCGGCGGCCAGCGACAGCGAATCGGCATCGCCCGCGCCCTTGCTCTCAACCCCGATATCCTCGTCTGCGACGAACCCGTCTCGGCTCTGGATGTCTCTGTGCAGGCGCAGGTCATAAACCTCCTGGGTGACATCCGCAGCCGACTGGGTGTCTCCATCATTTTCATCGCCCACGACCTCTCGGTCGTTCGCCACATCGCCGACCGAGTGGCCGTCATGTACCTGGGTCGCATCGCCGAGGTGGGCGACACAGAAACGGTCTACGACACCCCCTCCCACCCGTACACACAAGCCCTCCTCTCCGCAACGCCCACCGCGACCCGCGAAGGCCGAGGCCGTCTCTCACAGCGCCGCATCCTCGGCGGCGAGCCACCCTCTCCCGTCAACCCGCCCACCGGGTGCCGGTTCAACCCGCGCTGCTGGATCGCGACGCACGAGTGTCGAACCGTGGTGCCGCCCCTGCGCTCCTTCGGTGAAACGGGTGTTCCAGTGCGGGATGTCTCGTGCCATCACGCCGAAGACGTGGTGGCTGCGAGGTAATTCCGCTAACTCGCGGAGTTCTGCCGATCGAACATCCACACTGCTCGAACGTAGATTCTACTGTTCTTAGTGTGAGCAGTGGTTGCACCGTTGCGCCCCGTGGTGTCCGAGCCCTTACCGGGTGGCCCACACCCACGGCGAGCGCCACCGATACGGAACAGACACACCCACAGAAACAGGAACCTGTACTCAATCCACTCCCCTCACAACTGCAGCATTACTCCTGCTCACGGGGCTACTCGAGGTTGCCCCGACCTGAGCAGACGTCTCCACGCAGCATTACTCCTGCTCACGGGACTACTACCGGTGGTGAGCAGCAGGATGATCTGTCCGGTGCCTCACGGGATGTTGTCGTTACACCCCGGGCTAGAACCCAGGGCGTCAGGCAGACGCGACATCCGTGGTAACCTTGACCCTGCAACGCGGGGTGGAGCAGTTCGGTAGCTCGCTGGGCTCATAACCCAGAGGCCGCAGGTTCAAATCCTGCCCCCGCAACCACGCACGGATCCCGGCCACCCTGGAGGGGTGGCTGGGGCTTTCCGCATGTCCCGTCGCCACGCACTGCTGGTACGTTTGGTGACGCCGTTGGGTGGGACGGTGTGGGATGAGTAACCGGGCGATGAATTGGGCGTTTGAGGTTTCGGGGCTTACCTCGGGTGCGGCTTTTGTGTTGTTGGCGTTGGCTGATCATGCGGACGAGGCTAATTCGTGTTTTCCTTCGGTGGCGTCGCTGGCACGGCGTACTCGTCAGAGTGAGCGGACGGTTGCCCGTCATCTGGATTGGTTGGAGCAGGCAGGGCTGATTGTCCGCGAGGCTCGATACGTTCCTGGGCCGCGTGGTCCGGTTCGTAGCGCATCGCGTTTTGTGTTGAGGGTTGGCAGTCGTGTCTCTATGACTGCCAAAATGGCAGTCACCGGAGATTCCGGCGATGTGCCTGTGGATAACTCTATGACTGCCAAAATGGCAGTCACCGGAGATTCCGGCGATGTGCCTGTGGATAACTCTATGACTGCCAAAATGGCAGTCACCGGAGATTGCAGCGATCTGCCTGTGGATAACTCTATGACTGCCAATCTGAAGTGTGTCGCAGATGGCAGTCATAATAAGAACCTTCTTTTAACCCCCATTGATGAATCATCATCTTTAGGAATTGGAGACGGTACGCGCGAAGCTGCTGGGGATGAGGGTTCACCAGTCATCAATGGGCCGCCAGGGCCGGAGGGGATGCAATTTTCGGCGTTGACGGGGGCGTTGCGTCGCCTTGATGCACGCCTTGATGCGGTGCGTCTAGGCCGTGCGCTGGCGGAGTGTGGTGTTAGGGATACGACGGGATTGGATCTGGTGCGCGCTGCGCGGGAGTGTTTGGCGGCCGCGAAAGGGTTGGTGAGTGATCCGGCTGCGTATGTCGCTACGTGTGTGACGCGTGACCCAATTCGGTGGCTCGAGAAGTGGCCGGAAGGCTCTGTCGGCCTTCCACGGCGGCAGACGTTGGAAGAGAAAGCTCGGGAGTGCGCGGCGGATGGTCACCGGTATGCGAAGCACACGGTGGAGCGTGACGGATCACGGGCGTGTGTGCCATGTACGGCGTTTTCGGGTGTTTCTTTGGTTTTGGTGGAGGAATGACATGGGCACTGTGAGGGTCGTGTACACGATGTTGGACACGGATTATGGACATTTGGCGAATTTGGCTGATATGCGTGGTGTGAAGATCGCAGACATCATCAGTGAACAGCTCGCTCAGGTTCTTCCTCCGCGAGGCGTGCCTGTTGGATCGTCGGCTGTTCAACGTTTCCGGATGCTGTCGGCGAGGATTCTGCCACTGCATTCTGCGGGGTGCACGAATGCTGTAATCGCGGAGCGCACTGGGTACACGGTGGAGGTTATTCGCGGTGTGTTGCGTCGTAATGGCTTGCGGTCGAACCGGGTGAGTAGATCATGAGCGGGCGGTTGAGGGGTTTCGAGATGATGCGCTCTGCGTTGACACGTCGGGGGATGCCTACCCCGGTATCCCAGTTCATGAATTCGGGCCTGGGCGAGCATGTGGTCCGGGATGTATCTGAGGATGTGGCGTTGGGGTGGTTGCGGGATGATGTGTGTCGGGAGCTTGGTATTGATGTCGGTGATGATGTCGCGCTCCTTGCCACGGGGCAGCGGCTGCTCGTTGGTGGGGATTTGGGGATGTTCGCGGCACGGTCCGGGATACCTGTCGAGGTACTGGACCGCGCATTGGACACGCTTGCCGGAAAGTTATTTCCGGCGTTGACGGATGAGCTTAACACCGCTGTCGGCACTGGTGTGGCTAGCACCAGCGGGTCTGAGTCCAGGCTCGGGTCTGCGCCTGGTCGGAAACGGTCGGCGGAGTCGTTTGGGTGGGTTGCTGGGTTGGGGCGTCGGGGGCAGGCCTGGGCGGAGGTGGAGAGGATTGTGGGTTCTACCTCGGAGGCTCGGTATGAGGTGCTGCGGGCAGTGTTTGATCCGATGGGTTTAGATGCTCTTTCCAGGGCACAGCTGCGGACATTGACTGGCAATGGGTCGTATGTTCAATCGACGCGGGGTAGTTCGCTTTTGTTTCTTTTGGTGTTGGCGGTGCGTGCGCGGCGGTTATCTCGTGCTCAGACCATGCAGATTTTGTGGGATACCCGTGAGGCTCTCTCTGAGAGGCAAACGTTGGACGGGGCTGAAGTTGAGGGAGATGCGTCATGAACCAGATCAGGTCGTGGTCACAGGTGGTGTGGCAGGTTGGTCCGTTGTCCGTGGTGGGTGTGTTAGCGATGTGTATTTCATATACCACGATGATTGATGTTGCGGCCCGGAACGGGATCCCGCTGCCGGAGTTGTTTCCGTTGGTTGTGGATTTAGGGATCGTGAGTTGTATCATCACGACCGCGCAGTATCGACATTTATCCATTCGGGGGCGGTGGATGCCCACGGCGTTGTTTGTGGCGTTGTCGGTGATCTCGGTGTTTGCTAACGCCTCTCATGCGGTATCACAACCCCAGGTGCGATCTGATGCTGTGAGCATAATTATCGCGATAGTGCTCGCGGGGACACCGTCTGTAACGTTCCAGATGGCGACACACATTATGTTGCGGCTCATCCCGGACCGGCACGAGCGCGACCAGATGCGTCACCTAGACACCCAGTCCTTGGCACCGGTTGATCAGTCCCCGGAGGTTCTGTCACCGGTGTCGGTGAAGCAGCGTCCACTGACATTGGTGCCGACGCCGGGTGTGAGAGCAGGTGAGGGGTTATCGGTGGATGAGGTCGCGGCGTTGAAAGCCGCCGCCGTCGAGTGGATGCACCAGTACCGGGCTACGCATGGGGTCGATCCGAGTAAGGAGGCTGTGTCTAGCCAGTTTGATGAACGGGATGGTCGCCGGGTACGGGGTTGGTTCCGTCAATACGCCAACGAGCAAGAAACTCCCGCAGCGATCATGGAAGGAGCACTGGCATGAAGCGGAATACGTTGCTCGAGGTCGATCCTGGATTGGTGAGTGGTGGTGCGGTTCGGGTGTTGAGAATGTTGCGGTGGTGGCAGGTACTGGATTATGTGGTGTTTGTGGTGGGAGTGGGTGTGAGTGTGTTGGGGGTGTGGTGGGCGTCGGTGATGTGGGGTGGGGTGTTGATGGTTGGAGTGTCGGTGGTGTGTGGGGTGTCTTGGATGGGCGGTGTGTTTCTGGTAATGGTGCGGGCCTGGGATAGGTCGGTGCGGGTCGATCAGGTCATGCGGGTGGTGGTGGGGTGTGATGCGTGAGTTGGAGGCGGTGTACGTGCAGGAGGCAGCGTCCGCGGTCGAGGCAGCGGTGCGGATGGTGATGTCTGATTCGTCTAGTCGGTCTCGGGTGAGTGTGGATATTTTGGCGGACGCTCGACAGTTGACAACTATGAAAGTGTTCAATTTTTTGATGCGGGATATTCCTGTTGCGGATATGCATATGTTTACGGTGCGAGTGCTACGTAATGTGTTAGCGACTTTGCATCGGGGTCGGGGTCGGTATGTGAGTTTGGATGAGTGTTTCCCGGCAGAGTCCGTGCCAGGCTTGCAAGAATTTAGTGATTCTGATGGAGTAGATATGTATTTACGGGTATGGTGGGAGCATTTATCTCCGGCGCAGTTTATAGTGGTGCGGGAATGGGTGAGTGGTATTCGTCCAGCGAGGTCGGTGCGGTACACGACTCGGTGCCAGGCACGGTTTCTCGCGGCGGTGGCCCGGGATCAGGACCGGTTACCGGAGTGGTGGGAATGTGCGACACCGAATGCAAGATCGTCCCGATACGCGGAATTGGCAGCCGAACATAAGGTGAATACTGACCGGTGGTTACTGCGAGTGATTCAAAGCCTCGACCGGGTATATCAACCGCGGTGTTTATCGCAACAGCGTGCACGGTACCGGGGGTATCGGTTTGAGGAGATTGCATCATGAAAGCGTTTGGCGTTGTGGGTGGAGTGTTTATTGGAGTGGTGGGCTTGTTGGTGTTGTTGGTGTTTGGTGCCGGGTCTGGTAATGGGCCTGGCGGTGGGATCTGCACGAGTGGGGCGTGCTCGGTGGGTGATGCACGTGCGGTCGCGGCGGAATTGGTGCTCGCGCATGATGCGGGGAAGGTGATGACATTTCCGGAGGTGATTTACCAGAAACAAATCCGGGATGTCGCTGTGGGCGTTGCGTCCACGGAGTGCACACCGGATGTACGGGTGCTGCAACTTGCGTTGTTAGTGGTACAAAAATTTGGGTCAATTCTAATTACGGATATTCAACGCCCGTGTATTGGATCGTATCTGAATTGTATTGAAACAAACACACCACATTGCTGGGTGCCGGGATCTGCAATCGATATTGCCGGATGGGGTGGATCGCCCATTATGGGTGATTCGTGTCTGAATTTCGGGTGCCGGTATCGGACAGGAGTGGGTGTGAAGGTCGCTGAGTTGGTTGATTTTCTTTCAACGGTTGTGCCGCCTCAAACAATCATCGGACAGTCGCAGTGCATGCTGAATGACGGGTATATCCCACCGGGTGGGGTATGGTCTTTGATTCCGGATTATTGCGATCATATGCATCTGGCGTGGCGTGCACAGAAAGCGCCGTTACGGGTGCTCCCTATACTCCCCACCCCGGTCCCGGATTTTTCACTGCCGGCACCGGTAGCGTTGCCTGCTGTTGGCTCTGTTTTTGGAGGTTTTTTACATGCTCGTTGTAGCTGATAACCGGAAAATAATTATTACTGTGGTCGCGGGTGCGGTTTTTATCTGCCTGACTGTGGGTGTTGTTATCTGGGCGGCAACCGGATACCGTACCCCAACGGCGGCGGTGGTGACTGCGACGGTAACGCCATCTTCGGGTGTGTCACCGTTACCGAGGGTGTCGCCATCTGTGTCTGCGGATGTGTCAGGTAGGCCCGGCACGGATGGGGTGCCCGCGTCAGTGGGATCGGAAATGTTCATCGCGAGTAGAGCCGACACCTCGGCGTTAGCGAACCGGTATGTGCAGGTGGTGTTAGCGAACCCGGATGTGGTCGTGGTACAGGCTGCACTTGCCGGTCAGCTCTCCGGGACGTGGGTGTTTTGGGCTCAGCAGACGGGGACTGCGGCGCTGCCGTGCCGTCCAAATCCGGGACCGGTCGGCAAAGAGTTAACACAGCCCTACGAAGCGGTAGTGGACCCACACAGTGATGGGGTTTTCGATGTGAATTTCGGATACCTCTGCGGGAGCAACATCGGGTTCTACATCAACCTGCACCGGACCGACTCTGCTGGTTTATGGCAGATCAACGCAGTGGCCACCCCCGATGAGCTTGGATTGGTGAGCAAATGACCGCCACACCCAACCCCCCTCGCTGGTCATGCCCACGGCACACCGCCCAGCACTCTGCCTCTCGACGCCGCGCTACTCGACAGGGTGTTACCCAGCCTCGTACTGTCCGGGACGGGATGCCGTTGTGGGTGTGGGCAATACGGCGAGGGTCTCGGGGACGAGTGTGGGTATGGGTGACCGTGGTGTGCGCGTGGACAAGCGTGCCCTTGACATTGCTGACAAACCAGTGGGCGCAGGTCACGGTGCCGCTCGCGGTGATGATCGTGTCCGCGTTGGCAGGACTAACTGTTCGGGCGTATCTACGGGACATATCAACATCCGGCAGTGATCTAAGTAAACACAACTGTTCTGCATCGTGTAGAACGGACTCTCATCTAATAAACAAACAGAAAGGCACAACATGATGGTATTAGTAACCAAATTAGAGTCAGCACATTTTCCGGGGTCGGTGTATTTTGCACCTTCACCAAACTTTAATAACCCGATCAATGGGTTGCTGGACACGATCTGGGGGTGGTTGGCAGGTATTGTGATCGTCCTGGGAACCATTGTGATAATCGCCGGTGCAATCATGCTCATCCTAGGTGGTGTCGCCGGTCACAATTCCAACCTCAAAACATTAGGCTGGAAATGCATATTCGGTGCCATAATCGCAGTATTTATTGCGACAGCAGCAGCAGTATGGATTGGTATTGCATCCGCCCAAGGAGAGAAGGTCCACGCTTCCACATCGTCCCCATACTCGTTGAGCACGAGCATCTAAATCATGATTAGAGAACGGACGGGATGATGTTACACACAATGGTTGTCACAAAAATTGACTTTAAGTGCATTTTTGGGGACATTATGTGCCTGGGTGGCGAGCATGCTGCGAACGGGATGGCCACTCATATCACGGACGGTCTGAAGTTTTTTTTGGGTGGCGGGTTGGATGTCATGATGTTCACCGGTGATGGCGTATCCAAGGTCGGTGAATTCAGTATCAATGCGTTAGGAAGACAGTTCAATCTGTACATGGGCATCATGCTCTCGATATTAGGGTTAGTGTTAATTGTTCAAGCAATCGTGTCAATGATCACCAATAACTGGCACCGGATCGGAATGAGTGTAATCGCGGTGCTGTTTAGTGTCCCGATGATGTGGTTGATGATCCGGTTTGTGCAGATCACAATCACAGCATGCAACACAGTGACAAAAACATTACTTGGTGAATCCACAGACGGGTTCGCAGTAGCTATCGGAACACTGTTCGCAAGTTCTCGATGGATTAGCAATATGGGTTGGGTTCTAGGTTTACTTATGGTGGGCTTGATGTGGGTTGGGGTGATGATTTTCGCGGTTATTATGATGGGTCGGAACTTTCTACTTCTCGCGTTAATGACGGTTGCTCCGGTTGGATTGTTATTTATGGGGCAACCAAAGTTGGGAGTATGGACTAGACGGTATATGGATACCTTGTTAGTGACGATTTTTGCGCAGCCTGCGATGGCAGCAATTATCGCGGTCGCAGGCGGGGTCATGTCCGGTGTCGCCGGGAGTACACCCGCCGCTACCGGTCTCACCGGTGGTGGTGGTAGTGGTGGGTGGGTGGTTATGACCACTGTGCGGTTTGCACCCGAGGCACCGGATTCTATCGGGGGTAAACAGTTCGTGGTGTACCTGATGGGATTGGTTGGGTTGTTCGTGTCCCTGTTCGCGCCTTTTCTGTTAGGGAAACTATTTCACTGGGCATCCGGTGAAATCGGCGACGCGATGCAATCACGCACGGTGGGGAGTGTTGAAAAAGGAGCTGCGCAAATGAAAAGGGTCGCGGTCGCGGTCGCGTCCGGTGGCACTTCCGCCGCGGGGTCCATGTCAATGGCAGCGGGACAAGCAGCGGGCCGGAAACTCGCTGCCGCCCGCACCGCCCGCACTGCCCGGACCACACCCGGCAGTAGTGATAGCCCGGGAGATAGCGGGTCTGGGGCGTTGACACAATCCGTCAACGCCCCATCGCCGCAGGCATCACCCTCATCCTCACCTCGTTCAAGTTCGAGATCGAGGTCGTCATCGGAGCGGGTACCGCGCCCAGCGCCTGCGGCGCCCCTACCACCTGTGCCATCCTCGCCGCCGCTACCTACGCCCCCACCAGCGCCGCGCCCGTCGCCGCGCCCGACGCCTGTGCCATCCCCACCACCTGTGCCATCCTCGCCGCCGCTACCTACGCCCCCACCAGCGCCGTCCCCGACACCGCCGCGTTCGGTTCCGCCACCGAGTAGGCCATTGTGATCAGCTGCGCTGCCTTGTTGTGGTGAGTAAGAAAATTTTACGGAAGATAAGGAAATGATGTTATGAGTGGTTTGAGTTCGATGCGGGTGCGGTTTCCAAGGTTGGAACGCCGCGGCGCGATGTGGGGTCGGTCCTGGACGCAGCTGATGACCGCGTCGGTGCCGTTGTTCGTGATGCTGTTCGCGTTCATGTTTGAGGCATTCGGAGTGCTCGGGGTAGTGCTCATACCGGGGTTGTTGACGATGGTGGTGGCGTTAACGAACTGGCGACGTGAATCGGTGATGGTGTGGGCGATGCATTTTTGGCGTTTCTGGCGGTGTCGTGCGCAACGGCAGTGGTACACAGACGGTATCCCAGAGGTTATGAAGATCGGTGAGTTGGAGCTACCAGGAATGCTAGCGCCGTTGAGTATCCATGAAACCTCGAACGAACTGGGTTTTGTGTATGACCCGCATCGGAAGCGTTTCAGTATCACTTTCCGTTTTGATGCTCCCGCGTGGGAGCTAACGGATGATCCGCAGCGAGAACGGAGCGTCGCGGGGTTCGCGGGGTTTCTGAATGGGTTGGGTCGGGTGCCGGGGTTGGTGTTGGTGGATTTGCGGGCGCGGCGGGATCCGTCCGATTCATCGGAAGCGGTCACGTATATGCAGCACCGGATGGGTGTTGGAGAGGACGAGGTGTTGTCGTGGTCGCAGCAGCAGGCAGTAGCGGCGGCCAGGGATATGCAGCTTGTCGCGATGGATACTTCCTACGAGGCCACATTCACGTTATCGGCTGCATCGCTGCGGGATCAGCGGTTTCAGCAGCGCATGGACCGGATCGGTGGTGATTTACAGTCCGCGGGTCAGGTGTTGGAATTGGAAGCGGATTCAATCAAAAAATCGTTGACCTCGGCGGGGGTTCATAATGTGCGGGTGTTAGACGCGACAGGGTTGAGGTTAGCGATTCGGCGGGGTTTTGACCCGTTCACGGTCAGCGATCGGTTACGAGCCGGGGAGCCGGTGTCGCGGGTGTCCGCGAAGCAGTACGTGCGCCCGCTGCGGTTGGAGGCTCATTCTGATCATGTCCGCGCGGACGGGGCCTGGCATCAGGGGTTTTTGGTGATGGAGTGGCCGCTCTCGGACGTGGGGATGGGGTTTTTAACGGATTTGGTGGATGATCACGGATCATACACAAGGTGTTTCACGTTACAGATCGAACCCATTGATAAAGACCGCGCCCGCAGGCAGGTGGAAAAAGCGCTCACGGATCTAGACACCGCGGAAGCGTTACGCACGAAGATGGGAAACCGAACCACGCGCGCACAGCGCAAAGAAGCCGACGAAGTCGCAGACCGGGAAGAAGCGCTCACGGAAGGACACCGGGAGATGTCGTATCGGGGGTTCGTGGTGACCTCGGCAAGGTCACGGGAAGGGTTAGACGAGGCGCGGGTCGCGGTTGAGGTCGCGGCCACCGAAGCGAATCTTGAAGTACGGCTCTTTCACGCCTGTCAAGCACAGGTATTGATCACAGCGGTGTTACCAGTGGGTGCGGGCAGGTGGAAACGATGAGTAGTGATCAGCCGGTGGTCTCCACGGTGGGGTTACGGCCGGCCACCGAAACTCGTGCGCAACGCAAAGCTCGGCTGGATGAAGAAGCTCATGCCCGGCGGGTGGTAGGGAGCCAGAAACACTCCGGGGCGCTACCGGGGGCGTCTATCCCGAAAGCGGGAGTGAAGTCGGTGGGCTCCTGGCGTGGCATTGGTGGGGTATTCCCGCCCGCTCATCGGGCATCGTCAGTGATTTTACAGACCGCGTACCCGTGGCTGGCCTCGTCCGGCACACGGATACCGGGAGTCGTGTTTGGTGAAGATGTATTTTCCCGCTCCCCGTTCGGGTTTGACCCCTGGGCCGCGTACGCAGCCAACAAAGTTCGCTCGTTTGATATCGCCGTGTTCGGGTTGAAAGGCACCGGCAAAAGCGAGTTCTCAAAAGTTTTCGCTAACCGCCTCATCGCGGTCGGGGTGCGGGTCGCGATCCCCAACGACCCCAAATTTGAGTGGCGAGCATTAGCAGACAAGGTAGACGGGGCGGTGGTGGTGAGCGTGGGACCAGGATCTGTCGAACGGATCAACCTGCTGGATGCCTCCCCACGCCGGGCAGGGGTATCAGACCGGTCACATCTGCAACAAACCATGCAGCACCGGCGGTCGATTCTGCGGCAAGTAGTACAACTATTGCGTGCTGATGACACCGATAGCGGGTTGGAATCAGTAGAGCACACCGCCCTGGATTTGGCGTTAGAGGCTGCTATCTTCCAAACTGATACCCCGACGGTGCGGGATGTACTACATACGTTAGAGTTCCCGGACCCGGACGCGGCCCGGTTGGTTGGGAATGGTGGCCTGAATCTGTTTCACACGCTACGTCGCCTCACTTCCGGGGATGTCGCGGGAATGTTTGACACGTACTCCACAGTGGCATTCAACACCGAAGCACCGTGTGTGGTGGTGGACACCTCGGGACTACGAACTGCGTCGAAAGAAGCCCAAGCGATCACCACGCTCGCGACCTCGACATGGATCAAACAAGCAGTGCTGCACGAGAAAGTCCCGAGACTATTGGTTCATGAAGAGGCAGCTATTGCGTTTTTAGCGGACGTGTCCAGCGGCGGGGAAGCGTTAGCAGATAAAACCGTGCAAGAAAAACTGGGTCGGGACTCGAACATCTCAAACATGTACCTCATGCACCGGCTCTCTGATATGGATGCTCTCGGGGACGAGGGATCTAAACTGCGCGCCCAGGCATTAGGTTTGTTGCAAGACACGGACACGAAAATATTCTTCGGCCAAGCCAAAGAAACCGTGGAACCATTACAGCAGTTCTTTGGTTTGAACTCAGTCGAGGCGCTGCTAACGCAAAATTTTATGCCCGGTGACGCACTATTCCGAGTGGGGCGGGAAGAGCCCGTGGTGGTCGCAATCACCCCCACTCCCGAGGAACACTACACGTTCAAAACTGACACCGTGGAACGGTCTCTGTAATGATTTTCACCGCGATGGAACGAATATGGCTCACCCTCGCTACTGTGGTCGGTGGGGTGCTCGGGCTAATGTGGGTTGCGACCGAGATTGTCGCAGGCTGGTACCCGATCAACGTGGTCGATATGATCACCGCCTACACTACCGGAGACCCCACCCTAATCCACGGAGCCGATATGGTTCCGTATTATGTGATGCCTGCAGTGTTGCTGCTACTTGTAGTGCTCATAGTGTTGATGATCTATATCACACGAATCAAGTATAAACAGTCCGGGAAATATTGGCGGAAAGACATGCTCAGCCGGGACGGATTCGCGCAACACACGGAAATAGCCCGACAGCTAGGACCGCGGCAAGCCTTACAGCGGGCGTACACAATACGTCCCTCCCTACGGCAGGCCAAACACCGACCCCGAGTCGGGGACGTGTCCTGGACCTTCGGTTCCGGGCGAGGATGCCCGCTACGGCTTGTGTATGAGCTCTCCGGGATGGTGATCGGGCCACCCCGGTCCGGTAAAGGGTTCTACATCATCATTAATCTGATCCTCAACTCGATTGGACCGGTCGTGACCACGTCCACGAAACCTGATAATTTAACTGCGACCTACCATGCGATGCTCCGGCAGAACCGACCCGTGACCGTGTTCGCACCCGCGTGGGATTTACCTATTCCGACAAGCAAAAAATGGTCCCCGATCATCGGCTGTGAAGATCCAATGGTCGCCGCGTACCGGGCACTAAATCTGGTGATCACCACCGATGGTGATAACGCGATCTGGTCAGGTGCAGCGGTCGCCGCGGTTACACAACTGCTTCACGCAGCTGCTATCGGGAACCGGTCACTTGAACAGTTCCGGGACTGGACCCAAAACATGGCCGCCGCACGGGCCGCGCTTCGTGATCTGGAAATATCCGAAGAACGCGGGATCGTGTCCGGGTGGTCGGACTCACTCCGAGCCACCCTCGAAGACGACCCGAAGACCAGATCTGGTAAATGGTTTTTTGTTATGACCTCGTTCGCCCCGCTACAACAACCATCCGTGTTAGAGGCGATGAACCCACAAACCCCAGACGAAGTGTTCAATGCGCGGGAGTTCATCAAACACCGCGGAGTATTGTACCTGATCGGCTCGAAGACCGGGAGTGCAGCGGTAGGAGGGTTTCTAGCCGCGTTTCTGAACGATATCGTTGAAACCGGATACGAGATAGCCAAAGCCAGCCGACGAGGCAGGCTCGACCCGCCGATGTTTCTGATCTTGGATGAAATAGCGAACATGTTCACCTGGCCGGAACTTCCTAAATCAATGTCAGAGGGCGGCGGGCAAGGAATTGTTGCATTGCCTGTATTTCAAAGCCTGGAACAGGCAGTTACCGCGTTTAGTGTGTCCGAGTCAAAAACGATCTGGGGATCAGCGAATATCAAGATTTTGCTCGGAGGGAACGGGGACATGTCATTTTTGAGCGATTTAGTGAAACTGCTCGGAAACCGGGAAGTTTCCCGCCGTTCCCTGTCATATTCCGAGACTGGGAGCCGGAGTGAAACATGGTCCACCACTATCGAACCCGTAGCCACCGAAGCAGAACTGCGCCGTATACCGAAAGGAATGGCAATTGCGATCACCAACGCGGACCGGGGAATATTAGTAGATATGCGCAGCTGGCGCAAACGCAAAGACGTGAAACAGCTCACCGAAGACGCTATCAACTTGGAAACAAAAATCCTCGCCCATAACAAACATTTAGGCCTGACCACCGAATGGGAAGAAGATATCAAAGAACGCGCCCACACTCTCAAAAAACGCATCTTCACCTGGCGGAGACCCCAATCCGACCCCCTCGACCCCGAAGTCAACCCCGACCTCAACAGTCTCGATCCTGCCCTGATAGAAACCAGTCCGACAGCCACCGCCAGCGATCCCGCTACTGTAACTCAAAGCGCGCACAACGCCGCGCACAACGCCGCGCACAACGCCGCGGCTCTGGCATCTCTGGCTCAGATCGGCCTCAAGATCACCGCACAGGAACTTGCCGCTCGGAGTGCTACCACCCAGAAGCTTGTCGATCGGGCTACTACTACTGAGCACGATGACCGGTAAACAAGAGATCTGATTGTGTCTACTGCGCGTAAACCAAGCGTTGGTAATCAGTACCGGTCGGGGTATTTGCACTCATCCGCGTGGCGGCGTCGACGGGAGAGATGGCTGCACACCCACGACCAAACCGGGCGACCACGGATCTGCGAATGCTGTCACAGCACCCACTACTTGGAACTACACCACACCACCTATGAAGGCATCAGCCGCGACAATACAACAGGCCGATGGATCGCGGGCGAGGCCCACGAGCACCTCGTACTGCTATGTGCACGCTGCCACGAAGCCCTACACACCCTTTTTGAGATGGACTCCCGCTACCGATACCAACACCGAGACCACGCAACCCTGCACGGCATACAAGAACTCCGCCACCGACTCACAAACCCCACCCGAAAGAGAACACCATGAACACCCACCCAGACACCTCCGAGCTTGCACCCACAAACACCCCACCTGCACCCGAAACTGCACCCGAGCATGTGACTGAGGCGGCATCGAGTGAAGTGCCGGATTCTTTCCTTGACCGGAATGTGAACGCGCTGCTGGCCCGACACGAGTTTGGTGCCGAACTCGGGGACATCCTCGGTAACGATACCCGCGCTGAAGACTCCCCCAACAGAGACTCCGACAATGATTCTGGTAGTGGTCATCTCGGTGGTGGTCATCTCGGTGGTGGCAGTACGGGGTCGGTGGGTGAGGCTCGCGCGATGGGACAGATGCTGGGAGCAGGATCAGATGTGCAGATCACGAATTGGCGAGCCTTGACAGCTGACGCGGAGCTTCACGCGGACGCGGACACGAAAATATTCGTCACGTGGTTGGAGTTGCGGGAATGGGTGCAGTGGTTAGTGGTCCGGTTCCAGATCGACCCGTCCCGGATTCCAAACTGCTGGGCCGAGCACGGAAACATCGTGGAAGAACTATCCGCACTGTGGGCAGATTGGCAGTTCATCTACGAGGGCCAAAATTTCCGGGTCGGGGCCGCAACAATATGGCTACACAGCCTATCCATGATGCTAGACCGAGTGAAAAGCCACGGCGGTGCTGCCTCCTGCACCATCAACGACCATGCAGGATGGTCGCAGCGAACATTCAAAGACCCAACCCCTGAATGGGTGAACTGGGCGCACGCGACCCACACCACCGCACCCCACCAACTCCCCCTCCCGAAAACCGTGGCATAAAACCAAGAAGGGGTCGGGAACCTAATGGTTCCGACCCCTTCTCTTATTCCTCGATGAGATAACGCTTACCACCCATCACCGTTACCGCACACCCACGAATAGCGGTGATTTCCGAGACGACCCGTCAAGGTGGAGCCGCGTGGGATAGCACCTGAGGAGTGACCGCGAGTGCCGCGCGAACACGTTAGATTATCGAAAAAGCGTACGGGTCCGGTATCGTCGTCTTCTGGAGCTTGCTGACCACCACCGCTGTTCCCTTTGTTCCCACCGCCGCCGGAACTACTTCCGCCCCCGGTGTTGTTTCCCCCGTTGCCGGAGTTGTTACCACCGTTACCACCGCTTTTATTGGTGGGTTTTCGGTTGTTTTTCTGTGCGGCGTCGCGAGCAGCTTGCGCAGCTGCTTGGGCTGCTGCTTCAGCGGCTTTTTGCGCCTCGACTTCGGTGTGGGATGTTTTGAGTTTGGTTACTGCGTCAAGGTACTGGGTAAGCAAATCGCTGATTTTCTTGTACGCAGGCTCCACCGCTACCACTGGTGTGACACCTGTTGCTGCAGGAGTGTCTGCAGTAAGTGCTGTAGCGGCAGCGGTCACGGTGTCTTTTTCACCCTGTCCAGCAGAAGAATGGTCAGTGATGAGTGTAGCCACGATTGCGGTAATGCCTGCCGTTGGTAAACCCTGTACCGCCTGGACGGCCGTACCGGTGGCGTGGGTGAGTTTATCAAGCACAGCCTGTTTGGTGGTAACGCCTTCGGTGACTGTGTGGGTGTTTGTGAGTGCCTCCGCAGCGTGAGCGTTAAGCTCATCGGTGCTCAGCTTTTCTGCAGGAGTGCCGTCAGGAATAACACTGGTACGAGCCACACTGACAGGGGTTTGTGTAAGGTCGGTGTGAGTTGTTTGCGCAGCAGCATCAGTCTCGGTTTTCTGCACAGTAAGCGCAGTCTTGAACCTATCGAGCGGAGCCTGTTCAACAAGTCCAGCTAACTGGTCCGTAAGGGGTGCGAGTTTCTGAACATCCTGAACAGCAGCATATGCGTTGGTGAGTTGGTCGCTGACAGTACGGTCAGCACTGATCGCATCCTGCAACTGGGTCGTATGCAGGACGTACCGAGTGAGCGCATTCTGATGTCTCACACCAGCAACCGTTGCAACACCACCACTGACACCACCAGCAACCACCGTGACTGTGGTCGCGACAGCAAGACTGACACGGACACGACGAGACAACGCCCGGTAACGAACACGGACACCAACACGACCAGGAGGATCTGGTTGGTCAGAAGCTGTGGTGGTGTTCATAGCTCTATTCTCTCCCTTTCTGAGTAGATACTCTATCTTTTCTGCGGCTGGAGTGGGAAACAGCGACCTTGTCATCAGTTGCGTACTCAGTTTCCTACTGAAAAAGAAGAAATGGGTCGGGAACCTAATGGTTCCCGACCCCTTCTCTTATTCCCCGATGGGATAACGCTTACCACCCATCATCGGGGCCACATATCCACGAGTAGCGACGGTTTCCGAGGTATTTCCAAGTGGATCCTTCTGGGACCACGCCTGTGGAGTGACCGCGAGTGCCGTCCGAACACGCTGGTCCGCGGCTGGGTGTGGGAATTCGGCCATCGTCCGCTGGAGCCTGGGAAGCACCGCCATTCCCTTTGTTGCCACCGCCGGTGTTTCCACCGCCACTGCTGCCTCCGCCTCCGCCAGAGTTGTTTCCCCCGCTGCCGGTGTTCCTGCCGTTGCTTTTGCCTGCGCCGTTGGTGGGTTTCCGGTTGTTTTTCTGTGCGGCGTCGCGGGCAGCTTGCGCAGCTGCTTGGGCTGCTGCTTCAGCGGCTTTTTGCGCCTCGACTTCGGTGTGGGATGTTTTGAGTTTGGTTACTGCGTCAAGGTACTGGGTAAGCAAATCGCTGATTTTCTTG
>Ga0081606_1000327_pt1 | contig 21505 bp, 15 predicted proteins | sample EareggfetidaYelm_FD_71127 | JGI IMG/M metagenome (GOLD analysis project Ga0081606, IMG submission 71127) | Earthworm egg capsule microbial community from the University of Washington, USA - E. fetida Yelm (SPADES assembly) (version 2) | ecosystem: Host-associated > Annelida > Reproductive system... | reverse complement strand
TTATCAAATCTGTTGACGATGGGGAAACCTGGCAGTATATTGACATGAGCGCGCATGCCACAACCTTGGTTGAGGTTTTGTTTGTAGATGAAAACACCGGTTATGCTTCAGGCGGAAATGCGAACGGAGGCGTTATTTTGAAAACTACAGATGGAGGCGCGACCTGGACTTCTTTATACAATACGGGTATTCCCGGGGAATATGTTTGGAAAATGCAGCGATTGTTCTCTAATCCACAGGTTATGTTCGGATCTGTAGAATCTGTAGCGCCGTTGAAAGGCAAGTTAATCAAATCTGTCAATGGCGGCCAATCATGGGTTTCTAAAGAAATTATCGATACCGACATTCAGGCGGTTGGGTTTATAACTGAAAATCATGGCTGGATGGGCGGGCATATTACCGGATTTATGGAAACCTTTGATGCCGGAACAACCTGGATCAATACCGGATTTGGTTACCACCTCAATAGAATTCAGGTTTTTGATTCCGGACTTGCTTACTGCTCCGGAAGTGGAATATATAAATTTTCAGACGAAAACCTGTCAACAACTGCTGTAACCAATAACAAATCGGGGAATCTTAATGTAGTTGTTGCGCCGAATCCGGTAAAAAATACGCTGAACCTTACTGTTGATTTTCCAAAAGCAAACCACCTGATTATTTCGGTTTTTGACACTCAGGGTAAATTGGTTAAAAAGCTGCTTTCTGAAACGATAAATTCACCGGGGAAAAGAAACTACAGTTTTCCATTTCCGTACAAAACCGGGACATATTATTTAAGTTTGCACCACGATATTGGCGCGCAATCGGTAAAGATTATTAAGAAATAGTTTTTTAGGATCATAAAAAATCCCCTTCTGAATTGGAAGGGGATTTTTTTTAAATGCTTGTATTGATTTTTTCCGAAGCTTCGAGATTTCGTTCGATAGCATGTCCCGGTCTCGACCATCTTGGCTTTTCGCCTAAAGATTGGAATTGCGAATCTTCTGCTTCCACAGTTTTAGGCTGTGATACTTTTGTAAATGGTTTTTGCGGATTCAATCCCAGCATTTCAAACATTTTCATGTCTTCATTTACATCCGGATTTGGCGTAGTCAGTAATTTGTCGCCGGCAAAAATTGAATTCGCACCGGCAAAAAAGCACATGGCCTGCCCTTCGCGGCTCATGTTCATCCTTCCGGCAGAAAGGCGGACTTGTGTTTCAGGCATTACAATTCTGGTGGTGGCAACCATACGGATCATTTCCCAGATCTCGACCGGTTTTTCTTCTTCCATTGGCGTTCCTTCAACCGCTACGAGTGCGTTGATCGGCACAGATTCCGGTTGTGGACTCAGAGTTGCCAAAGCCACCAGCATTCCTGCGCGGTCTTCGATGCTTTCGCCCATACCGATGATTCCGCCGCTGCAAACCGTTACATTGGTTTTGCGCACGTTTTCGATCGTTTGCAAACGGTCTTCAAATCCGCGGGTAGAAATGACTTCTTTATAATATTCTTCCGATGTATCAAGGTTGTGGTTGTAAGCGTACAATCCGGCTTCAGCCAAACGCTGCGCCTGGTTTTCAGTGATCATTCCGAGTGTACAACATACTTCCATATCGAGTTTGTTGATGGTACGTACCATTTCAAGAACCTGGTCAAATTCGGGCCCGTCTTTTACGTTTCTCCAGGCTGCACCCATGCAAACACGCGAAGAACCGCTTGATTTTGCACGCAATGCCTGCGCTTTTACCTGGCTTACCGACATCAGATCGTTGCCTTCGATATTGGTATGGTAACGCGCCGCCTGTGGGCAATAACCGCAATCTTCAGGACAGCCGCCGGTTTTGATTGATAATAAAGTGGACACCTGAACTACGTTTGGATCGTGGTGTTCGCGGTGAATGGAAGCCGCTTCGAAAAGCAGGTCCATCATAGGTTTGTTATATATGGCGATAATTTCGTCTTTGGTCCAGTCGTGTTTTGTAATACTCATAGCTCCGATTTTAAGATTGTCAAAAGTAGGTAATTCCACTTTAAAGAGAAAGTTTCTAAGTTAAAGTTTGAAAAGCGGTTCGCAATATGGAATAAATATAAATGAGGCTCCAGCAGTTAATAAACCACTTGAGCCTCATTTAAAATATAATTACGGATGTTAATCTACTTTATTAATGACTTCTACTTTATCTTTCCAGTATTGCATCAGGCAGAACGAAACGATCAGTGATGCTGCGGTAGATTCAAATAACAATCCGATGCAGTATTGCTGGATGGTTAATTCGCCTCCTCCAAAAATAAAACTGTCGGCGAGGTTTTTTAAGTAGGGTTCACCACCTCTAAATTCGATGTATGCCAAAAGGCATGCGATGCTCAAAATGGCTCCGATCATTGAAGTGATTACCGCTGAAAGGAAATTGGTGTTGTAACCCCTGATGCCGTCGGCCTGATTCATTTTGATGGTTCTGTTAACACCGTAAGCGACGATTAAAATGTTGACGATCCGGAGCGGAAATATGTGCGAAAGTTTCATAAAATCAAGAAACAGAAAATAAATCCCGATTCCCAAAAAGATGATGATTCCGTTCATCAGTTCTCTTGTAAATTTCATAATGTTTTAGTTTTTTGTCTTATTAAAACAAAACTGCTCTAATAAAAGATTAGACATTCGTTTGATGGATGTACTAATTTACTAAAAAATTATGTTTTTTCGATACTGATTGCAATCGGAATGAAAATTAAATAAATAATAAATAATTGAAAAACAACAAGTTATAGTATTTACGGCAAATTATTGATGGTGATCATGTAACAGAATCCAGTTATTATGAAAAAAATAATCCCAGTTGGCTGCCGCCAAATCCACCTTAGGGTCGATGAGTTCTAAATACGGCCCTTGGTTTACAGAAATTTTACCACTGGCAAAAACGCTCACATCTTGTCCTTTTTTAGCATATTCCTTTTTAATGCGTTGCGCCATTTGCCACGCGCCATCGGGTTTTGTAGCAACAAAATTTTTCTGTTTTGGGGTAAGCCTCCCGTAATCGTAGATGATTTGCTGTTTCGTTTTTTTATCGATTACTGTAAATGTAATAAAACCGTCGCGTTGCCTCAGCATCATCCGCCAGCTTAAACGGTGGCCTTCCTCAGTCCATAAAACAGGGCCTTTTATAAAAATATGGCGCAGCGGAAGTGCCAATTGGATAATAAAATAAACAATAAAAAAGTACAAAAGCCATGGTTTTTTCTGACTGTAGGTTTCAGAAATTTTATCTGATGCCGGCTTTCGCAAAAACAATTTCCTGATGGTTTGCGGCGGATAAAAAAATACTGCAAAACTCAAAGCGAAAAACGGGAAAATGCCAATTTGCAATACCATGGCATTAAATAAATGAAAGACCAGCGAAGAAATAAAAGCGATTGTTCTGGTTCTTTTCCAAAGCAGTAAAGGCACGATCAAAAGATCAAATAAAAGACCCGACCATGAAATGAACAAATGAAACCAGTGCTGGTGAAACAATCCTTTTAAAAATTCAGGATGGTGATCACCACTGAGCAACAACCGGATAAAAGTGCCGTCCAGCCACTGCGGATACAATTTAGAAACCACGGCAAAAAAGTACACGATGGCAATTTGAAAGATCATAATCCACGAATACCATTGCGGCATGGTCTCCGATCTGGTTTCGGGATATTGTTTGGAATCAATAGCCGCATAACGGTTGGCGGGCAGCATCATCATAATAATGCAAACCAGCAGCAAAAGGTAATAATGATTGTTGTAAGATTCTTTCTGCATGAAATACACACCGGCCCAAAGTATCGTAAATCCGCCAAGGCTCCAACGGTATTTGTACCCCAGCATCACGCCAAGCCCGAAAATACTCATGGCTAAAAAATAAAAATACATGCCATTTCCCGGAAGCGGCTGCAGCCATTCGAGACCGATGTGTGAGAACGTAAATTCAGGGGCAATCAATGTTTTTTTCACCCAACCTGTGCAAATGGCTCCTAATGTTTCGGCAAAAAGCAGGAATCCGAAAAAAATCCGGAAAACGACCAAAGGCGCAATATCTACAGGGGTATGAAATTTCCGGAGCATCATGGCTATTTCAATAATGATAAAGCATGTTGACGGTCTTTGGAAAGCTGGCCTTTCAATAAATCCAGCGAACCGAATTTTTGTTCATCCCGAAGAAAAAACAGAATAAAAATGGCAACCGTCTGTCCATACAAATCAATATCCAGATCAAAGTAATGGACTTCTATTGTTAGCGAATTTTCGCCCAAAGTAGGGTTATTCCCAATATTCATCATGCCGAAAACCGTTTGGTTTCCAATGGTGCTTTTTACGGCATACACGCCAATTTTAGGCAGCAATTTGTAATCCTGGTCGATTTTAATGTTTGCCGTAGGATAACCGATCGTCCTTCCGAGCTGTTTTCCATGAACGACAGTACCGTTAAGACAATAATGATAACCCAGGAATTGATTGGCAAGAGCGATGTTTCCATCGTTCAGGGCATTCCTGATTTTTGTAGAGCTGACAGCGACAGCATCGATTTCCTGTGCGGATATTTGCTCGACTTCAAAGCCATATTGTACCCCAAAAAGTATCAGGTCGTTGATGTCGGCAGTACGGTTTCGGCCAAAACGGTGGTCGTGGCCAATGATGATTTTATGGACGTTGAGTTTTCCTACGAGAATTTCAGACACAAATTCTTCTGCTGTAAGCCTTGAAAAACTCTCGTCAAACGGATGGATGATCAGATTGTCAAGGCCGGTATTTTCAAGCAAAAGTATTTTTTCGTCTAAAGTATTGAGCAATCGGATTTCTGATTTTTCCTGTAAAACCATCCGTGGATGTGGGAAAAATGTCAGGATCAGGCTTTCGCAATCATGAATTGCAGCGTTGAGGATGATTTTTTCAATGATTTTTTTATGTCCGATATGAACGCCATCAAAAGTTCCAAGCGTGACAATGGATTTTTTATCACCTGAAGTTTTGAAATCGTTTATGGAGCTGAAAATTTTCAAAGTGCTAATTTTTAAGATATCGCAAATTTATGCTATCATTTTGATATTTAATAATCAAATTTCAGGATTCATTATTTTAAGCAAAACGGGCGGTTTTTAAGTGTTAAATACTATTGCAACTATTTAAAAATTAAAAAATTATGATAGCTTTGTAAGCTATATAACTTTATAAATATGAAAAAACTACTACTGTTTCTGGTAATTACTCTCTCATTTGGGCAATTATCAGCACAAAAAAATGTGTTTTGGAAAAAGATTTCCGAAAACGATGTCAAAGCGGAAAAGATTACCAATGCCAGCTATTCTCAAAAACAACAACTACTTACAATTGATGTTCAGGCAGTAAAGCAAAAACTTTCAGGTGCTGCAAGCAAATTATCCGGAAAATCCGGAGTTCAGGTGAGCTTTCCGGATGTTGATGGAAATATTGAAAAATTCCAGGTTTGGGAAAACTCTAATTTTGATGCTGCATTACAGGCACAATATCCTGAAATCAGGGCTTATGTAGGGAAAAGTATCTCCGATCCCGGAACGATAATCAACTTCAGCGTATCGCCAAAAGGCATAGAAACAATGACCTTAAGAGCGGACGGAAGTACAGAATTTATCGAGCCTTATACAAAAGACAATACGTCATATGTGCTTTTTGATTCTAAAACAAGAGCCACAGGGAAATTGCCATTTAATTGTTCGACAAAAGACGCAGCTGTAGCAAATCAAATTTTGGAAGAAAATGCTACACATGCAAGGGCGAGCAATCAAAGCTATAAAACGATGCGTTTGGCGCTTTCCTGTACGGCAGAATATACTACTTTTCACGGCGGAACTGTTGTCGCTGCTTTAGCGGCCATGAATGCTACGATGACAAGAGTAAACGGTGTTTTTGAAAAAGACATGGCGTTACACTTGAATATCATTGCGCAATCAACAGGTGTCATTTATACCAACGCAAGTACAGATCCATATTCGACTCCAAGTATAGGAATGGCAGACGAAAATGAAGGGACGCTTTTAAATTGGAACATTCAGTTGCAAAATACATTGACAACTAATATTGGGAATGCCAATTATGACATCGGCCACCTTTTTGGCGCATCTGGCGGCGGCGGAAATGCCGGTTGTATCGGTTGTGTTTGTGTAGACGATACATTGGATAACAATTTGGATGAAAACAAAGGAAGCGGATACACGTCTCCAAGCAATGGAATTCCAAGAGGAGATACTTTTGATATTGATTTTGTAATACATGAAATGGGACATCAATTGGGTGCCAACCATACTTTTTCATACAGAGTAGAGGGCAATGCAGTTAATGTTGAGCCAGGAAGCGGATCTACAATCATGGGGTATGCAGGTGTTACTGACGGTTTTGATGTTCAACCCAACTCAGACCCTTATTTTACTTACAGAAGTATTTTGCAGGTTGAGACAAATTTGGGTACAAAAACCTGTCCGGTTAGTACGCCAATTGCCAATACACCTCCGGTAATTACGCCGCTTGTAGATTTTACTGTTCCAAAAGGGACACCATTTATCCTTAAAGGTAATGCAACAGATGCCGAAGGCGATGTTTTATCATACTGTTGGGAGCAAAACAATAATGCTCCTGGGAATCAAATAGGGGCAAACAGTAAAGCTTACCCAACGAAAGCTACAGGCCCAAATTACAGATCATTTCTGCCAGTTTCAACGCCAAACCGCTACATGCCTGCTTATTCAAGCGTACTTAACGGAGTGCTTTCAACCGACTGGGAATCTGTTTCTACGGTACAAAGATCGTCAAGATATACGCTGACGGTAAGAGATAATAATGCAACTGGTGCTCAAACGTCTACTGACGACGTTACCGTAATTACAAGCGGATCAATCGGGCCTTTCCAATTGACTTCACCAGCTCCGTCAACTTCGTGGGTACAGGGAACTCCGCAAACCATTACATGGGATGTTAACAATGCCAATACTTTGCCAGGTGCTGAACTTGTAAATATTAAATTATCGACTGATGGCGGAATCACATTTCCTTATATTTTAGCAGAAAATACACAAAACGATGGGTCGTATGATGTAATCGTTCCTGATGTTGCGTCTCAAACCTGCAGGATTTTAATTGAGCCAACAGGCCATGCCTATTATACTATCGGAACAGCGCCATTTTACATTGGGTATGAATTGGTCAAAAACTGTCAAACTTATGACTATTCAGGTGAGCCTTTTGCAATTCCGGACGGAGTAACATCTTATACATTTAAAAATCTAAATATCCCTGCTATTGCCGGATCTATAGCCGACGTAAATATTAAGGTAAATATCACGCATCCGAACCTGCAAAACATCCGCGTTGGTGTTATTAAACCAAGCGGTGGTGGTTTTTATACTTTGTTTAACCAGCAATGTCCCGGAAATGCAAATCTTGATGTAACTTTTGACAGCCAGGCACCAGCATTGGTTTGCGGAAATCCTACTCAGGGAACTTATGCGCCGGCATTGTTTAATTTGGACACCTTCAACGGGACAAATCCACAAGGAACCTGGCAATTTGGTTTTAGGGATACCGTAGCAGGCGGTACCGGTACCGTGAATTCATTTTCATTAGAACTTTGTACACAGGTATTGGTTCGATTGGCTACAGAAGAATTCAGGTTGAATGATTTCGCTATTTATCCGAACCCGAATAACGGAAACTTTACAGTACAATTTAACTCTAAATCAGGAAGCAAAATCAATATTGCTGTTCACGATATTAGTGGCAGAAAAATATTAGATAACACATATGACAATACAGGATTGTTTTCTAAAGAACTTCAGTTAAACAAGGCTCAAGCCGGAATTTATTTAGTTTCTGTGACCGATGGCGGTCAAAAAACAGTAAAAAGAATTGTTGTTGAATAAACATTAAAACATAATTTTACTTAAAGCGTCCTCATTTTGAGGACGCTTTTTTATTAATAATCATTATATTTGGTATTATTAAAACCAATCCTGTCAAGTATGAAAAAATTTTTACTAATTGTTGCAGTCGTTATTTTCTCGTTTGGGAATATTTATGGACAGCAATTATGGAAGAAAGTTTCAAATATTGAAGCACTTTCAGAAAAGAAACTTCCAAGAGATTCAAACCCAAAAGAATTTGAAGTATATGCATTAAATATGGAACTGCTGAAATCCAAATTGGCAGCAGCACCATCAAGAAAATTAATGACGCCTTCAACTGTGGTCATTTCATTTCCAGATTCACAAGGAAAATTACAACGGTATTATATGTATGAAGCGTCGGTACTCGATCCGGAGTTGGCAGCAAAACATCCTGAAATTCAATCTTATATAGGAAAAGGAATTGATGATCCAAGCGCTACAATAAGCCTGAGCACTACATTATTCGGATTGCATACGATGACGCTTTCTGCTCACGGTACTTTTTATATTGATCCTTATACATCAGATCTTCAAAATTACATAGTGTATTCAAGAGAAAACTTGACGTCTTCAAAAGCACGCATTTGTGGTGTTCAGGAAAAAGAAGTTGCTTCAACAGATGATACGCCAACTGGCTCGGCTCGTGCCAACAACGGCCTGTTTAAAACCTATCGGCTGGCGATGGCTTGCACGACAGAATATGCCACATTCCACATCAACAGAGCAGGCTTGCAAGCGGGTACCGTAGCAGCCAAAAAAGCCGCAGTTTTAGCCGCAATGAATGTATCTATGGTACGTATCAATGGCGTATACGAAAGGGATATGTCACTTACGATGGTCATTATTCCGAACAACGAAGATATTATCTTTATCGCTGAAGATGATGGTTTTACCAATAATAGCCCAGGAACATTAATAGATGAAAGTCAGGCAAAAATCGATGCGCTCATCGGGCCGGCAAATTATGATATCGGACACACAGTCAGTACCCAAGGAGGCGGACTCGCAATTGCCGCAGTTTGCCAAAGCTTAAAAGCAAGCGGAATTACCGGAATCAATTCACCAGTAGGCGATCCTTACGATATTGACTTTGTAGCACACGAAATGGGACACCAGTTTGGTGCTTCACACACATTTAATAGCGATCAGGACAATTGTGGAGATAATAACAGGGTAGGATCTTCTTCTTTTGAACCAGGTAGCGGAACAACCATCATGGCCTATGCCGGTATTTGTGCACCAGATAATGTACAGTTGCACTCTGATGCTTATTTTCACGCGAGGAGTATCATTCAAATGCAAAATGCAGTCAATGGAAGCGCAAATTGCGCTACTGCTGTTGCTAACGGAAATGCCGCGCCGGTAGTAAATCCGGGTAGCAATTATACGATTCCTTTCGGAACGGCCTTTGTTCTTACAGGTTCTGCTACAGATGCTGATGATGAGGCACTTACTTACTGTTGGGAACAATACAACCAACAAATTTCAGAGCAACCGCCATTGCCAACAAGCACGACCGGACCTAATTTCAGGTCAATTTCACCAACGCTAACTCCTGAAAGGTATTTTCCAAGTTTAACCAATGTACTGGCCAATAACCTTAGGCCAACCTGGGAGGTTGTTCCAAATGTTGCCCGAACAATGTTATTCTCTTTAATGGTCAGAGATAACGGTGGGCCGAACGGCGGGCAAACAAACAGAGATGTCATGACGTTGACTTTTGCCAATACAGGGCCGTTTAAAGTGACGTCTCAAAATTCTATTGTTGCTTGGGCAAAAGATACTCAGGAAACAGTTACCTGGGATGTAGCCGGGACGGATGCCAACGGAATCAACACCCAGTTTGTAAGAATTAAATTGTCTATTGACGGCGGACTTACATTTCCGTATACTTTGGCAGAAAGCACAGAAAATGACGGATCTCAAGCAATCACCGTTCCCAATACTCCGGCTTCTCAAAATTGCAGGATAAAAATCGAAGCCATTGGAAATGTCTATTATGCAGTTAATACGACAGCTTTCATGATCGGCTACCGTTTTGAAAACAGCTGTACCACTTATACTTATACAGGAGAGCCTTTTGCTGTTCCGAACGGAGCCACTACTTATACTATTAAAACAATCACCGTACCGACTTCAGCAATCGTTAGTGATGTTAATGTTTCAGTGAATGCAACGCATCCTAACATTCAGAATCTCACCATTGCCATACAGAGGCCTGCAATCGGAACTGCTTTGTTGTTCAATCAGCAATGTGCGGGAACTGCGAATCTGGATGTGACTTTTGACAGCCAGGCACCGGCATTTGCCTGCTCCAGCCCGATGGTTGGTACATTTGCACCTGCAACGGGTTACAATCTTTCGTTGCTGAATGATTCCAACCAGCAAGGCAATTGGGTATTCGGATTCAGGGATACTGTTGCCGGAGCCGATCAGGGTACAATTAATTCGTTCGCTGTTGAAATTTGTTCGCAAACCGTTATTCTTCTTGCAACGGAAGCATTTGGATTCAATGATTTTGCGTTATATCCAAACCCGAATAAAGGCAATTTCACCGTACAATTCGAATCCAAATCAAATCAAAAAATCAATATTGCCGTACACGATTTGCGCGGCAGAAAGATTTTTGACCAATCATATAACAATTCAGGAATGTTCTCACAAAACCTGCAATTGGATAAAGCGCAAGCTGGGATCTATTTGATTTCGATTACCGATGGCGATAAAAAAGTCACCAAACGTATCGTTGTTGAATAAGCAAAATATATTTACAACAAAAGAGCCTGTAATTTACAGGCTCTTTTTATTTTATGGCAAACGAAATGTTTTTAATGATTTGCGGCACCTCAGAAATCGTAAAATTTAAAGTGGCCGTTTGATCCTGTATGGAAAGGGCGCCATTTGTTACTTTGTAATTTCCGGTTTGGCCTTTGCAGAAACAAAACCTTCCAAATAACATTTTAGTCTGCTGAATATTGGAATCCACATATTTTTGGTTTTCAAAATGGCCCAATTCAAAAACCACTTCTTCACGGTAACCCGCATCCTGAATGCCACCTTTTACTTTTCGGGAATACGAATATTTGATGACTTTTTTACCAGAATCATGCTCTTTTTCGTAATAATTTTGACCAAATTCGTCCTGCTTCACAACTAATTTTGTTTCTTTAAAAACTTCAATGGTACAATTGCCATCTGATGGACATTCACTTTCGAGCCTTAAAGCAACTATGTTTTTGCCGTTTGGATCTTGTTTGGAAGCACAGCCCAAAGCGAATGCTATAACAGAACCAATCAATAATTTTTTCATTATTTCCCGTTGAATGTTGTCATCGTATTTTCAAGTCCGGCCGTACCAAAAGATTTGATGATTTCGGAAGCCAGTTCAAGACGTTCAGGCAATTTTGCCTTTTCCTGTTCATCCCAGTCGCCCAAAACATAATTGACCTGTTGGCCTTTTTTAAATTCGTCACTGATGCCGAAACGGAAGCGCGTATAATTTTGTGTATTCAATACCAAGTTGATATTCTTCAATCCGTTATGCCCGCCGTCGCTCCCTTTCGGTTTGATGCGGATCGTTCCGAACGGCAAATTCAAATCATCAGTAATCACCAACAGGTTTTCTAACGGAATATTTTCCTTGTCCATCCAATATTGCACGGCTTTTCCGCTGAGGTTCATATAGGTATTGGGCTTCAGTAAAAAAAACGTCCGGCCTTTAAACTTGTATTCGGCCATCGCGCCGAGTTTTACCGTTTCAAACGACAGTGATTCCTGCCTGGCTAAAAAATCCAAAACTTTAAAACCGATATTGTGGCGGGTGTTGACATAATCGGCGCCGATGTTTCCAAGTCCGGCGATTAAAAACTTCTTCATGGGATCGATATTTTCTTTGGGTTCCGAAGTGTCGGAACTAAATAGTTTGAGGAACCAGTTCATGTTGCAAATATAACAGATTTTTGTTTTGGAACGAAAAGCCCTAGCCCGGATGGAAGCGGCATCCTTTATGAAGCGCAGCGGAGTAAAGATATAGCGAACAGCCGGAAATGGCTCCTGATCAAGTAACAAGTCACTGTAAAAATGAAAGGATTGCTTCGTCGTTCCTCCTCGCAATGACTCAGTTTGTGGACAAATATTGGGCATAAAAAAAGCGCCGATCGTAAAATCGGCGCTCTTGAAATATTGTGAAAAAAAATTATTTTTTCTTTCCTTTTGCAGGTCCTGCTTTTGCTGCTTTTGCTGCTTCCTGAGCTGCTTTCATAGCCGCACGCGAAATTCTTACCTGAGCAACAACCGTGTTGTCCGGGTGCATCAATTTGTATTTGTCAGCTGCTAAAGCCGTTACATACAATTTGTTCCCCATTTCCATTGGCGTAATGTCGGCCTCGATAAAATCCGGAAGGTCTTTAGGCAACGCTTTTACTTTCAAACGACGTTGGTTCAAACGTAAAACACCTCCTAAAAGTACTCCTGGAGACGTTCCAACTACTTTTACCGGAACTTCCATAGTGATTTCTTTGTCGTCTTTCAACTGGAAGAAGTCAATGTGTAAAATTTTGTCAGACACCGGGTGAACCTGAATGTCTTGTAAAACAGCGTCGAATTTTTTACCGCCAAGGTCGATCACAACCGTGTGTGCGTTTGGAGTGTAAACCAAGCTTTTAAATTCTTTTTCTTCTGCTGAAAAATGAACTGGTTGACCTCCTCCGTATAACACGCAAGGAACCGCTCCAGCATTACGTACGGCTTTAGTCGCAACTTTGCCCACGCTTTCTCTTTCTGATCCTTTAATCGTAATCGATTTCATTGTAAAATATATATAATTAATAAAAAATTCTTTTTTTCTCCCTATGATTGTCATTGCGAGGAACGAAGCAATCTGGGCGTTTCCCTTCGGGTCAGGCTTTCCGCTTTTATCTTTTTGCTTTTCATCCCGAGCGCAGTCGAGGTACTTTTTCTTAAGCAAAAAGGATAACCGCTGCAATCCTTAACGCGGACAACCGTTGTTGATCAACATCTCGTTCGACTTTCAGACTTTAGTCTTTCGACTGTCTTACATGAGAAACTTCCCACTGATCGAATTGTTATGTTGTACCATTTGCATCACTTCTGCAAAAAGCGGCGCACAACTCACGACCCTTATTTTTTTGGACTCCTTCTTTAACGGAATGGAATCGGTAACAATCAATTCCAGCAATTTGGAATTTTCAATTTTTTCGTAAGCCTCGCCAGATAAAATAGCGTGCGTACATATCGCTCTGACGCTCAATGCGCCTTTTTCAATCATCAAATCTGCGGCTTTCGCCAATGTGCCTCCGGTATCGATCATATCATCTACCAAAATCACGTTTCTGCCTTTCACTTCTCCAATCAGCTCCATCGTATCAATTACATTCGCAATCTTGCGCTGCTTGTAACAAATGACGACATCCGACTCTAAAAACTTAGAGTAGGCGTAAGCTCTTTTTGAACCGCCCATATCCGGCGATGCGATCGTCAGGTTCTCAAGTTTCAAACTTTTTACATACGGCAAGAATATCGTCGATGCAAAAAGGTGGTCTACCGGTTTTTCGAAAAACCCCTGAATCTGGTCGGCATGCAAATCCATTGTCATGATGCGGGTTGCGCCTGCAGCATCTAATAAATTCGCCACCAGTTTCGCCCCGATCGGAACGCGTGGTTTATCTTTCCGGTCCTGCCTGGCCCATCCAAAATACGGAATTACAGCGGTGACGTGCCTTGCTGATGCGCGTTTTGCCGCGTCGATCATCAGTAACAATTCCATCAGGTTGTCGGCGCTTGGAAACGTCGAACAAATGATAAAAACACGCAAACCTCTTATTGATTCTTCATAAGAAGGCTGGAATTCCCCATCACTATATTTAGAGAACGTAACTTTGCCCAGCGGCACGCCATAATCATTGGCGATTTTCTCGGCTAAATAGACACTTTGCGAACACGCAAATATCTTTGCTTCCGGTTCCTGGTGTGGCATTTTAATTGGTTGTTATGTAGTTAGTTAGTTGTGTGTCGCGTTAACGAGGTGCAAATTTAGGAATAAAATCGAACTCTGAAAGGAAAATTTCGTGTATTTTTTTAGAATTTGAAATTTATTTTTTTACATTTGCACCGTGTTAAAGAATAAGCAACACTTTATTTTATTGTAAAGCTATTGTTTATTTATTGCGATGAATCGATTGTTTTCGATTTTTCGTCTGCTAAACGCCCGGATGGCGGAATTGGTAGACGCGCTGGTCTCAAACACCTGTGGGAAACCGTACCGGTTCGACTCCGGTTCCGGGTACAAAAGCTCTTCTGAAAAGAAGGGCTTTTTGTTTTTGTGCCGGAGTCAAACTTTTTTGTTTGACCGGTTCCGGGTACAAAAGCGCTGACGAAAAGAAGGGCTTTTTGTTTTTAGGAAGGAGTCAAACTTTTTAGGTTTGACCGGTTCCGGGTACAAAAGCGCTGACGAAAAGAAGGGCTTTTTGTTTTTGTGCCGGAGTCAAACTTTTTTGTTTGACCGGTTCCGGGTACAAAAGCGCTGACGAAAAGAAGGGTTTTTTGTTTTTAGGAGGGAGTCAAAACTTTTTAGGTTTGCCTGGTTCCGGGTATAAAAGCGCTAAAAAAAAGACTTTATAAGAAAAGCAAAAATAAAAAAGGCACGAATTACTATTCGTGCCTTTAAGGTTCATCTGATTTTTGTTAAATGCCTTATTCTTTGGCCAGTTGCTGTGTAAAAACCTGTCCTTCTAAATTACCAACTTTCAGTAAATAAATGCCTTTCTGCAAATCTGAGATATCAATACTGCCATCGAAATCTTTTGAAATGTTTTTCACAAGAACTCCCCTGAGATCGTAAAATTTCATCGTTGCAATCGTCCCCGCATTTTCAACCTTAAAAGTGTCTTTTGCCGGATTTGGATACACCATAAGACGATTTGCCTTGTCAAACCTGCTGTTTCCAAGGCTTGAAGTGTTGTTTAGGTACACTTTCCAATACTTTTGGCTGCCATTTAAAAAGACATCGGAAACGCTTTCGGTTGCTTCGTTTTCAGTATCGATAAAATCCGGTTTGAGATCGCCATTCATATCAATAACAATATGGTAATCCCAGGCCAGCCGGTAATCTGACGAATCGCTAACGATCGGGATGTTCCATTGGGTAGGCGATAGGGCAAACCCTGACCCGTTGTTAAAATAGACTTTCCAATACTTTTGGCTGCCATTTAAAAACACATCGGAAGTGCTTTCGGTTGCCTGGTTTTCGGTGTCGATGAAATCGGGTTTGTGGTCGCCATTCATATCGATCAGCGTATGGTAATCCCATGCCAATCGGTAATCGGAGGTATCGCTGACAATCGGGATGTTCCATTGGGTAGGCGATAGGGCAAACCCTGACCCGGTATTGAGGTAGACTTTCCAGTACTTTTGACTGCCATTGAGGAAGACATCTGAAGTGCTTTCGGTTGCCTGGTTTTCGGTATCCACAAAATCAGGCTTCAGGTCGCCGTCCATGTCAATCAGCGTATGGTAATCATAAGCAAGCCTGTAATCAGAATTGTCTGTTGAAATTGGGATATTCCATTGTGTGGCCGAAAGGCTAAATCCGGATCCGTTGTTCAGGTATACTTTCCAATACTTTTGGCTGCCGTTAAAAAAGACATCTGAAGTGCTTTCGGTTGCCTGGTTTTCAGTATCCACAAAATCGGGCTTGTTGTCGCCATTCATGTCAATGAGCGTATGGTAATCATAAGCAAGCCTGTAATCAAAATTGTCTGTTGAAATTGGGATATTCCACTGTGTGGGCGAAGCGCTAAATCCTGATCCTGTGTTCAGGTACACTTTCCAGTATTTCTGGCTTCCATTTAGGAATACATCATAAGTGCTTTCGGTTGCCTGGTTCTCTGTATCCACAAAATCGGGTTTGTTGTCACCGTTCATATCAATGAGCGTATGGTAATCCCATGACATGCGATAATCGGATGTATCGGTGTTGGCCGGAATATTCCATTGTGTGGCCGAAGCGCTGAATGATGTTCCGTTGCCAAGGTATACCTTCCAGTATTTCTGGCCGCCATTCAGGAATACGTCGGAAATGCTTTCAGTTGCCTGATTTTCAGTATCGACAAGGTCTATTTTTCCATCGCCGTCCATATCGATAAGCTGGTGGTAATCCCATGCGGCGCGATAATCCGAGTTGTCGGTCACGATAGGAATGTTCCATTGCAGGGCCGGGCTTGTGAATCCCTGTGCTTCGGTGTTGCTCCAACCTGTCAGGGCGAGGATTGCAAGTAAAATTTTTTTCATTTTTTAGATATAAGAATCAGATCCCAAACGCACATCGCATCCGGGATCTGACTTTAAGTTATTATTTTTTGATTACTTTCAAGGTTTTGGTTTCCTGCCAGGTATCGACTTTCACCACGTAGGTGCCTTGTGGCAAATGCGCGACATTGATACGGCCTTCATTGGCATTGAATTTTTTAACCATCATTTCCTGTCCCAATAAATTGTATATAAATACATTTTTGATTTCGTGATCGAAAGCAACATTTAAAACATCGGTCACCGGATTTGGGAAAGCCTTCACTTCATTGGCATCGGCAGCATCAAAATCTGAAACATCCAAAGTGGTCGTGTAACAGGCCACATTGCTGAGAACATATTTATCGGCTGTAGTTCCATCGCCCAATTGGCCATGGTGGTTTAAGCCCCAACCCCAAAGCGAATGCTCGGTTTTTGTCCCAGAAGTACTGTTAAATCCTGCCACGGCATTTTCCCAGTTCGTTGCGGTTCCTGCCTGTACAGGCGTGTAGTAATCAGAAGAGTTGCCATTGCCAATTTGCCCGTAATGGTTATAACCCCATCCCCAAAGCGTGCCGTCGGTTTTTACCGCCATAGTGTGCGAATACCCGGCACTGGCGTTTTTCCAGTTGGTTGCCGTGCCAAGTTGCACAGGGCTGTTCCTGTTGCTGGTATCGTTTAGCCCGAGTTGCGCCCATCTGTTTTCTCCCCAGATCCAAAGCGTGCCATTCGATTTCTTGGCTACACTGTGGTAATATCCGGCTGAGATTTGCTGCCAGTTCGTGTCGGTGCCAATTTGAAATGGCTCGTCACGGTTAGATCCTACACCATCACCCAATTGCCCGTCATTGTTTCTTCCCCAGGCCCAAAGAGTTCCGTTTGTTTTTATTGCCAGGGTGTGGTCCATGCCCGCATCCAGCGTTAGCCAATTGGTGTCTGTTCCAATGCGAACCGGGGCATTTTCTTTGATATAAGTCGCGTTGCCCAATTGGTTGTACGTATTTCTTCCCCATCCCCAAAGGCTGCCATCAGATTTTATTGCAAATGTGAAATCGAAGCCTGCGGCTACTTTCACCCAATTGCTGGCAGTCCCGATGCGTACCGGTGTAGTCCTGGTTGTTGTGGTACCATCACCCAATTGCCCGTAGTTGTTGTATCCCCACGCCCATAGCGTACCGTCACTTTTAACACCGACAACGTGTGCGCCACCGGCAGCTACCCCCAGCCAGTTGGTGTTTACCCCAATTTGTTTTGGAAGCAGTGCATCGGCAGTGCTGCCGTTGCCCAATTGGCCGTAGTTGTTTTGGCCCCAGCCCCAAATTGAGCCATCCGATTTTTGAGAGATCGTGTAAAATTCACCTCCCGTTACGGTTTTCCAACACGTTGCTGGCACGAAAATGCTCGCAGGACAAGACATAGCGATTAAAATAGTGGAATCTGTCAAACCATTATTCCCGAATTGCCCATAGCCGTTGTCGCCGGAAACCCAAAGTGCACCTTCGCTATTTTTCGCTACAGTCACTGCCGAACCGCCGTCGATGCCCTGCCAGTTAGTGGCCGTTCCGATTCGCGCCGGTGTTGTTTTATTCGTAGTCGTACCATCGCCCAGCTGGCCGTCGGAATTGCGTCCCCACGCCCAAAGTGTACCGTCTGTTTTTATAGCAAGTGTGTGCAAAGCTCCAGCACCGATAGTTTGCCAGTTTGTAGCCGTCCCGATTTGTACCGGGGCAGTTATATTGGTGGTGTTTCCGTTGCCCAATTGGCCACCTGAGTTGTAACCCCATGTCCAGATGGTGCCATTGGTTTTCCTTGCGATGGTATGCCCGCTGCCGGCTGAAACGCTTTGCCAGTTGGTAGCCGTTCCAATCTGCACCGGTGTGTTGCGGTCTGTAGTGGTGCCGTTCCCCAGTTGACCATTGTCATTAGATCCCCAGGCCCAAAGGGTTCCGTTTGTTTTTACGGCAATCGTAAAACCTGCACCGGCTGTGGCACTTTGCCAGTTGCTGGCTGTTCCTACCTGTACAGGCGCATCGCTGTCGGTATTGTTTCCGGTGCCTAATTCGCCTGAATAATTTTCCCCCCAGGTCCAAAGCGTACCATCGGTTTTTATTCCTACGCTATGATAGTAACCTGCGGTCACGCTGCTCCAATCGGAGTCGGTGCCTATTTGGGTGGGTGCATTCCGATAAGCACCTGTGCCATCGCCGAGTTGTCCGTAATAATTGCTTCCCCAGGCCCAAATCGTGCCATCGGCTTTTTTCGCTACAGTATGTGCATCGCCAGCTGATATCGTTTGCCAATTGGTCGCCGTTCCGATCTTTATTGGCAAAGGGGCCCAGGAATCGTTAGTTCCGCTGCCCAGCTGCCATTCGTCGTTCCATCCCCAAGTCCAGAGCGTGCCGTTGTTTGCGATAGCCGCAGTATGCTTACTGCCGGTTGTGATGCTTTGCCAGCATTGTTGAGCGGAGAGCTGCAGGCTTGCGCATATTAGTAAAAGGGTAATTAGTCTTTTCATTTTTACTTGTTTTAAACTGAATGCATCAGTTTGGTTGATATTTATTTTAAACTCGAATATGCAAATGAGCAACCGGAAAATCCAAATGGACATTGCAAAAAAAGTGCTTCACGCGCGGTTAAAGCATGATTCAAAAATTGCTGCATTCTTGAGGATTGGTTAAAATCCGATGGCCACGGCTTTAGAAATGCGGTGCAAATGACAACAATAATAAGTCAATCCAAACTAAAGATTTTAACCAATGAATGAACGGGGTTTTTTGCGATATTTTCGCTTGGGTTCTAAGGATAATCGTTTTTCGATGCCAGGTGATTTGCAAATGATCGGATAGGGATCAGCACGCACAGCGCAATGCACGGATACAGGCTAAGTTTGCCTTTTTGACAATTGGCATTAATGTAGTAAGCAGATTCGGGCCGAAGGAAATGCGGTTGCATAAATTTACCAATGTTTTAGCGGGTGATTTTGGGATTTGTGCCTTTGTTCTGTCCAACCAAAGCACCAACGGCACAGGCAAAATCAATTGCTTTCTGTGGATCTTCATTGGAAGCGTGAGAAGTTTCTTCAGATCTTCCACAAAACGGTTCGACAATCGATGTTATAGGGTACAGAAGCGCTTCTTTTTAGAAGCGCTTTTTGTTTTTTGATTTGTTCTAAAATAATGTATAATCCTGATCAATTTGATTTCGCCCCTTTATGTTTTGGTCTGGGGTTCCGGAATTGCTGCTTTTTTTTTAAAAAATTATTTTCAGTAAATTCTGTGACAATTTTATTTTCGATTTCTATTTTGTCACAATTCTGTGACAATTTTTTTTTTGAATTTCATTTTGTCACAGATTTGTGACAATTTCATTTTCAAAATTTTTTTTGTCACAGATTTGTGGCACTTTTTTCATTTTAAAAAAAGTGCCACAAATTTCCGGCCGGCACATTCGCTTCAAACCATGTTTAAAACACCCGTTTCCAGACAAGGCATTCCTCAGATTTGATAGAAACTGCCGCAAGCATAGCCGGAATGTCCTTTGTTTCTTTACGTATTTAATTATAGGACAACTCTTGTTTGCCGGAGTCAAACTTTTTAGATTTCCCGGCAGTACAAAAGCATTTTTTTAAAAGGGTTTTTTGTTTTGCGAAGAATTAATATCTTTAATAAAATTCTCTTTAATGACAGCATCAGCTACAAATGCATTTCGAAATCAAGTCATTACAAATCTTATTTGTATCTTTTGGATAAATTGTGCGGTATGATTTGTAAAAACTGTGGACAGACTTTCGAAGGCAATTTCTGCAACCAATGCGGGCAATCAGCACATACGCATAGAATAGACTTTCATTTCTTGTGGCACGACATCAGGCATGGGCTTTTTCATGTTGATGCCGGAATTCTATACACCTTCCGGGAACTGTACATCAGGCCGGGCCATTCGATCAGGGAGTTTATTGAAGGCAAAAGGGCGGGTCATTTCCAGCCGATTTCACTCGTTATTTTACTGGCCGTTTTTTATGGATTGTTGTTTCATAGCTTCGGGATTGACAGCAAAAACCTCTTCGATAATAAAGATGCGATAATTGATTACAAAGCCTACAACCAATGGATTTCAACCCATTATTCCTGGATGACATTGGCGACGATTCCATTGTATGCCATCGGAACACAATTGTGCTTTCATCGACAGGGATATAATTTCACGGAATTGTTCATCCTTAATACTTTTAAGGCTTCGCAAAGATTATTTCTTCATATTGCCACGATTCCGATATTGATCTACAGCGATGAAATGATGCTTAAAAACATGGTCGGCATATTATATTTGACAGATACGATTCTGAGCGTATTTACAGATCAGCAGTTTTTCGACAGAATGCCAACGTGGAAAACAATATTCCTTTCTTTAGCAAGCCAGTTGGTCTTTTTAATTATTGTTTTTGCGATTGCGGCTTTATGGCTCTTGAGTTTTAAACATATTTAATGGTTTGGTAATAAAGCAGTTAATATGGAAACTGAATTTTTTGTATCTTCGGGCAACTACTAAATTAAATAAGATGAAAACAACAGTATTCGCATTGATTTTTTGTGCGTTTGGTTTCACAGGAAATGCGCAAACAGCCAAAGATTTGATTGGCAAATGGCAACTCGTTCACTGGACAAGCACTAATGGCAAAGACAAAGACATCAAGGATTATTTTAAGACCGACCAGGTGTTTCAGGTGTTTTATGAAGACGGGCATTTTGAAAGCCTGAACGGTAACGAGTCGCATAAAGGAAAATGGAAATTATCTCCCGATAACAAAGAGCTGACAATCACCTCGACGATTATTCCCGTAAAATTTCATGTCGAATCTTTTAGTGATGGAAAACGAATCACTTCTTATGAATCACTGGGAACTTTTGAGCACAAAAAAGTCGCCGATTGAGATGGAATCATATTTTGGATTGGTATTAAAACTTTTATTATTTTTACTGCCATGAAGTCAGCAAGTATCTTTTTATCCATAATGCTTCTTATCCTTTCGTGTCTGCCATGTGCCGATGCGGCGCAGGATACGGTAACGGATAAAGGAACAGCGCTTACTCAGAACGACCATCATTCAAAAGAATTACACACCGATCTTTGTTCGCCATTCTGCAACTGCAACTGTTGCGGCGCACAAATTTTGAATTTTACGCCGCCACTTGTGATCAATTCAGATTACGTACCGGTATTGTACCTAACAAAACTCGAGATTCCCTACAAATCAAACCTGGCTTCCATGTTCTCGG
>Ga0081606_1000326_pt1 | contig 21613 bp, 17 predicted proteins | sample EareggfetidaYelm_FD_71127 | JGI IMG/M metagenome (GOLD analysis project Ga0081606, IMG submission 71127) | Earthworm egg capsule microbial community from the University of Washington, USA - E. fetida Yelm (SPADES assembly) (version 2) | ecosystem: Host-associated > Annelida > Reproductive system... | reverse complement strand
CAGCAATAGCCCAACCTATTTATTACTACCATTCCACTGCCGATGGCGATGTCAAAAAAATGAGGCAGCGCATCCAAAATCTTGATGCTGCAGCTAAAAAAATTACAAAACCATCACTGAATTATCAATTTGATGATTTTAAAGGCGCATCGCATTACTCATTGGTTTTGCATTCGATTCCAAATGCCTTGTATCAATTTTTTGCGGTGTACCAACCGATTTCAAGTACAGAATTCAACGAAAAAATCGTAACGCTTCCTGGCGGATTCGTTGATTATCTAATCAAAAAATACGATGTGATGGAAAAATCGCTGAACATCAAAATGCCCATCAGGCTCAATGATTTTAAAGCCATCGAAGCCGCGATCCTTAAAAATAAAGCATACGCCGAATTCGATAAACTCTCTGAACTGGCCCGGAAAAACTACCCAAAAAGCATGCTTGCCGATTACCATATGGGTATGATGTATGAAAAAACAGGCGATCTCAAACGCGCCGTAAAAAGCTACCAAAGCGCTTATCAAAAAGAAGAAATCGGAAGCCTGACCAAAGATATGATGCTCGACAAGGCCGACGAAATCAAGAACATGTAACCCTTTATGTCAAAAGTTAAAACTTCTTTTTTTTGCCAGAACTGTGGCGCCCAGTATGCCAAGTGGCAGGGCCAATGCAACTCCTGCAAAGAATGGAACACCATAGCCGAAGAAATCATCCAGAAAACCGAAAAGCAAAGCTGGAAGCCTGAAACTTCGACAACCACAAAAGCCAGCAGGCCTTTAAAAATTCACGAAATCGATTCGGCACAGGAAATTCGCATGGATTCTTTTGACGGCGAGCTGAACCGCGTACTCGGAGGTGGCATCGTTCCTGGTTCACTAATTCTTTTGGGCGGCGAACCCGGTATCGGAAAAAGCACGCTGCTGTTGCAAATTTCACTCAAACTGCCGTATAAAACGCTGTATGTTTCGGGTGAAGAAAGTCAGAAACAAATCAAAATGCGCGCAGAACGCATTACACCTAACGGCGACAATTGTTACATCCTGACCGAAACCAAAACGCAAAATATCTTTAAACAAATACAGGAAATCGAACCCGATGTGGTTATCATCGACTCAATTCAAACCCTGCACACCGATTACATCGAAGCCTCGCCGGGAAGCATTTCGCAAATCCGCGAATGTACCGCCGAACTGATTAAATTCGCTAAAGAAACGAATGTTCCGGTCATATTAATTGGTCATATTACTAAAGACGGGACCATTGCCGGGCCAAAAATCCTCGAACACATGGTTGATACGGTATTGCAATTTGAAGGCGACCGCAACCATGTATACCGAATTTTGAGATCGCTCAAAAACCGTTTTGGCTCAACCGCCGAACTCGGGATTTATGAAATGCTTGGCAGCGGCTTGCGCGAAGTATCAAATCCGTCAGAAATTTTAATTTCACATAAAGAAGAAGCACTTTCAGGAACGGCAATTGCGTCAACGCTCGAAGGCATGCGCCCGCTGATGATTGAAATCCAGGCGCTTGTCAGCACCGCCGTTTACGGAACGCCGCAACGAAGCACAACCGGTTACAATGCCAAAAGACTCAATATGATTTTGGCAGTTTTGGAAAAACGCGCCGGTTTCCGATTGGGTACCAAAGACGTTTTCCTGAATGTTACCGGCGGAATTTCCGTCGATGATCCGGCGATTGACCTTGCAGTTGTTGCTGCGATTTTATCTTCAAATGAAGACATTCCCATTGGCGAAGGCTATTGTTTTGCAGGAGAAGTTGGGCTTTCGGGTGAAATTCGTCCGGTAAACCGCGTCGATCAGCGCATCCAGGAAGCAGAAAAGTTGGGATTTACGACTATCTTTGTGTCTAAATACAATAAGATTTCACTCAAAAACACGTTTATCAAAGTTCGCATGGTATCTAAAATTGAAGATGTTGCAAGCGAATTATTTGGTTAATTTATAAAGAATTCAGCATGAGAACCAGAAAACAAAAAATTATACTAACCCTTACGATCATTAGTGTGATTTTTGTTTTGGCAATAGGCGGCATTTATATGTTCCGCGATGCGCTGCTGCAAAAGGCAATCGTCAAAGTCACTGAAAAGATGGATCGGGAATATGACAGTGATTTTTCTGTAAAATTGGCTAAATTCAACGGATTGACCGGTGTCGAACTCAAAGACGTCATTTTAAAACCCAAAAAAGCCGACACTTTATTCCGGGTAGAAAGCATCAAAACCACGGTCAATTTCTGGCATTTGTTTACCGGAAGCATCCAGTTGGGATCGATGGAAGCGAAAAACGGTTTTGTACAATTGGTACGCAATAAAAACGGACGGAATTTCGATGCGTTTCTTCCAAAAAAGAAAGAAACCACAAGTGACGAAAAGGCCAATTATGCCGAACTCGCGTACCGGATTCTAACCAATGCGCTTAATTTGGTTCCAACCGACATGAAGCTTGAAAACCTGTCACTTCGCATGGACGACATGGGTAAAAAAGCACAATTGAATTTAAAAACCCTAAGCCTCGAAGACAAACAATTGGAAACTGCGATCCAGGTGCAAACCAATACTTTTACACAGCGTTGGAAAATTTCGGGTTTTGCCGATCCGAGGAACAAACAAACCGACATCCGGTTTTTTAATCTGGATACCGGAAGGATCAAAGTGCCGTATTTCGATGAACGCTACAATCTGGTTGCCGGCTTTGATTCGATACGGCTCAATGTTTCGAATATCGATATGGACGGCGGCGAATTGCATATTGACGGCTTTACCTCAATTGCCAATTTGCATGTAAACCATGAAAAAATCGCAACCAAAGACGTCGTGATCAAAAATGCCCGTTTTGATTATCATTTTCTTTTTGGAGAGCATTTTATTGCAATTGACAGCAGTTCAACCGTACAACTGAACCGGATGAAATTCAATCCGTATGTCGAATACAATAACGAAAAAGACAAATTGTACAAACTTAAAATCGCGCTGCCGCAAATCAAAGCACAGGATTTTATCGAGTCGCTGCCCGAAGGTTTATTTACGCATTTTGAAGGCATGGAAGCCGAAGGGACATTCGATTTCCATCTGGATTTTGAATACAATAAAAACAAACCCAACGCACTCGTTTTTGACACCAGCCTCAATAAAAATGGCTTGAAAATCATCAAATACGGCGAAGCCAATCTGAATAAACTTAACGGTCCGTTTGTGTATCGGGCGATTATCAACGACAAACCGCAGCGTGCTATTTTGGTCGGTTCGGGCAACCCGAATTATGCGCCGCTGGCCTCCATTTCGCCTTATTTGAGAAAATCGGTTTTAACTACAGAAGACCCTTCTTTTTTCTCGCATAAGGGCTTTATTAACCAAGCGTTTAAGCAATCGATCATCAAAAACCTCAAGACTAAAAAATTCACGCGTGGCGCGAGTACGATTAGTATGCAATTGGTTAAAAATGTATTCCTGACGCGTAACAAAACGCTTTCCCGGAAACTCGAAGAGATTTTGTTGGTTTATGTACTCGAAAACAACCGGATTGTCAGTAAAGAGCGCATGCTCGAAGTCTATTTTAATATCATCGAATGGGGCCCAAATGTGTACGGTATTGGCGAAGCGGCCCATTTTTATTTTGAGAAAAGTCCGTCCGAACTATCACTATACGAATGTTTATTTTTAGCGAATATCGTTCCGAGCCCGCGAAAATTCATGTACCAGTTTAATGACGAGGGCAATTTAAGGTCTTTTGCAGTCAACCGTGATAAAATGGTTCGGAATATCATGTTGCGCCGCGGCGTCATTACTGCTGAAGATACGATTTACCAGTTGCCGATTTTAGTTACAGGCCGGGCGAGATCGTTTCTACGAACAAAAATTGATACGTTAAAAGTACAGGATTCCATACGAATTGAAGTTCCCGAAGAATTTGACTTTTAGATTGAAATTTTATAATTTATTATCAATCAAAACAATAGCTGAATAAAAATTAAAATCCCTATTTTTACATAGTAACCTTTTAAAGTTCTTGCTATGAAAAAAATCTTTACGCTATTATTAGCCGGTCTTTCGGCTATGGGTTTTTCCCAAACAATTGCCCGTACACAATTTGCCACCGGTTTTACCGGTCCGGTTGAAATCACTAATGCCGGAGACAGCCGATTGTTTGTAGTGCAGCAAGGTGGCGCGATTCGGATTTTAAACGCCGACGGCACTAAAAACACCACCAATTTCCTTACGATTTCTTCTTTAATTTCTGCAGGCGGTGAAGGCGGATTGTTAGGATTGGCTTTTCATCCTGATTATGCCACAAACGGATTTTTCTATGTCAATTATACGAATACTTCAGGCAATACGGTGATTGCGAGATACACCGTCAGCAGCAATCCTGATATTGCCGATGCAGCAACTGCGACCATTTTATTAACTATCGACCAGCCTTTTTCAAACCACAACGGCGGAACGCTAAAATTCGGGCCTGACGGTTATCTGTACATCGGAATGGGCGATGGCGGCAGTGGCGATGATCCCGGAAACCGTGCACAAAACATCAGTACCAATCTTGGAAAAATGCTTCGCCTAGATGTAAATTCAGGTTCGCCTTACGGAATTCCATCTGGAAACCCATATGTTGGCATTGCCGGAAACGATGAAATCTGGGCGATCGGACTTAGAAATCCCTGGAAATTTTCATTCAACAGAACCACCGGCGATTTATGGATTGCCGATGTAGGCCAGGATGCCATTGAAGAAATTAATAAAGTAGCTGCTCCGCTCACTGCGGGACTCAACTTCGGATGGCGCTGCTATGAAGGCACAAGGCCAAATATTACCGGCGGCTGTGCGCCTATTGGCAGCATGACGATGCCTTTTGCAGAATACAACCACAATACCGGCGGACACTCAATTACTGGCGGTTATGCATATACCGGGAGTTTGTATCCAAATTTACAGGGGAAATATTTATTTGCCGATTATTACCTGAACAGAATTGGAATGGTTGACAATACTACCGGCGCCATAACTTATTCGGCTTCATTTTCTGCCACCAATGACAATTATACAACCTTTGGCGAAGACCACAACGGCGAATTGTATGTTGCCGCCGCCAGGACCGGAATCATTTACAAAATATCGGACACTTCGCTTGCAGTAAACCGTTTTGGCAGTATGGCTTTTTCAGTGTCTCCAAATCCGGCAGCTTCTGAAATTTCCATTAAAATGATAAATGCCAAGTTTCCGGCAGCGCTTAAAATTTATGATGTCGCAGGAAAATTGCTTCTGAATGCCAATATTGATTCTGACCACACGTCCGTAAGCACAAGAGCTCTTCAAAGCGGTATGTACATTGTGAATGTTGCAGATGATTCCGGTGCCCATTCGAGTATGAAACTGATGATTCAATAATTATGGCTGGAGGTTTTTACAATCTGTCATTTTTAACCGGCGGTATTTTTACGGTTGCGGCAGCGATCATGTATATTTTCCCGCCAAAAAAAATCAATTCCTTTTATGGATATCGCACGCCGGCTTCGATGAAATCACAGGAAAGATGGACATTTTCGCAACGGTTCTCTGCCATTGCGATGTTGCAATCAGGACTAGGGTTACTTGCAGTTTCAGGTTTGGGATTTTGGTCACCATTTTCGCCATCAGTAAATAATACTCTTGCCTGGACCGCTTTGATAGCAGCCGTAATCTTAATGCTATACCGCACTGAAAAAGCAATAAAAGCAAAATTTCCAGTATAGTCTACAATTAAAAAAGCCCGAAACGTTTCGGGCTTTTTTATATCTGATTCCAATTTTACAATTCGTTCAGCATTTTAGAAATTTCATCTAGTTTTGGTGTCAGGATGATTTCGATCCTGCGGTTTTTAGCTTTTCCGTCCGCAGAAGTATTTGGAGCCAATGGCGCAAACTGGCTTCTTCCGGCGGCGGTCAAATTCTCTTTTTTGACTTTTTTGTTCTCGCCTAAAATCGTAACAATTGCGGTTGCTCTTTTGGTTGATAAATCCCAGTTGTCTGTAATCGCTCCAGATCCTGCGTAAGCGTCATCGTCTGTATGACCTTCGATCAATACAGAAATTTCAGGATTGTCGCCGAGAACTTTCCCAACTTCCACCACCGCTTTTCTTCCTTCGGCGCCAACTGCCCAGCTTCCTGAGCCAAATAATAATTTATTTTCCATAGAAACATAGACTTTTCCGTTTTTCTCCTGTACGGTCAAACCTTTTCCTTCAAAGCTGTTCAGCGCTCTTGAAAGTGTTTCTTTTAGTTTTTTCATTGCGGCATCTTTAGCAGCCATCATCGATTCGAGTTCGGCAAGTCTTGTAGAACTTGCGTTCAGATCGGCTTTGAGCTTGTCCAAACGGGCTTGTTCTGTTGCCAATGCTTTTTCTTTTGCTTCGAGTTTGGCTAATAAATCGCGGTTTTTATTCATATTGGCCAGCAACGCATCATCGCTGTTTTTCTCCAAAGCGCTGTATGAAGATTGCAGCGTTTTAAGGTTTTTGTCTGATGTTGCGTAATCATTGGCAAGTTTGTCGCGCTCTGATTTTGTTTTGTCGAGTAGTGCTTGCAATGCAGCCAGATCTTTTTCGAGTTTGGTTTTTTCCTTAGTCAGGTCGGTATTTTGATCAGAAATTTTGCGGTTGTCTTTTTTGAGTTCGGCATAGCGGTTTTCGAGATCGGTGTAGACTTTTTTAGAAACACATGATGTTGACAAAGCGAGTACCAACAAGGCAATAGAAACTTTTTTTATCATTTTACTATTTATTTTTGAATGAATGTTGTTGTAAAAACGACTGCCCTAGCCCCGATTGCGGCGGCATCCTTTTTTTGTTGTCCCAAATGTAGTTTTTCAACCGGGAAGTTCCAAACAAAAAAAGATAAAGCCAAAAGCGGGAACAGCTCCTAATTAATCAATTTCGACCAAAACCGGGCAATGGTCGGAATGTTTCGCATCTGATAAAATTACGGCACGTTTGAGTCGGTTTTCAATCGCTTTAGTCACCAGTAAATAATCGATGCGCCAGCCTTTGTTGTTGCCACGTGCGCCGGCGCGGTAACTCCACCACGTGTAATTGTGCGGGTCCTTATTGAAATGACGAAAACTGTCGATGAAGCCATTATTGATAAAAACATCAAGCCAGGCGCGTTCTTCAGGCAAAAATCCGGAGACATTTTTATTGCGGATCGGGTCGTGAATGTCGATCGGTTCGTGGCAAATGTTGTAATCGCCGCCGATGATCAGGTTTGGGATTTCATTTTTGAGTTGGTGGATGTAATCGTGGAAATCCTTCATATACATGAATTTGTGGTCGAGCCGCGCGATATTCGTTCCCGAAGGCAAGTACAAACTCATGACTGAAAAATTGTCAAAATCGAGGCGCAGGTTTCGGCCTTCGAAATCCATGTGCGGGATTCCGGTTCCAAAAACTACATTATTCGGTTTAATTTTAGACAACACCGCGACACCGCTGTAGCCTTTTTTTTGCGCCGGAAACCAGTAATGGTATTTGTATCCGATGTTTTCAAATTCGGCGACCGGAACCTGTTCCTGCGTGGCTTTGATTTCCTGAAGGCAGATCACGTCAGGATTAGCAGCCTGCAGCCATTCTACAAATCCTTTGCTGATCGCAGCGCGGATTCCGTTGACATTGTATGAAATAATTCTCATTTTTGTAGCTAAAAATTGGTGTTCCAAAAGTACTAAAAAAGTGTAAAGTATAATTCGGAAAAAAGACGGAAAATGGACTTTTTTGCTATCTTTGTTTCGGGCTCAAAAAACAAACATTAAATGGGTTTAGTTACCGCTAAAGAAGTTGCAAAGGCTATAAACGCTGATAAATATGGGGTTTTTGGGACTTTTTCAGGATGGTTACTGATGAAGGTTTTGAAAATTTCCACACTCAATAAATTATATGACAGGAACAAGCATTTAAAGGATCTTGATTTCCTGAATGCCATTTTAGATGAACTCAACATCAAGTTTGAAATTCCCGAAGAAGACTTAAAAAGACTGCCAAAAGACGGTGCATACATTACGATTTCGAACCATCCATTGGGCGGCATCGACGGCATTTTGCTGTTAAAGCTGATGCTCGAGCGCGAACCGAATTTTAAGATCATTGCCAATTTCCTGCTGCACCGCATCGACCCGATGAAACCATACATCATGCCGGTGAATCCGTTTGAAAACCACAAAGATGCCAAATCGAGTGTCGTTGGCATCAAAGAAACCCTTCGCCATTTGAGTGATGGTAAACCGCTGGGCATGTTTCCGGCAGGTGAAGTCTCTACTTATAAAGACGGAAAACTTGTCGTGGATAAACCTTGGGAAGAAGGCGCGATGAAGGTCATCAGGAAAGCGCAGGTTCCGGTAATCCCGATTTATTTTCATGCGAAAAACAGCCGGTTGTTTTATTTTCTGTCGCAGATCAATGACACACTTAGGACTGCAAAACTACCCTCGGAATTGCTGACGCAGAAAGACCGGATCATTAAAGTACGCATTGGAAAACCGATTTCGGTCAACGAGCAAAACGAACATGCTACTATAGAAGAATATTCTGATTTCCTTCGCAAGAAGACCTATATGTTGTCGAACGCTTTTGAAAAAGAAGTGCCGTTTTTGCAAACACCCAACCTGAAATTACCAAAAAGCCCGAAACAGATTGCGACGCCGGCCAATCATGAGAAAATGATCAATGAGGTTACGGCCTTGCGCAAAACAGATTGCCGTTTGCTGCACAGCAAAAACTATGAAGTTTTTTTTACCGAAGCGCATAAAATCCCGAATATTTTACACGAAATTGGTCGTTTGCGGGAAATTACGTTTCGCGAAGTGGGCGAAGGAACCAATGAATCGCTTGATCTCGACAAATTTGACAAATATTACCACCACATGTTTTTGTGGGATAGTGAAACCAATTTGATCGCGGGCGCATACCGCATGGGATTGGGTTCTGAGATTTTCCCGAAATACGGTATCGACGGGTTTTATTTACAGGAATTGTTTCGCTTTGAACCGGAACTTTTCGACATGATGCACAAGTCGATTGAGATGGGCCGCGCTTTCATCATCAAAGAATACCAGCAAAAACCAATGCCTTTGTTTTTGTTGTGGAAAGGAATCGTTCACCTGACACTGCGTTATCCGGAACATAAATTCCTGATTGGCGGCGTGAGCATCAGCAACCAGTTTTCCGATTTTTCGAAATCGCTGATGATCGAATTTATGAAATCACATTATTACGATCCGTATGTGGCGCAGTATATTTATCCGAAAAAGGAATTCAAGGTCAAATTAAAAGATGCCGACAAGGATTTTGTTTTCAATGAAGCCGAAGCCGACCTGAATAAGTTCGATAAGATCATTGACGAAATCGAGCCCGGAAACCTGCGTTTGCCTGTTTTGATCAAAAAATATATTAAGCAAAATGCACGCGTAATTGCCTTTAATGTTGATCCGCTGTTTAACAATGCCGTCGACGGATTGATGTACATTAGGATTGCTGATCTTCCTGAAAGTACTGTAAAACCGGTTATGGAAGAATTTCAGGCAGAACTTGAACGCAAGCTGGCCGAAAAAGGCGAATAATTTAATCCGAAAAAACTTAATTAAAAAAGCCGGAAGTTGATCGCTTCCGGCTTTTTATTTTATTGAAATTCCGATTTCAGGAAATCCCATTCGGCTTGAGTCAGGATCGGTTTTTTGACAAATTTTACGCCTTTGATTTGTTCGAGTATTGCAGCTGCCCGTTTTTTAGATTCGGGATGTGTGCTGATCCAGTACATTTGCTCGGGAAGGACTTCTTCTGTTGCCAATTTGTACATGAAATCGGCGAGTTTTTCCGGATCAATATTGGCTTTAACCATGTAATCTACTGCTTTGCGATCGGCTTCAGATTCGAGTTCGCGGTCATAGGCCGCCGATGACAACCTTTGTGTAATTTCCCTGATCAACTGTGGGCTTCTGCCACCGGTAGTTATGGAAACCAAAGCAGACAATCCGACTTCTTTCACGAGTTTTTTCATCACGTGATTTTTTTCGATGTGCGCAATTTCATGGCAAATGACGCCTGCAAGTTCACTTTCATTATCACAGTTTTTGATCAATCCGGTGTAAATGACCAAATGATCGCCCGGCATGGCAAAAGCATTGATTTCATCACTTTTTACAACATGGACTTTAAAATTTTCACGGTCGATGTTATTTTTATCCGTAATGCGAATGATTATTTTTTCAACGATATCGTTTATAGAGTCGTTCTTTACGACAGTTTCTGTTGCATCTATGGTTTCCCACAACAATTCGCCTAATTTTTTCTCTGTGGAATCACTTACCTGTTCCACTTTGAACAATGTCACAAAATCAACCTGTTGCAGCAAAAAGAACAATGCCACAAAACTGCCTGCTAAAATTACTCCTTGTAATACTGTTTTCATGGTTTGCAGATTAAATTAGTGAGTCCGCCAAAAAACCAAAAATCAACGTGTTTTCCTTTTCTGGTTTCAATCGCGGCATAAATCGTCGATACAAATTCAATTAAATTGAAAATAATGACGGTGAACAGGTATGCAAAATAAGTGTTGCTCACATGTTCGTCCTTGAAAATAATCGAAACCGTCCACCAAAAACTGAAACTGTTGATAAAAACCAGTGCGAGTTGTGACAGCATTGACTGCGTTGCATGCCATCGGACAAAATAAGTTCCCTTTCTATTGCCGAGATAAAAAATGATGCTCGCGATCATGTTGACAATCGGGAAAGGCAATCCGGCGACTACCGCAACGAGAGACATCAGGTAGCTGTTAGACGCTTTTTCAGCTTCATGTTCGCCCGGAACATACGAAAATATAGTAGTATTCATAATCCTTTATTAATATTCCAAATCCAGTTCAACACGACAATCAGGATCAACAAAGTGGCGATCCATTTGGTATTGATTATTTTTTCTGTTTTATAGTATTGACGCCATAAAGTATCCCGACTAAAAATCCAATCAAAAACAATCCATATGGGCAGTAAAATCATCAATAATGCGACGATCAATCCGAACGGGTTCATCCTTACAGATCCGTAAAAATCGCCTGAAAGCAACGATTGAATGGCTCTTGTAGTACCGCAGGACGGGCACGGAAATGATGTAACGGTTTTAAAAATGCAAACGCCAAATAACGGAAAAACTTTATGATCAGCATTATAAACCGAAAAACCAAGCCATATATAACCAAAAAAACAAGCTATAAGCAAAATTGAATATAACTTGTTTTTTGACATTTAAGCAATATTTATGATATAGCGTTTTGAAAAGCAATCATATTTTTTTCTCTCGTTGCGCCCATAATCAGGAACCAGTCAACGATTGTCCAAATCCCAAGACCGCCACAGGTTAGGAGTTTCCCTACACCCATTCCGGTATCGCCAATATAAAACCTGTCGATTCCAAGACCACCGATCAGGATCGAAATGATCAATGATGTCGTAGGATCTTTATAAGGCACCATCTGAACCGCCGACCATCTGGATTCGTCAAGATTGGTAATGCTATCGCGAACCGCCTGAAGTTGGTGGCTTTCGAAAAACTTTGAGTTCATCATCATGAACATATCGACTTTTTGTGCTTCCATAATTTTTTATTGTTTGTTTGGTTATTTTTGTTAAAAATATAAAAATTATTGAAAAGCACTATCATTCGGTTGCCAAAGTTCAATTTTATTTTTTTCAGGGTCTAAAATCCATGCAAATTTGCCATAATCGTAGGTTTCCGACTCGCCGACAATTGTAATTCCGTCCGATTTTAATTGTTCTAAAAGCCCGTCAAGATTTGATACCCGGAAATTCTGCATGAATTCTTTTTGTGAGGGCTCGTAGTATTTAGTGTCTTCGGGAAATGGCGACCATTGCGTAGAACAGTCTTTTCCATCAGCGTCTTTCCACCAAAATGTGGATCCATAATCGTCAGTTTCGAGGCCTAAATGTTTGCCGTACCAGGCAACTAGTTCTTTTGGGTTTTCAGCCTTGAAGAAAAAACCGCCAATTCCCGTAACCCGGTTTTCAGTAATTATTGCAGGGCTTTCGCCGAAATACTTCGCTTTGATTTTATCAACAATGACCTGCGCGAGTTTGACATGGCTTTCAAACGTCCAGCCGGCGATATGCGGCGTTAACAATACATTTTTGGATTCGAGCAAATATTGAAAAGTCGGCGGAATGTCATTTTCAGTGAACAACGTTTCAAACGACAGTTTTTCATATTCTAAAACATCCAATCCGGCACCGAGGATTTTCCCTGATTGCAACGCGGTTACCAAATCAGCGGTCACAACGTTTTTTCCTCTTGACGTATTGACCAGCCAGAATGGTTTGACAAAAGCGTTGATAAAATCGGTATTAACGAGTTTGTCGGTTTGCGGCGTCCAGGGAATGTGCAGGCTTAAAACATCGGATTGCTGTTGCAATTCGGATAACGGGACTTGTTTTGCATCGCTGTTGCCCACATTTTCTTTGATGTCATAACACAAGACTTTACAGTCAAATCCGCGTAATTTTTTAGCAAACGATTTTCCCATATTGCCATAACCTATGATTCCGACGGTTTTGCCTTCGAGTTCGTGGCCGCGGTTTTTTTCCCGGTTCCAATGGCCGGATTTTATTTCGCTGTCGGCGTTGTTGAGTTTGTTGAACAATGATAAAATCATTCCGAGTGCGTGTTCACCAACGGCATTGCGGTTGCCTTCGGGTGCGGCGATGAGTTGGACATTCTTTTCTGCGGCATACGGTTCGTCGATGCTTTCGAGTCCGGCGCCGACGCGTGCGATGAATTGCAGGTTGGTTGCTTTGTCGAGAAACGTGCTATCGATTTTAAACCGGCTTCGGATGACAATGCCGTGATAGTTGTGGATTTTGGCTTCGATTTCGGCTTTTGTAGAAGTGAAATCGGTATCGCTTATAAATCCGGCTTGCTGGAGTTGCTCAAGCATAATGGGATTGTTGCTGTCGATGTGGAGAATTTTGATGGTTTCCAAAACTGTAGTTTTTAGTGGTTTTAAAATTACGGATTTGTTCTTGATTTGCGGGTTTGCGGTAGGGATGGAAGCGGCATCCTTTTTATAAATTTTAATTTATGAAAAGATAGAGCGGACAGCCCGGGCGGAAAGCACCGCCCAAACACTTTGACTTTTGAACCATTAAGGCATTAAGATTCATTAAGGAAAAGCGCAACAATCTTAATGATCCTTAATCTCTTAATGGTAGAATAATTAGAAAACCTTTATTCTTTGATTTTTTGCAGCGACGTTTTGATTCCTTTAATCAACGACGAACTGAAACCCTGGTGTTCCATTTCATTGAGGCCGACAATCGTGCAGCCTTGCGGTGTGGTCACGCGGTCGATCAATTGTTCCGGATGGATTTTTTCTTCGAGCAACATTTTTGCGGCGCCTTTTGCGGTTTGGGCAGCGATCGCTAAAGCGGTTTGGGAATCGAATCCAATTTCGATTCCGGCTTGCATGGAGGCGCGGATGTAGCGCAAGGCATAAGCAGTTCCGCAGGCACCGAGTACTGTGGCGGCGTCCATTAGTTTCTCTTCAATGACCGGCGCGGTACCGAGTTGCTGGAACAAATCGATGACTTTTTCGGCCGGTTGTTTGTCTTTTTCGGCAAATGAAATACAGGTAGCCGATTCGCCAAATTGTACCGCGATATTTGGCATGATGCGAATGATCGGATTGACTTTGGCTGCAGCCTGCAATTTTTCTACGGTAACGCCACTAATCGCTGAGGCAATGGCTTTTTCAGGAACAAGCGGAATGATTTCATTCAATACGATTTCCGTTTGATAAGGTTTAACTGCGAGTATGACCAAGTCTGCTTGCTGGATCTGAAAGGTATTGTCTGATGAAATTGTGATCCCTTTGGCTTCAAGATGCTGAATTTGAGCAATGTTCCTTCTGGTTACCGTAACATTATTATTTTGGGTATATTTTACGATTCCGAGTGCGATGGCAACCCCAAGATTCCCGCCGCCGATGATGTGTATGTTCATGTGGTTTGGTTTTTAAAAGCCTAAAATTAATTTGGCTATGGAGAAATAAATCAGAATTCCGCAAATGTCATTGCTGGTTGTAATGAATGGCCCGGTGGCCAATGCGGGGTCGATCCCGAATTTATCAAGCAACAGTGGGATGAATGTCCCGATTAACGACGCGATGATAATTACCGAAATCAGCGCCGTAGTCACGATCACGCCGATAATAAATTCTACATTGAGTAAAAAATGGCTGCCAAAGAATAAAATACTCGCAAGTATGACACCGTTGAGTAAACTGAGTGATATTTCTTTGATCAAGCGGTTGAATAACGAACCGCTAAGCGTATTATTGGCCAAACCCTGAACGATGATCGCCGACGACTGAACACCTACGTTTCCTGCCATCGCCGCAATTAACGGAGTGAAAAAGAATAAATTGCCGTGCTGTGCCATAGCGCCTTCAAACAGTCCGAGGACACGCACAGTAATAAAACCGCCCAATAACGCCAAAACCAACCAAGGCAAACGCGCTTTGGTGAGTTCGATAATACTGTCATCGGCTTCAACATCCTGCGAGATACCGGCTGCGAGTTGGTAATCTTTATCGGCTTCGTCTTTAATTACGTCTACGATGTCATCAATCGTAATCCTTCCGACCAATCGTCCGATTTCATCTACGACAGGAACAGCTTCCAAATCGTATTTTTGCATGATCCGCGCGACTTCTACGTCTTCGGCATCGACTTTTACAGAGTTTAATTTGCTGATGTATACGTCGCTGATTTGCGCCCTTGTGGAAGTCGTCAATAAATCTTTTAATGACAAACGGCCTTTCAAACGGTCTTCATCATCAACGACATAAATCGAATGCACGCGCGAAATGTTCTCAGCCTGGATGCGCATTTCTTTTACGCAAGTCAAAACACTCCAATTTTCATTGACCTTTACAAGCTCTTTGTGCATGATTCCGCCAGCGGTATGTTCATCATAACGCAAGAGTTCAACAATGTCTTTGGCGTGTTCAACATCCTGGAGTTCAGAGATTACTTCTTCTTTCCGGTCTTTCGAAAGTTCCGCAATAATATCCGCGGCATCGTTTGTTTCGAGTTCGTCAAGTTCTTCTGCGATCTCTTTTGGCGAAAGCCTTTTTAAGATGTTTTCGCGCAGGTCATCTTCGAGTTCGAGCAGGATTTCTGCGGTTTGCTCGCTGTCTAAAACCTTAAAAATATAAGTTGCTTCTTCAAAATCAAGCTCGTCAAGAATTTCAGCAATATCGGCGTGGTGCATATCCTGCAGCAAGACATTGAGTTGGCTGTCTTTTTTTGCGGCAATCAGTTGCTCTAATTCGCTGATTAATTCCTTGCTGATTTTAAACTCCATCGGCTTCTATTTTTTTGGTCAGTTCAATAAATTGTTGCACATTGAGTTGTTCCGGGCGCAGGTCAAAGATAGTATCTTCGCGCAAATTATCCGACAAATTCAATGTTTTTAAACTGTTACGAATGGTTTTCCGGCGTTGCTGGAAGGCGGTTTTAACTACTGTAAAAAACAATTTTTCGCTACACGGCAAGGTAAAATTTTCTTTTCTGCGCAAGCGTAACACGCCCGACTTTACTTTAGGCGGCGGATCAAAAACCATTTCGCTGACGGTAAATAAATATTCGGCGTCGTAAAAAGCCTGGACCAAAACCGACAAAATTCCATACGCTTTGGTTCCTTTTTTCTCGCAAATTCTTTCAGCGACTTCTTTTTGGAACATGCCGGCAAATTCGGGAATTTGGTGTCTGTATTCCAACGCGCGAAAAACAATTTGTGTTGAAATGTTGTATGGGAAATTTCCGATAATTGCGAATTGCTTGCCGTCAAAAACTTCGTTGATGTTGTATTTCAGAAAATCTTTTGAAATGATCCTGTCTTTGAGTTTCGGGTAATTCGCATCAAGATAGGCCACCGATTCGGTATCGATTTCAATCACATAGGTATTCACTTCCTTGTCGAGCAGATATTTTGTCAACACGCCCATGCCCGGCCCGATTTCGAGTACGTCATTATATCCTTTCAGGTTCAGCGTATCGGCGATGTCTTTGGCAATGCTTTCGTCTTTGAGGAAGTGCTGCCCGAGGTGTTTTTTGGCTTTTACTTTTTCCATTTTGTTTTGCCTTTGAGGCGATGTGACACAGGGTGCCGGTTTTTAATGCTCGGAAATTAATTCGAGTTCGGTGCGGAAAGACAAAGCGAGATCGCCAAACAGTTGGTTCACTTCTTCGCGCAGTTTCGGCGCATGATCGTTGTAATATTCTTGTAGTTTTTGTTTGCTGTCGGTAAAAAATTGCACCGCATAGGTTTTTCCGCCCATTTCTTCTTCAACGAGAACGCGAACGAGTTTGGCCGACGTGAATTTTCCGGTCGCCAATACATCGGGAATGTGGGTTTCTTTCATCCATGACAGCCATTGGTCGTGCACACTTTCGTGGATGTTTGTGGTAACGTTATAAATAATCATGAGATTGATGGATTAGGATTTTTTGAAATTGCGAATGTGAAATCCGTGTTTAAAGATTCGAATCGCCGCGCAATTGCCTGAATTTCTTTCGGGCGTCGATGAAATAAATACTGTCTTCGTGCCCGAATAAAATTTTCTCGTACACCGGTTTGGCCTTTTCGGGCAGATTGAGTTTTTTGTTGTAGATCTCAGCAGAGAAATACAACGCTTCATCTACATAAATACTTTCGGCATGGCGGTCGACGATTTCCTGGTATTGGCTTAAAGCCAGATTGTAATCGTTCAGTTTTTCGTAGGTTTTTCCAAGCCTCAATAGCGTTACGGCTTCAATTTCCTGGCCTTTAAATTCTTTTAAAATGGACTGAAATTGAGCCAATGCCTCGTTATTTTTATTTTGGTACAAAAGATAATCGGCGCGGGCAAATTTCTTTAATGCGACTTGCGTTGAATCGGCTACATTGTTGTCGTTGATCAATAGGAAATATTCGAGCGCATCGTTTGCAATGAGTTGCGTTGATGCCGATTTGAGTGCTTTAAACTGCTGCTGTGCCCATAAAAAATCGGCTTTGAAGTAACTCGTTTTTGCCGCTTTCAGACTGGCTTCATGGCCCAATACATCATTTTTAAGATCGTCTTCAATTTGCGAATAATAAATCAGCGCCTGGTTGAATTTTTCTTCAAACAGTAAAATGTCGGCGAGTTCCATCTTTACATCGGCGATTTGGTATTTCGACAATGGCAGTTCGAGCGCCGTTTTTAAGACCGCTTTTCCCTGCTCGGGATTTTTCATGTGGAACGTTAGAAAATGTGCGTACAAAGTTTGCAGCGACAGCGAATACGGACTGATCCCAAATTCCTTTAACAACAAAGCCAAATCGGTTTCGATCGTTTTATAGTCTTTTTCAGTTGCAACATTGATCCTGATTTCCGTCAAATAATGATGCGACTGGATCAGCAAATCCAAATCCCTGGTATTGGCTAAAACGAATGTAAAAATTTCTTTCGCGGTTTCAGCATCACCTTCTTCAGCAGCAAGTTGGCCTAGGTTTACAATATTGGAAAACGTTTCCGGTTCGCGTTTGTAAATCGCTTTTTCCTGCATAAACGCCTTGCCGTATTCTTTTTGCTGCACGTAAAACCAACTCAGATACTGGTTCCAAAACACATCCTGGTTTTTCTGGGCTTTGACCAACAAGGCTTTTCTTAATGATTCATTAAAAGTTGCTTCGCCATCTTCGGTCATAAAACGCGTCAATTGGTTTTGGATCATGATCGAATTCTGTGGATTTTCATGGGCTTCAGTCAGGAATTTTTCGATCATCATGTCAGTGTTCCCAGATTGCCCGTACAACATCGCCATCTGAAAATTAAAATTCAGCTTTGGCTCCAATGTCAATGCCAGCTGATACGCCTGAAGTGCATAATCAATCAGCACTTTTTTCTCGAAAACCGACGCCACGGCATACACTTCATTTGGGTTTTTCCGAATTTTATCAAGCGCCTGGTCGTAATATTTTTTTGCTTTGGACTCATCTTTGCGCAATTGGTAATTGTAACCCAATTCGACCAATAAACCAGCCTGTTGGTATTTTGCCAAACGGTCCTGGATCAGTTTTTCCGATTGTTCGAGTTGTTGCAATTGCTGATAGGTTTCGATCACTTTCTGGAAATAATAACCGTTTCCGGGCTGGTTTTTCAGCAATTCCTCAAAACTGATTTTTGCCTTTTCAAAATCGCCTTTATCAAAGTAATTCTGAGCCAGCTGGTCGTTCTGCGAGAAAGCAGCCAGGGCGAAAAACAACGCGGTCAAAAGGAGGATTTTTTTCATTGGGCAATAAAAGACAATGTACTAAAGTAACACATTTTGCGTCAATTTAGTACATTGATTTATAAAGATTAACTTTAGTTGATGATGTCAAAACCAGCGTAAGGACGCAGCACTTCGGGAATCACGATGCCTTCCGGCGTTTGGTAATTCTCGAGGATTCCGGCCAAAACGCGAGGCAAAGCCAATGAGCTTCCGTTTAATGTATGCGCCAGTTGGTTTTTACCTTCTTTGTCACGGAAACGCAATTTGAGGCGATTGGTTTGAAAAGTTTCAAAATTTGAAACAGATGAAATTTCGAGCCAGCGGTCCTGGGCCGTTGAAAATACTTCAAAATCATAGGTTAATGCCGATGCAAATGACATATCGCCACCACACAAACGCAGGATTCGGTAAGGCAATTTCAATTCGTCCAAGATCGATTTGATGTGTTCGACCATACCGTCAAGCGCTTCATAAGATTTATCGGGATGTTCTACACGCACGATTTCTACCTTGTCAAACTGGTGCAAACGGTTCAATCCGCGAACGTGCGCGCCATAAGAACCGGCTTCACGGCGGAAACACGGTGTGTAACCTGTATATTTTACAGGCAATTCACTTTCATTTAAAATGACATCGCGAAACAAATTCGTCACCGGAACCTCAGCAGTCGGGATCAGATACAAATCGTCTATGCCCACGTGGTACATCTGTCCTTCTTTGTCCGGCAATTGCCCGGTTCCGTATCCTGAAGCTTCGTTAACCAAATGTGGCACTTGTACTTCGGTGTAACCGGCTTCTGTATTTTTATCCAAAAAGTAAGCAATCAGCGCGCGTTGCAATTTGGCACCTTTTCCTTTATATACCGGAAATCCGGCGCCGGCGATTTTCACGCCAAGCTCAAAGTCGATGATGTCGTATTTTTTAACGAGTTCCCAGTGCGGTTGTGCGCCTTCGTGTAATTTAGGAATGTCGCCGGCCTGGAAAACGTTCAGGTTTTCTTCGGGTGTCTTGCCTTCCGGAACGATATCGGCAGGAAGATTGGGCAATGTGTACATTCTCTGGGTCAGCTCGTGTGCGAACGCTTCTGCTTTTTCAGAAAGCACTTTGCTTTGTTCTTTGAGCAGTACTGTTTTTTCTTTCAAAATGGCTGCTTTGGATTTTTCGTCGCCTTTCATGAGTTCGCCTATATCTTTGGACAGTTTATTGGATTCGGATAAAATATTGTCGAGTTCTACCTGTGCGGCGCGGCGTTTTTCGTCGAGTGCCACGACTTCTTCCACAATAGCTTTGGCGTCCATGTTTTTTTTAGCCAATGCTTTGATAACCTTTTCCTGGTTGTCCCTGATAAATGCGATCTGTAACATATAAAAAAAATTAAAGATCCGGATACTGCCCGAATCGAGGTCGCAAATTTAATCAAATGTTTTTATATAAAGAGTTGTCCTAAAATAATGTGTGAAAATTAAAAGAGCCTATTTGTCTGGCAGTATAAAATTTGTGGCATTTTTTTCAAAATAAAAAAAATGCCACAAATCTGTGACAAAAAAAATTTTGAAAAAAAAATTGTCACAGATCTGTGACAAAATGAAAATCGAAAAAAAAATTGTCACAAAATTCAGGATTACATATTATTGTGGGACAAAACATTAAGTAATAACCCTATTTGCAGAAGAAAGTTTGCCTTTTCGGATTCCAAAATTATGATTACACATGCATTTCCTTTTAAATTAACACAGGCAGATTGAATATTTGATTAGATTTGGGAAAAATTTCTGCTTATAATGAAAAAAATCTACACACTTATGCTGTGTATAGCCGTGGCGTCGGTTTATGCACAATCAACTGAATCTGAAAAAGAAGCAATGGTGAAAGCCGAAAAACGCTCAGCTTCCAAAAAAATGCTGGCGGAAGTCAACCCAAATACGTTAAATTACAATGTCGTTCACCATAAAATGCAGCTTACCGTTGATCCGTCCCAAAATTTTATAAACGGCATCATCACTACGAAATTTATTGCAAAACAAAACATGAATACGGTAACGTTCGACCTTTCGTCCGGACTCGATGTTTCACAAGTCACGCAACGTGGATCTGTTCTTCCTTTTTTCCACAACAACAATGACGAATTGGTTGTTACGCTTCCGGCCACATTAAACACAGGCGTGCTTGATTCATTAAAAATTACCTATTCCGGCGACCCTACGAGTTCGGGTTTTGGTTCTTTCGTCACCAATACGCATGCAGGAACACCGGTGATGTGGACCTTATCGGAACCATTTGGAGCACGTGATTGGTGGCCTTGCAAACAGGATCTAAATGATAAAGTAGATGAAGGTGTTGACGTTTACATCACTACACCTACACAATATACGGCTGTTGCCAATGGACTGCAACAATCAAAAATTGACAATGGAAACGGCACGAGTACAACCTATTTCAAACACACCTATCCTATTCCGGCCTATTTAATTGCGATTGCTGTAACCAATTACAGGATTTTCGAACAACAAGGCGGCTTGGGAACAACTGAAAGTCCGTTTTTTCCTATTACCAATTACATTTTTCCTGAAAATTACAATCCGAATACAGCAAGTGTAGCAGTAACGCCATCGATTATTAATTTCTTTGAAGAAAAATTCGGTCCGTATCCTTTCAGAAGGGAAAAATATGGACATGCCCAGTTTCAATGGGGTGGCGGCATGGAGCACACCACCGTTTCATTTATGACAGCCGGCAGCAACGGGCGTTACAGCAGAAGCCTGATTGCCCACGAAATGGGACACCAGTGGTTTGGCGACAAAGTTACCTGTGGCTCGTGGAATGACATTTGGCTCAATGAAGGTTTTGCCACGTATCTCGCATCTATGGTCATTGAACATTTGGACGGCGAGGATAGTTTTATCCAGGACAAACAAAGCATGATTGAATTCATTACCAGTGAGCCCGACGGCGCTTTACACATTCCTGAAGGGGAAGCCGAAAGTGTTAACCGCATTTTCAGCAGCCGTTTATCGTATGATAAAGGAGCAATGGTTATCAATATGCTGCGTTTAAAATTAGGCGATACTCATTTTTTCCAGGCATTGAACAATTACCTTGCAGATCCGGAATTGGCCTATGCATATGTAGAAACCGCTGATTTAAAAGGACATCTTGAAGCCGTTTCCGGTTTAAATCTTACTGAATTTTTTAATGATTGGGTATTCAACGAAGGGTATCCTACATACGACATTCTTGTTAAAAACATCTCTGGCGGACGTG
>Ga0081606_1000281_pt2 | contig 21694 bp, 23 predicted proteins | sample EareggfetidaYelm_FD_71127 | JGI IMG/M metagenome (GOLD analysis project Ga0081606, IMG submission 71127) | Earthworm egg capsule microbial community from the University of Washington, USA - E. fetida Yelm (SPADES assembly) (version 2) | ecosystem: Host-associated > Annelida > Reproductive system... | reverse complement strand
TAATGTGAACAGAGAGAGAAGGAGCGGCGAAGGGCGGAAGGCAGGTGGGGTTGAGGGGGGAAGGGAGGGGGGGGGGGCGGAGGGGGGGGGGGGGGGGGGGGGGGGGGGGGGGGGTATGTTTTCTTCCTTATTGTTTAGCGGATCACTATGCCGTACATCATGGAAATCCGCTCCCCAAGCCTCTTCGGCAATGTTGCCTGCTTCATATTTTTGTAAAATTGCCATTCCTTCTCTTATATAATGAGTAAGCGCCCAATTTTTACTGCCTACACTCCTAAGACGCTAAAGAAGGTTGCCTACCTCCCTGAAAATTTATTTTAATCTTAAAAAAATATGAATTTGTCTGAATCTGGATTAACCCGCATCGGCAAAAATCACGGACTGATTTTTTTTTTTCGGCAAATGCAAGGGGATTTATAAACGGGCATTGATTAAAAAAAAACATCAAAAACCGCAACGCCAAATTCGGAGTATCCAAACAATGAAAGTCCTCTCATCCTAAAATCCAATAAACCCTAATCAAGTCTTTGCGGTTCCTTGGTTGCCATGCAGGTCGGTCAATATCTCCGCCAGCTTCTTCACCCCGACGCCTGCAGAGGTTTCAATGACTGACAGATTAGAGCGGCGAGGAAGCGGGGGGATTTTTTTGTCAATGACATACAACGGAATTTCAGGCTTCACGCAATCCACCAAGCCTGCGGCGGGATAGACGGCGAGCGAGGTGCCCACTACGGCAAAGCAATCGCACTGCGCCGCTATCTCTGCGGCGCGCGGCATGAGCGGAACCGCTTCGCCAAACCAAACAATGAAAGGCCGAAATTGATTTCCGTCGGGAGCGAGTTGGCCAAGAGTTATGTCTTCGCGAATGGGCGTGATGTGCCCTTTATTTCTTTCGCTGCACATTTTAAAAATTTCTCCGTGCAGGTGAAGGACGTTGGAGGAACCGGCGCGTTCATGCAAGTCGTCGATATTTTGCGTGATGATTTGGACTTCAAAAAATTGTTCAAGAAAAGCCAAGCCCTTATGCGCATCGTTTGGTTCGGCCGCTTTCACTGCCCTGCGGCGGGCGTTGTAAAAATCCAAGACCCATTGTTTATTCTTCGCCCAAGCCGTCGGCGTGGCTACGTCTTCCACGGCATGGCCTTCCCAAAGTCCGTCGCTGTCGCGGAAAGTTTGCAAGCCGCTTTCGGCGCTAATGCCTGCCCCGCTCAACACGACTAATCGTTTTTTCATGGCCGCAAAAAAGAATTTGATTTTGCCAATAACTCGCGCATTACGTCAGTTGAAAGTCGCGGCCCATATTGCGTCACCACGCGCGACGAAGCCAGGGAAGCCAAGCGGCCGGCTTCTTCAAATGTTTTGCCGGCGGTCAAGCCAAAAAGGAAAGCGCCCGCAAACATATCGCCGGCGCCGTTGGAGTCAAGCGCCTGCACGGGAAAGGCGTCAATGTCTGTAAACCGTTCGCCGTCGCAAAGCAAAGCGCCTTTGTTTCCGCGCGTGACGCAAAATTGCTTCGCCTGTTTTTTCATTTCTTCGAGCGCCTCGGCGAGCGAATTTTTTTCCGTGAAAAGCAAACATTCTTCTTCATTGCAAAATAAGAGATCCACTCCGGCGCCGACGGCTTCTTTCATTTGCGAAGAAAAGTATTTCACCATGCTTACATCGGAAAAGGTGAGCGCCGTTTTCGCCTGATGTCGCCGCGCCAACCGCCTCGCTTCTTTAATGGTTTCAAGCCCTGTGGGCGAAGCGACTAAATATCCTTCGGCGTAAATCCATTCGGAATTTTTCAGCGCGTTTTCATCGAGTAAATTTTTGGACAGCCATGAACTCACGCCTAAAAACGTACACATTGTTCGTTGCGCGTCGGGGCTTACCATTACCAAACATCTTCCTGTATCGCCGCGGATGCAGTTTTCCCATTGCAAATTTGTCTCCACGCCATTGGCGCTCAAATCGTCTAAGAAAAATTTTCCCCATTCGTCTTTCGCCACGAGGCAGGAATAGAAGGCGCGACCTCCGAGTTGAGAGAGAGCCACCGCGGTGTTGGCCGCAGAACCGCCTCCGCATAAATTGCTTTGGTTCGTGCCAAGGGCTTGAAGCAGTTGCTGTTGCCGCTCTTTATCCGCGAGCGTCATCAATCCGCGCTCCACTTTGTTCTTTTCAAAAAAATCATCTCCCGCTTCGGCCACAATGTCCACCAAAGCATTCCCAATTCCATAGACGTGGTATTTCATATTCAATTATTTTACAGGCATAGACAGCGTCATTTTATAATGCCCGGCAAGGTCGGCGCGGTCGGTGATGATGCCGTTTGCTTTCTCCCCTTTCATGGAGAGCATTTGTTTCGGCTGATTGACAAAAGAAGGGATGAAGCGCACCTTAAATTTTAAGGCCGCCGCCGCATCTTCTTTTTTTGCCGCCTCATAAGCCGGGCAATAGGCTGAAGGAAAAAATCCCAAGTCCGCGCAATTTTGCTGAAGCGTTTTTTTGTTATTCGCCAAAAAAGCCAGACGAACCGCGGGGAATGTTTTGTGCCAATAGCGCAAGAGGCGCATGTCGGACGAAGCAATGACCACTCTTTCAAGCGGGAGATATTGCTGCACCAGGTTGTAAACAATATTGGCATACTCTTCCGGTTCAGGATGCGTTTGAGCGGCGGCGGCGGGAGAGCAGTCCATTTCCAAACAATAATCTACGGCATAGCGCGAGAAGTTTTTGATGTGGTCTTCGGAAGCCACGATCACCTCCGAGAGCAAAGGCTTTGCCATGGGAATGGTTTGTTGCTGAGGAAAGAAGGGATTTTTTTTGCCGCAATCAAAAAGTTTCAACTCTTCATAAGAGATCTGATAGATAGGAATATTTTGTCGGGAGCCGGAACACACGTCGGGTTCAACCATCAAGCTGCGCGATGCCACGACTTGCTTGTCGGCTGTGACGGCTACGCCCATATATAAAGTAGTAACGCGCAAGTCGAGCGCGGCCGTAAAAGCCTCAATGGAATGGTCGGGAAAAAGTCTGCCGACGCCCCCGCGAGCCTGCACATCGAAGTGGGGAAAAAACTGCGCAAGCGGTTGTTTGGGATAAAAAAGGCAAAGCAATGCCACGCAAACCAACAAACCGTTGGAAGCGCTCCGCCGCAGGGTATCGCCAAGACGAAGCATGGTTAGTGCTTTACATCGTGCTCGTTTTTGCTAATCATGCGATTGGGCACCAACCAAACCGAAAGAATGGCGGCTACAAACAATAAAATAACTACTCCGAAAACTGACATTTTGATTAATTTAAAAAACAAATGTAGTTACATTGAAGGGAATTGAAAAATAAATTGGCAAAAAAAGGAATTTGAGGCGGTTTTGTTTGAGGGAAACTCCAAATATTAACGAAAAAAATAATGCGGGCGGAACAGCTTACGGGGATTCTGAGGGAGATATGCGTGAGGGGCTTGTCAACGCTTTAATAAATACTACGGGCAAAAATTTCATAAATTAACAGGCAATCATCTGATGTTGAGTGTCTATATATCTCTGTTTTTTTATTTATTAAAAATATATATTGCCTGTTTTTATGAGTGATGGGCTAGTCTATTGACGACCGTAAACAACGACATGCAAACAACTAAAATTATGGCAAAAGACATACACAAAGTACCATTTGACGAAGGGACAAAAGCAAAACTTTCAATTTTTCAAGACTACTTGAAAGCATGGTTACCTGTTTTTTTAGCTAAGGAAGAAGTTTACTGGAATACAATAAATGTATTTGACTTCTTTGCCGGCCCGGGTTCTGACTCAAGAGGAGCTATGGGGACGCCCTTGATTATTATTGAAGAACTTAGACCTTACCTTGACACAATCAAACAAAAGAAACTGTCCGTTAATCTTTACTTCAACGAATACAGCAAACCAAAACAAGAGGAATTAAAAGCCAAGCTATTGCCGTACGGCAAAGAGTTAAAAACATATTCAATTGAGATTGAAAACCTTGATTTCAAAGAATCATTCGACAAACAATTCCCAAAAATGGGAAAGAGTAATTGCGCAAATCTTTTGTTCCTAGACCAAAGCGGAATCAAACACATTAGCGAGGAAGTGTTTAATAAAATAACAAATCTTAAAAGGACTGACTTTTTATTCTTTATATCTTCTTCAACCATAAAACGCTTTGCAGAACATCCAAAGATTATTCAATATATAAAGATTAACCCGGAAGAAGTTGAGAATACGCCATATCACGAGATTCACAGGCTGGTTCTCAACTACTACAAAAGTTTAATATCTAATAACAAAGAATATTATTTGGCTCCATTTTCTTTACGCAAAGACGCAGGCGCCGTATATGGACTTATATTTGGGAGCGGGCACGTATTAGGGATTGAAAAATTTCTAATCACTTGTTGGAAAGTTGACCCCGAAAGAGGCGAAGCAAATTTTGACATAGATGAGGATAAAATATGTCCCGGACAGCTTGATTTGTTTACAGGAGAAGTTAGAAAACCTAAAAAAATCGATCTGTTTGAAAAGGAGTTGAAAGAGAGAATTTTAAGCCAAGAGCTGAAAAACGACAAAGATATTTACTTGTTTACCTTGACAAACGGGTTCATTCCTGCTCACGCACGAAAAGTCACAAGTAAATTAATCGCCGATAAGAAAATTGCCAAATGCCATTTATCTTTGTCGCATAAGATTTGCAAACCCAAGGCAACATTAACTGAAATTAAAATCAATTAAAATGGCGCAATCAAGCATAGAATGGACAGAAATGACTTGGAATCCAACTACGGGTTGCACAAAAATTTCCAGCGGTTGTAAGTTTTGCTATGCAGAAATTATGTCTAACCGACTTAAAGCAATGGGCGTTGAGAAATACAAAGATGCTTTCAACGTCAGAACACACCCAGACCAACTTAACGTGCCATATACTTGGAAATCCCCGAAAATAGTTTTTGTGAACTCCATGAGCGACCTTTTTCATGAAGACATTCCGCTTGACTTTATAAAGCAAGTTTTCAAAGCAATGAATGAGAATCCGCGCCATGTATTTCAAGTTCTTACCAAAAGAGCCAAAAGACTTTTTGAAGTTCAAAAAGAACTTAAATGGACTCCTAATATTTGGATGGGAGTTTCAGTAGAAAACGAAAAATCGACTGACCGCATTGACTTTCTTTGCCAGACAAAAGCAAGCGTAAAATTCTTGTCTTGCGAACCGTTAATAGGGCCTTTGCCAAGACTTAACTTAAAGAACGTGGATTGGGTTATTGTCGGAGGAGAAAGCGGACACAAACCAAGACCAATGGACGCAGATTGGGTGTTAGACATTCAAGAACAATGCGAAAAATCTGATGTCGCATTCTTTTTTAAACAATGGGGCGGACGAAATAAAAAAGCAAACGGCAGACTTCTAAACGGCAAGACATATAACGAAATGCCTGAACAACAATTGCAAACAAGCACATATAACAACAACGGCAGAAAGAAGACCCCAACAGCTCCTTTGCAACAGACGGAATTTACGCCGCCGCGTTCAGAATAATTTCCAATGGAACTATCCGTTCTCTTTGAGCTATTTGTTATTCTCTGCAGTCAAAAAAAATAACAAAACTCTCGTCAGCCAAAGAAAATCAATATTTGTAATAATCTGATTTTCAGCGTTTAAATTTAACATTGGTCAGAAGCCCCTGCGCCGGGGGCGCATCAAGGCAATATTAACAGCGGCAAAAAAATACAGATTTTGCGCACCTCATAAAAATTTTGTGAATGATACTAATGGAGGTCAATGCTTTATTGCATCAAACCCTACTGCCAAAAGAGAGAGCAGAATGAGGGACTAGATAAATTACCGAAATACAGGGTCAAATGCGCCAAAATAATCAACTTCTTAGGATGCCCGCGAACAAGCCGCCGTTTCCTCGTGCCCGCTCGTGCCTGCTGTGTCTCCCCAATTTGCTAAGACATAAGCGCGTTATTTTGCCAATGCGGCGGCATTAAATCCCAAGGGTTTCATATTTTGTTTTAACTTGCGTCCCATTTTTTGGTATGATTGACAAATTAGGAGATATAAAGAATCGCTTTGCCGACTTGGGGCAACTGCTCATTCAACCCGCCACGACTAACGACCCTAAAAAATTTCGCGAGTTGAATAAAGAGTATAAAGACCTTGAAAAAATAGTCGGCAAACTGGCCGATTACGAGAAGGCCGCAGGCGCCGTCAAACATGCGAAAGAAATGTTGATGACTGAAAAAGAGGAAGAAATGCGCGAGTTGGCCAAGCAAGAACTGGCGGAACAGGAACCCGTCAAAGAAAAGTTGGAAAACGAGTTGAAAGAAATGTTGATGCCGCGCGACCCCAACGATAATAAGAACGCGATTTTGGAAATTCGCGCCGGTACGGGCGGCGACGAAGCGGCCATTTTTGCCGGGGATTTGTGGCGCATGTATCAGCGTTTTTGCGAGCGGCGCGGCATGCGTTTTCAGGTGATGGATTTTACCGAAGGAACAGCCGGGGGCTATAAAGAAATTATCACGAGCGTGGAGGGCGGCGGCGCTTACGGCATTTTAAAATACGAATCGGGCGTACATCGCGTACAGCGAGTGCCGGCCACCGAACAACAAGGGCGCGTCCATACTTCGGCGGCCTCCGTCGTGGTGTTGCCCGAAGCGGAAGAGGTGGACATTGAACTCAATCCTGCAGACTTGGTTTTTCAAACGGCGCGTTCAAGCGGCGCCGGCGGACAAAATGTAAATAAGGTGGAAACCAAAGTCCAACTCACCCACAAACCCACCGGCATTATGGTGACGTGCCAAATTGAACGCTCACAACACGGCAACCGCGAACGGGCTTTGCAAATGCTCCGCACAAAATTGTACGACATTGAAGCAGAAAAGCAAAAAGCACAGTTGGGCGCGGCGCGAAAAGATCAGGTGAGAACAGGGGACCGTTCCGAAAAAGTGAGGACATTCCCCGCCTCCGCAACGAGGCATTAACCATTAATTGTGTCCCCGTGGTTCCCGCTTATTCCAGCCCGAATGCCTTCTTCACCTGCGGCACGTAGTCTAATTTTTCCCAAGGAAAGAGTTCCACTTTCATTTTCTTTTCGTTGGCTTTTCCTTTGTTGAATATTTTCTCTGTTATGCGAGGTTCGCGTCCCATGTGGCCGTAAGAAGCCGTTTCGGCATAGATGGGAGTGCGCAGTTTGAAACGCTGCTCGATGAAATAGGGACGGAGGTCAAAAATCTTTTCTATCTTTTTGCCGATCTCGCCGTCGCTCTGCTTCACACGCGAGGTGCCGTAAGTATTGACGTAAAACCCGACGGGTTGCGCCACGCCAATGGCATAAGCCACTTGCACCAACACTTCGTCGCATACGCCGGCAGCCACCAAATTTTTGGCGATGTGGCGAACGGCATAAGCCGCCGAACGATCTACTTTAGACGGATCTTTCCCGGAGAAAGCGCCGCCGCCGTGAGCCCCTTTGCCGCCGTAGGTATCCACAATAATTTTTCTCCCCGTCAAGCCCGTATCCCCGTGCGGGCCGCCAATCACAAATTTTCCCGTAGGGTTCACATAAAATTTAATATCCTTCCCGAATAATTTCTTCACGCGCGCGGGCAGTTTTTTCATCACGCGCGGGACAAGAATGCCAATGACGTCTTCTTTGATTTGCTTTTGCATGGCGGCTTCGGCGGCGAAGTCATCGTGTTGCGTGGAGAGCACGATGGAGTCGATGCGCAACGGCTTGTGTTCGTCGCTGTACTCAAGCGTGACCTGCGACTTGGCATCGGGACGAAGGTATTTCATTATCTTTCCTTCTTTGCGAATGACCGACAATTCGCTCAACAACAAATTCGCCACATCCAGCGTGAGCGGCATATAGTTGTCGGTTTCTTTGGTGGCATAGCCGAACATCATGCCCTGATCGCCGGCGCCTTGGTCCTCTTTTTTCTTGCGCTCCACGCCTTGGTTAATGTCGGCCGACTGTTCGTGAATGGCCGAAAAAATCCCGCAACTGTGGGCTTCAAACATATATTCGCTTTTGGTGTAGCCAATCTTGCGCAACACTTCGCGCACAATTTCCTGCACATCTAAATAAGCCTGCGATTTCACCTCGCCGGCCAGCACTACTTGACCGGTTGTCACCAAAGTTTCGCAAGCTACTTTTGAACTCGGATCGTAGGCCAAAAAATAATCTATAAGCGCGTCCGAAATTTGGTCGGCTACTTTGTCGGGATGTCCTTCTGAAACAGATTCGGAAGTGAAAAAATAGGGCATAATATGATTGGTTTTAATTTTTAAACGGCAAAGGTAATAAATAATGATTAATGGTTAATGCCTCATCGCGGAGGTTTACCTCGGAAAGCGGTTGGGGGAAACGGTCGGCGTTTCTTTTAATGGTTAATGCCTCATCACTCCCTTAGCGTTTTTAAGTCTTTTGGCGCTATGTCAATTTTTATTCCCACGTTTCGCCCGTCATTGTAATGAATAAATCAATGGCGTCTGAAACAAAATCTGCCATCAGGTCAAGGGCTTCTTCTGCTTTTTCGCTTGAATAATCGTGCGAAGTCCCAACGCGGGCGTCGGCATATCTTATCCATTGTGAAACGTTAGAAGTAAACAGGTTATTTTCTCCCGCAATTCTAAAAATTGGTTTTGGACTGTTTGGCGTTTCGGGCATGCCAAGTTCTTCGCTCAAATACCGCTTCAACGCTCTCCAAAGCATATCATAACATATTTTAAACCGCTGAATAACAGATTCGGCAATGCCTTCCTTGTCTATCTCCGCCAGGTAATTTTTTAAAGCAAATGAGGTTAATTTTGCAAACTCTGGTTACAAATCGGGTTAAAGCAACGACAAAATCACATCGGGCACAATCCCAAGCGCGACTACAATCAATGTGCAGAGGACGATCACAATGACATAAGATAAGGGAGGCGTTACTGCTGTTTCATCGGACGGCTTTAAGAGCATGGCGGCGATGATTTTGAAGTAATAGTAAACGCCAAACAGCGAGTTGATGATGCCAATGACGACAAGAGGAAGATAGCCTTTTCCGATAGCGGCAGAGAAGACAAAGTATTTTGCCCAGAAGCCTGCAAGGGGCGGCATGCTTGCCATAGACAACAAAGCCATGATTAAACAAACCGCGAGGAGGGGTTGCTTTTTAATGAGTCCGCGGAAGGCGTCCGCATTTTCATTTTTCATGAATTTGAAAACCGTAATGGCGACGCCAAAGGCGGCAATATTCGCGGCGCCGTAAGCAAAAGCATAGTAAAGCAGAATTTCGGAATCGGCAAGCGACGCCGACAGCAAGGCCAGCAACATATAGCCCGCATGAGAAATACCGGAGAAGGCCAACATGCGTTTGAAATTATCTTGCACCATGGCTAAAATATTTCCCGTGCAAATGGTAAGGGCAACCACAATCATAAATACCATTTCCAACTGCGGCATAAGGGAAGGGAGGCCTATTGCCGCCAAACGATAGAAAGCCGCCATGGCCGATATTTTGGCAACCGAAGCCATGAAGGCCGTAACCAAAGCAGGAGACCCTTGATACACATCGGGACTCCAAAAGTGGAACGGCGCCGCAGAAACTTTGAAGAAAAGCCCGATCATCAACAACAAGACCCCGGAAATAAGCATCGGGTGAGCGGGATTGTGCAGCGAAGCCGCTTGAATTTCTTGCAGATTGAACGAACCTGAAGCGCCATAAATTAAGGCTATTCCAAACAGTAAAATGCCCGAAGCAAACGAACCCATCAGGAAATATTTCATGCCCGCTTCATTCGATGAGAGGTCGCGCTTATTGCTGCCCGCCATAATGTACAGGGAAATTGAAAGTATCTCAATGCCAAGAAACAGCATCACCAAGTTGTTATAGCCTGTGAGAATGACCGCGCCGCAAAGCGTGAAAAGAAAAATAGATAAGTAGTCCGACCAATGCGACGGCTGTTCTTTGTAGAAATCCAAGCCTAAAACCACGATGAAAACAGAAAAGAGAATCAACAGCCCGCTGAAAGCCACGGCAAAATTATCAAAACGAAACATGTCGTTGTAATAGCTGATGTTTGTATTCCAAGCCAGGGCGTTCCAAACCAAAATGGCGAGCAGTCCGAGAATGACCAGGGGAGCCAGTATTTTCCTGCCGTTGAAAATCTCTGCGGCGAGGCAAAGCAATCCTAAAACCGATGTCGCAATTAATGTTTCCAAACTTTTTATTCTTAAGCTGATTTGAATTTTTCCAAACCCAATTTTAACATTTTAAATACCTTCAATCAATTTCAAAATACTCTCCGCGGTTTGCGCCGTAAGGTCAAACAACGGCTGCGGACATAAGCCAAATACAAATACTAAAATCACAATAGGATACAACATCCATTTCTCCGTACATGTTAAATCCGCAAAGTTTTTAGTCGCGTCATTTTCCCCCAACATGGAAAGGCGCGTCATTCGCAACATATACACGGCGCCCAATACAAGCGTAAGAGCCGCCGGCGCCGCCATCCAAACGCTGTATTCAAATATGCTGTACAGCAAAACAATTTCTCCCGCAAAACTATTCGTGAGAGGAAGCGCCACCATGGCGAACATCAACACAAAAAACACGGCGGCAAATTTTGGAGCCGCGCGGCGCACTCCGCCCATCTTCGACAAATCGGAAGTGTTTAACCGACTTTGCAAAATGTGCGCACAAGCCAAAATCCCGACGGTGTTAATGCCATGCGCAAAAGCCTGAACAAAGGCTGCTTCTATGCCGCCTTTGGCAAAAGAAAAAATACCTGCCGTCATCAACGCCATGTGCGAAAGCGAGGCGTATGCAATCATTCGTTTCAAATCGGTTTGCTGAATGGCCACCACGGCGCCATACACCACGCCCGCCACGCAAAGCCCCATCACGACAGGCTGATAAAGCGCCGCGCTCATCGGGACGGCAGGAATCATCCAACGCACCATGCTGAACAATCCCATTTTGGCCATTAAACCAGAAAGAATCATTGCTCCTTGCGAGGGCGCTTCGCGATACGCATCGGCCTGCCACGAGTGGAAGGGAATGAGGGGCAGTTTTATTCCAAAAGCCAACATGAAGGCGGCAAAAATCCATGCTTGTTCCTTCCCGTCGAGCGAAAGGAGCGAAAGATTGCCCGATGAAAGTTGCCCCTCTCCTTTCGCGTAGAGATAGATAAAAGCTATCAGCATGAAAAGACTCCCCATCAACGTGTAAACAAAAAACTTGAAAGTAACTTTTCCGCGATTCTCTCCGCCCCAATAGAGAAGGAGAAAATAAGCGGGTATCAAGGTCAATTCCCAAAAGACATAATACAGCGCCGCATCGTCTGCCATGAACACTCCCGTGAGCGCAAACTGCATGAGCAATATCAGCGAGCAAAAGGTTCTTGAATTGGACACCTTATTGACCGACAATAAAATAAGCGGCGTGGAAATATTGGTAAGGGCGATCAATAAGAAAGCCACGCCGTCCATCCCAATGCGGAAGTGAATATTGGGACGAGAAATCCAAGGAATGTCCACGGTGAAATCGTGCCCGCTTTGAAATAGGCAATAAGCCCAAGCGGTTATCGCGGCAGGAATAAGCGAAAGCATCGCCGAGAATATCGGTTTCTTTGAGCCAATCAGCACAAGAAGCGCAGCCGCTAAAGGCGTAAAAAGTAACAGTAACCCAATCATCTTGTCAACCACTGAATCATTAATAAAGCAATCACGCCAATCGCCATCGCAAAAATATAAAGCCCTGCATTTCCCTGCTGTGTGCGGCGAAGGATGCCGGCCATTAAAACAGATAAATTTCCCGCGCCGCTCACCATGCCGTCGAGCAAGCCGCGATCTATAAAGCGGTAAGCCGCAGACGACAGTTGATTAATCGGGCGTTTTACCAGCGCGTCGTAAAATTCGTCCGCATAAAATTTATTATACGCCAAAAGACTGATGCCCGACATTTCTTTCTCGCTTTCTTCAGGCAACTGCTTTTTGGCAATATATAAAGAGCGGGCAAAAAGAATAGTAAGCGCCGCGCCCCCTGCGGCAATCGCCATCAAAATAATTTCCAGTTGATGAGAGGCCTGTTCGCCGTCGGCATTATTTATTACAGGCTGCAACCAGCCTTCGATCCAATTTTTCCCTAACAATGAAGGCAATCCAAGCAGTCCCGCGGCGGCGGCCAATGTCGCCAAAATTACCAACGGGATTGTAATCACGGGAGGCGATTCGTGTATGTGTTCGCGTACGCGGTCGCTGCCGCGGAAGTCGTTGAAGAAAACTAAATACAATAAGCGGAACATATAGAATACGGTGATGAGCGAACTTGCCTGAAGAATAAACCACACCGTCGGACTGTGCGAAAATACGCGGGAAAGAATTTCATCTTTGGAGAAGAACCCCGAGAACGGCGGAATGCCCGAAATGGCCAACGTGCCCAAAAGGAAGGTAATATAAGTCCATTTAATATGCTTCCTCAAGCCGCCCATTTTGCGAATGTCTTGCTCGCCGCCCAAGGCGTGAATCACGCTTCCTGCTCCAAGAAATAAGAGGGCTTTGAAAAAGGCATGCGTGGTCAGATGAAAGAAAGCGCTGCTGAATGCTCCCACGCCCAAGGCGGCAAACAGCAATCCCAGTTGACTCACGGTGGAGTAGGCCAATACTTTTTTAATGTCGTTTTGCTTAATGCCGATAACCGCCGCCAACGCGCACGTAATTGTTCCAACCCATAAAATAACGGTCATCGTCAAGGGCGTGAGCATAAATAAAGCCGAAGAGCGGATGATCATATAAATGCCTGCGGTTACCATCGTAGCGGCGTGTATCAAGGCGGATACGGGCGTAGGGCCTGCCATGGCGTCGGGCAACCAAGTATAGAGCGGTATTTGCGCCGATTTTCCCGTAGCGGCGAAGAAAAACAGCAACGTTACGGCGGTAAGCATTCCGACGTCCGCGGAGGCGTTGCTTTTCAACCATGCGTTCAGCGCTCCAAACTCCAAGGTGCCCGACATGGACAAAAGAAAAAACATGGCCAACACAAATCCGACGTCCCCGATGCGATTCATCACAAAGGCTTTTTTGGCGGCGAGGTTGTAGTCTGTATTCTTAAACCAAAATCCGATGAGCAAATAAGAACAAGCGCCCACCCCTTCCCAACCAATAAACATGATAAGGTAACTGTTCCCCATCACCAGCAACATCATGAAGAATACAAAGAGATTCAAATGAGAAAAGAAACGATAAAAGGCTTTGTCGCCGTGCATGTAGCCGATCGAATAGAGGTGAATTAAAAATCCCACGCCGGCAATAATCATCATCATCATCACGGCGAGCGGATCGATAAGAAAGGCAAAACGAATATCCCAACTTCCCGCTTGGAACCAATCGAAAAGGGTTACTTCGATGCTTCCGTCGCGGGATACTTGGGCGAAGAGGACAACCGAAACAATAAACGACAAGAGCGGCATCAAACTGCCCAACCATCCCGAAGTTTTCTCCGACAATTTGCAACCGAATAATCCATTGAGCAAAAAGCCAAGCAACGGAAAACCGGGAACCAACGAGGCCAATATGGTGAGATTTTGATTCATTATCCTTTTAACTTCTTTAGTACATTAATATCAATGCTCGATGTGTTTCGGTAGATGCTGATGAGCAAAGCCAACCCCACGGACACCTCCGCCGCGGCCACTACCATGATGAAGAATACTAAAATTTGCCCGTCTGCTTTTCCGCCGTAAGAAGAGAAAGCCACCAATAAAAGATTGGCCGCGTTTAGCATGAGTTCCACAGACATTAAAATGATAATGGCGTTTCGGCGCGTGAGCACGCCAATCACGCCAATGGAAAACAAGGCAAGACTGAGATATAAATATCCTTCGAGGGGTTGAAACAGAGGCGGCGCGATTTGCAGTATCATAATTCTTTTTTTGAAATGAGCACGGCGCCAATCATCGCGACGAGAAATAAAAGCGAAGTAACTTCAAACGGCAACAAATATTCGCGAAATAAAACTTGTCCGATTTCTTTCACTAACCCTATGGCATGCGATTCGGGGCTGGCGGTCTGCGTCAATGCGGCGTCTTTCACGCTCATTAAAATGACTAAGCCAAGCAAGCAAGCCGAAACGGCCGCCGCCGCTTTCGCCAGGCCGGGTTTATGCGGCTCCAACTCTTTATTTAAGTTTAGCAACATGATGACAAATAAAAATAAAACCATGATGGCGCCGGCATATACTATTATGTGCACGATAGCCAAAAACTGCGCGTTCAACAATATGTAATGGCCGGCTATCGAGAAGAAGCAGACAATTAAATATAAAACGCTGTGAACAGGATTGCGGGCGAAAACCACCAACAAGGCGCTCAAGACTGAAACAAAAGCCAAGAAGAAAAAAATATACTGTCCCATTTATTAAAGCCTGTTCAAAAAACCGTTCAAATTTTATAATGCGGCAACCTCTGCCTTTTTAATTTTACGTTTGCTGACGTCAATGCGCTCATTCACTTTTTCCACCAACAAGTCTTTTCCGTACACAAATTTTCCGCGCGTATATTCTGAGTGCACAATTCTGTCGGTGAGATAAATCGCGTCTTTCGGACAAGCCTCTTCGCACAAGCCGCAATAGATGCAACGCAACATATTAATCCTGTAATCGGCGGCGTATTTTTCTTCGCGGTATAAATGCTCTTCGCCGGGCTTGCGCTCGGCGGCGTCCATCGTAATGGCTTCGGCGGGACAAGCCACCGCACACAGTCCGCAAGCGGTACAATTTTCTCTCCCCTCCTCGTCGCGCTTCAACACGTGCATGCCTCTGTAAACCGCCGTAAACTCGCGCTCTTTATCGGGGTATCTAAGCGTAACTTTTTTGCGGAAAAAATGACTGAACGTAATGCGCAACCCATTGAGAATGGCAGGAAGATATAATTTCTCCGTCAAGCTCAACTGCTTATTCACCACTACTTTTGACCGATTGGTTAATTGCATGACGGTTATGGATTAGTTAAAATTATCAGCGCCCCTGTTATCAGGATATTCAAAATAGCCAACGGGATGAATACCTGCCATCCCAAACGCATCAGCTGATCGTAGCGGAAGCGCGGTATTGTCCAGCGAATCCAAATAAACACAAAAATGAAAAAGAATGTTTTGGCAAAGAAAACGCCGACGCTCAATAAGCCTAACCAATTCTGCGAAAGACCTAAACTTTCCATTCCGGGAAAATTATATCCGCCAAAGAAAAGCGTGACAATCAAGGCCGAGGAAATAAACACGTTCACATATTCGCCAAAAAGATATAAAGCCAACTTCATGCTGCTGTATTCGGTATGATAGCCCCCTATAAGTTCCGACTCGCTTTCCGCCAAGTCGAAGGGGGTGCGATTGGTTTCCGCCAAAGCGCAAGTGAAGAAAATAATAAAAGCCAAGGGTTGATAAAAAACATTCCAGTGCAAGCCCTGCTGTCCCTCCGCAATGTCGCGAAGGCTAAGCGAACTCGTCATCATTATAATAGGAATGACGGACAACCCCATCGCCAATTCATAGCTTATCATCTGCGAAGAGGCGCGCACCGAACCCAACAAAGAATACTTATTGTTGGAAGCCCATCCCCCGATCATAATTCCGTACACGCCCAGCGAAACTACGCCGAAAGAATACAGAATGCCAATATTCAAATCCGCTATTTGCAAAGAGAACGTTCTGCCGTCGATGAGCAAATCTTTTCCCCAAGGAATTACCGCATACGTCATCAAAGCCGTGCACATAAACAAACAAGGCGCTAAAAGGAAAAGCGTTTTGTCGGCGGCGGAAGGGAAAATTTCTTCTTTGAAAAAGCTCTTCACGCCGTCCGCAATAGGTTGCAGCATTCCTTTGGGGCCTGCGCGGTCGGGGCCTATGCGGTCTTGAAAAAAGGCCGCAAACTTTCGTTCCGCCAAAGTGGTATAGGCCGCCACTCCCAAAGCGATGAGCAAGAGAATCCCGCAGAGGATTAGTTTATCGAGAAGGAATACGCTATCCATTTATTTTATCTTCAATCGGCTTAATATCGTTCAATGTAAATTCTTTCGGCGCGGTCATTTCTTCATAATGGTTTTGCGAAATCACGGAATGGCGGTCGATGTGGGCGGGCCCTTCGATCGTCCAGTCCGAGGTTTTCTTTTTTTCAAACCGACAGTCGTTGCAAATAAATTCTTCCAGTTCTCCCCACTTGTCTTTTCGTCCCGTGGCGCGGAGAACGTCCTCTCCTTTATACCACAGCGTTACTTTGCCGCCGCACTTCTCGTTGTCGCAATTTCTATGAGCATAGACGGGCTTGGTGAACCATACGCGGCTCTTGAAGCGAAACGTTTTGTCGGTCAACGCGCCTACGGGACAAACGTCAATCACATTTCCCGAAAAATCATTGTCGATAGATTTTTCAATGTAGGTAGAAATTTCCGACACGTCGCCGCGATTCAACACGCCGTGTACGCGGCTCTCGGTAATTTGATCCGCCGTTTTTACGCAGCGATAGCAGAGGATGCAACGAGTCATATGCAACTGCACATGCGGGCCAATGTCTATCTTTTTAAAGGTGCGGCGCTTAAATTCGTACTCCGTATTTTCAGAGCCGTGTTCGTAAGACAAGTCTTGCAAATGACATTCGCCCGCCTGATCGCAAATAGGGCAGTCCAGCGGATGATTGGCCAATAAAAATTCTACCACGCCCTTTCTCGCCTCCACAATTTCGGGCGAGGTATAATTCAAAACCTCCATCCCTTCTTCTGCCAAAGTGCGACACGAAGCCACGGGCTTTGGAATAGGGTGGGGATTGGCTTCCGACATTTTGGAGACCTTCACAATGCACGTACGGCAATATCCCCCGCTGCCTTCCAACTTGGTGTAATAACACATGGCGGGAGGAGTCACGTCCGAGCCAATCATCCGCGCCGCCTGAAGGATGGTGGTGCCTTTGGGCACTTCAATCGTTTTTCCGTCTATCGTGATTTTTGGCATATCTCTGTAATTTACGCGCCCACGGCTTGTGGTTCCGCCTGATTAAAATAATGCTTGACGTCGCGAATATTATCGCCGTTCTTCACATACTGCTCAAACTCTTCGCGGAAGTGTCGAATGGCGCTGGCCACCGGCCACGCCGCGGCGTCGCCCAAAGGACAAATGGTTTTTCCCTCGATGTTTTTTTGCAATCTCCAAAGCAACTCCACGTCGCGGAGCGTGCCGTGTCCGTCCAGAATTTTATGCAACACTTTCTCCATCCACCCCGTTCCCTCGCGGCAAGGACTGCATTGCCCGCACGATTCGTGATGATAGAAGCGCGTGAACGTATATAAATTTTTTACAATGCTGGTCGTTTCGTCCATCACGATAAATCCGCCTGAGCCAAGCATCGTTCCCGATTCAAATCCGCCGTCGGCCAACGATTCGTAGCTCATCAAGCGGGGTTCGCCTTTGGCTGTTTTTAAAATGAGATGGGCAGGAAGAATGGGAACCGACGAACCGCCGGCCACTACTGCCTTCAGCTTTCGCCCTCCTCGAATTCCGCCGCAATATTCATCGGAGTAAATAAATTCTTCGACGGGAAGACCCAATTCAATTTCATACACGCCGGGCTTATTAATATGTCCGCAAGCCGAAATCAATTTGGTGCCTTTGCTGTTTCCGACGCCGATTTTGGCATACTCCGATCCGCCCATATTGATGATGTGCGGAACGGCAGCAATGCTTTCCACATTATTCACCACAGTAGGACATCCCCACAAGCCCGAAACCGCAGGAAACGGAGGCTTAATTCTTGGGTTGCCGCGCTTCCCTTCCAACGACTCAATCAAGGCGGTTTCTTCGCCGCAGATATAAGCGCCGGCGCCCAACTGCAAGTGCAAGTCAAGCGAGTATTCCGTGCCTAAAATATTTTTCCCCAAGTAGCCTGCTTGATAGGCTTCGGCAATGGCTTTTTCTAAAATGTGATAGATGTAAATGAGTTCTCCGCGAATGTAGATGTAAGCGGTGTTTGCGCCCAAGGCATACCCTGAAATTATCATTCCCTCCGCCAACATGTGAGGGATTCGTTCCATCAAATAGCGGTCTTTGAAAGTGCCCGGCTCGCTCTCGTCGGCATTGCAAACAAGATAGCGCGGCTTCCCCGATTTTTTATCAATGAACGACCACTTCCTCCCCACCGGGAACCCGGCGCCTCCCCTTCCTTTTAATCCCGAATCCAACACGTGCTTAGTGACGTCGTCGGGCGTCATTTTCAGCGCTTTTTCCAACGCCTGATAGCCGCCCTTTGCTTTATAGCCGTCCATGGTGTGAATGTCAGGCACGCGGATATTTTCCAATAGAATCTTCTTTCCCATCACGCCTTAATTTTATTTTTTGCCCAATGCGAAACAGGTTCCGTCCTTCCTTTATATTCTTCTACCAACTTATCTACTTTGTCGAAAGTAAGGCGCTCGTGATAGCGTTCGCCAATTTGCAACATCGGCGCATTTCCGCAGGCGGCCAGACATTCCGTTGTTTTCAATGTAAACATTCCGTCGCTTGTGGTTTCGCCCGCTCTTATATTTAATTTTTTCTCTAAATATCCGATAATGTCTTCCGCGCCCATCAGCCAACAAGGGCCGGTGCGACAGACTTCTATCACGCATTTTCCGACGGGTTGCAAATTGAACATCGAATAAAAGGAAGCGACTTCATACACTTCAATCGGCGTGAGGTTCAACACTGCGGCAACCGTATCCATAGCCTCCGCGCTAAGCCATCCGCCAAATTCCGCTTGCGCCAAATGAAGCACCGGCAAGAGCGCCGATTTATGCTTCCCTTCAGGGTAACGCTTTTTGATTTTTTCAATCAAGGATAGCGCCTCGTTGCTGAATTGTTTCTTGTTATTACTCATCACGCATCTAGTTCGCCGGCAATTACATTCAGACTGCTCATGGTCATCACCGCATCCGAAATCAATGCGTTTTTGATCAGTTCGGGATAGGCCTGATAATACACAAAACAAGGGCGTCGAAAATGCAAACGATAGGCCGCCCGTCCCCCGTCGCTCACCAAATAAAATCCGAGTTCGCCGTTGCCGCCTTCCACCGAATGGTACACTTCTCCCGACGGCACATCGGTTTCCCCCATCACAATTTTGAAGTGCCAAATTAAGGCTTCCATTTTGGAATAAACATCTTCTTTCGGGGGCAAATAAAATTCAGGCACCTCGGCTTTATAGTCGCCTTCGGGCATATTTTGCAATGCGTTTTTAATCAATTTTAAACTCTCCCGAATTTCGCCGTCGCGCACCATAAAACGGTCATAGACGTCTCCTTGCGTTCCCACGGGAATGGCGAAATCAAAATCCTGATAAGAAGAATAAGGATTCATTGCGCGAACGTCATAATCCACTCCTGCGGCTCTCAAGTTCGGGCCGGTAAAGCCGTAGTTCAACGCTCTTTCGGCCGAAATTCCTCCCACGCCGATGGAGCGATCCATAAAGATGCGATTGCGTTCCAGCAAACTCATAAACTGATCGTACATCTTCGGAAAATCGACCAAAAAGTCGTTCAGTTTTTTGTACACGTTCTTATTAAAATCTCTTTCAAATCCGCCGATGCGTCCAATGTTGGTGGTCAATCGGGCGCCGCAAATTTCTTCGTAAATGTCATAAATGCGCTCGCGGTATTGGAACACATATGTGAAGCCCGTAAAAGCGCCCATGTCCACGCCGATGACGCTGTTGCAAATCAAGTGGTCGGAGATGCGTGCCAGCTCCATGATGATGATTCGCATATACTCCACGCGCTTCGGCAGTTCCACTCCGATGAGTTTTTCCACCGTCATGTGCCAGCCCATGTTGTTGATAGGCGACGAGCAATAATTGAGACGGTCGGTGAGCGGCGTCACCTGATAGAACGGACGATGCTCGGCAATTTTTTCAAAGGCACGATGAATGTAGCCAATCGTTTGCTCACACTCCGCCACGGTCTCCCCGTTAATTTTGATAATGTTCTGCATCACGCCGTGCGTGGCGGGATGTATCGGACCAAAGTTTAACGTGGTCAACTCTTGTTCGTCTGCAGGCTTAATTATGTGTTCCTCGGCTGTCATTTATCGGCCAAAATAATTGTCGTCTTTATCAGTGCGCGTACCGTCTTCCAACGGATATTCCTTGCGCAACGGGAAATAGTCCATTTCATCCACGTTCAAAATCCGTTTCAAATTCGGATGCCCTTGGAATTGAACGCCAAAAAAATCGTAGGTCTCGCGCTCCATCCAATTAGCCCCTGAATAAACCGTCGTAGCCGAATCAATCGCCGGGTTTTCAGCGGGCAAAAAACATTTGATGCGCAACCTGATATTGTGCGCTAATCCGTGTACGTGATAAACCACGCCAATTTCTTTTCCTTTTTGGTCGGGGTAGTGAATGCCCGTAATGTCGGTGAGGAAATTCATTTGCAATTCGGCATGTTCCTTCAGCCACTTCAGCAACTCCGCAATACGCGCCGCTTCAAACTCTATTGTCGGGAAGTTGTAGGGAGTCGAGTACCGCAAAACCGAGGCGCCGAATTTTTCATCCAGTTGTTCTTTCAGATATGAGGCGGCGATCTCCATTTATTCTATGCCATAAGAATGTAACAATTCTTTATACGGCAGCTCGTTTCGTCTGCGAAGCGACTCGTTTTTCACCAACTCCTGTATCTTCATCACGCCGTCGATAATTTGTTCGGGACGCGGCGGGCACCCGGGCACGTAAACATCCACAGGCACTACTTTATCAATTCCCTGCAATACAGAATAGGTATCAAAAATGCCGCCGCTGGAAGCACAGGCTCCCACGGCAATCACCCAACGCGGTTCCGCCATTTGAATATAGGTCTGTTTCACCACCGGTCCCATTTTCTTGGAAATGGTTCCCATAACCATCAGCAAATCGGCCTGTCGGGGAGAAAAACAAAGCTTTTCGGAACCAAAACGCGCTAAGTCGTAATTTGAACCCATAGTGGCCATAAACTCAATCCCGCAACACGAAGTGGCAAAAGGAAGCGGCCAAATGGAATTGGCGCGCGCCAACCCGATAACCTTGCTCAACGAGGTGGCAAAAAAGCCTTCGCCGCTGTGTCCTTCGGGGGCTTCCGCTACGTTCACTCTTTCTTTTATTGTTCCCACTTTTGTTTATAAAACGGATTCTGTTTCATTTTATTTGTTATTTCTCCCAATTCAACGCCCCTTTTTTGAGAATATAGAAGAAACCAATCAAGAAGGCCGCAGTGAAAATCAGCATTTCCGCGAAACCAAACATCCCTAACTCTTTGAAGTTCACCGCCCAAGGGTACATAAAAATGACCTCCACATCGAAGAGGACAAATAAAATGGCAACCACAAAGTATTTGATATTGAAGGGCAAACGCGCATTTCCCACCACTTCGATGCCGGCCTCGGTATTCAACAACTTCTGCTTGGTGCTTCTTTTGGGACCTAGTAAATGAGTGGCTGCCATGCTGGTAACGACAAATCCCAACGCCAAAACAAATTGGAGAAAAATAATGGCGTAAAGGTTATTCTCAATCATGGCGTAAAATGTGTGCACAAAGTTAATAGAGAAATTTAACTAACGAAAAAAAAGACGCGGAAAAACGGAAACTTTTAAAAATTATTCGATTTTTGCCTGAACGAGGATTGGTTTAGCGCCCTTTGCAACCGTCGTTATCGCAATGCCAA
>Ga0081606_1000244_pt2 | contig 21727 bp, 18 predicted proteins | sample EareggfetidaYelm_FD_71127 | JGI IMG/M metagenome (GOLD analysis project Ga0081606, IMG submission 71127) | Earthworm egg capsule microbial community from the University of Washington, USA - E. fetida Yelm (SPADES assembly) (version 2) | ecosystem: Host-associated > Annelida > Reproductive system... | reverse complement strand
GGGCGTGTTCGCCGCGTGCGGATGGTCGACCGCACGCATGAGGGCCGCCCGGCGTCTCTCGTCCACCGCCACACGGGCTGCGTCGGTCAAGCGCGGAACGGTCTGCCGGATGGCGGCATTTGTAGGCAGCGCCGGGGGATGGCAGCGGCACGCGTTGGGAAATGGATCGTTGCTTGAGGGGGTCTCGGCACGGGCGAACGATCGTCTGTGGTCTTTTTGCCAGTCACTTCACATAATTATCGAAAATTATGCTGATTGACCGACAATCTTGGCGGTTGCCGTATTTTTGAATGATGATGGTTGCCGAAACTGCCACCGGGGCACCTCCGGGCTTTCCGGTCAACCCCCGAAAAACCAAGGGTAAACCCTGATCATCCCACCCCGGCCCCTGCCCGTTACACGATCGCGTTGCCTGCTTTTTTCACCCGCCTGGCCTGTCTGCTCTCCACATGCGCCCTACCCCCGACTCCCTGCACAACGCCGCCGCCGCGCGGCTGCGTGCGCAAATCTTCGCGGGGGCGCTGGCGCCGGGCAGTTTTCTCGACGAGGCCGCCCTGTGCGAACGGCTGGCCATTTCGCGCACTCCGCTGCGCGAGGCGCTCAAGGTGCTGGTGGCCGAAGGTCTGCTGCGCCACGAGCCGCGCCGGGGCTGCTTTGTGGCCGAGGTCAGCGAGCGCGATCTGGACGAGATCTTCCCGGTGATGGCATTGCTCGAAGGCCGCGCCGCGCACGAGGCCACGCGCCGGGTGGGCGGCGCAGATGTGGCCGCGCTGGAGGCCCTGCACCAGCGGCTGCAACTGTGCGCGGAGCAGGGACGCATCCCGGACTATTACGAGGCGAACTACGCCATCCACGAAGCCTTCATCACGCTGGCCGACAACCGCTGGCTGGCCCAGGTGATTGGCGATCTGCGCAAGATCCTGCGCCTGGCGCGGCTCCAGCAACTGCATGCGCCGGGCCGGTTGCAGCAAAGCCTGGCCGAGCATATGGCCGTGTTCGCGGCGCTCAAGGCGCGCGACTGCAACGCCGCCGAACAGGCCATGCGCGAGCATCTGTTGCGCCAACGCGCTGCGCTGCGCGACATTGCCCGTCAACAACCATCCAGGCTGACACCATGATGCACAGCACCCCCGAATGGATCGCCCGCAGCGTGTCCCGCCTGCGCAGCATCACGCCGCCTGCCCACAAGGCAGCTGGCAAGGCACCCGACAAGGCGACCGATGAGGCAGGCGACAAGGCCGCCAAACCCGCCCCATCCGTCGCCGTCGCCGACGGCGCCGCGCCGCGCTCGACGCACGAGCGGCTGCATGCCACGCTGCGGCGCGGGCAGGAGGCGCTGCCGCCGCGCGCATTGCGCCGCCTGCTGACCGACTTGCAAGAGGTGGTGGCCGCGCAGGTCAGCGAGCACGAAGGCGGGCGCCGCGCCCAGGCCGTGGCCGCGTGGTACGCGCAGGCCGAGCCCGGGCAGCGGCGCGACATGTGGCTGCTGATGTGCGAGCAGTTCGCCCCCGACGCCACGCGCTTCGAATCGGCGCGCCAGCGGTACGAGGCTGCGGCCGGCACGGACGAAGAGGGCCAGGCCGAGATCAGCCTGCGCCGCGCCCTGGTCTCGCAGCGCACGCGGCTGTTGCAGCGCTTTGCGGTGTTCCCCGAGGGCCTGCGCTTTTTGCTCGACATGCGCGCCGAACTGCTGCCGCTGCTCAAGTCTGACAAGCGTCTGCTGGCGCTCGATGCCGAACTCGAGCATCTGTTTGGCACCTGGTTCGACGTGGCCTTTCTGGAACTGCGCCGCCTGTCCTGGGATTCGCCGGCCTCGCTGATCGAAAAGCTCATCAAGTACGAGGCGGTGCACGACATCCGCAGTTGGGCCGACCTGAAAAACCGGCTCGACTGCGACCGCCGCTGCTACGGCTTCTTCCACCCCCGGCTGCCCAGCGAGCCGCTGATCTTCGTCGAGGTGGCCTTGGTCGATCAGATATCGCACAGCATCGCGCCGTTGCTGGACGAGGCAGCGGCGCCGGCCGACCTGTCCAAGGCCACCACGGCAGTCTTCTACTCGATCAGCAACACCCAGACCGGGCTGCGCGGCGTGGGCTTTGGCGACGCGCTGATCAAGCATGTGGTGCAGACGCTGACGGCCGAATTCCCCCGGCTGCGCACCTTTGCCACGCTCTCGCCGATTCCGGGTTTTCGCGCCTGGCTGGGCAAGCATGCCGGCGCCATGATCGAGCGCCTGGACGACAAGCGCCGCGCCGAACTGGGCCGCGCGCTGGGCGTCGAGCACCCGCAGGCCGCGCCGCTGCTGGCGGCCAGCGACAAGGCGCTGGAGCTCGATGCCAAATCACCCGTGCGGCAACTGCTGCAGGAATGCGCCGCGTACTATCTGGGCCGCGCGATGCAGGAGGGCAAGCCGCTGGACCCGGTGGCGCGCTTTCACCTGGGCAACGGGGCCCGGGTCGAGCGGCTCAATTGGGCCGGCGACCCCTCGTCCAAGGGCTTGAAGCAGTCCTATGGGCTGATGGTCAATTACCTGTACGACCTCAAGCGCATCGACAAGCACCGCAGCCTGCTGGCGCAGGGCAAGGTGCCGGTATCGGCTGGCATCGACAGCCTGTGCCACGATCGATGATTGATTCTTGGCGCGGCCCCGGCCAGCCCTGGGCGATTTTGCTGACGACGAAGGAGACGAGAAAGAATGAGCAACGGGACAATCCAGCGCCGGGCGGCCCTGCTCGGCATTGCCGCAGGGCTGGGCCGGGCCGGCAGCAGCCGGGCGCAAAGCAACTGGCCCGCCCGGCCGGTCACCTTGGTGGTGCCATTTCCTGCCGGGGGTGGCACCGACGCATTTGCCCGGCCACTGGCGGCACAGTTTGCCAAAAACACCGGCAAAACCCTGGTGGTAGACAACCGTGGCGGCGCCGGCGGCACGCTCGGGGCGAGCTTCGCCGCCCGGGCCGCGCCGGACGGCTACACCCTGTTCATGGGGGCCGTGCACCATGCGATTGCCCCCGCCATGTACCCCAGGCTCGATTACGACATCGAAAAAGACCTGATCGCGCTGGCCCTGCTGGCCAATGTGCCCCAGGTCGTGGTGGTCCACCCGGGGACGCCCTCGGCCAACTTCCGGCAGTTCCTGGAGCATGTCAAACGCCACCCGGCCAAGCTCAATTACGGCTCGGCCGGGGCTGGCACCTCGCACCATCTGGCCGCTGAGCTGTTCAAGCAGCAAACCGGCACCTTCATCACCCATATTCCCTATCGCGGCGCAGGCCCGGCGCTGCAGGACTTGATCGCCGGCAATGTCGACATGATGTTCGACGGCCTGGGCTCATCGGCCACGCATATCAAGAGCGGGCGCATCAAGGCGCTGATGGTCTCGGGCGCCCGGCGCAACCCGGCCTTGCCGGATGTTCCCTGCGCCGCCGAAGTGGGTTTGCCCGACTACACCGTGACCACCTGGTACGGCCTGTGGGCGCCCCGGGGCACGCCCGCCGAGGTGCAGGCGCGCATCGTCGATGAAATCCAGCGCCTGGGGAGCGCCGAAAACATCAAGGCCCTGTGGGCCAACAACGGCGCGGACTACGGCGGCATGACGCAGCAGCAGTTCGGCGCCTTTGTCGGCAGCGAGCTCAGGCGCTGGGCCCAAGTGGTCAAGACTGCCGGCGTAAAGCCCGATTGAGATCGATGCCGCTGCATTGCGCAGCATTCAGAGTATCGAAACGAGTTGCAGCGCATGATTTTCGTGCACCAACAGCCATCGAAAACAGAGTCAATGCATCACTGCCACAAACCCTGCCATCCACCTGCCATGACGACCGGACACAATCTTTTCAGCGCCCTGCGCGCCGCCTTCCCTGCCGACCTCGACGGCACTGCCGTGGAAACCAGCGCGCCCGACGGCAGCGTGCTGCGCTACAGTTGGCGCGACCTGGACCATGCCAGCGCGCGCATCGCCAACCTGCTCGCGGCGCTGAAACTGCCCGAAGGCAGCCGCGTCGCGGCGCAGGTGGAAAAGTCCGTCGAGGCCCTGCTGCTCTACCTGGCCACGCTGCGTGCCGGCCATGTGTTTCTGCCGCTGAACACCGCCTACCGCAGCGCCGAGATCGCCTACTTCATCGACAACGCCGAGCCTGCCGTGGTGGTGTGCACCCCCGGCAACTTCAGTTGGGTCAGCAAGATCGCCTTCACCCGGGGCACGCAGCATGTTTTCACGCTCGCTGACGACCGCAGCGGCAGCCTGCTCGAGCGCGCCAGCGCGCATGGCGCGCAGCACCAGCCGGTGCCGCGCCAGGCCGACGATCTGGCCGCCATCGTCTACACCAGCGGCACCACGGGCCGCAGCAAGGGCGCGATGCTCACCCATGGCAACCTGCTGTCGAATGCGCTGGTGCTCAAAGACTACTGGGGCTTTCGGCCCGGCGACGTGCTGCTCCACGCGCTGCCGATCTTTCATGTGCACGGCCTGCTCGTGGCCATCCATGGCGCGCTGATCAACGCCAGCAAGATGATCTGGCTGGCCAGGTTCGACCCTCGGGCGGTGCTGGCCGCGCTGCCGCGCACCACGGTTTTCATGGGCGTGCCCACGTTCTACGTGCGCCTGCTGGCCGAGCCGGGGCTGGACCGACAGGCCACCAGCCGGATGCGCCTGTTCATCTGCGGCTCGGCCCCGCTGTTGATCGAGACCTTCGACGCCTGGCAGCAGCGCACCGGCCACACCATCCTGGAGCGCTACGGCATGAGCGAGACCCTGATGCTCAGTTCCAACCCCTACGGCGCCGATGCGCGCCATGCCGGCCAGAGCGAGCGGCGCGGCGCCACCGTCGGCTTTGCGCTGCCCGGCGTGGGCCTGCGCGTGGCCGACGCTGCCGACCAGCCCCTGCCCGTGGGCCAGATCGGCCAGATCCAGGTGCAAGGCCCGAACGTGTTCAAGGGCTACTGGCGCATGCCCGAGCAGACGGCCGAGGCTTTCACCGGCGCGGCGCCGGGCGACCGATGGTTCAAGACCGGCGACCTGGGCCAGTTCGATGAACGCGGCTATCTGAGCATCGTCGGGCGCAGCAAGGACTTGATCATCAGCGGCGGCTACAACGTCTACCCGGCCGAGATCGAAGGCTGCATCAATGCGCTGCCCGGCGTGGCCGAGAGTGCGCTGGTGGGCGTGCCCCACCCCGACTTCGGCGAAGTCGGCGTGGCCGTGGTGATTGCCAAGCCGGGCGCCGCGCTCGACGGCGAAGCCATCATCGCCACGCTGCGGGCGCAGTGGGCCAATTTCAAAACGCCCAAACGCTGCTTTGTCGTCGACGAACTACCCCGCAACGCGATGGGCAAGGTGCAAAAAAACCTGCTGCGCGAGCAGTACCGGGGGCTGTTCCTTTGAGCGCGTCTTTGCAAAATCAGTGCTTTACGCCCAGGCTTTAGCCGCTACAATGGGCCTCTCACGACCAGCCGGGCGGGTACAGCACCACCGCCCGTTTTTTTTGGTCGAATGCTTTTGGAACTCGAAGCTGTCGGGGGAAGAGTCCCCGGGGGTTATCGGGTTTTTCGTCGTTGCGGGATTGAACTGGACAAGTGGCATCGTGGCTTTGCAGCAAATCGTTGAACCCATAGTGACGGGACTGGGCTATGCGTTGGTGGAGATCGAGCGCTCTGCCGGCGGCCTGCTGCGCGTCACCATCGATTTGCCTTGGCCTGCGCCCCATGGCGCGGCAGCGGAGCCGGCGCCGGACGGCGCGGTGGCATCGGAACCGGCACCGTCCGGCGCGGGGACATTGGACACCGTGCCGAACGGCGCGACGGCATTGGAAACCATGCCGAACGGCGCGACGGCATTGGAAACCGCGCCGAACGGCGCGGTGTCGACCCCGGCGCAGTCCGTGACGCTCGAAGACTGCGAGAAGGTCACGCGCCAGTTGCAGTTTGCGCTGGAGGTCGATGGCGTGCAGTACCAGCGCCTGGAGGTTGCGTCGCCCGGCATCGATCGGCCGTTGCGCGGCGAGCAGGACTTGCTGCGCTTTGCCGGTTCGGTCATCGACATCACGCTGAAGGCGCCGATCGGCGGCGCCGCAGCGGGAAAGGTGGGCGCCGCCCGCAAGAAGTTTCGCGGCACGCTGGAGCGGACGGCCACGGGGGGCTGGCAGATCGTCTGGAGCGACGCGCCGCCGCCCAAGCCCGGCCAGAGGGTCGGCAAGAAGCGCTTGCCCGCGCCGTTGCAGGCGCTGGGCTTCAGCCTCGATGAGGTACGGGATATGCGTCTGGCGCCCATCGTCGATTTCAAGGGGCGTACAGGCAAGGCCGGGACAGCGCCGGCGGGTTGAATGTGAGTGGGGTGGTGCCGCGTTGCACGGCGCGGCACCGGCCTTCGGATGGTTGAACCAGGAGAGTCGTCGCATGAGTCTCGAATTGTTGATGTTGATCGATGCCATTTCGCGCGAAAAGAATGTCGAGCGCGATGTGGTGCTGGACGCCGTGGAGTCGGCCTTGGCCCAGGCGACCAAGAAGCTCTACCAGGGCGAGGTGGACATTCGCGTGGCCGTGGATCGCAAAAGCGGCGGCCATGAGACGTTCCGCCGCTGGCTGGTGGTGCCCGACGAGGCGGGGCTGCAAAACCCCGACGCCGAAGAACTGCTGATGGATGCCAAGGAGCGCATCGCCGACATCGAAGTCGGCGAGTACATCGAAGAAACCGTCGATTCCGTGCCGATAGGCCGGATTGGCGCGATGGCGGCCAAGCAGGTGATCTTGCAGAAAATCCGCGACGCCGAGCGCGAAATGCTGCTCAACGACTTCATGTCGCGCGGCGAGAAGATCTTCACCGGCACCGTCAAGCGCATGGACAAGGGCGACATCATCGTCGAGTCCGGCCGCGTCGAAGGGCGCCTGCGCCGCAGCGAGTTGATTCCGAAGGAAAACCTGCGCAGCGGCGACCGTGTGCGCGCGATGATCATGGAGGTCGACCTGAGCCTGCGCGGCGCGCCCATCATTTTGTCGCGCTCGGCCCCGGAATTCATGATCGAACTGTTCCGCCAGGAAGTGCCCGAGATCGAACAAAGCCTGCTGGAGATCAAAAGCTGCGCGCGCGACCCCGGCTCGCGCGCCAAGATCGCCGTGCTCTCGCACGACAAGCGGGTCGATCCGATCGGCACCTGCGTCGGCGTGCGCGGCACGCGCGTGAACGCCGTGACCAACGAGCTCGCCGGCGAGCGTGTCGACATCGTGCTGTGGTCTGAAGACCCGGCCCAGTTCGTGATCGGCGCGCTGGCGCCGGCGAATGTGTCCTCCATCGTGGTCGATGAAGAAAAGCACGCGATGGACGTGGTGGTCGACGAGGAGAACCTGGCCATCGCCATTGGCCGTGGCGGCCAGAACGTGCGCCTGGCCGCCGATCTGACGGGCTGGAAGATCAACATCATGGACGCCGCCGAATCGGCGCAAAAGCAGGCCAAAGAGAGCGACACGGCGCGCCGGCTGTTCATGGAAAAGCTCGATGTCGACGAGGAAATCGCCGACATCCTGATCGCCGAGGGTTTCAACAGCCTGGAAGAAGTGGCCTATGTGCCATTGCAGGAAATGCTGGAGATCGACAGCTTCGACGAAGACACCGTCAACGAACTGCGCGCCCGGGCCAAGGATGCGCTGCTGACGATGGAAATCGCCCGCGAGGAAAGCGTCGAGGAGGTCTCCCAGGACCTGCGCGACCTCGGCGGCCTGTCCCCGGCGCTGATCGCCCAATTGGCCAAGGGCGGGGTGCATACCCGTGACGATCTGGCCGATCTGGCCATCGATGAACTGACCGACCTGACCGGACAGTCCGAAGAGGAAGCCAAAGCCTTGATCATGAAGGCGCGCGAACATTGGTTCGCGGGGCAAGCGTAAAGGCCAGGGAGGCCGAACCCAATATGTCCAGCAATACCGTCGCCGAGTTCGCCACCGAACTCAAAAAATCGCCTGCAACCCTGCTCGATCAACTCAAGGCAGCGGGCGTGGGCAAGGCCGCCCTCTCCGATGCGTTGACCGAATCGGACAAGCAAAGGCTGCTCGCCTACCTGCAAGCCAGCCATGGCACGACCTCCGTCGACCGCAAAAAGATCACGCTGGTCAAAAAGTCCACCAGCGAGATCAAGCAGGCCGACGCCACCGGCAAGGCGCGCACGATACAGGTGGAGGTGCGCAAAAAGCGCACCTTCGTCAAGCGCGACGATGCCCAGGAGGGCGCGGCCGACGGCGCGGGTTCTGCCGCATTCGCCGAGCCGGAGCATCCGGCGCCTGCCGCGCAGCACGACGTGCCAGAGGCGCCCGCCGAACAGGCGCCCGCCGATGCTGCGCCGGCAGCGGACGGCGCCGCGCCGGCCCTGTCCAGCGAGGACCAGGAACTGGCCCGGCGTGAGGAGCAAGCACGCCACCAGGCCGAACTGATTCGCCGCCAGGAGGCCGAACTGGCCGCCAAGCGTGCCGCACGCGAGGCGCGGGAAAAGCGCGAGCGCGAAGCCGAAGAGCGCGCCGCCGCCTACGCCGCCCAAGAGGCCGAAAAGAAAGCGGCGGCCTCGGCCGTCAAGCAAGTGGCGACCCGCGAGCAGGCGGCCGAGGCCACTGCGCGCAACGCGGCCCAGTTGCAGGCGCGCGCGAAAGCGGCGGCCGAATCGAAGGCCCGCTCGGACGAAGAAGCGGCCCGCGCCGCCGATCTGGACGCCCGCCGCCGCAAGGCCGAGGCCGAAGCGGCCGCCATCCGCTCGATGCTGGCCACGCCCAAGAAGGCGGTCATGGTCGCGAAAAAACCCGAGCCGCCGCCCAAGCCCGCGCCCAAGCCCGCTGCCGCCGCAGGCGATGCCAAAAAAGGCACGCTGCACAAGCCCGCCGTCGGGGCCACGCGCACGGCTGCCGGGGCCGCACGCGCCGGCGCTGCGGCCGGCGCGCCGGGCGCAGGCAAGGAAGTCAAGTCGGCCAAGCTGTCCTCGAGCTGGGCCGGCGACCCGGCGAAAAAGAAGGAAATCAAGACCCGTGGCGACAGCAGCGGCGGCGTCGGGCGCAACAACTGGCGCGGCGGCCCGCGCGGGCGCCGTGGCGACAGCCGCGATCAGCGCGACGAGCATCTGCAGGCGGCGCCGGCGGAGACGCGCATCATCGAAGTGCATGTGCCCGAAACCATCACCGTGGCCGAGGTGGCGCACAAGATGTCGATCAAGGCCTCGGAGGTCATCAAGGCGCTGATGAAGATGGGCCAGATGGTCACCATCAACCAGCCGCTGGACCAGGACACGGCGATGATCGTGGTCGAGGAACTCGGCCACAAGGCGGTGGTGGCGGCGCTCGACGACCCCGAAGCCTTCGCCGACGATGATGTCGCGCAGCAAAGCATCGAGGTGCTGCCGCGCGCCCCGGTGGTGACGGTGATGGGCCACGTCGATCACGGCAAGACCTCGCTGCTGGACTACATCCGCCGCGCCAAGGTGGCCGCCAGCGAAGCCGGCGGCATCACGCAACACATTGGCGCCTACCATGTGCAAACGCCGCGCGGCATGGTCTCGTTCCTGGACACCCCCGGCCACGAAGCCTTCACCGCCATGCGCGCCCGTGGCGCCCAGGCCACCGACATCGTGATCCTGGTGGTGGCCGCCGACGATGGCGTGATGCCCCAGACCCGGGAAGCCATCAAACATGCCAAGGCCGCCGGCGTGCCCATCGTCGTCGCCATCACCAAGGCCGACAAGCCCGACGCCAACCCGGACCGCGTCAAACAGGAACTGATCGGCGAGCAGGTGGTGCCCGAGGATTACGGCGGCGATTCGCCCTTTGTCGCGGTGTCGTCCAAGACCGGCCAGGGCATAGACGCATTGCTCGAGCATGTGCTACTGCAGGCCGACGTGATGGAACTGAAGGCGCCGGTCGATGCGCTGGCCAAGGGCCTGGTGATCGAGGCCCAGCTCGACAAGGGCCGCGGCCCGGTGGCCACCGTGCTGGTGCAGTCCGGCACGCTCAAGGTCGGCGATGTGGTGCTGGCCGGCCAGACCTTCGGCCGCGTGCGCGCCATGCTCGACGAAAACGGCCGCCCGGCCAAGGCGGCCGGCCCGTCGATCCCGGTCGAAATCCAGGGGTTGACCGAGGTGCCGCAGGCCGGCGATGAATTCATGGTGCTGACCGACGAGCGCCGGGCGCGTGAAATCGCCACCTACCGCGCCGGGCGGTTCCGCAACACCAAGCTGGCCAAGCAGCAGGCGGCCAAGCTCGAACATGTGTTGGCCGAGATGACGGCCGGCGAGGTCAAGATGCTGCCGATCATCGTCAAGGCCGATGTGCAAGGCTCGCAGGAAGCGCTGGCCCAGTCGCTGCTCAAGCTCTCGACCGACGAGGTCAAGGTGCAACTGGTGTACGCCGCCGTGGGCGCGATCAGCGAGTCCGACATCAACCTGGCGATCGCCTCCAAGGCCGTCGTGATCGGCTTCAACGTGCGCGCCGATGCCGGCGCCCGCAAGCTGGCCGAAGGCAATGGCGTGGCCCTGCACTACTACAGCATCATCTACGACGCGGTCGATGAATTGCGCGTGGCGATGTCCGGCATGTTGGCGCCCGAGCAGCGCGAGGAGATCATCGGCACGGCCGAGATCCGCACGGTGTTCACGGCATCGAAGATCGGCACCGTGGCCGGCTCCTACATCACCTCCGGCATGGTGCATCGCAACGCCAGGTTCCGCCTGCTGCGCGCGAACGTGGTGGTGCATACCGGCGAAGTCGACTCGATCAAGCGCCTCAAGGACGATGTCCGGGAAGTCAAGGAAGGCTTCGAGTGCGGCATCAAGCTCAAGAACTACAGCGACATCCTGGAAGGCGATCAGCTCGAATTCTTCGACATCAAGCAAATCGCGCGGACGCTGTAAGCAATGGCTGGCAAAAAACCCTCGCACCGGGCCTTCAAGGTGGCCGACCAGATACAGCGCGATCTGACGCAGTTGCTGGCGCGCCTGAAAGACCCGCGCCTGGGCCTGGTCACGCTGCAAGGCGTGGAGATCAGCCCGGACTACGCCCACGCCAAGGTGTTCTTCAGCCTGCTCACTGGCACGCCGGAGCAAACGCAGGCGGCGCTCGATCAGGCGGCGGGCTTTTTGCGCAACGGCCTGTTCAAGCGGCTGCAAATCCACACCGTGCCCACGCTGCACTTCGTCTTCGACCGCAGTTGCGAGCGCGCGGCCGACATGAACGCGCTGATTGCCAAGGCGGTCTCCACGCGCGCCAAAGAGGATTAGCCATGCCGCCAGCGTCCCGCACCCGGGTGCAGCGGCGCCCCGTGCATGGGGTGCTGCTGCTCGACAAACCGCTCGCCCTGTCGAGCAACCAGGCCCTGCAAAAAGCCAAATGGCTGCTGCGCGCGGAAAAAGCCGGCCATACCGGCACGCTCGACCCCTTGGCCACCGGCGTGCTGCCGCTGTGCTTTGGCGCGGCCACCAAGTTCAGCCAACTACAGCTCGATGCCCCCAAGACCTACGAAGCCATCGCGCTGCCGGGCGTGACCACGAGCACCGGCGACGCCGAGGGCGCGGTGCTGCAACGCTGCGCCGTCGACCCGGCGCAACTGGCGCCGGAGCGCTTGTCGGCCGTGCAGCGGCAGTTCACCGGCCCGATCAGCCAGTTGCCGCCGATGCACAGCGCGCTGAAAAAGGATGGCCGGGCGCTGTACACCTACGCGCGCGCAGGCATTGCGCTCGAGCGTGCCGCGCGCGCCGTCGTCATCCATGCGCTCGAGCTATCGCTGGTGCAGCACGCTCCTGCGCAGACAGCCATCAAGATCGCAGTGACCTGCAGCAAAGGCTGCTACATCCGCACGCTGGCCGAGGACATCGGCGCCGCGCTGGGCTGCGGGGCGCACCTGAGCGCGCTGCGCCGCACCGACAGCGGCGGCATCGGGATCGAGCGCTGCATCAGCCTGGAGCGGCTCCAAGCCCTGCCCGAAGCCGAGCGCCTGGCCTGCCTGCAACCGCCGCAATCGCTGCTGACCCGGCATCTGCGCGTCACGCTCGACAGCGACAATGCAGCGCGCTTTCTGTCCGGCCTGCCGCGCCGTGGGGCCTGGCCCGACGCCCCGGCCGTGGCCGTGTTTGGCGCCGATCCGCCGGCATTGCTGGGGGTGGGCCATATCGCGGGCGGCTGTTTGCTGCCCGACAGATTGCTCAGTGCGCTGGAAATCGCCCAAATCCTGGCAAGCCAGCCGCAGCGACAGGACTGCGGCATATTGGAAGAAACATGACCACACCCATCCGCAACATCGCCATCATCGCCCATGTCGACCATGGCAAGACCACCATGGTCGATCAGTTGCTGCGCCAGTCCGGCACCTTTGCCGAGCACGAAAAAATCGTCGACACCGTGATGGACAACAACGCCATCGAACGCGAGCGCGGCATCACCATCCTGGCCAAGAACTGCGCCGTGAGCTGGCGCGGCACGCATATCAACATCGTCGACACCCCGGGCCACGCAGACTTCGGCGGTGAAGTCGAGCGGGCGCTATCGATGGTCGACGGCGTGCTGCTGCTGATCGACGCCCAGGAAGGCCCCATGCCCCAGACCCGCTTCGTGACCAAGAAAGCCTTGGCGCTGGGGCTCAAGCCGATCGTGGTGGTCAACAAGGTGGACAAACCCGGCGCCAACCCCGACAAGGTGGTCAACGCCGCGTTTGACCTGTTCGACAAGCTCGGCGCGACCGACGAGCAACTCGACTTTCCGGTGGTCTACGCCTCGGGCATCAACGGCTGGGCCGCGCTCGAAGAAGGCGCGCCCGGCGAGCAGTGGGGGCCGGACATGTCGGCGCTGTTCGACACCGTGCTGCGGCATGTGCCGGCGCAGGCCGGGGACCCGGCGGCGCCGCTGCAACTGCAAATTTCGGCGCTCGATTTTTCGAGCTTCGTCGGGCGCATCGGCGTCGGGCGCATCAGCCAGGGAACGATCCGCCCCGGCATGGAAGTGCAGGTGATGCAAGGCCCCGATGGCCAATCCGGCAAGGGCCGCATCAACCAGGTGCTGACCTTCCAGGGCCTGGACCGCGTGCAGGTGACGCAGGCCGGCCCGGGCAGCATCGTGCTGATCAACGGCATTGCCGACATCGGCATCGGCGTGACCGTGACCGACAGCGCCAACCCGGCCCCGCTGCCGATGCTCGAGGTCGACGAGCCCACGCTGATCATGAACTTTTGCGTCAACACCAGCCCGCTGGCCGGCCGCGAAGGCAAGTACGTGACCGGCCGCCAGATCTGGGACCGGCTGCAAAAGGAACTACAGCACAACGTGGCGCTGCGCGTCAAAGAGACCGGCGAGGACGGCGTCTTCGAAGTGGTCGGCCGGGGCGAACTGCACCTGACCATCCTGCTGGAGAACATGCGCCGCGAAGGCTACGAACTGGCCGTCTCCAAGCCCCGCGTGGTCTACAAGGACATCGGCGGCGTGCGCTGCGAACCCATGGAACTGGTCACGGCCGACATCGAAGAAACCCACCAGGGCGGCGTGATGCAGGCCCTGGGCGAGCGCCGGGGCGAGTTGGTCAACATGGACAGCGACGGCCGTGGTCGGGTGCGCCTGGAATACCGCATACCGGCCCGTGGCCTGATCGGCTTTACCAATGAATTCCTGAACCTGACCCGGGGCACCGGCCTGATCTCGAACATCTTCGACGGCTACGAACCGCACCGGGGCGAGATCGGCGGGCGCAAGAACGGCGTGCTGATCGCGATGGATGACGGCGAGATATTCACCTACGCGCTGGGCAAGCTCGACGACCGGGGCCGCATGTTCGTGCGCGCCAACGACCCGGTGTACGAAGGCATGATCGTCGGCATCCACAGCCGCGACAACGACCTGGTGGTCAACGCCACGCGCACCAAGCAGTTGACCAACTTTCGCGTCTCCGGCAAGGAAGACGCGATCAAGATCACGCCCCCGATCGACCTGACGCTGGAGTACGGCGTGGAGTTCATCGAAGACGACGAACTCGTCGAGATCACACCCAAATCCGTGCGCCTGCGCAAGCGCCATCTGCGCGAATCCGAGCGCAAGCGCGCCAGCCGGGCCTGAGCCGTCGCACCGATGCGCGAACTGAGCCATTCCCGCGCCGTGCTGCTGATGGTGGCCACCGCCCTGATGTGGTCCACCGCCGGCGTGGTCACACGCCACCTGGAGCATGCGCGCAGCTTCGAGGTCACCTTCTGGCGCAGCCTGTTCACGCTGCTGGCGCTGCTGGTCATCTTGCCGGCAATGCAGGGGCGGACGGTGTTTGCGGCGATGCGCAAAACCGGCCGCGCGCTCTGGATATCGGGCCTGTGCTGGTGCGTGATGTTCACCGCCTTCATGCTCGCCATCATGCTGATGCCGGTGGCCAACGTGCTGCTGACGATGGCCGCAGGCCCGCTGCTCACCGCCTTGTTTGCGCGGGCATTCATCGGCCACCGGATCGCGCCACGCACCTGGGTGGCGATTGCCGTGGCGGGCCTGGGGATCGTCTGGATGTATGGCTCGCAGGTCACGGGCCTGCCGCTGGCCGGAACCATCGTGGCGCTGTGCGTGCCGGTGGCTGCGGCCACCAACTGGACGCTGGTGCAGCACGCGCAGCGCCATGGCCAGGCCGTGGACCTGGTGCCCGCCGTGCTCGTGGGCGCCGTGCTATCGGTCGGCGCCACCCTGCCGCTGTCCCTGCCGCTGCAAGCCTCGCTGCACGACATCGGACTGCTGGCCCTGCTGGGCCTGGCGCAACTGGCCATCCCCTGCGTGCTGGCCGTGCGTTGCGCGCGCGTGCTCAGGGCGCCCGAGATCGCGCTGCTGAGCTTGCTGGAAGTGATCTTCGGCATCTTGCTGGCATGGCTGGGCGCGGGCGAAAAGCCCGGCGCAGCCGTGCTGACCGGCGGCGCACTGGTGATCGGTGCGCTGGTATTCAACGAACTGCTGGCATGGAAGGAACAAAAATGACACCGACACCAATACCGGCACCGACACCGACACCAATACCGGCATCGGCACCGCAGGACGAGGTGTGGAGCGAAGTGCGCGGCCAGGTCGGCTTCATCACCCTGAACCGTCCGCGCGCGCTCAACGCCTTGTCGCTGGCCATGGTGCGGGCGCTGATGCGCATCCTGCTGGCCTGGCAGAGCGACGCGCAGGTGCATGCAGTGGCGATACGCGGCAGCAGCAAGGACGGCCCCTTCGGCGCCTTTTGCGCCGGGGGCGACATCCGCTTCCTGCACCAGGCGGGCAGCCAGGGCGACCCGCAGTTGGAAGACTTCTTCACCGAGGAATACGCGCTCAACCACCTGATCCACAACTACCGCAAGCCCTACATTGCCTTCATGGACGGCATCGTGATGGGCGGCGGCATGGGCATCAGCCAGGGCGCCAGGCTGCGCGTGGTGACCGAGCGCACCCGGATGGCCATGCCCGAAACGGCCATCGGCCTGTTCCCCGATGTCGCAGGCGGCTACTTCCTGAGCCGCTGCCCCGGCCATGTCGGCGAATGGCTGGCGCTGACCGGCCAGACCATAGGCGCCGCCGACGCCATCGCCAATCAACTGGCCGACGGCTACCTGCGCGCCGACCAGCAAGCCGCCGTCTGGGACGCGCTGGGCAGGCAAAGCGACACCGACGGCACGGCGCTGGCGGACTTCGTGGCCGCCCGATCGAGCGCCGCAGACGCGCGCCCGGCATGCGCCAGAGCGCAGATCGACGACTACTTTTCGCTCCCCGACGCAACGGCGATCGTGACCGCGCTCGAAGCCGCCCGCAGCGACTGGGCCAGCGCCACGGCCGCCACGCTGCGCCAGCGCTCGCCGCTGATGCTGCATGTGGTGCTCGAGCAAATCCGCCGCGCGCGCGGCATGGGCCTGGCCGACGAGTTGCGCATGGAGCGCGGCCTGGTGCGCCACTGCTTTTTCCTGCGCCCCGGCCGCAGCGAAACGCTCGAAGGCATCCGCGCACTGGCCATAGACAAAGACCATGCGCCCCGGTGGAACCCCGCCCGCATCGAAGACGTGACCCCGGCCATGGTGGCCCCGTTCTTCACCAGCCCCTGGCCCGCACACGCGCATCCGCTGGCGCACCTGGCCTGACCGGCAGCGTGGCCGGCCCCGCGCGCCGGGTGTTGGCTTGGCGCGGCGGCGGCATCGTCCCCCATCCCCACGTCCCCATGGCCCGGCATCACCCCATGTGCCGTCCCCCACCCGCGCCAAGGCCCGATCAGCGCGCGATCACGGGGGGCGGACTGCGGCTTTCCGGCCCGCGCCACGGTCTTTCTGCCCTTCATGGGAACCCCGGGGAGAGCCTCATGCGAACCGGCGTTTCGATGGCCCGCCGCCTCTGGCTGGCGGCCACAGCAGCAGCGGGAACCCAAGCCCGGAACGCTCGCATACGCCCCGTCGGGCAACGGATCGGCACAGCATTTGGCCGGCGCATTCTTCGAGCCACTGGCCGAGGTGGAACCCATCCATGTGCCCTGCCGTGGTGGCGGCCCGGCACTGAACGATGTGATGGGCGCGGGCAGGTTTTGCTGTTCTTTGCCAACGTGGCGTCGTCGTTGGGGCATATACGGTCCGGGCGTCTGCAGCCGCTGGCGGTAACCGCCGGCCTGCGCTGCCGCTGGCACGCCCCCCATGCCCGGCGCACTGGAATACCTTCGCCTTCGGCTACGGTATGAGCGCCTTCGGGCGGCCGGGCGGCGATCGATGGAATACCTTCGCCTTCGGCTGCGGTATGAGCGCCTTCGGGCGGCCGGGCAGCGCTCATGCCCTGCTCATGCCTTGAGCCGGGCCAGCGCGCCCGCCGGCACCGGTTTGATCGGCGCCTGCGCGGTGAAAACGCCCAGGTGTTCGATGCCGGTCTGGCGGGCCTGGGCCAGCAACTGCGCAACGCTGTGCTGGCAATACCGTCCCTGGCAGTAACCCATACCGCTGCGGCAGCCGAGCTTGACGCTGTTCACGTCGCTGACATGCGGGTTGTCGGCAAGAAATTCGCGGATGCTCCCGGCCGTGACCTCCTCGCAGCGGCAGACCAGCGTGTCGTCGCTGGCCAGTCGTGCCAGCGCGTCGAGCCGAGGCTCGAACAAGCGCAGCACCAGGTCGCTCCAGCGCCGCGCCTTGCCGAGCGCGCGCGCCGTCTGGCGCATGGCCCGGGCCAGGGTGGGTGACGGCTCCTGGCCGTGCAGCGTGGCCGCAATGCCCAGCGCCGCCAACTGCCCTTGGAGAAAGGCCACCTCGGCGCCGCCGACCCCGGCCGGCTCGCCGGCCACGCAGACCCGCTCGACGCTGGTCCGCATCTGCGCGTCATGCCGGACGACCCAGCCGCCGGCGGCGGGGCGCCAGTGAACCGCGCAGCCGGCCTGGCGCGCCAGTTCGCTGGCGGCCAGCAAACCGTAGCCGATGACCAGGGTGTCGGCCTGCAGCACCCGCTCGGTGCCCGGCTGCACCTGCCATGCGCTGTCGACGCTGCCCAGCGTGACCTGCTCCACGGCCGGATCACCGTCGGCGCGCAGCACCAGGGTGCCAAAGCGGATCGGAACCCGGTGGCGCCGCAGGTTGCGCAAGGCTTTGGCGCTCTGGGCCAGCAGCCGCCAGTGGCCCGGCACGGCGCGCCATCCGGCCAGCAGTTCTTGCAGCGCCGGCCGCGTGCGCGCGATGGCCAGCTCCAGAATCTCGCCGCCGGCCTGCACCAGCGCATCGGCCACCAGCAGCAACAGCGGGTGCGAGCCGGCGAGCACGAAGCGCTTTCCGGCGCGCAGGAACTGGCTTTTGAGCAGCGTCTGCATGCCGCCGGCGGACATCACGCCGGGCAAGGTCCAGCCGGCAAACGCCACGGGCAGGTCGTAGGCCCCGGTCGCGATCAGCAGCGCCCGGGCTTCGAGCAATTCGCTGTCGCCGGCGCCGGCAATGGCCACCTGCACGCGCCCCTGGCACGGGGGGGTGAACACGCCCCAGGCCGTGGTGCCGAGTCGCCACTGGATGGCCCGGCAGCGGCGCGCATGCTCCAGCAAAGGCGCGCCGAATGCGTAGCTGTCGAACGCGCTCGATGGCGGGCTGCAGAAGGTGGGCGGGGGCTGGCGGAAGATTTGTCCGCCTGCGTCATGCTGCTCGTCGACCACCACCACGGCCAGGCCATGCCGGGCGGCCGTCAGTGCGGCCGACAGGCCGGCCGGTCCGGCGCCGACGATGATCAGGTCGAAGGCCGGGGCTTGGGCGCCGGCTGCTGCGGCGGCGGGCTTGGCTCGTTCAGCCATGGCCTGGCAGGCCGATGCGCATCTGCGCGGCCACGCGCGTCATGCAGCTACGCACGGCGGGGCGGCCGTCGATGCTCACCAGGCAGTCGAAGCACACGCCCATGTTGCAGACCGGCGCCCGTGGCGCGCCTGACGCGGTGCGGCGAAAGACGACGATGCCCGCTGCCAGCAGGGCCGTTGCCACCGTCTCGCCGGGATGGCATGGGGTGGCGACGCCATTGACATGGATGACGATGGGCGCGGGCCGGCGCACGCCGGCATGGATGCGGATGCGATCAGGCAAGGGTCAGACTCGCGAAGCGTCCAGGGTCGTAGGCGCGCAGGTCGAAAGCCGCGGGCTTTCCGAGCAGTTTGTCGGCCAGGATGCGGGCGTAGGTCGGGGCCAGCGTGAAGGCCGAGCCGCCGGTGGCGACGAACAGGCCGGCGGCCTTGGGCACTGCGCCGAGCAACGGCAATTGGTCGGCCACCAGCGCGGTCGTGCCTGTCCAGACGCGCAGCACCGGCAGTTGCGCGACGGCGGGCACGACCGCGACCGCAGCGGCCATGTTGCCGCTCAGCGAGGGCAGCAGCAATTGCGGCCGGCGCTCGAGATCGACCCAAGCGCCGGTTTGCCGCAGCGCGGCCGGCCAGCCGCCGCCGATCAGGACATTGCCTTCGGGCGTTTGCTTGAGCGACAAGCGCCGTCCGGCATGCTGGACCAGGTGCGTGACCAGGGGCGCGGCCGGCGCGGTGGCCGCCATGGTCAGCCCCACCGGAAACACCGGCAGCACGCTGCCGGCCATCTGCGCCAGCCGGCCGGTCCATGCGCCGGCTGCCAGCACCACCTGCTCGGCGTGGCAGACCCCGCCGTCGTCGAAAACGACGCGCCAGCGGCGGCCATTGCGGCACAGCGCTTGCACGCCCGTGCGCGCATGCACCTGCGCGCCCAGGCGCAGCGCAGCGCGGGCATAGGCCAGCGCACAGCGGCGCGGGTCGGCCTTGCCCTCGGCGGGGCAGAAGGCGGCTGCGACCACGGCAGCGCCCAGATAAGGCGCGCGCGCCCGCACGGCCGAGCGGTCGAGCAGTTCGGTCTGCAACCCCGCTGCCTGCTCCAACGCGATCTTGCGGCCCAGGCGCCGCACCTGCTCGGCGCTCTCGGCCACCATCAAACCGCCTTGTTGCCGCACGCCCAGATCGGCGCCCAGCTCGGCCTCGAGCCGACTCCAGGCGTGCAGCGCGTGCAGATGCAAGGGCATGGCCTCGGCTGCCTTGCGCGCCGCCAGCGCGCCGTTTTCCAGCATCCGGTACTCCAACTGGAAATGCAGGCTGCCTGCGTTCTGGCCCGAAGCCTGGGCGTTGAGCTGGCCCTTGTCGACCAGCAGCACCTCAGTGCCGGCGGCCGCCAGCAGGTAGCTGACGGCACAGCCGAGCAGGCCGCCGCCGACCACCAGCGTGGCGATGCGATCGGGCCGGCGCCCGACGGCCGACGGCACCCCGGTCATGCGCCGGCCAACGCGGCGGTGGCGATGCCCAGTCCTTCGAGGGTGGCACGCACCTGCGCGACTTCATCCGCCGTCAGTTCGAGCAGCGGCCGGCGGACATGGCCTGCGGGCACGCCGCGCAGGCGCAGCGCCGTCTTGAGGATGGCCTGCGCGCTGCCGAACCGGCCGGCGAAGTCCTGGTTGAACCAGGCTTTCATCAGCACCCGGTCGCGCTTGCCCAACACCAGCGCGCCGGCCTTGTCGCCGGCCGCCAGCAGGCGCCAGAAATCGGGATGGTCTGCGCCCAGCACGCCGCCGGCCCCCATCAGGCCGTCGCTGACCCCCAGCCGCGCCAGGTCCGCGCCGAGTTCCGTGGTCGGCATGTTGAAGTAGCGCACCTTGTCGCGCAGTGCGTAGGCCCCTTGCAGGAACTGTGCGAAATTTCCGGTCGAGTTCTTGATCGCCACGACATGATCGATCTCGGCCAGTTCTTCCAGCAGTTCGACATCCATGTCCACCACGCAGCCGCGCGGCCAGTTGTAGATGCAGATCGGAATGTCGCTGGCATCGGACACGTCGGTGTAGAACTGCACCAACTCGCGCCGGCTCGGCACGATGTAGGGCGGCGGCGTCAGCAAGATGCCATCGAGCCCGGCGCGCTCGGCGGCGCGCGCGTGGCCGATGGCCTCGGCCGCCGTGTAGGCATTGCAGCCGCCGAGCACGGTGATGCGCCCGGCGATCATGCGCCCGGCCTGGGCAAACAATTCGGCGCGCTCGGCCGCGCTCAGGCTGAACCATTCGCCCGAAGTGCCCGCCAGCACCACGCCGTGCATGCGCTCTTGCAGATACCACTGCAGTTGGGCGTCCAGCGCCGCCCAGTCCAGCGCCCCGCTGCGGGTGAAGGGGGTGGTGATGGCAGGGATGTAGCCTGCCCAGTCGACGGTGTTGCGGTGCATCGATCGGCAGGCTCAGTCCAAGGCCGCATCGGCTTCGATTTCGATCAGGAACTCGGGCAGCGCCAGCGCCTGCACGCCGATGAAGGTGTTGGCCGCAGGCAAGGCAGCGCCGTAGAAATCGACGATCTCCTTGCAGATCGGCACCAGTTGCTCCGGGCTGTGCTTGACCACATAGGTGCGCAAGCGCAGCACATTGGCCGGCGTCGCGCCGGCGGCGGCCAGCACCTGCTTGATATTGGCCAGCACCTGGCGCGTTTGCGCGACCACGTCGGCGCCGCCTGCCAATTGGCCATTGCGGTCCCACGCGACCTGGCCGGCCAGGTACAGCGTGCGCGAGCCGTTGTGCAGCACCATGTGCGAGAAGCCGAAGGCGACGCTGTCGTACATGGATTCGGGGTTGAAGACTTGTCTGGTCATGGTGTGGGCTGCGTCAGTGCGGGATGGAAAAAAACCGGGGCCGGCAACAAAATCATCGGCCATGCACGACCAGTTCCAGGATGTTGCGCCACGGGTCGAGGAAGTACTGGAACTGCGACCCCGCCGTCGGGCCATCGGCGAAGGCGATGCGCTCCAGGACGGTGCAGCCGTTGTCGCGCAGCCGCTGCGCGGCCGCAGCCATGTCATCGACCTCGATGCCCAGGTGATGGCTGCCGACATGGTTGCCCGGCAGCGGCGCGCTCGTGGCGCTGGCCGGCTCGGCGTAGCTGAACAGTTCCAGCCGGATGCCGCCGGGCAAGCCCAGCAGCACCAGATCGAGCCGCGCGCCGGCGATGCTCAGATGGGCCTCGGTCCAGTCCCGGCCATCGGCTTGGCGCGGCAGTTGCGCTGCGTCGACCGGCCCGATGCGGTAGAGAACCTGCGCCCCGAAGACGCGCTGATAGAAGGCGATCACGGGCTCCATCTGCGCGACGCTCCAGGCGACATGGTCGAGGCGGCGGATGCCCAGTGGATTGGTGTTCATGGCCCTTGCTTTCTGCTCACGAGGTCAGGGGTCGGATCAATTGGTGCGTGTGCAAGCGCAGGCCCAGCGCAACGCCGCCCGCCGCAGGCTGCGGCGTTACCGCGCTGACGCAAAGCAC
>Ga0081606_1000323_pt1 | contig 21905 bp, 19 predicted proteins | sample EareggfetidaYelm_FD_71127 | JGI IMG/M metagenome (GOLD analysis project Ga0081606, IMG submission 71127) | Earthworm egg capsule microbial community from the University of Washington, USA - E. fetida Yelm (SPADES assembly) (version 2) | ecosystem: Host-associated > Annelida > Reproductive system... | reverse complement strand
CCCGTGGCTGCCCGCAGACTGCCGGCGTTGCCGCCATTGGTACAATAAAGCCTCGCTAATGCCTAGTGCACGGGCTACGGAGCTGACGCTTTGACCATGCTCTATTTGCTTTAACGCCCCCTCTTTGAATTGCGCATCATACTTTCTATGACGCCTTTTTATCGGTTTTTCCATATTCATATATTATACATAGTTACACAAATTTTTAGTATAGTCTGTGTACGGATTTTTAGGACCATCTTAAAGGTCATTAAACAATCGCGGTTTTTGAAATTTTAAAAAGTTAACACGTTGGTCATAATAGCCTTACATTTGACAAAAAACTTCAGTCTGCGATTTTTGCGAATGTGGGGTAACGCCTTGTGTTGCTTGCCGAATGTCCCGTTTGTTTTTCAGTTGCCCCTGCAGGTATGGCATTTTTGTGTTTTTCCGCTAACTTAGCCGCATTAATTAGGCGAATAAAAACGCGGACAAAAAAGAAATGGTCATGATGCGGGACAATGCGGGAACTGCTTTTGATCTCAATAATTAAAGTATGCAGTTGCTTTTCTCAAACCTTGCGTCGATTGCCGGCGGAAAAATAATTCAACAACACGGCGACGAAGAAATTCAACACCTTGTTGCCGACAGTCGCAAAGCCATTGCCCTGAAGGGCGCTCTTTTCATCGCCATTCGCGGCTTGGCGCATAACGGACATAAATACATCGGGACGCTTTATGAGAAAGGCTTTCGGCTTTTTATGACGGAAGAAAAAATCGATGCCGCCTCTTTTCCCGAGGCGTCTTTTGTGCGGGTAGAAAATGCCATTCGCGCCGCGCAGCAAATTGCCAAATATCATCGTCGGCAGTTCCATTATCCCGTGGTGGGTATCACGGGCAGCAATGGGAAAACAGTAATTAAAGAATGGCTCTATCAACTCTTGAGTCCCGATTGGCGCGTGGTGAAAAATCCGGGAAGTTATAATTCGCAATTGGGCGTGCCGCTTTCGGTGTGGCAAATGCAAGACGTGCATCAACTGGCGATTTTTGAAGCGGGCATTTCACAGCCGGGCGAGATGGAAAACCTGGCGCAAGTGATAGCCCCCACCATTGGCATTCTCACCAACCTCGGAACGGCGCACGCCGAAGGTTTTCAAAATGAGAAAGAAAAGTTGAACGAGAAATTGAAACTTTTCAGCGGAGCGGAGGCGCTTATCTATTGCCGCGATCAAGAACTTATTCAACAGGAAGTTTCCGAGAAAAAAATTCCTTCCTTCTCGTGGGGATTTTTCGGAAAGCCCGATGTGCTGTTTGTGCGCGAGGAAAATAAAATTACGGGGCGCTATAATAATGAGCGGATTGAATTATTTCCCGTTCGCGACCAAGCCTTTGTTGAAAATCTTTGCCACTGCGTTGCCCTCATGCTGTATCTCAAAATCCCGTCGGCGCAAATCCACGAGCGCATTCAGCAGTTGAAAGCCGTGCCCATGCGCCTTGAGCTGAAAGACGGCATCAACCACTCGCAACTGATAGACGACACCTACAACAATGACTTGGGCGGATTAAAAATCAGTCTCGATTTTTTGGCGCGTCAGCAACGGAAACACAAAGCGATTATTTTGTCGGATATTCTTCAAACCGGCCTGAAGGATGAAGATTTATCGGAACGCTTAACCGATTTGCTGAAGCCGCTCCATGTTGAACAGTTCGTCGGCATCGGTTCTTTTTTTATGGCTAATCAAAAAGCGTTTGAAAAAATTTGCGACGCCTTAGCTTGCTTTCCGACCACAGATGATTTTTTGGAAAATTTGGAAAGCGACTCCTTTCGCGAAAAATTGATTTTGGTAAAGGGCGCGCGCGCGTTTCAATTTGAAAAAATAATTCACCGCCTCCAACAAAGCGCCCACCGCACCGTGATGGAAGTGGATTTGCACAAACTCACGGTGAACTTAAATTTATTTCGCTCCCGTCTTCGCGAAAACGTGAAACTGATGGTGATGGTGAAAGCCCTCGCCTACGGAAGCGGCACGGAAGAAGTGGCGGCATTGCTTCAATATAATAAAGTGGATTATCTCGGAGTGGCCTATACGGACGAAGGCGTTGAACTTCGAAAGCAGATGATTCGAATGCCGATTATGATAATGAATACGACGCCCGGCTCGTTTGAACTTTTGTTTACGCATCAGCTGGAGCCGGGCATATTCAGCCTTCGCATGTTGCAGCAGCTGATTGACTACGCCAAGGGACGCGAAGTGAATGCCCACGTGGAGTTGGAAACAGGAATGCTTCGGCTGGGATTTCCGTCGGAAGATTTAGACGAATTGATTTTGTTGCTGAAAAATAACCCCAATATAAAAGTGGTTTCCGTTTTCACGCACTTGGCCGGAGCCGACGAAAGCATTCACGACGAATTTTCAAAACGGCAGGCAGAGATATTTTTGACCGGTTATAAAAAAATAAGCGAGGCGTTGTCCATCACTCCCATGCGCCATGTGCTGAACTCGGCCGGCATCATTCGCATGCCGAAATATCAATTCGACATGGTGCGCTTAGGCATCGGATTTTATGGCGTGAACCCCACGAAGGTAAACCTTCCTCTTGAGCCTGCCAATACGTTAAAGACGGTGATTTCACAAATTAAAAAAGTAAAAAAGGGGGAGAGCATTGGCTACGGAAGACACGGCCAAGTGAACCGCGACAGCGCCATTGCCACCATTGCCATTGGTTACGCCGACGGATTTTCCCGCGCCTTCGGAAGGGGACGCGGCTGTGTTTTGATTAACGGAAAACGAGCTCCCGTAGCGGGCAATGTGTGCATGGACATGACCATGGTGGACGTAACCGACATTGCCTGCGCCGAAGGCGATGAAGTAATTATTTTTGGAAAGGAATTGCCCATTCAAGAAGTGGCGGCGATGATAAATACAATTCCCTATGAAATGCTCACCAACACGAGCGCGCGCGTCAAAAGAGTTTTCTATACGGAGTCGGCGTAAATTTGTGAAAAAAAATGAAACACCCTCTCACCACGCGCGACATAATGCATGAGCTTCGTTTTGAAGCCTCGCGCAGCAGCGGCCCCGGCGGACAGAACGTGAACAAAGTAAATTCCCGCATCACCTTGATTTGGAATGTGGCGACGTCGGCTTGTTCGCAGGAAGCAAAAGAGATTTTGCGGCATAAATGGAAAAACCGATTGATCGGCGGAGAAGAAATAAAAATTTCAGCGCAAGAGCATCGTTCCCAACTGCAAAACAAAGAGGAGGCATGCGAGAAACTGGACGCGCTCTTGCTAAAAGCGCTGTTCATCCCCAAGAAACGAAAGCCGACAAAACCAACTAAGCAATCGAAAAAGAAAAGACTAGACTCAAAAAAACTGAACTCGCAAAAAAAGCAAAACCGCACTAAGCTAAAAGCGGAAAATTAAAAACCAAAAAATTCCGCTGCTTGAAAATCGAATGTGCCGCGCCCTAAAGAATGCTTGGCGCTTTTTTAAAACAACTTTTTTTGTACCTTGCCGCTCGTTTAAAACAACTTGTCAAAAAATATATGAAGATAGCCATAGTGGGAACCGGCTATGTGGGTCTTGTAACGGGAACTTGCTTTGCCGAAACAGGAAATACGGTAACGTGCGTGGATATTGATTTGGAAAAAGTAGAGAAACTCAAATCGGGACAACTCACGATTTATGAACCCGGCTTAGAACAGTTGTTTGAGCGCAATCTGGAACAGGGGCGACTGAAATTTACGGCCGGTTTGGAGGAGGGCATTAAAGACGCGCAATTTATTTTCCTCGCCTTGCCCACGCCGCCCGGGGCGGATGGCGCCGCCGATATGTCTTATGTGAAGGGCGTAGCCGAACAGTTAGGCCCGATATTGAAAAACTATACAATTATAGTGGACAAAAGCACGGTGCCTGTGGGGACGGCGGAAATGGTACGCGACAAAATTTTGAAAAACGCCACCGCAGAATTTGACGTGGTGTCGAATCCTGAATTTTTGCGTGAAGGGGCGGCGGTGGAAGATTTTATGAAACCCGAGCGCGTAGTGATAGGCGCACAAACGGAACGCGCCAAAAAACTGATGGAAAGATTGTATGCTCCTTTTGTGCGACAAGGGAATCCGTTGGTGTTTGTCGATGTGCGTTCGGCGGAGATGATTAAGTATGCGGCCAATTCTTTTTTGGCGATGAAAATTTCTTTCATGAACGAAATTGCCAATCTCTGTTCTGCCGTGGGCGCCGACGTGGACGCGGTTCGCAAAGGCATTGGCACGGACAGTCGCATCGGCAAACGCTTTTTGTTCTCCGGCATTGGCTACGGCGGAAGCTGTTTTCCAAAAGACGTGCAGGCGCTTTATAAAACATCGCAAGAAGCAAACTATGATTTCAAAATTTTGCGTGCCGTGATGGAGGTCAATGCGAAACAAAAAACGATTTTGCTCCCGCAGATTAAAGACTTTTATAAAGGGCAGTTGAAAGGGAAAGTTTTTGCTTTTTGGGGATTGACATTCAAACCCGACACGGATGACATTCGCGAAGCGCCGTCTTTGGAAAATATTGAAGCGCTGTTGAAAGAAGGCGCCGTCATAAAGGCACACGACCCGGAAGGCGCCGAAAACGTCCGACAAATTTTGGGAGACCAAATTCAGTATTGCAAAGATCCCTACCTCGCCGCCGAAAATGCCGACGCCATTTTTATTGCCACCGAATGGCCGGAGTTTCGCGCGCTTGATTTTGAAAAGCTGGAAGCCCTTTTGAAGGCAAAAGTCATTTTTGACGGGCGAAACCTTTACGATATTGCCGCTATGAAAGAATTGGGCTACACTTATTTCAGCATTGGACGCGAAACAATTTATGGCTAAGAGAATACTCATCACCGGCGCCGCCGGATTTTTAGGCTCTCATCTTTGCGACCGCTTTGTGCGCGAAGGGTTTGACGTGATCGGCATGGACAATCTCATCACGGGAGACGAATGTAACATCGAACACTTGATGAAGTTGCCGAATTTCAAATTCATCATGCACGATGTGACGCAATTTGTGGAAGTGAACCGAGAGCTTCATTACATACTTCACTTTGCCTCGCCGGCAAGTCCGATTGATTATTTGAAAATTCCCATACAAACCTTAAAAGTAGGTTCGTTGGGAACGCATAATTTGCTGGGTTTGGCGCGCGCCAAGAAAGCGCGTATCCTTGTGGCTTCTACTTCGGAAGTATATGGCGACCCGTTGGTTCATCCGCAAACAGAAGAGTATTTGGGGAACGTAAACGCCGTGGGGCCGCGCGGGGTCTATGACGAAGCCAAGCGTTTTCAAGAGGCAATTACGATGGCTTATCACACCTATCACCAAACAGAGACTCGCATAGCCCGAATTTTCAACACCTACGGGCCGCGCATGAGATTGAACGACGGCCGCGTATTGCCCGCCTTCATAGGACAAGCCTTGCGCGGCGAAGACCTTACGATTTTTGGCGACGGGTCGCAAACGCGCTCGTTTTGCTATGTGGATGATTTGATCGACGGCATTTATAAACTGCTTTTTTCAGACTACGAATTGCCTGTAAACATCGGCAACCCCAACGAAATTACCATTGCTCAATTTGCCGAAGAAATCATAAAACTTACGGGCGCCGCGCAACAAGTGGTTTGTCGGCCATTGCCCGCCGATGACCCCAAGCAACGAAGACCCGACATTGCCAAAGCAAAAACCATTTTGAATTGGGAGCCCAAAATCTCCCGCGCCGAGGGTTTGAAACGCACATACGAATATTTCAAATCCCTTCCCCGCGAAGCGCTTTACAAAAGAGAGCACAAAGATTTTGAGCAGTATAAAAAATGACTATTGTTAATTTTTACTCCCTCAGCGCAGAGGGCTCCGCGGCAGGCGAGGGCAAGTTCAGCGCGGCAATTTCATCATAGACGGATTGCGGAACGGGCATTCCCCATCTTTGGAAAAACACGGTTAAGTTCTTTTCGGAAACCTTGCAAGCCGTAAGCATGAAGTAACGCATTCTGGCCGCGTCATTGGGGAGGGGAGGTTTTTCTTCGCGCGCCTTTTGGTGGAGTTTTTTGAAGAAGGAGTCGCCGAAGGCAAGCCGTAGTTGCTGAAACAGGCACAGTCTTCCAAAGGCCCCTAAATTAGGATCGGTATTATAATTGCGGACAGGCTTGGCTAAGTATGGATCCATATTTTTAGCCCATACTTTCTCGCGTTTTAAGCGGCTGGTGAGGCCGAATTTTCGCTCCGCCTGCAGGCTAAAAATATTGACGGTTACTTCAATCACCTCGTTCCATGTCCAATTTTGTTGATGTTGGTGTCCTATCTCATGCCAAGGGCCCCATCCCTCGGACATGATTTTCTTTGTAAATGCGAACGGACATCCGTCGGGCGAATAAGCGGTGCGGTAGGAAGTGGCATACATATAAGGAGAAGTGCCGTCGGTTTCGGTCATCAAGAAACGGAGCGGCGAGCGGCGATGCTCTGGTTTTGAGCCGTCGAGGCCGGCAATTTCTGCTTCCCAACTCAGGATGCTGTCTGCGGCGTTTAAAATTGCGGCATGGTCTTCATCCTTGTATTCAATCGCCCGTTGGCGCGACATGACCATCATGACCAACTTTCCTTCCAGCAGTACATCGGGCGCCTCGGCAAGAGCGTCGAGTTGCTTTATCCAATCGGCTTCCGTGGTTTTGCCCAGCTTAAAATAAGGGGCATTCTTTTGGCCGGAAACAAACTTCACATTGACCGATGCGCTTGTTTCCGGGCGGACATAAATCAAGCCGCCAAATTTAACGGCAACGGCATTTTTTCCGGCCTTTAATTTAACAACTTGCGGATCGCCCGTTGCTTTATAGCGCGAATAGGTGCCTATCAGCAAGGAGGGGGCGCCGGTGGTTTCTACCTTCAAGGTGTCATTGGCCTTGGCGTAAAAACCGCTGAACCAAAAATCGCTGTGATGCATTCTGTTAAAAAGACGATCCTTCTCTGCGCCGGCGCTCAACAAGGGAGCAAAAGTTTGCTCTAAGGGCAAGGACGTTTCCGAAGGATTGTCGGGAGCATTTTCTTTCTCTTTGCAAAACGCAAGGAAGAACAGAAAAGAAAGGACAAGAAGACTGAAGAAGAGGAAATTGCCGCGAAAGCAAGCGTTCCGAATGTGCGTTGAATGAATGTTCATGATTGGTTTGTATAAAAAATTTACTCAACTATTAATTCTGCTTTATGTAAAAATGTAACCTTTTGTTAAAAAATGTAACGATTAACGATTAATGGTTAATGATTAATGAGAGGTTGCTAAATGACTTATCATTCGAAAGCATCGAAAGGTTTGCCGTTTGGCGGCGTGAGAGCGCAAGGGATTGGGCAGAAAGCCTTTTTTGTCTCAAAAAAGATTGAAGCGGAAAGCCCGTCCCGTCAGATGGGTGTCCAATAAATTTCCCCATTTGAAAATGGAGGCTGTTGAGTCCTCCCTCCTCGGGCGGCGTCAGCGCTTTGGCTCCTTTCCTTGCCTCTGTTTCTATAAGCGGAACGATGGCTTTTCTAATGTTTAGAGCAAATGAGGTTATTTAGGGCTTGCTCATAAACTAAGAAGTTCAATAAAGACGCGCCTTTACGGGGAGTCATATCAATTTTTAATGCACGGAAAAATGAGTCAGACGGTCAGAAATCGCGCATTAAAACAGTACGCTTTCATCATGCGAGCCAATCGCCGGCGGAAATTGGGGAAAGTAATTTTTTAGAATAGCATTGTGAGTATCCGCTTTAGCTCTCCGTTATTTAGGGGAATCGGCTTTCAACGTAAGTGATGAAACAGAAAAGGTTTTATTTTTTTTTTTTTTGCCTTGAGTTTAGGAGAAAGCCTTGTTTAGGAGTTGCAAAATAAAATCAATTTATTTAATAATCAATAACTTATCATTCAAAATAACAAGATGCAACCAACGTCTGGAAAAGCAAAAGACAAAAAACTTGCAACATGCCGAAGTTATGCGAAACTTAATCGCCTCACAATTAAAAGGCTTGCCCCGCGCGGGACATTTGGGGCGGAGCACTTGCGGCGCTTGTCGCGGGCATCCTGCAAGTCTCAAGAAAAGGAAATTTCCTCTGTTGCGCGAGTTATTTAGCAAGCCTTGTTTGAACAGAACCTTAACTGCGGGCAATTAAACGCCAAACAAAAAGTTGCAACACTTAAACCAATATTGAAAAATAAAACTATTCAGCGCTTGCGGGGGGGCTTTGCGTCCTGTCAGCGGTAAGTTGGGGTAAAAATATACTAAAAATTCTTACTAAATTCTAGTTTGAGTTTTCATGACAACGTTGCCGTAAGTGGGGCACGTGTACCTTCTATTGCAGGCGACAAGAATGGCTAAAAGTGAAATTACTACAAGAATTTTTTTCATAAAAATAGATATTTGCTTGTAAAGGTCTGAAAATATTTGTTAACTTCCAAACCTAATTTTTTTCCCGTCCGCGCATGCTTTAGGGCAGTCGCTTGATTACCACCTCCTTTTGAACCGCCTGCCTTCTGATGGCAGGCCGGCCAAGCAAATATTTTTAGCGGGTTTTTTTAACAAAAAGAAATTAATATATATAGTCGGCAATATCTTTCCAATGACATTTGCGCGATATAAACCAAGCGCCTTGGGCAAGCATGGAGCAGGAGGCCTCCGATGAAAAAGCTCTTGGCGGCGGCCTCTGCGAAATTTTTGACGGTTTTAGCGGTTAACAAAAGTCTGCCGCGCGTCACTCTGAAAAAAGCTTGCCGCGATTTTGTGCGCCTATTCGCTTTTTGCCTCCTTCGGAGGGCGCGCGCGAAGGGAAATGTTTCATATTTTTTTTAAAAATTACTTATGTAAATAATTCAAAAAAAAGAGGGTGTTTGGGCAAAAATTTCTTTAATCGGATTCATTTTGACGCAAAAATTCAACTATTGACGCAATTTTTGCGAAAAAATTAAGAAGTTAGGAATACAATTTGTATTATTGCGGCACAAAAAGTTGAATGGCTACGAATCTACTAAAAGGAAAACGAGGAATTGTTTTCGGCGCGCTTGATGAAAATTCCATTGCTTGGAAAACGGCGCTCAAAGTAAAAGAAGAAGGCGGAATTTTCACGCTTACCAATGCTCCGGTGGCGATGAGGTTCGGGAAAATCAATGAGCTGGCCGAGGTCTGCCAAGCGGAAATCATCCCGGCCGACGCCACCTCAGAAACAGACTTGACCGAATTATTCACCCAATCCATGCGATTGCTCGGCGGAAAATTGGATTTCGTCCTCCACTCCATCGGCATGAGTCCCAATGTGCGAAAGAAAAAATCGTACGGCGATTTGAGCTACCCCGATTTTCTGCGGACGCTTGACATATCGGGCGTTTCCTTTCACAAGGTGCTCCAAACGGCTGAAAAAACCGACGCCATGAACGAATGGGGCTCCATTTTGGCTCTCTCTTATGTGGCTTCGCAACGCTCCTTCCCCGACTATTCCGATATGTCGCAGGCCAAAGCCGTGCTCGAATCCATTGCCCGCAACTATGGTCATCGGTTTGGGAAATTGAAGAAAGTGAGGGTCAATACGATTTCGCAGTCGCCCACCAAAACCACGGCAGGTCTGGGGGTTACGGGCTTCGACTCCTTCTTTGAATATGCCGAAATGATGTCGCCCTTGGGCAATGCGCCCGGGGAGGCTTGCGCCGACTATATCGTGGCGATGTTCTCCGATTTTACGCGCTATGTTACGATGCAAAACCTCATGCACGACGGAGGATTTTCAAATACGGGCATCACGCATGAATTGATGGACCATTTCTCAAAATAAAATCCGACATGATTCGGTTTCCGCACTCCAAAATAAATTTGGGGTTGCACATAGTGCGTCGGCGTTCGGACGGTTTTCATGAGCTGGAAACTTGCTTCTACCCTGTTCCTCTTAGGGATGTGTTGGAAATAATTCCCGCCGCCCGATTGGAATTTACCGCCTCGGGCATTCCCATTCCCGCCGAGACCGCGCAAAATCTTTGTCTGAAAGCCTATCATTTGCTTCAAAAAAACTATTCCGTTCCTCCTGTCAAAATTCATTTGCTCAAAAAAATTCCGACGGGGGCAGGACTTGGAGGCGGCTCCTCAAATGCGGCCTTCGTCCTGATGATGCTCAATGAAATTTTTGAATTAAAGATTTCGGAAAATCAACTGCTGAATTTGGCGGCGCAGTTGGGAAGCGACGTCCCTTTCTTTATTAAAACAAGCCCGCAGTTGGGAAGCGGCAGAGGAGAAATTCTCGCGCCGTTGCCTGTGGTTCTCAAGGGTTGTCTGGCCTTGGCGAAACCTCCCGTATTCATCAGTTCTGCCGAAGCGTTTCGCAAGGCGACGCCGAAACCGCCGCTTCTCCCGCTGAAAAAGATTTTGGAAATGCCTTTGAAAGACTGGAAAGAAAAACTAGTCAACGATTTTGAACCCGTTATTTTCAAAGAGCATTTGAATATTGCAGAGGCAAAGGAAAAACTTCTCCGCCTCGGCGCCCTTTACGCCTCCATGTCAGGCTCGGGTTCGGCAGTCTATGGCATTTTCGACAAAGCCCCCCGCGCCGCAAGTCAGTTCAAGGATTGCGACTATTGGGAGCTTGATTTGGACTAGGATTATGGGATTTGAAGATTATTAGGATAGGATTATTTGAAAACAAGGGCTATAAACCCTAATAAAAAGCGGCGAGAGAGTGCGGCGAGAGGATGCGTAAGCCTCTCAAAGCAGGGGTCAATATTCCTGTTTTCAAATGGGGCGAAGGCGGCGGCATTAACCATTAGTCATTGCCGCAGGCACCTCATTACTCATTAACTATTAACTATTAACTATTAACTATTAACTATTAACTATTATTAGTCATTGGTCATTGGTCATATCATTGTCAACATCAATCGAGTCTGTATTGGAGTCGAGGAGTTTGCCTTGGTGACATTTCAAAATACGGGCGGGGAATTTTTTGATTAGTCCGTAACTGTGTGTGGCCATCAACAGAGCCGTTCCGCTGTTGTTGATTTGCTGAAAAGTTTTAATAATCCCTTGCGCGACTTCGGGGTCAAGGTTTCCTGTAGGCTCGTCGGCGATCAGAATCACCGGCTCGTTGATGAGCGCGCGGGCAATCACTACGCGCTGTTGTTCGCCGCCAGAAAGTTGGTGAGGCATTTTCTTTTCCACCGCGCCAAGCCCTACTTCCATTAAAATACCCGACAATCGGGCTTTCATTTTTTTCTTATCCGTCCACCCCGTGGCCTTCATTACGAAGGTAAGATTTTCGCCCACGGTTCGGTCGTTGAAGAGTTGGAAGTCTTGGAAGATGATGCCCAGCTTTCGCCGCAGTTTGGGGATTTTTCTAGGGGAAAGTTTATTCAGCGAAATGCCGGCCACGGAAATTTCCCCGGCATTGGCGGGCAAGTCGCCGTAGAGCGTGCGCAACAACGAGGATTTCCCGGAGCCGGTGCGCCCGATGAGAAAAACAAATTCTCCTTTTTCAATTTCAAATGAAATATCCTCCAACACAGGCTGGAGGCCCTGCATGACGGAGGCGCGGACGACTTTGACGACGGGTTCGGAAGAAAACATTTGCCAAAAGTAAAAGAAATCGGCAAGAATTGCTAGTAATGGCGAAGGCTTTTGCTATCTTCGCACTATGCAGGAGTTTCGGCTTTATTTTGGAATAGGGGTAGAACACATTTTATCCTTCGAAGGTCTCGACCATTTATTGTTCATCGTGGCGCTCACGGCCGTTTATCAGTGGGGGGATTGGAGACGGTTATTGGCGCTCATCACGGCTTTCACCGTCGGTCATTCTATCACGCTGGCTTGCGCGGCTTTAGGCTGGATTGCGGCGCCGTCGAATTGGATCGAATTGCTGATACCCGTCACCATCGCGATTACTTCCGCAAGCAACTTATTTAAGCCCGTGAAAAATCTGAATTTCGGTTATCCCATGGCTTTATTTTTCGGGTTGATACACGGCATGGGATTTTCGGCGTCCCTGCGTGCCATGCTCGGCGGACACAGTTTGCTCATCCCTCTCGCCGGCTTCAACCTCGGATTGGAAGCAGGGCAAACCGCCGTCGTGTTTCTTTTTCTTATGCTATCCCTTATATTTGTCAAATTCATGTCAGTGTCGCCGCGCGATTGGAAAATGACGGTGTCGTCCGCCATCCTCGGGGCGGCCTGCATGATGATTAAAGAAAGAATTTTTTAGAAAATAAAAGTAAACCCAAACGGACCATCATATTAAACCCAACGAATCACCATGAAACATTGCTTTTTTATTCTGCTTCTCGCGCCGGCGGCGCTCATGGCGCAAGAGCCGCGCTGGCAGGGAAAATTTGAACAACTCGAACAAATGCTCCCCACCCCCAACGAGTATCGGTCGGGAAGCGGGGCGCCGGGACCGCGCTATTGGCAACAGCAAGCCGACTATGCCATCACCGCCGAACTAGACGATGAAAAGCAAACCATAAAAGGCAGCGAACTGATTACCTATTACAACAATTCGCCCGATGTGCTGACTTATCTGTGGCTGCAGCTGGACCAAAATCTGCATGCCCAAGACAACGATACCGACAAAACAAATACAGGCGTCTTGCGCGACTCGTCGTCCGTGAAAGCGATAGCGGGGCAACTCAATATGTGGGATATGGGAGCCGGTTATAAAATCACGCTCGTGGCGGATGAAAACGGGAAGCCCCTGCCTTATACTATTAATAAAACGATGATGCGCGTGGAGTTGCCCAAGCCGATGAAGAAGGGCGAAAAGTTTGTGCTGAAAACGGAATGGAGTTTCAAAATTGTGGATCGCAGTCTTTCCTTTTCGCGCGGCGGCTATGAATATTTTCCCGAGGACGGAAATTACAGCTACACGGTGGCGCAATGGTTTCCGCGCCTTTGCGTGTATGACGACGTGGCCGGATGGCAGAATAAACAGTTCCTCGGACACTCGGAGTTTGCCTTGCCGTTTGGAAATTATAAAGTGAATTTAACCGTGCCTTCCGATCACATCGTGGCGGGAACAGGCATGGCGCAAAATTTGAACGAAGTGCTGACCCACGAGCAATATCAGCGTTTCCAACAAGCGCAAAAGTCGTTTGACAAACCTGTGATTATTTGTACGCAAGCAGAAGCGGAAGCCCGCGAAAAAAAGAAATCGAAAGAGAAAAAGACCTGGAAATTTACGGCCAACAACGTGCGCGATTTTGCCTTTGCCTCCTCGCGAAAATATATTTGGGACGCGATGGCGGTGAAGGTAGGAAGCAATACGCCCCTGGCCATGTCGTACTATCCCAAAGAAGGAAATCCGCTGTGGGAAAAAGAGTCTACGCGGGCAGTGAAAAATACATTGGAAGTATATTCAAAATATACGGTGGATTATACCTATCCGCAAGCCACGTCCGTTCACGCGGCGAGCATCGGAATGGAATATCCGATGATATGTTTCAACTTTGGAAGGCCGGCTAAAGACGGAAGTTATACCAAGGATTTGGCAAGGGGAATGATAGGCGTGATTGTGCATGAAGTGGGACACAACTTTTTTCCGATGATTATCAATTCCGACGAGCGCCAATGGACTTGGATGGACGAAGGCTTGAATACTTTTGTGCAGTTGCTGACGGAGTTGGAACGCTATCCCGATTATAATTGGGAGAGGGGAAAACCGAAAGGGGCAGTGGATTATATGAAGGGCGACAAGACTACGATGCGTCCCATAATGACGGGAGGAGAGCAGGTAATTCAACTCGGCGCGGAGCAGTATATGAAAGTGGCGGCGGGTCTTTACTTGTTGCGGCAAACGGTGATGGGGCCGGCGCTTTTTGACATGGCTTTCAAAGAATATGCGCGGCGTTGGGCGTTTCGTCATCCGCGTCCGGCCGACTTTTTCCGCACCATGGAAGACGCCTCGGCAGTGGACTTGGATTGGTTTTGGAGAGGCTGGTTCTATTCCACCGACCACGTAGATATTTCCCTCGACAATGTGCGTTGGTTTCGCGTGAAAGCCGGCGCCAAGAACATCGAAAACAAAAACCTGACCGCCGACGCCAAACCGACCGCCGACTTATCTGTTCCCAATTATTTCAGCCTCATTCCCACCGATGCGCGTTTCTACGGCGAGTTCGCCAATCGCATCAACGACGCCGAAGTGATGAATAAAATGAAGGACAAAAATTTTTACGAACTGACCTTGACCAATAAAGGCGGCTTGGCAATGCCTGTTATCATTCAATGGAAATATAAAGACGGAAGCGTTGAAATCGAAAAAATTCCCGCGGAGATTTGGCGCAACAACGAACAGAAGATTACGAAGGTTTTTGCAAAAGACAAGGAAGCGGCGTCCGTCACGATTGACCCGAAAGAAGAGACGTCCGACATTGACGCGGCAAACAATACTTTCCCGAGAGAAAAGCAAGTTTCCAAGTTCGACGACTTCAAAGAGAAGCAGAAGAAAAAGTAAATTGATTTTTGATTTTCGAGACATGAAAAAATTGCATCAGCCCCCTTTAACATGAAAAATATTTTAGTCATTTTGACCTTGGCTCACGCCGCTTTTGCCCAATCGTCGCAAGACATGAAGCTGTGGTACCGCTTTCCTGCCGATGCCACGGTTCGCGACAACGGCAACGCCTGGAGCGATGACCCGGAATGGGTGAAGGCTTTGCCGCTGGGCAACGGAAGCCTCGGCGCAATGATCTACGGAGGCGTCTCAAAAGAGCGCATTCAACTCAATGAAAAAACGGTGTTCAGCGGAAGCGTAGACGACAGCGACAATGAGAACGCCTTCGCGGCGCTGGAACCTGCGAGAAAACTTCTCTTTGAAGGGAAGTATAAGGAAGCGGAGGCTTTGATTTCCGCCACGCAAGTTTGCAAAGGGGCGGGGAGTCACAGCGGGGCGGGGCAAAATGTCCCTTTCGGCTGCTATCAAACATTGGGCGATTTGCGGATGGACTTCCCCGGCTCTCCTTATAAAAAATATTATCGCGAACTGAATCTTTCCACGGCCATTCAGAAAATTTCTTACGAACAAGACGGCGTGAAATATGTGCGGGAAGTTTTTATCAATGCGCCTTATAATATTTTGGCCATGAAAATTTCCGCCAATAAAAGCGGGAAGGTAAATTTCTCGTGCGGGCTCGCAAGGCCGGAGCGGTTTGTGTCCACCACCGAGAAGGGGCAACTCGTGATGAACGGTTCGCTGAAGAACGGAAAGGACGGCGACGGCACTAAATACAGGGTGGTGGTGCAGGTGCAGATAACGGGCGGAAAACAGGAAATGAAAGACAATAAAATTGCGGTGTCGAATGCCGATGAAGCCGTAGTCTATATAGCCGCCGCCACAAGTTATGTCATGAAGTACCCCTCTTTCGACGGCGCCGACCCGAAAGCCATTACGCGCTCGCTCATGCAAAATGCCTTGTTGAAAGGGTATGATTTTTTAAAAGAAAATCATCTGGAAGATTATCAACGGCTGTTTAATAAAGTGTCGTTGCAAATTGCAGGCAAGGGCAAAGACACCATTCCCACCGACAGGCGCCTGCAAGCGATCAAAAACGGAGAGAAGCCGCACGATAATTTTCTTACGCAATTATATTTTCAGTACGGGCGCTATTTATTGATTTCCTCTTCGCGAAAGAATACGTTGCCCGCAAACCTTCAAGGCATTTGGGCTAATAAAATTTTAACGGCGTGGAACGGCGATTATCATACGAATATTAACGTGCAGATGAATTATTGGCCGGCCGAAGCGACGAACTTGTCGGAATGTCATGAGGCGCTTCTCAAGTTTATCAAAATGCTGACGGAACCCGGAAGCAAGACGGCACGCATTCAATATCATGCGCCCGGCTGGTGCGTTCACACAATCTCCAATGTGTGGGGATTTACTTCCCCGGGCGAGTCGCCGAGCTGGGGGTTGAGCATCGGCACGCTGGGGTGGATGTGTACGCATATTTGGCAACATTATTTATTCACCAAAGACGAGGATTTTTTGAAGGAATATTTTCCGACGCTGTTGGGGGCGGCCGTGTTTTATGAAGCATGGCTGACGGAAGACAAAAACGGCAAACTGGTTTCAGGTCCGGCAAGTTCTCCCGAAAACGCCTTTAAAACTTCAAGCGGAATCACGGCTTCCATGAGCATGGGACCCTCTCATGATCAGGAAGTGATTGACGAATTGTTTGAAAATGTGATCGACGCGGCCGCGGTTTTGAAACGCGAGGACGACGAGGACATTCAAAAAATTAAACGCGCGAAAAACAATTTGCTTCAGCCCAAAATAGCGCCCGACGGAAGGTTGCAGGAGTGGGCAGAACCTTTTGAGGAAACAGAACCGGGGCACCGCCACATTTCGCATTTATGGGGCATGTATCCGGGCAATCGTTTCACGCGGGAGAAAACGCCGGCTCTGCTGGAGGCTTGTCGCAAGTCGCTCGAAACGCGCCTCGCCCACGGCAGCGGCCATACGGGATGGAGCGCGGCATGGGCAAGCAATTTTTGGGCGCGATTGAATAACGGGGACGAAGCATTGAAGGCGGTGAATTCTATTTTGAAAGACAAGTCAACCGTTAACCTTTTCAACCTGCATCCCCCCTTTCAAATAGACGGAAATTTTGGCACGACGTCGGGCATTGCGGAGATGTTGGTACAAAGTCATCAAGGGTTTATTGAATTGCTTCCCGCATTGCCCTCGCAGTGGGCGGCGGGCGAAGTGAAAGGGTTGTGTGCGCGCGGCGGCTTCGACGTCTCTCTTTCGTGGGAAAACGGGCGCTTGAAAAAGGCTCGCCTTCTCTCTAAAAAAGGAGGCGCGGCGGAAGTTCGGTATCAGGGGAAGAAGGTACAGTTGCAAACCAAAGAAGGGAAGACTTATTCGCTGGCGCTCTGATAACTTCTCGCCAAAGCGCCGCATTGCAAAATCGGAAAATCGCAGGCAATCTTTGAGGGGAGGAAGCAAAAGCAAGCCAAACGGGCAGGGCTTCGGCATAGGGTTGCCCGCGGGCAAAGTCGTTGAATTGAAAGTTGGAAGTCGCGCAATATCCGTTAATTTTGCATCTCTAATAAAAACTAAAATAAGCATTGATGAAGAAGGCCATTATCACGGGAATTACGGGGCAAGACGCCGCCTATTTAGCCGAGTTGTTGTTGAAAGAAGGATACGAAGTGTGCGGCACCTACCGCCGAACGAGTTCTACCAATTTTTGGAGAATTGAGGAGTTGGGCATTGACCAACATCCCCGTCTGACGCTGATGGAATATGATTTGATTGATTTGGCGAGCGCCTACCGCATCATCTCCGACATGGAACCGGACGAAATTTATAATTTGGCGGCGCAAAGTTTTGTGGGCGTATCGTTTTCGCAACCCCTGGCCACGGCGCAAATCACCGGCGTGGGCACCCTCAATTTACTGGAAGCCATTCGCGTCATTAACCCGAAGATTAAATTTTATCAGGCCTCCACCTCCGAAATGTTTGGCAAAGTGGAAGCCATTCCGCAAAATGAAAATACGCCTTTTCATCCGCGCAGTCCTTATGGCGTGGCCAAGTTGTTTGCCCATTGGGCTACGCGCAATTATCAGGAATCGTATGACCTTTTCGCCACCAGCGGAATATTGTTCAACCACGAATCGCCTTTGCGCGGAAAAGAATTTGTGACCCGAAAAATCACCGACGCGGCAGCCAAAATACATTTGGGCAAACAAGATTTTTTAGAGCTGGGAAATATGGACGCCAAAAGAGATTGGGGATTTGCCAAAGAATACGTGGAAGGCATGCATAAAATGTTGCAGATAGAGAAGCCGGGGACTTTTGTTTTGGCTACCGGGAGAACGGAAACCGTGCGCGACTTTGTGGAGATGGCTTTCAAAGCCATTGACATTGAAATCGCGTGGAGCGGGAAAGCCGACCAAGAGGTCGGAAAAGACAAAAAAACAGGAAAAAAATTAGTGGGCGTGAACCCCAAGTTTTACCGTCCCGCCGAAGTGGAACTCTTAATCGGCGACGCCTCGCGGGCGAAAGCGGCGCTGAACTGGAACCCCCAAACCACGCTCGAAGAACTTTGCGCCATGATGGTGAAAAAAGACATTGAACGCAATAAGAATGGAAGCACCTTCTAAAAGCAGAGTTTTCATTACGGGCATCGCCGGTTTCACGGGCAGTCATTTGGAAAAAATGTTGGCGCCCGACTTTGACGTAGCGGGCAGCGTGGTTCTCCCGTCGCCGCACAGTCATCATTTCACTTGCGATTTGAGAGAGGAAGAAAAATTGGCGGAAATTATTGCTTCCTTTAAACCCGACTACCTTATTCATCTCGCCGCCATTTCTTTTGTCCACGCCAAAGACCAACTGGGGATTTACGACGTGAATGTTTTTGGCTCGGAGAACCTGCTGAAGGCGGTCGGAAAACTGAATTACATTCCTCAAAAAATCATCCTCGCGGGCAGCGCCGCGGTCTATGGAAACGTGGGCGGAGAAATTTCCGAGACGCATCCCGCCAACCCCGTGAATCATTACGGGAACAGCAAACTGGCGATGGAAAATATAGCCAAACCCTATTTTGAAAAACAAAACATCATCATCACCCGCCCTTTCAACTACACCGGCGCAGGGCAAGAAAAACATTTTGTGGTTCCAAAAATCGCCGCGCATTTCAAAGAAAAGAAAGAGGTCATTGAGTTGGGCAACATTGAAGTCTATCGCGAATTTAATGACATTCAGTTCACGCTTCGTTGCTATAAAGAATTGATGCTGTCGGACTTCCGTTCGGAGATTGTGAACGTCTGCACGGGGCGCGCTTATTGCATCAGGGACATTATTCAGCTAATGACCGAGCTTTCAGGTCATAAAATAGAAGTGAAAATCAATCCCCGGTTTGTCCGTCAAAATGAAGTGGCGATGTTGCGCGGCTCCAATAAAAAACTAGCGCGTATGATAGGCGATTTTGCCGATGAATTTAAGTTGAAAAATACATTGGAGTCGATGCTGAATGCGTAGGCGGGAAATTTTCTTTTCCGTTTTGCGCCTCGATGTCGCCGAGAACCCCAAGCGCAATTTTGGCAAAAGAAAAAATCCAAAAATTTTTTCGTTGAATTTAAAAGAGCCTGAAAGTCAGTTGTTTGAGCAAAAAATGCAACGGCGCAAATTTTGACAATTTCAACGATTGAAAAGCGGGGTTAATTGTCCGTGGTCAATTACAATCCAAAACCTTAGGCCAAAAACCTTAGGATTTTGAAGTTCCCTCATCGGAAACAGTGAGTTTTTTGCGTCCTTTTTTGCGACGCGAAGCCAATACGCGGCGGCCATTGGCAGTGGCCATGCGTTCTCTGAAACCATGTTTATTTTTTCGTTTGCGCTTCGAAGGCTGAAAAGTGCGTTTCATATACTTTTTTTAGGGGTGCAAAGATGCTTCCTTCTTTTCGATTTTGCAAATATAATTTACGGGGAAGCAAAATTAACCATTAGCTGGTGGTCTTTGCGGCGGCAAAATATTCTTTCAAATCCTCAATATACTGCTCAAATGCCTTAATCCCTTTGTCGGTGATTTTACAAGTGGTGAGCGGATAGTTATTTTTAAACCGTTTTTTGATTTGAATATAGCCGGCCTCGCTTAGTTTTTGAAGTTGTACGGAAAGATTGCCGGAGGTCACATTTATTTTTTCTTTTATAAAACTGAACTCGGCCTCTTTTACGGAAACCAATAAGGTCATGACAGACAACCGCAGTTGCGAATGCAGCAACGGATCTAACAACTTAAGCATGACCTTTTTTTCGCTTGTCATAATATTGTTTTCTCAAGATAAAGCCGGGCAACAGCCAACAAACCACAGCGGCGCACGCCAACAGAAGCATATCGAAAACAGAATTGCTGAACAAAGAAACCACAAACAGCGCCAAACAAATAATGCCGCCTATGGTCATTGGTTTAAAGCGGGCAATTATTCCCGTAAAGAGGGTGGGCATAAAATACAACAGCAGGTGCAAGGAAAGCGGACTCTGCGATTGAAACGCCGATTTATCAAGAACAATTTCATAGTACAACAAAAGCCCCGCAAGGCTGAAAAAAAACAACATCCAAATTATTTTAATGCTCTGTTCTTCATGCGTCAGCACTACTTGTTTTGCTCTTATGCTTTTCACAGTCCATGCGTGAATCAGGGCGGCAAGGACGGTGAGCCAAAAGATATTGAAGCCAATCGTTATTTTCCAAAAAAGCTCGGCCGCTTTCACCAAGTTGCAGACGGCAATAACGACGCCCCACAAGATAGGAACCGCGCCATTCTCGTATTGGTTGTCTTTTACTCTTTCAAGCATTTGAGTCATCGTTTTCAAACTCTCTTCTTCTGTAAATGCTTCTGATTTGTTTTCCATAATTGTATTTTTAAAAACTTAGATTCAAGCAATAAATGCGACTTTTAGGAGGTTCAAAAAGAGGCAGTTATTGACGCCGTTTTTTCGGAGAAAGAGAAGGAAAATACCTTCCCTTCCTGCGGAATGGAGTAAATGCTCTAAATAGATTCAAGCAATAAATGCGACTTTTAGGAGGTTCAAAAAGAGGCAGTTATTGACGCCGTTTTTTCGGAGAAAGAGAAGGAAAATACCTTCCCTTCCTGCGGAATGGAGTAAATGCTCTAAAATTGCCCCTCGTGTCTTAAAAAGTTTCAATTATGAGCCATTTAACCGAACGGCAAAGGTACGCTATTTCCGGCCTGTTACAAACAGGATGTTCCCAAACATTCATTGCCTCCGCCATAGCCAAAGATAAATCGGTCGTCAGCCGTGAAATTTGTCGCAATGCGGATACTCGAAGCGGCGAGCATCGTTCTGATGTTGCATTTGTGACTTGAATCCGCCCAATGGACAGCAGTTAACAGCCAAGCGAAAATTTGCAACGCACAAGCCAATACTCAAAAATGAAATTATTCAGTGTTTGCAAGGCTTGGCATCCGTTTGCCTGCAAGAGAGGTTAATAATTGACTGATTGGCAACCTAATGTCATTAGGTTTTTACGGGGATATTATTTTATTTTGTACTCAAATATTAATTGCCTTTACTCATGCTGCTGTCATATCAAATTCTTTTTCTCTTCGCAGGTTTTTCAAATAAATTACTTTTTCATTTTTTGAGAGAGCGGCATCTTCTACCCCCCCATCCCCCTCTCTCTCTATTTGTTACGTCAAAGAATATTAGCCAATCGGCGGCAATTCGTTTCAAGGCCGAGCCTCCCTCTCTATTTGTTCCGTCAAAGAATATTAACATGATGCAACGTAAATTAAATCTTCATTGCTGACCGGGGTTGGCAATGATAACAGCAATCGTGCCTGTATGGCACGCCAATTAATAGGGATGTCTCTAAAACTTTGCAAAAAATGCCGAAAAGTAAAACGCCGAAAAGTTTTTTGTAAAAATTCAGAATCCCGTTAATGGAGTTTTCAAACCCATAAGCAACACTATAAAAACCCATAATATGAAAAAGATGAATGCTCCGAGTTTAAAGATTTTAATTTTGTTTCAAGCGCTGTGCTCCGCATTTTTGGCGAGCAACGCAACAGCACGCAGTCGCGAGATTGATATTACTGTGCAGGGTAAAATAGCAGATGAAAATAGTTTGCCAATACCCGGCGTAAACATTTTAGAGAAAGGCACCGGCAATGGCGTGATTTCCGACGCCAACGGGGAATATAAATTGACCGTGAAGGATGAGCGTGCGGTGTTAGTCTTTTCTTTTGTAGGATATATTTCAAAAGAAGTGACAGTGGGCGTGCAGAGCAGGATTGATGTTACCCTTTCGCCCGACAAAAAGCAGTTGGAGGAAGTAGTGGTGGTGGGTTACGGAACGCAAAAGAAGCAATCGCTGACAGGAGCTGTGGCGACTGTAAGTTTGGACAAGCTTACTTCCCGTTCGCTCTATCGCGCCGAAGAAGCGTTGC
>Ga0081606_1000164_pt2 | contig 21956 bp, 15 predicted proteins | sample EareggfetidaYelm_FD_71127 | JGI IMG/M metagenome (GOLD analysis project Ga0081606, IMG submission 71127) | Earthworm egg capsule microbial community from the University of Washington, USA - E. fetida Yelm (SPADES assembly) (version 2) | ecosystem: Host-associated > Annelida > Reproductive system... | reverse complement strand
CAAAAGCGGCGAAGAGTTGACGATCAGCGTGACGGTGTGCGTCGATTCGCGCGAACAATTGGCGGCAGAGATCAATCTCACTCTATATACATGAGTGCCGGCGGCAAGCCCGGAGGGCAAGTCAAGCACGGGTCTGTCTGCTGTGGGGTTAATAGTGAGGGGAATGTCCTCATAGCTGGGGACGGGTGGTGTAGCCCCGGGATTGAGTTTCTGCCATCGCGGCACGGCTCCGGGGGGCATATTGGCCGTAAGAGAAGCCGGAGAGTCTGAGCAAATTGGCGGCGGTCCGGTCGGCGGCGAGGTCATATCACGGGGAGGCTCATTCACTGTAAGTATGGCTGCCGGCGAGGAGGTTACCACGCAGGCATTTGCATCGGTTACCGTCACCGTATATGTTTTTCTGTGATGCGATGAACGTTGCAAATTTACTAAGCTCAATGTTCCTGTGCCGACGTTATTGGTTTCGTTGGGTGCAATAATGTTTCCCCCTTGCTTCCATTGATAGGTATAAGGGATTGTTCCGCCGGATGCCGCTACGCTAAATATCGCAGTTTCTCCCACGCACTTGCTTTGATTGGCAACCGGGGGCGTACCGGCCAAAACCGGCGAAGGATTCACGGTAAGCGTGACTATATTCGAAAAGATCGAGCAATTGAAAGGGCTGCTCAATTTCACTCGGTACCTATAACCGTTTTTGTTGACAGGGTGGCTTGGGTGGATCTCAAGCCGTCTCGTATTCGCTGTGGGGTTAGTTTCCGGAGGAATGGCTGTGCCAACGACATCAAAATCCCCGGTCGGGGGGGCTTCTTCCCAGTGATACGAAACTCCCCGTGCGGCTACCGTAAACACGGCCAATTCGCTTGAGCAAACGGTTCTCGACTGGGGCTGTGCGCCAACCACGGGAGGCTCGCTCACGACAAGTATGGCCGAAGAAGCAGCGCGGCAATTACGGTTGTCTCTTGTGTCGGTTACCGTCAGCGTATAGATATTTCTATTATCCGAAGCATGCGCATTTAAGACCAGATCCGGGAGATCTGCGGCGGTGCCTATGTTCTCTGTGACGATGCCCGAAGGGGTCGTTACTTTCCATTGACAGGTATAAGTCGGTGAAGTCGGAGGCGTTCCATCAGGATTTTCTGGCGTAGCCGGCCCCAGTCTTGCCCTAAAGGTTACACGGCTTTCATTGCAAGCCGGTTGCGGTTGATAGGTAACCGGCAACAATGGCGGCGGCGAATACACGGTAAGCGTGGCCGACTCCGAATCGGACGTACAGTTGGCAGCGGCGGGAATGGTGGCGGTGGGATTGGTCAATCTCACTTTATATCGATAACCGTTTTTGGCATCTCCCACCGAGCGCAACTCAAGCCTTGTCGTAGTGGCTGTGGGGTTATCAGAAAAAGGAACTGGATTAAACGGAGGATTATTAATAACATTGCCATCAGCATCAGTAGTAATAGGACGAGCTTCCATCCATTGGATCAAAATTCCCTGCGGTTGTTCAGGTATCGTAAAAGCAACGTCTGCGCCTGAGCAAATCACTTGGTCAGCGAGATGCGGACTATCCGGCGGAAGCGGCTGAAGAGCGGGAGGAGGAATCACAGTGAGGTTTACCGCCGGCGTAGAGGTGGTGGTGCAATTTACTCTGGTTCCGTGGTCTGTTACTCTCACCGTATAATTTCCATTATTGTCCTCGCTCAAAGGGGCTAACGTCAGCGGGTTTGCAGTGCCTTCGGGGGCATCTATATCTTCTCCGTCTTTCTCCCATTGGTAGGTATAGTTTAGCGTGTGTTGTCTGTTTGCCGGTCGCTCCGGTCTTACAATTGTTTCTGTTATCTGAAAGCTTGTTGTGTTATCTGCCGCGCACACGATTCGGGTATCGCCAAGCCCGCTCAACGCTACCGTAGGTCTCACATCAAGTATGAGGGGGGGCGAAGGATCCGGGCAATTCACTCCGTTGGGGTCGGTCAATTTTATTCTATAGCGAAAACCGTCTTTGCCGGCAGTATTGAGCACCAGAGCGTGTCTGACCCAGCCATTGGCGAACTCACGCTCTGGCTGCGGCGGAAAAGGCGGAGAAGTAACGGTTACATAGTCGGCATCGTTCTCTTCGCCCCTGTTACCCTCCCCCACGCGCTCCCATCTATCTTGGGCAGGCCCGGCTTCTTGCCATTCTGAATTTAGTCCCCCGCCGAATGCGGCGGTAAGAGTACGCATGGTATTTGGACACACCTCTAGCGGTTGGTTCCTGCTCCATCCGGCACCGGTGGGAGGATGCACGGTAAGTCTTGCTGCCGGCAAAGAAGCAACCTCGCAGTTGTTTTGGTCTCTCACTATTACTCCATATATAGTTCCATTATCCGCCTGCTGCAAATTGGTTAAGCGCAACTCTCTTGTATTGGCATGATTAATGTCGTTTTCCGGAAGAACAGGAATAGCCATAGGGAGAGGGTTAGGGTTAGCGTCGGTGGGGACTGCTCTTTTATACCATTGATAGGCATAGCTTGGTCTTCCGCCGGATGCCGTTACGCTAAAAGTCACATTTTCGCCCGCACAATTTCCTTGATTTTCAACCGTGGACAACTGCAAAGGAGGATTCACTGTAAGCACGTCCGGCGTGGATTCTGTCTTGCATTCGAAGCCATTGGTCAAGATGGCTTTATAGGAGCGTCCGTTTCTTTCATTAGGCGCGGGCAACCTAAGCGTGGCCGTGGTCGCTGAAGCATTGGAAGCGGCGGGGATGCTCACAAATGCCCCGGGCAGAGCGGGAGCGGGCGACGGGGCTTCCTGCCATTGATAATTCAACGTGGTGCCTCCTCCGGTCCCGGAGGAACCGCCTTCTATCCTAAATTCAGCCGATTGATGATCGCAGGCTACAATCCAGGAAGCCCTTTCGAAAGTTGGTTTTGGCCTCACCACAAGCTTGGCTTTTCTCGAAGATACAAGGGGGCAATCGCCCCGGCTTACCGCCGCCCAATACCAAAAGGAAGTTCCCTCGGTTACGGCGGGGGCCGTGGTGCGATAGGAGGGGCCTCTCCCGTCCCCGCCCTCCGCAGGGGGCACAACGGGCACAACAGGGGTTCCCGGCCCGTCTTCAGAAGTCGCACGCATCCATTGGAAGGAATTCACGGCTTGGTTTGCGCTTATTATTCCTATCTCGAAAGTAACCGGCGAACCCTCGCAAATCTCTTGGTCTGCCGGCTCTCCCGTGATTACTATTCTATTATGCGCCCACGCGGGACGGACTTCGGCGCTTACTGCCGAACAGCCGTTTGGATCCGTGATTTTCACCCGAAAGGCTTTGCCCTGGAGGTCTTCTGAATAGGGCACTGTGAGGGTATTGCCATCGGTCGAGGTTCTCTCATCCATCAGGTCGGCGAAGGGAGCGTCGGCGGGGGCGCTTGCCTTTTGTTGCCATTGATACTTTATGGTTTGCCCTTCTGTTCCGCCTTTTGCAGAAAGGACAAAAGGAGCATCAATGCACCCCCCGGAGGACGGGGATTGCGTGATCGTCGGAAGAGGTTTGACGCGGAAAGAGACCGTATCCGTATATTTAGCGCAAATGTCTCCGTTCTCGGCTTTGAGCCGATATTTATGGCCGGCCGCGCTGTTATCCGTGACTGTAAGTTTGCTGTCTCCGGTCGTGCTGACGATAGCGTTCGTTCCGCCGTTTGACACAGTCGTAAAAAGGGCCGGATTATATGGGTTGCTTGCGTTCGCTTGCCAGGTAAATATTGGCGCATTGCCTCCCGAATTGGTCAGGACGGAAGAAAAAACAGCCTCGCCTCCCGAACACACATTCGGCACGGCCAACGGGGCCAAATCAAATTGTTGCACCGTGAGCACAGCAGCAGGAGTGCGCAATTCACATTCGGGCGGAGCATTGAGAGGGGCGTTGGCGTCAGGGTCTCTTTTCAGCACAGCCACATAGGAATAAACTCCGGCGGCCGTGGCGGAATGTTCCAAATTGGTTGCGGCAGTAACAGTAGTTTGGGCACTGGCAAGGTTGCCGTCTAAAGTTTTCTCCCATTGAATCACTTTTAGCCCCCCGCTCGGCGGAGGCTCTAGGTTTAGCATAAGTTTCTCCTCTGTGCAGAGAGTTTTAGAGGGCGGAGAAACAGCTCCCTGATAGTCGGCGGGTCTTGGATAAACATCCGTGCGAAAACCATCGGAAGGGTCACTGGGACAGACTTCAGAAGAAGCATTATATCCCGGTATCGGCAACACTTTGTATTGCCGCATATAACTAAGCCTTCTGATGGCGAATTGTCCTTGCGACGGTTCGGGCGACAAATTAAAAGCGGCAAAGGCGGTTCCGGACGAATAGATTCTCTCGCTAGGGGAGGAAGTCGTACCGGTAAAAGTCACGCCCTCCGCAGGCAACCAACAAAACTCTGTAATAAAGGTTATTGAAGCGCCGGGCGCCGGAACGCCGGATGTCGGGGAAAAGGTTTGCGTCGTCGGCTCCCCGGACTGCAGGGTAATGGTTGAACCATTGCAGACATTTTGGGAAGCCAGAGCATTGGGTTGCGTGGCGGGTCGGTTCAGCTTCGGTTGCTGAATCACATAAACCCAAATACCCGGACTTTCTATACTACACCCCTGATCCGGAGGCATCCGTTGCGTTACTTTCACTCTATGCAATCGTCCGTTTTCATTGGAGGTAAACGCTCTCCTGTCATTGGGGTCATTAAGGTTTCTGTCCGGCATCCGGGCTATAAAGGCGCTCGCCGCCAAGGCATCGGCCCCTGTGGCGAGGGTGCCCGTCCCTATGCCTCGGTGGGGGTTAGCCAGATCGTCTTCATAATACCACGTAATCGTAGCCCGGGTATCTACTATACTCGCCCTGTTTATCCGAAAGGCTTTGTCTAAGACAAGGTCATCATCTGCCCCAAAGCAGATAGCCCGATCAATTCCGACCAGGTCAGGACATTGTTGCGCCTTCGCTTCTCCGGCAAGCAAGGAGTAAACAACAATAAGGGATAAGGCACAAGGGGTAAAACGCATGGGGGTTAGGGTTAACAGTAAGGTATAAGCCATAATGGTAATAATTCAGTGGTTTTGGGCGTAAATTGTGAGGCAAAAGGAGCGTAACTCATAATTTTATAGTCAATTTATTAATGTATCATTTATTTAAGTTTGCAAAAGTAGGTATTTTTTTGAAAATAACATAATTAATATTTAGAGTTTTAAGATTTTAGCGGATTGGAATTATTTTTTATACGGCACATTATATACTTCAGTTTAAAATTTTGGGTAAAGATAATGAATAGGAAAAAAATATTGTATGATTTCTTACATATCAGCACAATTTTTTTTTGTTAAAGGCGTTGCACAAGGACAAAAGCGGTTTCTGGCGCTTTCATTTGTTTCCTTAGCAAATAAACAGTCAGAGTAATTAGCATGATCATCGTATTGACGCAAATTTTCGGGTTTTCGTGTTCTATGGCTTTTTGGAAAGTGGCATAGTTAGCTTTGGGTGTTTTGTTTAGTTCGAGAAAGCGGGCTTTCAAAGGGTGATTCTTGTCCCGCCTCGGAAGTTTGTTTGTTCTCATTTTGGCAGACACATTGCATTCGGCGAGGCGGCGCTCTTGCGGGCGTTAAGGGGACGTTCTCATGCACTATCTATGCACTATCTATTCCCCGTCTATGCTTGGCTATAAGGCAATCCAAAAAAATGTTACCTACAATTTCTGAAGAGTTTGGGATTAACAATTCTTCGAGGCTGGCACGGGCTACACTTATTTCGGCTTCTTTTAGAGGCAGCCGATGCCATGCCGGCCTTCCGCAATATTTTGTTTTCCGTTGCGGGCGGCTTGCATCATTTGGGCTGTGATGCGGTCTTGTTTACGGAAAAAGCACTTGGTAAAATACGGTGTGCCGTCATAAATAATCTCCGATTTTTGGCAGGTTATTAAATCACGGTAACCTCCGTGAGGAGGGATAAAGCTTTCTCTGTTGGTGTTATTGTTTTTCATTGTTTTTTTTATTGTTATCAAACATAACAATTTCAGAAAAAAAAGTCTAACTAATTCCATAAAACTTTTATGAGTTTTTTCTTGAGACACGATGGGCTAGAGGGGGCTAGAGGGATGCGAAGGATGAGAGAGGGCTAGAGGGACGTGAATGAAATAATTAAGAAATAATGAGGAGACGATTGTATTTTTCCAATATTTATATTAGAATTGCAAAAAAAATGGGTTCGCAATCAACTAACGCCAAAATAAGATGAGTAACGAACAAACAATTGAGAAAATCCTTGAGCATTTAATGTCGATTGCCGACAAATTGGACAGCCTTGATTACAGAATGGACAGCCTTGAAGCCAGGATGGACTGCTTTGAAAGAAGCCCTCCTAATTCCGATTCGGAATTGCCTTCTGAGGGCTAAATGGCTGAACTTCGAAGCCATACTTTTCTTATATGACCCCTTTGGGGGCGGCTGTTTCTAGTTGCGCAAACTTGTACTCAAATGAGAGAAGTCGCAATGAGGCTATTCAATGTTTGCAAGGCTTTTTGTTTGCCTGCTTGCAAGTCGGGTTAATAGGATGCTTGTTGCGACGAAAGGAAATAATGAGGAAATGATAAGAAATAATGAGGAAACGATTGTATTTTTCCGATATTTATATTAGAATTGCAAAAAAAATGGGTTCGCAATCAACTAAACACAAAAAAAATGAGTAACGAGCAAGCACTTCAAAAAATTCTTGAGTATTTAAGCGTGATAGATGCCAAATTGAGCAGCCTTGACGCCAGGATGAGCAACCTTGAAACCAGGATGAGCGACTTTGAAATCAAAATGAAGCTCCTTGAGTCCAGAATGGATGTCTTTGAGAAAAATGCAGACATGAACTTTCATGCGGTCAACAAGAAGCTTGATTATTTAAGTACGCAGGCAGATCATCTTGACACGGCCTTAGGAGATAAAGGGAAACCCAAAAACCTGGAAACACTGAATGGTCACGGCTCGCATAATTGAAGATTTTGATGCCGTGCCGTGTTTTCTATAATTATTAAATCCCTTTGGGATTAACCGAGGTATCAGCCATTAATCATTCGCTATTTGCTCCCGCGGAGGACATAGTTAATGGTTAATGGCAAAACCTACATTCCCCCACGCAGAATCTATGGTGTCTGCGAAGAGGCTTGACTATTTAACCCACGTCCCTGCACACGGCATCCCCTTGGCATCCGCGAAGAGGCATTAATCATTAATCATTATTTTAGAGGGCTTTTGCGTGATTCCGTCGAGAGTCGAACTCGAAACCTACTGCTTAGAAGGCAGTTGCTCTATCCGGTTGAGCTACGGAACCATGTACGGGGAGGCTTGCGCTAAAACACAGCCTCAATTGTGCCGCAATGTTACGAAATTTTTGCTTATTTTATTGCATATGACTGATTAAAATATCGCTTATTAATGCCCCGTCCGTCTAAACTTTACTATTGACAAGAAAGACCGTAAGCGTTTTGGGGCCTTGTGCGCCGAGTACCAGCGATTGTTCGATGTCGGCGGTTTTGGAAGGGCCGGCGATGAAGGTTCCAAATTGGTATTCCGTATTTTTGATTTTTTCATACGCTTGACGGAGCGTGGGAACTATTTCGGCGCCGTCGATAACAAGGACTAAGCGCTCGCAAATAAACGGCAGGGAGCGGTCGGGCATATTTTTTTCGGTCATCCAAACAGCCGCGTTTTCAGCCACTGCAAATTCTCCTTTTAATACGGCGAGGTCAATGCTTGCGTAATCCTTCCGCAGGCTGTCAGGATTAGGTTGATATTCAGCCTGCTTTGGCAGGTAAATGACTTCATTTTTTCTGTCGGGAAATAAATCGGAAATACAAGCATTGATTTCTTCGGCGCCGTGAATTTCAAAGACGGCGCCTCCGATGGCAATTAATACCTCCTTAAATTTTTCAACCGCATCGGGAAAGTTCGGGGGCATGCTTTCAAAGGCCTGTAGTTCTCCGCCCTGCAGGGGTTGGTTCTCTTGGACGCGCTTCAGTATTTTATCCCGACTTCCCATGGGTTCTGTTTGCTTTATGCCATTCTGTAAACGACTGCGCGGGAGGCGTTGGCATACTGCGGTTTTTATGCCAAGGGTTAAATCTATTATTAACCGCCGCGGGCAGGTATTTCATGAGCTTTCGTCCGGCCCGTCCCGCGCCGTTAAAAATGGCGGGATTGGACAAGACCCAACTCATTATTCGGACTAAATACGATTTTAACTTTGAAGCCCCTCCCCGCAACACAATCTCTTGCCGCCATTTGTATAATTGCTCGTGTATATTAATTTTTACCGGGCATACATGTGAACAGGAGCCGCACAAAGTGGAGGCAAAAGGCAGGTCAGAATATTTTTTCAAATCCCATGCGGGGGATAAAATAGAGCCAATCGGTCCTGCTATGGAGCTATGATAACTGTGGCCGCCGCTTCTTCTGTAAACCGGGCAGGTATTGAAACATGCCCCGCATCGAATGCACTTCAGGGCATCTCTAAAATCGTCGCTGGCGAGTCGGCGACTTCTGCCGTTGTCGAGCAACACCACGTGCATGGATTGCGTTTTTCTCGGAACTCTGAAATGGCTTGAATAAGTGGTGATGGGTTGGCCGGTTGCGCTTCTCGCCAATAAGCGGAGGAAGACGGCGAGGTCTTCTTGTTTCGGAATAATCTTTTCGATGCCCATGCAGGCAATGTGAACGTCGGCAAGCTGTACGCCCAAGTCCGCGTTGCCTTCATTGGTGCACACTACAATATCGCCCGTTTCTGCCACCGCAAAGTTGACCCCGGTAATGGCAATTCGGCTGGTTAAAAATTTCTCCCGAAGGTGTTCCCGCGCGGCATGGGTCAGGAATACGGGGTCGGAATTTCCCTTGGGAGTTCCTAAATGCGCGTGAAACAATTCGCCTATTTCCTCTTTCTTCCAATGGATGCAGGGGAGGACAATATGGCTGGGAGACTCCCCCGCCAACTGCACTATTCTTTCCCCAAGGTCGGTATCAATTACCTCTATCCCGTTTTTGTGAAGGAAGTCATTCAAATGACATTCTTCGGTGAGCATGGACTTGCTTTTTACCGCCTTGCTTGAGTTATTTTTTTGAATTATGGAAAGAACAATTTTATTGTGTTCTTCGGCGTCTTCCGCCCAGTGCACGGTAACCCCGTTTCTGATTAGCGCCGCTTCAAACTCGACAAGGAAACGGCAAAGGTTTGCAAGCGTATGGGATTTGATTGCCGAGGCGGCTTCTCTCAACTGCTCCCATTCCGGGATTTGCCAAGCGGCGCGGTCTCGTTTTTCGCGAACCATCCAAAGCGTCTTGTCATGCCACTCTACCCGGTCTTCGTCTTTATTAAATTCATTGGCCCGCGCGGCGTGAGGCTGATATTTATTGCGGTCTTCCATCTCAATTTCGGGCATTTAAAATTTCTGCGACATGAATGACTTTTACGCGGCTCCCGTTTTTTTTCAAAATCCCTTCAAGGTGCATGAGACAAGAGACGTCGTTTCCTGTTATATACTCGGCGCCGTGTTCGATATGGTCGCGCGCCCTGTCTTTCCCCATTTTTACGGAAACCGCTTCTTCCGTAACGCAAAAGACGCCGCCGAAGCCGCAACATTCGTCTTTTCTGGAGAGTTCGATTATTTCAATGCCCTTCACTTTTTTCAGGAGAGATTCTGTTTTGGAAAACGGGGGCGCCACCCGCTCGCTCATCTGCGAAAGCTTCAGCCCTCTTTGACCATGGCAACCCTGATGTATCCCGACCTTAAACGGAAAATGACTTTCTATCGCCTCCGCTTTCAGCACATCGACAAGGAACTCGGTCAATTCAAAAACACGCGCTCTTAACTCCCGGGTTTCCCGTTCAAGCCCCGTTGCCTTCAGGCGCTCTTTGATATGCAGGACGCAACTCCCGGAGGGAGAAACTACGTAGTCGAAGGCATTAAAATTGGCATAGAATAATTTATTGCAACCCGCGGTTAAATGCTCAAATCCCGAATTTGCCATAGGCTGCCCGCAACAAGTTTGGTTCGGCGGATATTCCGCGGCAACGCCTAACCTCTCCAACAACTCAAGCGAGGCAATGGCAACCCCCGGATAAAATTGATTGACGTAACAAGGAATAAATAAACCCACCCGCATTTTCATATTCCTCTGGTTTTTTATGTCGTTGCCGTTCTTGCCGCACGGGGGTAAAATTTTAACCGAATGAGTTCGGTGGGAAGCGGCTCTTTGTTCCAATGCTTGCGGATAGCTAAAGCGGCTCCAAGCGCCGACGATTGGGGCACTGTTGCCGAATAAACCTCCAGGTCAGGAAAAGCCTCCGCCATCAAATTCATATAAATATCATTCTGACTGAACCCGCCGTCGATGAACATTTTATTGACCGATTGCTCCAATACAAGTTGAGAGGACTGCGCCTGCTTTTCGACAATATCCATCATCAGTCGATGATAGGCTTCTTCGCAAGAATCAAATGCGCCTAAATCGTTTGGCGAAGACAAAGTTTCCTCCCTTCTTCCCTCTTTTCTAATTGAGCCGCTTTTAATTTTATCCGCAATGTCCGAGTTGTATTTGGTCATAAGCAGTTGCCTCGCCTCCGTTTTATAATATTCCGCAAGTTGCCCGGCCTTTTGCTCGTGTTCAAACCCCGCGAACAGCCTTGACGCCTTTAGCGGATGTCCCCGATAGGTGAGAAAGCAAAGACAATCGTTTCTTAACTCATGGCTGCTTAAAGGGGTCTTGTTGAACGCATTAAGGCTTATGCACCAAGTGCCCGTCGAGAGCAACACAAAAGGCTCGTGAAATTTTTCCAAATAGGGAATAAGCGCCGAAGAACTGTCGTGCAAACCGACGCCGACGCAAACCGTCTGTTCTTTGTGCCTGATATTGATACATTCATCGCCTGCCATCATCGGCGGAAATTTCTCTTCCGCGCCTTCATTCCGAACCCAATCGTGGTAACCTTGCTTTGTGAAATCCCAAAGGTTGGTGTGGCAACCGAGACTCGTAATTTCCGAAAAGGCTTTTCCTGTCAGAATCGAACTGAGATATTGCGGCAGGTGCAACGCATATCTTATTTTTGAAAACATGTTCGGGTTTTCATTTTTCAATCGGTATAATTGCATGCCGGAGTTCAAACTTCCAAGAACGGGAGAAGAGGCGATTTTTGAAAAGCCGGCCTCTCCTCCATATAACTTATAAAACTTTTCTTTTAACGGTTCGGGATAAGGCTTTAAATAATTGTACAAGGGAAGCACGGGCAACAGATTTTCATCGACGTAAACAAAGCTTGCTCCGTAGGCAGAAAAGTTGACGGCTTTCACCGCAAACCTTTCGTCGCTCATTATTTGTTGAAAGGAGTTTTTAATCCACGCCGTCAGGGCATGAATGTCTTCGCAAGGAAAGCCGTCTTCGTCTGCTGTTTCGGGGAGGCGAACAGAATCCTCAAAAACCAAACGATGCCGATGGTCGTAGAGCAACCTCTTTTTATTTGTTTTCCCTGCATCGTATATCAGTATGACCGCTTGCTTTGTCATTGGCTATAAACCTGTGCTGACCGTTTTCAGTCCTCGCTCTTTTATTAGATTTTCCCGAACCTTTAAAGCCCTGAATGTCTGCAAGGGATGCAACGCGCCTCCTGTTCGGATTCTGGCTTCCGCCACAAGATGTCGGACGTCGGCGCGAAACGCCTGTTGCAAAATTTCCTGACTCATGACCGCGTCATTATTTTCCTGCGTTATTTTTAATCGTCCTCTGTCTGCCAACAAGGCTTGAGCGTAAGCCGTCATGATGGCTTCTACCGACTGAATAATATCTTCCAACGGATCCTTCACGTTATGAGAGGCGTCTATCATCCAACCGAGGTCTTCGGAATGGTTCATTTGGCGGGCGTCCATTCCTTCGATTAATTCATTAAAAATCAAAAAAAGTTGATAAGGTCTTATGCTTCCTGCCGTCAAATCGTCGTCGCCGTATTTCGAGTCGTTGAAATGGAAACCTCCCAGTTTTCTCTCCATCAAAAGAAGCGACACAATCTGCTCAATATTGGCATTGGGAAGATGATGCCCCAAGTCCACGAGAGTAAAGGCTTTTTCGCCCAGCTTGGAGGCATACAAAAACGACTGCCCCCAATCGCCCACCGTCATGGAATAGAAATTGGGTTCAAACGCTTTATACTCCACGAACATTTTCCAGTCTGCGGGAAGACCTTGATAGACTTCTTTAAGACTTTCCAACGTGTTTTCAAAAGCCTTTCTGAAATTCAGTTGTCCGGGAAAACATGACCCGTCGGAAAGCCAAACGGTTAATGATTTAGAGCCGAGTTCTTTGCCGTAATCAATCACCTCCAAGTTGTGCCTGACCGCCTGCTTCCGAACTTCGGGATTAACATGTTGCATGGAGCCAAACTTGTAAGAAAGTTTTTGATTGGGTTGGTCTTGAAAGGTATTGGAGTTCATGGCGTCGAAGCGGAGGCCGTGAACTGCCGCCATGGCGCGAATGGCGACGGCATCCGTCGGAATATCCCAAGGGATATGCAGAGAGATGGCGCCGCTCGATTGGTTCAGTGCGTGCACCAGCCCGACGTCTTCAATTTTTTCCTCCAGACTTCTCGGCTCGCCGCCGCCTGAAAACCTGCCGAATCGGGTGCCGCCGCTGCCCAACGCCCAACTCGGAACGGCTATTTGAAAATCCATTAACTTGCTTACGACGTCTTCTATAATATCCTCATATTCATCCCGAATAAAAGCAAATTGCTTCTGATGCTTTTTGAGGTCGGAACTGTTAATTTCCTCTATTTTGCGTTTGTCGATATTCATGACTATAAATTTAAACTTCGGTAAAATTACTTTCTCGTCTATCTCGGGAAACTTCCCGCAATGCCGCCGTCCACGTTCAGAATATTTCCCGTGGATTTATTGAGCAAGCCGCCGGCGAGGGCGAAACAGGCATTGGCAATATCATCGGGAAGTATGATTTCGTTCAACAACGTTCGTTTGGCATAGAAGGCGGGCAATTCCTCGACGGTGATGCCGTAGGCTTCGGCTCTTCCTTCAGCCCATGCTCCGGCCCAAATTTTACTGTCGACAATGACCGCGTCGGGGTTAATCGTATTGACGCGGATTTTATCGGCGCCCAACTCGGCCGCATTGAGTCGGGACAAGTGAAGTTGCGCCGCTTTCGCTGACCCGTAGCCGGCGTTATTAGGGCCTGCCACCAGGGCGTTTTTGCTTACAATATTTATCACGTCTCCTCCCGCCGCTTGCTTCCTTAAAATGTGCAAGGCGCTTTTTGTGGTCAAAAATTGTCCTTTCACCAACACGTCGAACAAGAGACGCCAATCCTCTTCCGAATGTTCTTCCAACGGTTTGGAAATGGAGAGGCCGGCATTGTTGACAAGAATATCTATTCCCCCAAATTCAAGGGCGCTGACTTTCAAAGCCTCCTTCACCTGCGCGTCGTCGGTAACGTCGAGAAGCACGGAAATGCAGGAGTCCTTTCCAAACTCTTTTTGAAGCTCTTCTTCTGCCGCTTTAAGTCGGGTCGGGTCGTTGTCGCTCAATACGACGCAGGCGCCCTCGCTTAGAAATTTTCGCGCAATCGCCTTCCCTATCCCTCCCGCGCTTCCCGTTACGAGGGCTATTTTTCCCGACAACGGTTTGGGCTTTGGCATACGTTGGAGTTTGGCTTCTTCCAATAGCCAATACTCAATATTAAAAGCCTCTTGTCTTGGCAGGGAGGTGTATGTTGAAACGGCCTCCGCTCCTTTCATCACGTGTATTGCATTTCGATAAAATTCCGCCGCCACCCGGGCGGTCTGCTTATCCTTGGAGAAGGTAAACATTCCGATGCCGGGGTATAAAATCACCACGGGGTTGCGGTCTCTCATGGCGGGGCTGTCGGGATGCTTGCAGGAATGGTAATAGGCTTGGTACATCTTCCGATAAGCGTCAAATTCGGGCGCGATTTTTTCCTTGACTTTTTTCCAATCGTCGAGGTTTTCGTCGGGCGCCAGCGAGAGCGTCAAAGGACTTATTTTAGTTCTTAAAAAATGGTCGGGGCAACTTGTTCCCAGAGGGGCTAACCTTGACAAGTCGTTTGAGTTGATAAATTCCAAGACGCTTTCATCATCCGAAAAATGTCCTACCATTCTATTTTCATTGGAACAAAAACCCCGCAATACGGGCGCCAGCGCGGCCGCCTGCCGACGTCTTTGCGCTTGAGGAACAGGCTGAATTTTTTGCCCCCCGAATATTTTTTTCCGAGTATAATGACTTTCCAACAACTCCGCACATCGCTCAATCACTTCCAAGGTATTCAAATAGCTTTCGTAAGCCGTATCGCCCCACGTAAACAAGCCGTGCGAGCCTAACATAATGCCGCGAAGGTCTGGTTTTTCGGCCAAGCATTGTTGCAACTTCAGGCCGAGGTCGAATCCGGGGCGTTGCCAATCCACCCATCCCACGGCTCCGTTGAATAGCTCTTGCGTTATTTTCTTGCCGTCCTTTGCTGCCGCAATGGCAATGGCGGCGTCGGGGTGCAGGTGGTCGATATGTTTAAAGGGCAAAAATCCGTGAAGGGGCGTGTCAATCGAAGGGGCTTTCGAAGAGAGGTCAAAAATGCAATGTTGAAAAAGCGCGACCATTTCATCCTCATACTCAACTCCTCTGTATATTTTTTGGAGGCTTCTCAACCGTTCGGCATAGAGCGCGGAAAGCCCGTTTCTTTTAAGCGTCCCGAGATCCCCGCCGGAACCTTTAATCCACATCACCTCTGTTTCCTTTTGCGTCAGCGGATCCTTGGCAAGCGCCTTGCATGAAGTGTTTCCGCCGCCAAAATTGGTCAGCCGAAGGTCTGCCCCCAACAGATTGGATCTATAGAGCAACAACCCCACTTCATCGTTTTCAAGCGGCTTTGCTTTTTCATTATCCCACAGATAACTGACGTGCTTAAATTCTCTTTTCAGTACCTCACCCATACTATTATTTTTTAATTTACTATGTTAATGAATTTCCATACCCTACCAAAACTACGGACACGGCTATTACGGCTATTCCTGCGGCAATCGCGAGTTTAGTTTTTCGGTCAGCTCCGCTCCACTCTTTCAGCAGAATGCCCCACATGTTCGAAACGAGTATAATAGAGGCCATGTGAAGGATCCAAGAGCTGGCGCCGTTTCCGAGTTTGCTTTCGCCCATTCCGTAAAAGAAGAATTGCAAGAACCACGTAATGCCTGCCAAGGCGGAGTAGAAGTAGTTTGATTTTAAGGGGGAATTTCCGTTTGTATAATCTTTGAAACTTCGGTTTTTGAAATTCAAAATCGCGCACCATATTAAATTGGTCGTCAAGCCTCCCCAGAGCAGCACCACGTAGGTGACATTGTTTTGAAACAACGGATTGCAACCCGCGCGGACTGCCATCTCCGCCATAGGTTTTCCCGCTTCAATTCCAAAATTAAAACACGCGCTGAGAATGCCTGATACAGTGGCCACCGCAAGCCCTTTGAAAAGACTAAATTCGGCAATCGTTTTGTTTTGCTCGTCGGAATTGGGGGACTTCTCTTTGAGCATGCCCGCGTATCCGCAAATCGCAATTCCTATCAGGCAGACCGCCACCCCCAGCAACACCAATTGCCCGCCCGAACTTCCGAGCAGAGAATAGAAAGACACTTTGCCCGCAGTCTCGCAGACAGAATAATACAGCGGGGGAATTAAAGCGCCAAATACGGCACAATAGCCCAGCGTGACCGAATTGCCCAACGACATTCCCAAAAAACGAATGCCAAGACCGTAAGTAAGCCCTCCGATGCCCCAAAGCACTCCCATCAAGTAGGTGAGAGCGAGGACATTGAATGGGGCGGCGTTTATGAAAGAGGCGAATGAGGGCAACGTCAATGCCGCCGCTATCGGGGGAACAAAAAGCCATGAAAAAAAACCGCCCACAATCCAATAGGACTCCCATGACCAATTCTTAACCTTTTTGAAAGGAAGATAAAAACTGCCCGAAGCAAAACCGCCGATAAAGTGAAAAACAACTCCTAATAAAACGTGCATGTGCAGAATTTATATTTACAACCTTAGTTAAAAATTACCATATCGCAACCCGCTGTCATAAGGCGGCTATGCTTATTCTTTTGGGAGACTTATTTTTAAATTTATAATCGAACCTCAAACCGCCCTCCGAATTGCTTTTGAGGCGGGCATATTTTTTGCCGTCTATTTCCACGGCGTAATGAGCGTCCTTCTTTAAGGACTGAATTTGAAAGGCGACTTGTCGCGCGGCATCCTCTTGGGCGGCGAAAACTATATTTTGTCCCCACTCGATAATCTCAAGAGAGAGGTTGCTTTTGTCAAGAGAGGTTGCCGTCATGGACGCCTGTTCCGCATTTTTATCAAAATACTGAAGTTTCCCGTCGGCGCCGCAGAAGCCGAAATCGGTTTTTGATTTTATTTTAAAATGGTCATTTGCTATGCTATAACTGTTCACGCTTAAACCTATTTTTAACTTTTGGTTTCTGAAATTATAGTTAAGCTCCGTGCCCGACAAATCGGGGGTCAGATGAGGGTTCAGGTAGAGTCTGTTTGGCCTGGGATTGAGTCCGTAAATGGAATGATACAGCCCGACCACAGAGAGGCAGTTTCCCGATAAAATATCGTCTCCGAGGCCGTTCTGCTTGAGGCGTCCGTAGCGCTGAAACGCCAGCCCGTCCTTGTCGTACTGCGCCAACACATTTCTCACATATTTTAAAGCAAGTTCAGGCTTGTAGTCCGCGTAAGCCTTCACGCCGACGGCGCCCCACGACAAAAACAAATCCCCGTTTTCATAATTTGGAAATGGAAATTGCCAGTCGTTTCCGTCCCCGGGTTCGTAGCTTCGCATGCAAATCGGCCAAAAGAAAAGTTGCTCCTTTTGCATTTGATTTTCAATGTCGTCGAGTATTGCCTTTCTTCTCCCCGGCGTCTCGCAAATTCCGTAAGCAATCGCCATAAAGTTTACGGGGGTTACCATATTGCTTCCGTGAACAGAGCCGTCCTTATCCCTCCAATGGACATAGCATTTTGCCTCCTCATTCCAAAAGCCGCCGCCGTCGGTCGGTTGGTTAAAACTGTTTTTTAATTTTTCCGCCGCTCCTTTGTAACGGGCTTCCATTTTCACATTCCCCAATTCTTTTTCAATCGTCGCCCACAAGACAAGCGCATGATAAAATTTCGCATTGACAAACGCATTTTCATAAGCCGCCCAAATAATGTCTATCCAGTCGCTGCCCCGTTTCTGCTTATGACTGTCGGTTATCATTTCGACGAGGCCGTTATTATTGACGTCTCTTTTAAGAATCCAATCGAGTACTTTCTCGCATGACTGCTGATGAGTTCTGACCCATTCTAAGTCGCCGTTCATGGCATACAATTCCGACACATTCGTAACCAAATCGGGGTTTGAGTCGAGCAAATAGCCCCACTGCGCTTCGTAAAATCCCTGCTCATTGACTTCGCCCGACATCATGTCTTCGTTGGAATAAGCCCACCTCGGCCAAACTCTTCCGTCGGACTTCACCGCATGGTCCCTGTAAAAGTCGAGGCATTGTCGATACCCTTTTAAATAGGTCGGGTCATTGATGGCCAGTCCTATTTGCGCTATATATTGCTCATGCAAACAAATGGGGCCGTAGGGAGTATGCCAACTGTTGGCGCCAAAGTGATTTTTATCGATGACTCCTATTCTCGCAATAGTATTCAAGACCGCGCTCACCTGTTTTTTGCTCACTCCTATGAATTTACCGCGGTCAAATTCTTTGGCAAAATCAACATAAGAAAGGGTAATGCGTTGGCTTGTTTTTTCTCCCCCCATTTTTATCGGCGCCCAAACTTCGGTTTCGTCGCGCAGAAAGAGTCGCCTTTTAGTATCGGCGTCAAAGCGCGGCACGGCGGCTTCGGGAGATGTCATAATGGAATAGGCCAATTCATCGCGCGAGGTTCTGCCGTAGGTCATGGCGACTTCTCCGCCGTCTGAAGCCACGGACACCGACAAGCCATGGCCGGTTTTTTCGTTCCAAAATAAAGCCGCATTGCTATGTACGCCGTAAGTGTCCAGCTTTTTATTAAAGAGATAAAACCACGCCAATCCTCCGTACTCCTGATAGGCGCCGTCCCAAGTGCGGATATTAGCGAAAGTAAAAACAGGGGAGGCTGCCATCTCTGCGATTATGGGTTGGGAAATGGTTCTTTCAATCTTGAAGTCAATCGCCGTATCGGATACGGAAAATGTCCACTTTTCGCGGACGGCAAGGCGGGAATCGCCGTACTCAATCGACTCCGCGGACACAATGTTTTTATCAGTCTTTATGATCGGATCGGACAAGGTTTGCAAGCTGGAATAGACGGCGTCCTTCACCTTGATTTTTGAGTAAACTCCCTCATTCCCATCCACAACAGGCAACCCGTTTAAAGTAAGCAATGAAATACATGCCCTGCGGTTATAGTCCAATGTGATCTTGATTTTTTCATTGCCAAAAGATACTTTCTTGCGCGAGGCGTCGTGCAACGCAACGGCTTTTTGCGAAAAGCCCGCAAGGGGAATTTCCATAAGGCAAAATGCGCAAAAAATAAACAGCAGTTGATTTTTGTAAATCAAGTCAATTTTATGGATGAAGCCGCGAAATGGGGCGCCGTTATTCATTGGCAAAAGTTAAAACAATCTCATTCGACTGCGGACTAATCCTGAATACGGCCTCGTTTTCGGGCTTGGAAAAATTTCCTTTCTCTGCTTTGAGGGAGTAGCTCATTCCTTCAAATTTGCACTCCATGCGGCGGGCGCTCATCTGCCCGAAAGGGAGGGTTGCTTTCTCATCGACATTAAGCTCCAAATACCACCGCGACGCCTTGGGGTTCGTCAGCCGCATGGCAATTTGCTTTTCGTCTAAATCAATCGCCAAAGTTCCCGCCGCGTTTTTCAGCGGCCACGAAATGCGCAGACTAGAAGCAGAGCGCGGAGTAAATACGGGAGCGCCGCCCTCTATCATGACTTCTTTTCCTTCCACCGTTCCTTTCAGCCGCAACCCCGCCAATCGGCTTGAACTGCTCCACCTGAACCCGTCCACGAGGGGCAAAGTAAAGAAGGAACATTCATTGGAGGCAACAGGAACGGTTTCGTAGGCGGAAGGAAAGCTTTCATCGAATAGATGTATATCTCTTATTCTCAATGTATTATTTTCCCACAGGAGATTAATACGGTAAAAGCGGCTGTTAAACCAAACCGTTTTAAGATTGCTTCCCGCTATGTCCTTGTCGACAGAAAAAGTGGTTGCGGGGGTCAATTTGTATTTCTTTTTAAACCACAAACCAGAGGCGGCCATAGTCTCCACCCGTATTTTCCCCTCCTTGCGAAGGCGGGCGAGCAAGGGCATTTGAATTTCGAAGCCTTTTGCCATGCCCTCCCAGGTAAACGAATTTTCCTGGCCGGTTTGGGCGTAGTTAAAACCCAATGACTTATCGCTGACAAACGAATCAAAAAACCAATTTACCCAAGTCGCGTCGCCGCCGCCAAATTTATACACGGGCTCAAGCGTAATCACTCCTTGAATATGCCCCCCCGCGCCTGCGTCATACTGCCTTATCGGGTCGCTTCCCAACATTCTGAAAACCGGCACCGGTATCTGATTTTCTTCATGTTGCGCGGGCATGTAGGAATTAATTTTACTCGGATAATAGGCTTGGTTCCAATATCCTCCCCACAAAGTATAGCCGTCGGTTCCATACTGATCTTTGCAGTTGCTTGAAGCGATTATGCGATATTTTTCATACATATAAAGCAGGCTGTGCGCATCGATAAACCACGAGCCTACAGACTTTGGATAGTACCCGAAAATTTCTTTAAAATCGGCCATGTAAACGTCGATTAATTTTTCGCGTTCCTTCGGGGTGTACCCGGTGGAGAATCCCACATGAGCGTGCCAGTCCCAAGGGTATCTTCCGCGCCACTTCATGTCGGCTTTTTCGACCAACGGCTGCGGAATCTCCCACCACGCGCCCACTTCATATTCTTTGGAAAGACCTTTTAACAATTTCTGATAACGCGGTTCCATCAGGGCGTCGTATTGCAACAAGAAGGTGCCGCCCAACTTGTGCTTTTTCATGCTCTCAATTTGCTTTACCACGGTTTGATACAATACATCCTGCGTAATGGCGGCGTCGCGCGGTTCCAGCAGGCGGATAAAGTTTACTATATTGACAATCTTAGGAGCGCCTTCGTCTTGGCTTCTCTCCGAACTGCTCGCGGGAAAATAAAAAGAGCTGCAAAATACGCAAACCACAAACATCGGCGCCCCGACTAAACTTAGGTATTTTTTGTGTATCATGCGCCTCAAATTTTTAACAAACATACTAATTTAGAATTTGCTGTCTATGCTCTTGATAAAATTATTTGTTTAATAAATATCGTCTCTCTAAAAATTCTTTCATCTGCAAATTTAACCGCCATTGCTCTTCCTGCTCGTTGCCGTTTGGGTTGCCGCGAACCAAGTAAGGCCACGGACCAAATTCGGGAGTAATGGTGCATTGCGGCGCGGCGGCGGCACGGCGTTGCGAGATATACTGATCCCATGCCGCAAGATGCGCCTCCAATGCCGCGGCATATTCTTCAGCCGTCGGATCCCGTACTTGCGGCCCTTGCGTATGTCCTACCCTCGCGTGTATATGACGGGTATGGGCAATGGCTTTTTGTACCGCCGCCTGCTGATCCTCCAAATAGCTTTCCGAAACGCAAAACCAATGTGAAATATCCAACGTGAGCAACAAGTTTGGATTTTTCTCTAAAACAGGCAATACGGCGTGTGCCGCATAAGACCATTTATTGCGATGGGTTTCCTGATAAACAGGGATGCCCGATTGTCGGCTGATCTCCTCGCAACAAGTCAGGCAGTCGGCTATTTGCCGCTCGTCAAAATATTCTCTGCCCGTTTGTGCGCTTACAAACAAAGGCTTTTGAATGTCCTTGCCCAAGCGGCATAATCCCGCGAGTTGCTCGTGCAGCGCGGCGACGTAGGCCGACGGCTCGACGGGAGGATTTAATACCGCCATTACAATAGCATATTCTAACTCAAATTTCCGCACAAGACGAATTGTCTCCTGAAGTTCCTCTTCCTCGCCGCACGGAAACCACTCGATGCCCGCATAACCCGCCTCTTTCACGTTTGACAAAAAGACGCTCCACGGGATTTTTTCAGAACCCCAACGGGGGCAAAGGAATTGTATATTCATAAAAGCGGTCTCGGTTGTCTGCTTGCTTTTTAGGGTTGCTTATTTTTTATGGTAAATGAGCGGATTTTGCGCCTCGTTATTCAACAAATCGCCCTCCTTGAGACTGCTCAAATAGGGTTCGGGCAAAACGTTAGGCGTTCCGTTGAATTGGTTGCCGTCGGGCATATAGGCGCAGGTCATGGCGCGACGATAGCCATTGGTCATATTGGCTCCGGCGCCGTGTATGGTAAGCCCGTTGTGGAAAGAGCAACTGCCCGCCTTCATCGGCGCCGATGCCGATTTGACCGCCGCAAATTTAGGATAGACTTGGAAAATGTCATCCATATTTTTGCCGATTCCTCTAGTTTCCAGCGAAGTCTCCCGATAAGAGCCGGGGATAAAATACAAGCATCCGTTTTCAAGCGTGGCATCGTCGAGAGCCACCCATATAGAAAGCGCTCGTCTGTCGGAAAAAGACCAAAAGGGCGTATCCAGATGCCAGGCCGTGGGATTAGCCCAAGGGCGTTTGAAAAGCGCTTGATCGTGCCAGATTCGGATTCCCTCCGCGCCCGCCAACTGCGCCGCCATTTGTCCTATTCGGGGATCGAGCATAATTTCTTTTACCTCATTATTGGTCTGCCAAAGGTTCAGCAGTTGGTCAAACACCTTTCCAAAATAGGCGGCATCCTCATTAATGCCGTCCTCTTCGCCTGTTTTGCCCGGTTTTCC
>Ga0081606_1000322_pt1 | contig 22022 bp, 20 predicted proteins | sample EareggfetidaYelm_FD_71127 | JGI IMG/M metagenome (GOLD analysis project Ga0081606, IMG submission 71127) | Earthworm egg capsule microbial community from the University of Washington, USA - E. fetida Yelm (SPADES assembly) (version 2) | ecosystem: Host-associated > Annelida > Reproductive system... | reverse complement strand
ACATTTAGTAAATTGAATCCGTTTGCGAGCAAAGCAAAGAACACTGCTCCCGCGGCAGTGCGCCACATTGAACCTTCACCACCGGCAAGGCTTGTGCCGCCAACAAGCACTGCCGCAATGACCGAGAGCTCAAGCCCCTGACCAACATCTGCAGCTCCGACACCGATCCTTGCAGCAAATATAAGACCTGCAAAGGCAGCCATGAGACCGGTGAGAACGTAGGTACTCACTACGATCCGATCGACTCTCACTCCAGCAATTTTGCTCGCTATAGAGTTGGATCCGGTCGAGTAGACAAATCGTCCATACTTTGTTTTTGAAAGAACAAACCACGCGAAAGAAAATATGGTAATCATGAGAATCACAGGAACTGGAACCCCGGCAATATTTCCTGCCCCGAGCCAGCGGAATGCGGGGTCGGGTACACGTATTGGAGCGGCATCGGTATACAACAGTGCGAGTCCTCTGACTATTTGCAGTGATGCGAGCGTCGTGACAAACGCATTTATTCCCAGTTTTGTGATGATGGTGCCGTTAATGAAGCCCACTAGACCGCCAGCCAGTACCGCAATAAGCATTGCAATTGGTACAGTAAATACGTGAGACAATCCGGCGGCCAGTGCGCCACCTAAGGCAAACACTGAGCCAACCGACAGATCAAACCCACCAGCAATGAACACAAAGGTCATTGCAAACGCAATGATTGCGACGATAGACGCTTGGCGGATGATATTGAGAATATTCTCAATTGACAAGAACCCCGGGCTAGTGATTGCCAGTACTATAAATAGTATAACGACTGCAGCGACAACAGCATAGTTCCTGAGAATGACCGCGATACGGTTGCTCTGATTGGAATTTATGTACACGGTATCGCTGTCCAAGTGTGTGGATTTAGCATTCATCAGCGTTCTCGATTCGTTTCTGTTCATAGGCTGCTAAAAGTATATTGTGTTCGTTCATATCGTCGCCCTGGAGTTGCGCGATGATATGCCCATGTGACATGACCAAGACCCGATCGCACACTGTTGCTATTTCCGCGAACTCCGATGATGCATACAGCACCACCTTTCCTTCTTCTGCGAAGGTGCGGATCACCCCAAAAATTTCCTCTTTAGCTCCGACATCTATGCCTCTTGTTGGCTCATCAAGGATAAGGATCTTTGGATCCGACATGAGCCAACGTCCAATGACGATTTTTTGCTGGTTTCCGCCAGAAAGATTCCGAACCAGAGTTGCTGGATGAGGAGCTTTTATTTTGAGGCGGGTCATGACAGTCTGTGCAGTTGTGTGCATCCATGTCAGATTTATGATCACACGAGGTCGAGTCATTGCAATGGAAGGCAGTGAAATATTCCATGATACAGACTTTTCCAGGAGCAATCCCTCGGCCTTTCGATCACCTGGAACCAGGGCTACCCCTGCATCAATATGCGCTTTTAATGACCCGTTCTTTGGAGCTATCCCGTCGACTAAAATGTGACCACTATCTGAGCGATTCACGCCAGCAAGCGACCGCACAACGTGTGACACTCCAGATCCAACTAATCCGGTGATTCCAACGATTTCACCGCAACGAAGTTCAAAGTTTACATTAGAATAGCACCGAGTTTTTGACAAATTCGAAACTTTAGCAATTTGTTTTCCCGGGTGAAAATTTTTCTTCTTAGTAATAAACTTCGAGAGTGGGCGTCCTAGCATCAATTCTGTGAGCTCAGCTGAATCGGTTTCAGACGGGGTGCGAATCGCAACGACCTGACCATCACGCAGAACGATGATCTGATCGGCAATTGCCAAAACCTCGTCCAGGTAATGTGAGACGTAGATCACGGTTTTACCAGTTGCTACAAGTGCCCGTGTGGTAACTCGAAGTGTACGAGCAGCTTCAAACCCAAGTGAAGCGGTGGCCTCGTCCATAATGATGATATCAGCATCACGTGAGAGTGCTCGAAGAATCTCAACGATACGTTGCTGGGCCACATCCAAATGGCGTGTTGGAATATCGAGAGGCACGGAGAACCCAACCCGCTCCATGAGTGTTTTCACAGTCTCACGTTCTTTTTGAGAATTGACCAACAGACCTGCATTTGGCTCGTGATTTATGAGAATGTTTTCCGTTGCTGTCAGTGCTAGTGCGAGGTTTATTTCTTGAGGTATGAGTGCTATTCCGTGGTTCAGGGTTGCAGTTTCAGTGAGATCAACAGCGACACCTGCCCGTTCAACTATTCCGCTGTCTGGACGGTCGAGTCCGGCAAGTATTCGCATGAGAGTCGATTTGCCGGCACCATTCTCTCCGACCAGTGCGGTGACATTCCCGACAGGAAATTCGACCGTCACATCTGACAGGGCGAGACTGCCCGGGAAGCGTTTATACACTCCCCGGGCAGCTAACACCGGGATTCCAGTCACCATTCAGCCCTGAAGTCAGTAACGTTCTGTCGTGTGATGATCTGGTTACCAGAGTCGTTGTAGTACGGTGCAATATCGGCAATTGCTGCGCCGCGAGCTACCACCGCGGCAGCGACTGTCGGAAGCTGACCCTGAATAAACGGACGGAAGTAGATCGTGCCGTACATCTCTCCGCTTGCAATGAGTTTTAAACCTTGCTCGCTCGCGCCCACTGAGACAACCTTGAGTTGTTTTCCAGCAGCCTTGAGCGCAGTAATCGCTCCAGAGGCCATGTTATCTGAGTGTGCATAGACTAGCGCAGCATCAGGATGTGCCTGAATCAGATTTTCAATAACCGACTGAGCTTTACCCTCATCGAAGTCCGCGGGCTGATCAGATACAATTTTACAATTGGGATTCCTGCTCATATTCTTTGCGAAGCCGTTGGTTCTATTTTGTGTGATAGGTGAAGCTGCCAAGCCGCTGACAATGAGGATTTTGCCACATTTCTCACCGAGCGCATCAAGTGCCATTTGACCGGCCTGCTTGCCAACCTCTATTTCCTTGTGCCCGACGTAAGTTATGGTTCCTGGATAGCGATCAGCAGCATCACCCAACGGACTATTCGTGACGGAAACAATTATTTTGTGATCGATAGCATTTTTAGCAGACTCTACGATTGGAACGGAGTCAACAGGCTGGATGACAAAGGCAGTGTACTTACCCGCCGTAATCGCATCCTCAATCTGATTGATCTGAGTGGTTGTATCGAACTTTGCATCAAATACATCGAGTTTGATATTGCACTCTTTTGCAGCTTGCTCTGCACCAGATTTCATTGCCTGAACAAACGTGTTGTTTTGCGTGTTAAGAAAGAAGGCGATGTTCAAAGCCTTGTCTCCACGGCATGACGGAGTTAATTTTTTAAGAGCGTCAGGACCGAACACACCATCGGTCGGCCCCTCCGCCGCCACTGTGGGAGTGGTTTGTTCAGTTTTTGTTGTGGCGCACCCAATGAGAGTTGTTGCGACGAGCATGAGCAGAACCGGGTACTTATATAGTTTGGGAATCATCATTGCCTCCTAGTATTATTGAGTCATTTTCACGGAGTTCGCAAAAGGTTGGTCGTAGAGCCTGTATTGCGTTTGCATATATATCTGAGAGATGCCTGTAGTGCGCCATTTTTGTGAGATGTGGAACAACCGAAGAAATATTTTCAAGACCACGAACTGCTGCATCGGCAAGGTCAGGCACACGGCCAACGGCGTGAGCTGCAAGGAGCGCTGCACCCCAACTGGCTGTGTGCTCGCGGTCAGTGACAAGGTATTCAAGACCCAACACATCAGATTTCAGTTGATTCCACACTGAACTTTTGGCTCCTCCACCGACACCCAAGACACGTTGAGGTTTGGTTTTTAGACCAATATTTTTCATGCGGCTAATATACAGTGAGTACTCAAGCGGTACGGCTTCAAGTATTGCCTGATAGAGATGCGCCTGTGTGTGGCTCCACTTGAGCCCTATCCAGGCACCGCGGATTTCTGGCTCGGTGGGACACACTCTGCCTCCAAGGTGCGGAATGAAGAGGAGATCTGAGGGAGTTCGCATCGTCTTGCCAGCTGCATTATTTAGTTCTTCGAATGTCCTATAAAGCCCGGGGTCACCAAGGATGTTTGTCATGAACCACCGGTGGCTCAGCCCAGCTCCTGCGGTATATCCAAGCAGGTGAAACACACCCTCGAGTGCTGATGGAACGGTTGCGAGAGCCCCATCTAAATCTGCAAAAAAGGTGTCTGTTACAACCGAGAAATGATTCGTGGTTCCGGCAGTATCAACCGCGTCACCGGGAGCGATGGCACCAGCCCCGAGCCATCCGGCTGAGGCATCCCCTAAGCCTGCGACGAGTGGTGTTCCCGCAAGAATTCGGGTTGCCGCGGAGACTTTTTGGCTCAGCTTGCCGACAATATGCTCTGGTCGCACGATCATCGGAAGGACATCGGCTGAAACACCCCAAGACCTCACTGCATCCTCGTCCCACTGTGCAGTCTTGATATTCGCACCACCGTACAAGCCAACCGATGTCGAGTCGATGCACAGTTCTGAAACGGACGAGTCGCTCAACATCCACGTCACCCACGAAGGCAGCATAGTGACCTTTGCGGCCATATCAGCGCGGGAAACATCCTGATCTTTCCACCGCAGTATTCGAGGCATCACATACGGATCGATTCCCGACAACGCCCGTGCCTGTTGTTTTTCCTGATTGCTTCTCGCATCGCGATACACAGTCGCTCGTTCGTCTAGGTAGGATTCGTAGGCACCTATCGGATTCCCGGCTGCATCGATCGCAATCGCGCCGCCAATTTGCCCTGTTACGCCTATGGCTTCGGGCGTGCTGTAGCCACTTTGGGCAAGGTCGGTCAGTCCTGCCACAACCGATTGAAATACTGCGTTCGGGTCTGCCTCGATGGCATCAGGAGCGGAGTTCATAACGGTCGGAGTTTGTATTGAAACAGCGAGCTCGTGCCCGTGAAGGTCGAATGCTATGACTCTCGTTGATGAAGTTCCGAGGTCAACGCCAATAGTGTACGGGTTCATTTTCTCCTCCCACGGTGACTTGACTCTGCCCAAATTCGTTCATAGATTTTTCTGGCATTCTCGCGTTTTTTCCGCTGCACTTCACCCGCGTAAAAGGCCGATGGCATGACCTCAGGAGGCTTTCCACGCGAGGTAAGAATGAACGCGACCTCAACGACGAGTGCATTTCCGATTAGACAGGCAGCGATGGTTGAAGTTCCCCCGACGGGTGCATTGAGTCCGTCGATATGCACAGCCGCATCACCCGCAGGCGTGCACAGGTCAATCACCACATCGCATGCTTCATGAAGCCTCTTGCCTGACGAATGAGATGGTTCAGATGCCATCGCGTGTGCAATGGAGGTTAGCGCGATGGTAGTGGCACCAACCTCTTTCGCACAGATGGCAAGATCAACCGTCACTGCGTTGATTCCGGTAGCGGTTGAGCACAGCAGCACATCGCCGGGGCGAATGTCTTGGTCTTCGAAGATAATTCGACCGTAGGTTTCGATGGTTGAGAGAAAGAGATTTGCGCGGTGTGTGGTGTCTCCGCCGCCTGTCATCGATGTAAAACGTGAGAGCGGGAGATCCACGATTGGATTGAATCCCGCGAACGAGCCGATGCGCGGGAACATTTCTTGCACGACCAGTGATGAGTGACCGGAGCCGAACAGATGAACGATGCCACCCCGTGCGATCACCTCGGCCATTAGTGATGCCACACGGTGCATGGTCTCGGACTGGGTCACACGAATCTGCTCGTGGATGCGCGCATTCGCGTCGAAGAACTTCCCTGTGCTCACAGTTGACATATAAACATACGGACGTTCGTATGTCAACTGGCTGTATCAGTGTGCCTATATCTCTGGTGACCATAATTGAGGTATGGCGACGACGACTTCCCTCTACCTTCGGACTGCGGAGACACTACGGTCTCGATTCCGGTTGCTCCCACCCGAGACGTTGGTGCCTTCCGAACCGGTCCTTCAGGCGGAATTGGAGGTCAGTAGAGCCACGCTCCGCCATGCCCTAGACATTCTTGAGCGTGAAGGAGTGATCAAACGCCAACGAGGTCGTGGGACATACACTCATCACCGTCGCCTTGTTCATAACCTCAGTGGACTCAGTAGCTGGACCGATCAACTGCGAGCCACTGGTGTGAGAGCCGGAACGAGGTCACTCAGGGTCAGCTTTGAGACTGCTCCTCCCCGGGTGGTTGAGCTTGGCATGCCGGAGTCTGAAGAGGTGATGGTAATAGATCGCGTTCGCTTGGCTGATGGTGTCCCCATTTCGTGGATGCAAAATTATCTTCCGAAGGATCTGGCAGAGAACCTTCGAGTTGTCGAGTTGCAAAACGGCTCGCTGTACGAAGCATTGCGGCTCGTTGGAGTTCAGCTGGTACGTGCCGAAGACGTGGTGACTGCTGAACTCAGTGGATCTGAGGCGAGCGAGCGGTTGGAGATTGCTGTTGGCGATCCAGTATTGTGCACCGCACGTCGGTCATGGAACGAGGTCGGCAGGCTTGCTGAAGTGGGATTCGTTGTGTCCGCTGCGCATCGCTATGAGTATCGGGTTAGTTTGGAGGGCAGGACGGAACCTTTCGTTGAGGAACACTGAGCTGACACCGCCGAGGCGGCTGTGAGTGGAGTGATCCGACGGAGCCCCTCACTGACACCGACACATTGCGATCCTTCGATTAGGAGTCCTGGGACGATTCCATTGTTGGTCGGCAGATCAGGCATGCCATTGCATGCGCTGCGCCACTACGGGTTAACCCGGTTCGCTCAGGCCGGTGCGGCTACTTGTGAACTGTTAGCGCGGGCCGGGCACTCAAACATCACCGTTGCGCCCCACTACCAGTACAAGACAGGACGGGATGCGGAACTCGCAGCTTGGATGGCGCAACTTTCCGGCATTGGACTCGGTACCGTCTCTCAGTAGAGCAGGTTGGTCCTTGGCACCTCTGGTGCCTCTAGATATCTGTCCTAAATATGTCACGAAATGTGGTGGGGTCGGGTGTGGGTGGGTCGTGCTGCGATGGTGAGGTGCCATCCTGCGGAGTTGCCGGTGCCTGGGGGTGTGCTGTTGGTGCGGGGTAGTCGGATTAGGTCGGAAGAGCCTGCGAGTGCTTGGGTTTGGCGGGTGTGCTCTGCGACAAGGTCGTCCATCGCGGCGCAGAGTCCTGGGCTGAGGGTGTGTTTGAGGTCGGGTTGTTCGAAGCCGCGTGCGGTGCGGGGTTGATTTTCAGGACTCCGGTCAATTTGTTCAGGACCAGTCCGATCGCGCGTCTGCGCGCGGCCCACTCCGCCAGCACCGCTCTCGCACACCACCCTTGCCCCAACAGCGGCGGAAACGCGGTAGCCCCGGTGCGCCCCCCGGGACTCGAACCCGGAACCCACTGATTAAGAGTCAGTTGCTCTACCGATTGAGCTAGAGGCGCAGCGGCTCCGAGCATCCGGAACCGCTGTCAAAGCTATCAGGCGGGAAGCGACTCGCGCGAATCGGCGAAAGAACACGGAGTGATACCGCAGTCGTTGGTGTTTGGAGCCGCCTCGTGCGAATCGAACGAGGGGTGTACAGGGCGGGCAACCTGAGTCGGCCCCATGGAACCGTCTCGCACGAACCGACCAGAGGAGGGGGAATATCTCGGAAAGATCGCTAGTCTGGCGGGCATGAAGAGTATTCCGGCGGATGTTCCCCGTCTTGACCCTGCCAATAGCTGCGACCTCGCTGCCGATCTTGATCTTGCACAGGAACTCGCCGACATCGCGGATTCACTGTCGCTGAGCCGGTTCCGGGCCGTGGATCTGAAGGTGGACACCAAACCCGACCGGAGCCCGGTGACGGAGGCGGATCTCGCGGTGGAGCGGGCCATCCGGGATCGACTGTCGGTAGTTCGACCGGCTGATGTGATCTTTGGCGAGGAGTTTGGTGGCACCGAGGATCAGGCGCGCGCGCGCAGCGCGGCCCGCACGTGGATCATCGACCCCATCGATGGGACAGCCAACTTTCTTCGTGGAGTCCCGGTGTGGGGCACCCTCATCGCACTTGCGATGGACGGCAACCCGGTGGTTGGCGTGGCATCGGCACCTGCTCTCGGCCGACGGTGGTGGGCTGCGCGAGGCCACGGTGCGTGGACAAACGTGATGAATGGCGTGGGTGGAACACACGGTATGGACAGGGAGGCACGCTCGCAGGATGCGAACGACATAGCGGATGCTGCAAGTCCGGCCAGCCCGTTTGTCACAACCGCCGCACGCCGAATTTCGGTATCGGGCGTGACGGAGCTCACCGATGCATCCCTGAGTTTTCAGAGTCTCGCGCAGTGGCGAGACGCAGGGCAACTCGCCACGATTCTCAATCTGGCTGCACGGGTGTGGCGCGACCGCGCCTACGGCGACCTGTGGCCGTATACCCTGCTCGCGGAGGGCCTGCTCGACATTACGACCGAGTATGGGATCCACCCCTATGACATCGCCGCCCTCATTCCGATTGTCGAAGAGGCGGGTGGTCGATTCACCTCGGTCACCGGCGAGCCAGGGCCGTGGCACGGCAGCGCGCTGGCAACCAATGGGATGCTCCACGGTGAGGTGCTTCGCGCGCTTGCCTCGTAAGAAATTGTGTCGAAGCCTGGATGGCGTGTCGCAGCGTCGGGACGGGCGTGCCCGCCGCGAGACCTGCAGGTTCGGCTTGTATCTGAGCGATTGCTGCACGGTTGTCGGCTAGAGTGTGAGCTCCGATAGACACTGCATTCAGGATGCCTCGGTCGGGCCATCCCGAACCGTGTCTACTCGCTCAGAACCAAGGAGTAAGTCGTGCCCAGGGAACGAGGCCGAACGGTCGTCGCGACGAATCGGAAAGCCCGCCACGACTATTCCATAGAGGATACGTACGAAGCCGGTGTCGTGCTCGTTGGCACCGAGGTGAAATCGTTGCGCGCCGGACGTGCCTCGCTTGTTGACGGATACGCCTTCTTTGAGGGCGGTGAACTGTGGCTTGATGCGGTGCACATCCCCGAGTACACGCAGGGGACGTGGACCAACCACGCCCCGCGCCGCAAACGAAAACTGCTGCTGCACAAACAAGAGCTCATCAAGCTCAGCCACCGCACGAAAGAGGGTGGGTACACCCTCGTTCCACTCTCGATCTACTTCTCCGACGGGAAAGCGAAGGTCGAGATCGCCCTCGCCAAGGGCAAGCGCGACTACGACAAACGGCAAGCACTGCGTGAACGACAAGATAAGCGTGAGGCGGATCGAGCGATGGCCAGCCGCCGCCATCTCGGCGACTGATCCGAGTCATCCACTGCTATCACCGGGGTCTGCCCTGATCCGGTTGATGGTCGGGGTTGGTTGGGCTCATCCGGTGTTATCCTGGAGTTTACGACATCTCAGGATGCCTCGTGCAGTTGACAACTCCACAGCGTGCGACAACGGCCCACACGGGGATGATCGGTTTCGACATCGCCTGCGAACCCACGAGAAGCGGGCCGAGGATGCAGGGTTATCTCGCAAACGATCTCTGCACAATATAAGTGCCAACGCAAAGCGCACTGACTTCGCCCTCGCCGCATAGGCGAGCCCGATAGTCCGTCAGCCCGGGTTTGTTTCCGCCCCGGTCGCTGGCGTCATCTAGGGAACTTGCTGCACGTCGTCGCCTGAGCGACGTGCGGGACTTTATTCAGGCTGGACCCGTCGACTTAGGTGCCTGTGGCAAAGGTCGGGGCCGAGTAGAACGCCAACACAGGCTGCGCCCGGAGAAGGCGTGGAATCACAGCGATGGACGGGGGTTCAATTCCCCCCATCTCCACCAGCGCCGTTGCCGCACGTTGTGGGTCAAAATGCCCTGGTATTGCAGTGAGTTTGGCTTTCGTAGCGGCTTCTGACGGTTCGTAGCTGGATGCGGCAGCGGGCGCTGTGTTCGCGCTGTGTTTCTTGATGGTGTGCGAAGTATGGTCGGACTTCCTGCCACAACGCAGCGCTATACCTTTAGGTAGCGACGGATTGCAATACTCGCGGAGACAGCCGCGAGCAGTACGCCCACGCCGACAAGCAACGGCACAGCCAGGAGCGCGTCGTGCGTTCCGACATACGCGACCAGGGGGTTGGTGGCCGTGTTTGGCACGATGAAGAAACGCACAATCGCGACGATGGCGCCGCCGGCGAGGAGCGAACCGACCAAGCCCGCGAATACACCCTCAAGCACAAACGGGGTTTGAATAAAGCGATTGGATGCCCCGACCAGTCGCATGATGCCCAACTCGCGCCGACGCGAAAACGCCGACAGTCGAATTGTTGTAGCGATGAGCAGCATCGCCGCAACGAGCATGATGGCCGCGAGTGCAAGTGCCGTGTAGCTCGCTGTGTTGAGCAGCGAGAACACGGGGCCCAGCAGCGCCCGCTGGTCAGTGACATCGTCAACCCCGGCCATCCCGGCCAAGCCTTCCTTGATAACACCCGACTTGTTTGGGTTCACAAGTTTGAGGTGAAACTGGGCCGGTAAAAGGTCTGGAGTGACGAACGCGAGGTTAGGGGCCCCAGAGAATTGTCGTGTGAAGTCTTTGTACGCAGTCTGCTGATCTACGAAGTACAACTTCTGGACGTACGGTGCCAGTGTTGCTGAAGCAAGTCGGTCTTGCACGGCTGTCTTCTGCTCGTCGGTTATCGCTCCGCCGCTGCATCCTGCTGCACTGGATACCGTGTTGCAGAGGTAGACCGTCACTTCTGCACGGTCGTACCAGTAGCCTTTCATGAGTCCGATCTGCACCTGCAGCAGCACAGCAGCACCGACAAAGGTCAGCGAAATAAACGTGACAAGAATGACCGAAATGACCATTGTTGCATTGCGCCGGAGACCATTGAAAGCCTCCGATAGCATGAGGCCGATTCTCATCGCGTGGGCCCCACATCCTGGCCGTCATCGCCCTCGCGCGGCCCACCCGCGCCCGTTAATCCCAGTCTTTCAACGAGCGACTGTGAGGGGAGTTCAACCGGTCGTGGCAATCGCGGAACTGCGCCTGTGGCTGCGAGGGAGATCGCTGCCGCGGCATCCGTAACCGCATCGGTGACCTCTGGCTCAATGTACAGCGGCTGTGCCTCGCGCATGGTGTCGGCATTGACCTTGGGGGCAGCAACCGGGGTTGAGCCATCCGGCAATTGCACCCGCGGCTTGTTGACAGTGCGCCCACCATACCCGGCGTCGCGTTCGTCGCGCACAATGCGTCCGGCAGAGAGTTCAATGACGCGCCGCTGCATTTGATCGACGATTCCAGCCTCGTGCGTGGCCATCACGATGGTTGTGCCGCTCGTGCTGATTCGTTCCAGCAGTGTCATGATTCCGGCGCTTGTCATCGGGTCAAGGTTGCCTGTGGGTTCGTCGGCAAGCAGGATCTGGGGCTTGTTTACGATCGCGCGGGCGATTGCGACCCGCTGTTGCTCACCACCGGAAAGTTCATGGGGCATTCGCTTATCTTTGCCGTCAAGCCCGACCAGCTTGAGTGTGTCTGGCACTGCCGATTGGATGTAACCGCGTGACTTGCCAATAACCCGCAGCGTGAAAGCGACGTTCTCATAGACAGTTTTGTTGGGCAGGAGGCGGAAGTCTTGGAAGACGACGCCGAGATTGCGTCGGAAGAAAGGCAGTTTTCCGGTGGAGATCGAGAGCAGGTCCTGCCCGAGCACGTGGATAGAACCCGAAGTTGGGCGGTCTTCCTTCAGGATCAGTCGAATGAAGCTGGATTTTCCCGAGCCGGATGCCCCGACCAGAAACACGAACTCGCCGCGCAGAATCTCGACGTTGATGGTGTCGAGCGCCGACTTAGACTGGCCGGAGTAGGTTTTTGTAACCGTGTCAAAACGTATCATCGGTTTGAGCTTATGGATCGCGCCGAAGAATCTTTGCAGCGACACTGCGGATTGCCGAGGCTGTGTGTGCGGTGTGGGTCGCAGATCCCGCGCCGTGGGCCGCAGATCCCGCGCCGTGGGCCGCAGATCCCGCGCCGTGGGCCGCAGATCCCGCGCCGTGGGCTCCGGAACTGCGGTGTGTGGAAGGCGAGAGCATCAGGCCGCTGCTTGTTATGAGACCCGCTGTTTGCGCCATCTAATGCCGGCCGCGATGAAGCCGTCGAGTTCGCCATCGAAAACCGCAGACGGATTGTTGACCTCGAACTCTGTGCGCAGATCCTTCACCATTTGGTAGGGCGCCAACACGTATGAGCGCATTTGATCGCCCCAACTCGCGGTAATGGTGCCCGCGAGTTCCTTCTTTTGAGCCGCCTCTTGCTCGCGCTGCAGCAGCAAGAGGCGTGATTGCAGCACTCGCATCGCCGCCGCCCGGTTTTGGATCTGCGACTTTTCGTTCTGCATCGACACGACGGTGCCGGTGGGCAGGTGTGTTAACCGCACGGCGGAGTCCGTTGTGTTCACTGACTGACCGCCTGGCCCCGACGATCGGAAGACATCAACGCGGATGTCACCGTCAGGGATTTCGATCGTGTCAGTTTCCTCAATAAGCGGAATAACTTCCACCGCTGCGAAGCTTGTTTGCCGTTTGCCGGCCGCGCCGAACGGACTCATCCGCACGAGACGATGGGTTCCCGCCTCGACCGAGAGGGTGCCGAAGGCGTAGGGGGCATTGATCTCAAACGTCGCGGATTTAATGCCGGCTTCTTCGGCGTAGCTGGTGTCCATGACGGCTGCGGGGTATCCACGCTTTTCCGCCCAGCGTAGGTACATTCGCAGCAACATTTCTGCGAAGTCCGCCGCGTCCACCCCCCCAGCACCAGACCGGATTGTGATGACGGCCGGTCTGGCGTCCCATTCACCATCAAGCAGGGTTTGTACTTCCAGATCGCCAATGGTTTGTTGCAGCGAGGTGAGTTCGGTGCGCGCCTCGGCTGCCGATTCTTCATCGTGTGCCTCGTTGGCCAGCTCAATGAGCACCTCCAGATCATCAAGCCGTGACTCGATGCGGGTGATACGGGTGAGCTCGGACTGTCGATGGCTGAGAGCGCTTGTTACCTTTTGGGCATTGGTCGGGTCATCCCAGAGGTCTTGTGCTCCTGCCTGTTTCGAGAGTCTCGCGATCTCGATCTGCAACGACTCGGTGTCAATAACGGTTCGGATGTCGCGAAAAGTCGCGCGCAGCGCAGCGATCTGCGCGGAAAGGTCTAGGTCCAACATGGCTCCCCAAGCCTACGGGAGTTGCGAGACACCGTAGACTGGTCACCGTCAGCGGGAGTGGTGAAACTGGCAGACACGCAGGATTTAGGTTCCTGTGCCTTTGGGCGTGCGGGTTCAAGTCCCGCCTTCCGCACTGAGTTGATACTCAGAAATCACTGCGATCACAGTGACTTTTATCGGTGGTGCTCTCGTCGAAGCTACATGCACCTCATCGGGGCAGGGCGCGAACTTTGCAGTGGCGCGTTGGTCCTGAAACGCGGCGAATCTATGGATGCCCCGGTCACCATCGGTGCCTGCGGCGTGACGTACTCCTGGCGGGTGCGGGACCGGTTGCGACCCACCGTCGGAGAACTCAGCACGAACAGGGCAGGCTTCGCTCTACACACCTGATCAGTGGATGCTGCAGACCGGGCTATTAGACTGGCCGAAAAGCACACCACCGCCGACCGGCGTCAGCTGTGTCTACGACGGGAGTTCCACTATGTTGCACACTGTGCTCATCCCCTGGCTTGACCCCACGAGCATTATTGCCGCGACCGGTCCGTGGGCATTGGCTGTGGTAGCGCTCATTGTTTTTGCCGAGACCGGACTGTTGATTGGGTTCCTCTTCCCGGGCGATACGCTGCTGCTCATTTCCGGGTTGCTGTCCAATCCGCAGGTCACTCCGGGGCATGTCAGTGCGTTTGGTCTCGATGTGTGGTGGGTGTGCCTGGTCATCGCGGGTTCTGCCATCGTGGGCGGGGAGGTGGGGTATCAGATTGGGCACCGGTTGGGCCCGACGGTGTTCGAGCGAAAAGAATCCGGCATCTTTAGTGTGAAGAACGTTGAGCGCACGAACCTCTTTTTTGAGCGCTTTGGAGCGCTCGCGGTTATCCTCGCTCGCTTTGTGCCCATCGTTCGCACCTTCGTTCCCATCGCCGCGGGTGTGGGACACATGAACCGCCGGAAGTATTCGCTTTATAACCTCGTCGGAGCGATCATCTGGGGAGTAGGGGTTACCCTCTTCGGCTACTTCATCGGGTTTATCGAGCCGATTGCGACCTTCGTGCAGAAGTACATCGATGTGATCCTGCTCGGGGCGGTTGCGGTTGCTATCATTCCGACGGTATTGCACTACGTTCAAGCGTCACGGAGCGCCAAGCGAGCACTCGCCTCCGGTGCTGCTGCGGCAACCGACCGGGAACACGCGGAAAAGCTTGCCCTCGACCCGGACGTGTTCGGTCGAGTCGACAGCGACCGGCAGAACTGAGCGGTTTACTGAGCCTGCCGCTGGAAGCACTCCACGTTCACAGCTTCACCCGTGGCCGTAGACTGCGATACAACTTTGCCGTCAATCATAATTTTGCAGCTGACTTTATTCCCGCTAGCAGGGTCTTTGCTTGCATCGAGGAACACCTTGCTGAGGTCAGTACTACCGGGGACGACGACTCGTTGCATCCACGGAAGAGTTTGGCCGGTTGCACGCTTAAAGACTCGATTTCCATTGTCGAATTCGACAAAGTTAACGGCAGTGTTCCGAGAAACCCCGGTAACTTCGTAGAAGACTATCTTCATCCCCCAACTGGTGGTAATGCCGACCAGTGCGATCAACGCGAGGGAAACCCCGATGGTGACCATGACCTTGCGTGTTCCACGAAGACACAGGACAACAACGCCGAGCACAAGAGCCATCGCTGCGACGATTGCCGCCCCGATGCTCAACAGTGGGCTATTTCCGAACTCGGCACCCGGTATCAGGGTGAGAGCGAGCGGAATTCCGCCAATCTGCCAGAGGCGTAGCCCGGCTGCGGCGAATGCGCTGATCGCGAGTATGAGGGCTACAACACCGAGCCCGTCGTGTCGTCGTGAGCCGGGTTGTGCGGCGGTGTGGCGGCCGTGAGTGGCGGTGTGGTGGCGGTCGTGAGCGGCGCCGTGGCGGCCGTGGGTAGCGGTGTGGCGGCCGTGAGCGGCGGTTGCAGGACCAGTGTGAGGGCTGGTTTCAGAGGGTGATGTGCTGGCCCCCGACAGGAGCGTCGGAGACGTGAGATGAGGGGTAGTTTCAGAGGATAATGTGTCGTCTCCACTGGCTGTTGTGGGCGGCCTGGATCGCCGCGGCCGGTCTGGATGCAGTTTTTTTCTCTTATCTACCGAATGTCTGCCCATGATCTTCAAGCTTACCCAGGAGTTTTCCCGCGACCGGAGCGACTACCCGCGCTAGCAAAGAGGTGGGTGCTCTTGTTTACCATGGCCGGCGGGTTCCAATTGAAAGGTGGAATGGTCAACATCGAAGTGATCGCGAAGACACTCAGACAGTTGCGTGAGAAGCTCGCCCGACTGGCCGCGTGTAAAAATGGTTGGTGCAACTTCAACGTGAGCGCTAAACACGTTCGAACCGCTCGTGATCGCCCAGACGTGCACATCGTGCACGGCAGTCACCCCGGCTGTGTTCAGGATATGGTTGCGGACGTCCGCGACATCCGTACCCTGCGGCACTGCTTCACTGAAGATGCGCACGACATCGCGAAGCAGAATAACCGCACGGGGCACGATACACGCGGCAATGAACAGTGACGCGAGGGCATCGGCCTGCCGGAACCCGGTGAAGAGGATAACAAGAGCCGCAAAAATGACGGCGACCGACCCGATGAGATCACCGAACACCTCAAGGTAGGCACCGCGGAGGTTGAGCGACTGTCGGGCACCCGAGCGTAGCAGGAGCAGGGCGAGTGCATTAGCCATGAGACCGACCACGGCAACCACAAGCATAGGACCGCTCTGCACCTCGCCCGGCTGGTTTGTCGTGAGTCTTTCGAGGGCACCCACGGTGACCGACACCGCGACAACAAGCAAGATAACCCCGTTGATCAGCGCCGCAAAGACTTCAACTCGACGGTAGCCGAATGTTTGTCGATCAGTCGCTGGTTGCGCGGCAATGATCGAGGCAACAAGAGCGATGATCAGGCCAATAAGGTCGGACACCATGTGGCCAGCGTCAGCGACTAGCGCCAGCGATCCGCTCAACCAGCCACCGACAATCTCGATCACAAGAACCGTCGCGACAATCGCGATGCTCCAGCACAGCCGACCGCGGTGGGTGAGTTGGACTTTGTGATCGTGAAAGTGGCCCATGCGTTTAACCGTACGCTGAAAATCTTGTCATTTTCCTTGATCGGAATGATCGTCATTAGCACATGACGGCGAGCGTTCGAGATTACGGCACCCGATTGTTGAGCTGTTGAATATACGGATGTAATGCCGTAACCGCACGAGCGCGATGGCTGTGTGCATTCTTCTCACCCGGGTTCATCTCGGCCGCCGTGATAGTGGCTCCGTCGGGGATAAAGATTGAATCGTATCCGAAACCCGCATCGCCCCTGGCCGTGAGTGCAATTTTTCCCGGCCACTGGCCGAGAAAAATCTTCTCGTCACGGCCGGGAACCACCACCGCGATCGCGCACACGAACTGTGCGCATCGATGTGGATCACGGATATCCGCCAGTTGTTCGAGCAGAAGTTCCCGGTTGCGTTCATCGTTGGCCGCCCGACCCGCCCACCGAGCGGAGAAGATCCCGGGCGCACCGCCCATGACTTCCACGGCGAGCCCGGAATCATCCGCAAGGGCGACGCGATCGGTGTGACGGGCGGCCGCCCGGGCCTTGATGAGGGCATTATCACCGAAGGATGTCCCGTCTTCACTCGGTTCCGGCCCGTCGTACGGGAGCACAACAATCCCCGGCGCGGCAGCGCCGAGGATCTCCTGGAATTCAACCACCTTGTGCGGGTTGTGTGTGGCCAGAACGATCTCCCGGAGCATCCTATTCGCCCTGGCGATCGAGCGCGGCAAGCTGGATGGCGGTGAGCGCAGCAGTGCCACCCAGCGCGAGGTCGAGCAGCGCATCGAGTTCGCTGCGGTCAAACGGTGCACCCTCGGCGGTTCCCTGCACCTCCACGAACAGGCCGCGACCGGTCACCACAACGTTCATGTCCGTCTCGGCACGGACATCCTCAACGTAGGCCAGGTCGAGCATGGGTGTGCCGTCGATCATACCGACGGAGACAGCAGACACGGTGTCGATAAGCGGCACCGACCGTTGCCCCACAAACTGCCGTTCTCGTGCCCACTCAATGGCATCCGCGAGGGCGACATACGCTCCGGTAATCGCTGCGGTGCGGGTACCCCCGTCGGCCTGCAGCACATCACAGTCGATCTGCACGGTGTTCTCGCCGATCGCTTTTGTGTCAACGACCGCGCGCAGGCTCCGTCCGATGAGGCGGCTAATCTCGTGCGTGCGACCGCCGATCTTTCCCCTCACCGATTCGCGATCATTGCGAGTGTTCGTCGAACGGGGGAGCATCGCATACTCCGCGGTTACCCATCCCTTGCCGGAACCCATCATCCACCGCGGTACACCGTTTGTAAACGAGGCCGTGCAGAGCACCTTCGTGCGACCGAACGAGATGAGTGCGCTGCCCTCAGCGTGCGCACTCCATCCTCGCTCGATCGTGACGTCGCGAAGGTCACCGGGGGCTCGACCGTCGGCGCGGAGAGCAGAATCGGCAGCGGCGGAGTCTGCAGTGGAGGAGCTGGTCATGGTGTTCCAATCGTGGCGTGGGAGGTGGGCAGGGTTCGTGCAAAGGGCCGGGTTACCGCGTGTAGGTATGGTGCAGTTCAGGCACACCGATAAGACGCTCCGCGAGGGATAAAAAATCGGCACTGTGCTGACCGGTCGCCTCATAACGGTAGCTGGCGGGACTATCCGAGCGGCGTTCAATACCCGTTGATACGAGAATTCGGTAGACGTCATTCGCGGTTTCCACATCGCTCGCGACGAGCGTGACATCCTCACCCATGACGTAGGAGATCGCACCCCTGAGGAACGGGTAGTGGGTGCACCCCAGCACGAGGGTGTCAATGCGGGCAGCCCGTATCGGTGCAAGGTAGTCATTGGCGACTGCGAGCAGTTCCTCGCCGGAGGTGACCCCCGCCTCAACCAGTTCCACGAACCGTGGGCACGCGGCGGTGAAGAGTTCGAGATGGGGCGCGGCGGCGAACGCGTCCTGGTAGGCACGGGACTGGATGGTCCCGGCGGTGCCGATGACACCGATGCGACCACTGCGAGTCGTCGAGACCGCACGGCGCACGGCGGGCTGAATCACCTCAACAACCGGGATCGGGTAGCGTTCGCGGGCATCCCGAAGCATGGCCGCAGAGGCGGTATTGCACGCAATGACCAGGAGTTTGACCCCCTCAGCAACGAGCCCATCGAGTACCGCCAGCGCATACTCGCGCACCTGGGCGATGGGCTTAGGTCCGTACGGCGAATGGGCAAGGTCACCGATGTAGTGAATTGACTCGTGCGGCACCTGCTCTTTGATCGCGCGTGCGACCGTGAGGCCGCCGACACCGGAGTCAAATATCCCGATCGCTGCATCACTCACGACACCCAAGTGTAGGGGGCAGGATTCGGTGACCCGTCGGGCGGCCAGCCAAAACTATACAACCCCGAGTGCGGGGGGCGGGACAGAGCCACCGCACTCAACCTCGAACCACGTTTGTACAACCCCGAGTGCAGGGAGCGGGATAAACTCACCTGCGTGACTGGCTCAACTGCGCTGCACACTGACCGCTACGAACTGACAATGGTGGATGCCGCGTTGCAAGACGGTACCGCGCAGCGGCAGTGCCTCTTCGAGGTGTTCGCTCGAGGTTTTCCGGAGGGGCGACGGTTCGGGGTTGTCGCGGGCACCGGGCGACTGCTCGAACTTATTACGCAGTTCCGGTTTGGGGAGGCGGAGCTGTTGTGGTTGAGCGAGAGTGCAATCGTGCGGCCGACCGTGGTGGACTGGCTTGCCGATTACCGATTTACGGGTGATATCTGGGGATACCGGGAGGGGGAGGTATATTTCCCAGGATCGCCGATTTTTACCGTGCAGGGCACCTTTGCCGAGGCTGTCGTGCTGGAAACTCTCGTGCTCTCCGTCCTCAACTACGACTCCGCCGTGGCGAGCGCCGCCGCACGCATGGTGTCGGTCGCGCTCGGACGGCCGATCGCCGAAATGGGCGGGCGTCGCACCCACGAGGAATCTGCGATTGCGGCGGCCCGAGCCGCGTACATTGCGGGGTTTGCTGCAACCTCCAACCTCGCGGCAGGGCGGCGCTGGGGCATCCCGACCATGGGAACCGCCGCGCACTCGTTCACGATGCTGCACGATTCGGAGGAGGACGCTTTTCGCGCTCAGGTTGCCGCGCTTGGCTCACAGACAACCCTGCTCGTTGATACGTACGACATTGAGCACGGCGTTGCGCTTGCGGTCGCTGCGGCGGGGCCGGAACTTGGTGCGGTGCGGATCGATTCGGGGGATCTGCCGAGCGTTGTCGCCCGGGTGCGCGCGCAGCTTGATGCGCTCGGTGCGCACGGCACGACAATTACCGTCACGGGTGATCTGGACGAGTACACGATCGCGAACCTTGCACGCGGGCCGGTCGATTCGTACGGGGTAGGAACGTCGGTGGTGACCGGGTCGGGACATCCTGCGGCTCGGTTGGTGTACAAAATGGTTGCGCGACAGGGCAACGACGGTGAGTGGGTGCCCGTTGCTAAGGCATCACAGCAGAAGGCATCCATTGCCGGTCGTAAGAATGCGGCCCGGGTGATCGGTGCCGCTCGAACTGCGCGAGAGGAGCTTGTTTATATCGGGGATGGCCCCGGCGGTGCCGACGAGCTTGAGCCGGGCGACCAACTGCGCCCCCTCATGGTGCCACTCATGTCAGCGGGCACCGCCGCACCCGACGCCCTCGGTGTCGCGGGGACGCGGGCCGCTCGTGAACACTGTGCGGTGGCGCTCGCGGAACTGCCTGCCGATGCGTTTCGGCTGGGTCGTGGCGAGCCGGTGATCCCGACGCACTTCCGGTGAGGTGGGCCTACTCAGCCCGCATTCGTTCGTAGATTTTTTTGCAGGAGGGGCAGATCGGAAATTTCTCCGGATCACGACCCGGTGTCCACTTCTTGCCACAGAGTGCGCGCACCGGTTTACCGGTCACCGCGGACTCGACAATTTTGTCTTTTGGCACATAGTGGGAAAAGAGCTCGTGATCGCCCGGGTCGAGGGACTCTTCATCGAGGAGTTTCTCAAGCTCACGGTCGAGAATCGCTGTTCCGCCACCGGTGCCGTCGGGATCTGTCTGTCGTGACCACACAACCTGACTCATACAGACGAGTTTACGTGCCGTGGGCCTGTGGGTGAAGTGCGGCGGCGAGAATCTCTGGTCCGCGGCGGTCGAAAATTTTCCCACCGACAGCGACGCCGATCACGAGGGCTATCACGCCGGACACGATACCGACGGCCAGCGAGGCGAGAAGCCAACCCGCACCGTGGGCTATCCCAATGACGCCAAAAACAAGGGCGGGAAGCGCGATTAACACCGGGATGATAAGGGTGAGTGCCTGCACCATGGCGCTTCTCATATCTGTTGACTGTGGTTGTTGAAAGGGGCTGTCTCCGGGCCGCACGGCGGGATAGGGGAATCGGGCGGACGAAATTGACCCCACTCCCAGACCCCCTAACAGCAGTGCGGCGCTTGCCCCCAGCAGGGGTGGCAGTAGCCACCATTCATCCACAAGGTACACGCTCAGTGCGCTTCCGGCGACAATGACCGCAATTCCCGTTGCGAGCACGGGAACGATCCGTCCGATTCGGTCGTTCATACCCCTTGTTCCAGATACCACGTGCAACCAGATTGCGGTCGAATCATGGGCTGTGTCATTGTGGAGCGACCAGCCGAGAAACAGAGCCATAATCGGAACCGGCAGCAGCGCGGCTAGCCGTGGTGGAACCCCGGCACACGCGAGAACCACGAGCACGACAAGCGGAGTAATGAGGACCGCAACCACCGACACCCAGTACCGCGAGTCACGAAGCCAGTAGGTTGTGCTTCGCGCCGCGATGACCCCGATTTCTCCGTGTGGCATGAGGGTGAACCATCCCAGTCTGCGATGGGCTTTCGTTGAGAGGTTTCGTCCGGGTGTTGCCAGAGCTCGGGAGAGCACCCGCCGCCACGTCCACCACGTGAGGAAGAGGGTTATAACGGCAATGAATAACTGCAGGATGGCCGTTACCCACGTGCCGGTCGCGATGTTTCCCGGTGCCGCAAACGCCGCGCCAAACGGCGTCCACCGCACGACCGCCGCAATGTTGCCAAGGACGGTGAAGCCGGATGTCTCCCACTCAACCGTTGTGAGCGCAACGGTTGCCGGGCTGAGCATGAGCAGGAGAAAGATACCGATAAGACCGGTGATTATGCGAGCTTGGCCGGTGGTGATCAGAAGCGACCTGAGCACAACCATGATCCGGGTGCCCAGCACGCACGTGGCGAGGGCGAGGAGCGCGGCAACAGAGGCCACCACCGTCGCTGCCGCACTACTCGACCACACGATGACCGTGCTGATGAGCACTGCGGTGAGTGCGAGCGTTGGAACCCCGAGCAGGCCACACAGGGCCAGTCCCCACGACAGCGTTCGCTGTTCTAACCCGAACAGGGCGAACCGCCGCGGATCCATTCGGTCGTTCACTCCGATGATGATCGGTGCGACAAGAAACCCGATCATTACAACCGCGCCAGCCACGGTGAGGATGTCCCGTGTGACCGCGATATCTTCGGCAGATCGACGCGCGATGAGTGCAGCACACACGAGTCCAGCCAGCGCGAGGATGATCGCAACACCGGTGATGAGCCCACAACTCTGCCAGCGGGTGCGCCGAAAGTTGTTAGCCAGTAGCCGCAGTTTTAGCGCGAAAAGCTGTGCAACCATTCCATCCCCTCCGCGACTTTCCGACCACCGGCGACCTCTGTGAATCGTTCTTCCAGCGTCTTCCCGGCCCGCACCTCATCGAGTGTTC
>Ga0081606_1000321_pt1 | contig 22026 bp, 24 predicted proteins | sample EareggfetidaYelm_FD_71127 | JGI IMG/M metagenome (GOLD analysis project Ga0081606, IMG submission 71127) | Earthworm egg capsule microbial community from the University of Washington, USA - E. fetida Yelm (SPADES assembly) (version 2) | ecosystem: Host-associated > Annelida > Reproductive system... | reverse complement strand
TGTGGACTGGGCAAAGGTGCGGATGCTGCTCGAGTTTGATCCTGATCTCGCGCCGCTCCGCGAGGTTCCCGACCCGTACTACTCCGATGACAATACGTTTGACCGGGTTCTTGGGATGATAGATCGGTCAGTTACCGCACTCTTCCACCAGCTTGCCCCCGCGCTCAGATAAGGAATTTACCCATGACCTTCCCACCGCAACCGCTGAGTCCTCTCGATGGTCGCTACCGTGAGACGGTCGGAGCGCTCGGGGAATTCCTCTCCGAGGCGGGCCTCAATCGTGCCCGAGTTTATGTCGAGGTCGAGTGGCTCATCTGCCAAACCCAGCAGCGGCTGTTCGGCACAACACCACTCTCAGACACGGCACAGCAGCAGTTACGCTCACTCGTCACTGATTTCGGCCCCACCGATATCGCAGAACTAGCATCCCTGGAGGCGACCACCCGGCACGATGTCAAGGCCGTTGAGTATTACCTTCGACGCCGAATCGAGTTGCACGGCCTCGGACACATCGCAGAACTCATTCATTTCGCCTGCACGAGCGAAGACATCAACAATCTCGCGTACGCACTGACAGTTCGGGATGCCCTTCACACCGTGTGGCTTCCGCGCTTCGATGCCGTCATCACGCGATTGACCGACCTTGCCCACAAGTATGCGGATGCCGCGATGCTCTCGCACACCCACGGCCAACCCGCCACACCCTCGACGATGGGTAAGGAGCTCGCAGTGCACGCGTACCGACTGACACGGGTCCGCGCGCAGATCGCGGGATCTGAGTTTCTCGGCAAGTTTTCCGGCGCAACCGGCACGTACTCGGCACACGTTGTCGCAGCCCCGGAGGTCGCATGGCTCGATATTTCTCGCGGGTTTGTCGAGTCGCTCGGCCTGCAGTGGAATGGATTGACCACCCAGATTGAGTCGCACGACTGGCAGGCCGAGCTCTACTCTCGGATCGCTCACGCCAATCGAATCTTGCACAATCTGGCCACAGATATCTGGACCTACATTTCCATCGGGTATTTTCGACAGATCCCGATCGTGGGTGCCACCGGTTCTTCCACGATGCCGCACAAGATCAACCCGATCCGGTTCGAAAACGCCGAAGCCAACCTTGAGCTCTCCTGTGCCGTTCTAGATTCGCTCGCCGCAACACTCGTCACGAGTCGACTACAGCGCGATCTGAGCGACTCCAGTGCTCAGCGCAATATTGGTCTGGGCTTCGGACATTCCCTGTTGGCGCTTGATAATCTGTGCCGCGGCCTGAATGAAATCGACCTGGATCGCAGCGCGCTCAGTGCTGATCTTGACACCAATTGGGAAGTGCTCAGCGAAGCAATCCAAACTGTCATTCGAGCGGAGGTTGTTGCCGGACGCTCTACAATTTCCGATCCGTACACGCTCTTAAAAAATCTCACTCGTGGCCAGCGTCTCGGTGCTCCCGAGTTGGCCACCTTTGTGTCCGGCCTAGAAATTGGGGATGCCGCGAAGCAGCGCTTGCTCGCGCTTACTCCTGCCGCATACACCGGGCTGGCGGCCGAGCTCGCCGCGACGCTGGAGCGCTGACCGCCCACTCCGGCGTAGCCGAGCGCTTACTCCGGTGTGGGGGGTTGCTTTTCTTCGCGTTCTGCACGATCTTCGGCGGCTTCCTTCGCCAACGCCGCAAGTTCCGAGCCATCCGGCTTGAAAACCATGGCCACGAGCGCGGTCACCATGAGCACAACGATGAACACAACTCCCGCTGCAATGAGAGTGAGGTTCCACTGCCGGGTGGCACCAAAAACGATCACTCCGACGAACACGGCTGCGATCGCCGCTCCACCAACGTACTCAACGGGACGAAGCAATTCGCGACGAGTCGGTGGTGTCACACCGTCGGTGGCCACACCCGGCGAGTCGTCCCCGGCACTCACGTCACACCGATTCTTTCTGTCGCCCACCGTACGCTGAGGCCACCAATCAGCTGAATGACGCCCACAATGGCAAAATACGCTGTCACCAACCCGACGGCGGTAAGGGGCCCACACGGAACCGCACAGAATATGACCGCAAGCAGGAGCGTACACCCCCCGACGACAAACGCGTCTCGAGAAACACCTCGGCGCAGGTAGCCGATGACACACTCCAGGCCACCGACAACGCCCGCCCATAATCCCACGAACACGACAAAAAAGTGCTCGCCACCGGGCAGAGTAAGTGCCACAGTGCCAACGGTAACCGACACCACAGCGCTCGTCATGATGAGTGACCGGATGCCGCGAGCCGCCGCTGATCCGAGGGCAAGAGCACCCCCGACCAGTCCCGATACGACCGCCCATATTCCGAACGCGAAGAGTCCGAGGCTAAGCCAGCGCTGACCGTCAGTATCATCAGATACCCGGGAGAAGGTCAGGATAAGCGGCGGAACAACGGCGATTCCACCCCGCACAACGAGCGTCACCCAGCTCGGAACCTCCACCGTGTGAGTATCACCCGCTCTCGCCGTCGCAGTTTTTTCGTCGATCACCGAACCATCCTAGGTGTACCCGGCCACTACGTTGGTGTCAGTCGGCTGGTGGGTGGTTTGTTTCCGAGCGCGGTGTGGCGTCTTTGCGCTGAACCGCGGAGTGGACGACACCTCTTGCGTTCTTTGCTTGCTACGAACGCGTGCGGCTGCGCGTGATGAAGGTCACCACAGCAGCTATCACACCGACAACTACGGCGACGAGCCCACGAACGACTATGTGCCAGTCAGTCCACAGCGCCAGAGCGATGCTCACCAGGAGGATCGTAACAAACAATGCTGCTGTGGCGGCGCTGTCACCCTTTTGCTTCCATGATGCTGTCATTGAGGATTCCTTCGTTTTGGTTAGGGTTCGGTCAGTTGGCATCACGGCGGAGAAAAATCGTGCACGCAACAAATGTAGTTGCGAGTGTCCAGCAGAGGAGCCCGAGGAGCCCGGTCACGAGGTTCCCCGAACCTTCAGTTGGGAGCGTTGACACGGCGAACGCCTGCATCAGCAACGGTGCCGGAGTCCATGCACTTGCACCTGCGATCACAGACCCCGCTCCGCCGGGTACCGCCGCTGCGCCAACGGCCAGTGCAAGCGGAAGGAGCACCAGAAGCGCAAGGTAGACGAGCACAGCCGGGGTCGATCGGCGGAGGATGGTGCTCAGCTCAAACGAGATCAGCGCAATTAACCCGGTGCCTAGCACGTGCACGCCAATCGCCAAGCCCGCAAGTTCGAAAGCGCTCACCGTGCTATTCGTCGAGATGATTAGACCGACTCCGGCAACGGCGGTCGAGCAGACGAGGGTGCCGAGCATTCCCAGCACCACTGTAGTCAGCGCACGAGCGGCGAACAGCCGCGGACGTACAGTCGTGCGCAGCATGGTGAACGCTAGTCGTCCCTCCGCATCGCGACCCACCGCGATGGTGATGATGAGTCCGAAAACCAAGGCGAAAGTGGTCGACGAAGCCTCAATGGGTGCACTCAAGACCACATGACTTGGCTCCCGGGCGATGGCATTGAGCACGAGAAGGGCAATCGTTCCGGTCGCGATGGCGGCGGCGGCGGCGATAATCGTACCCACGCAAGTCCCGCCCGGGAGCCATAGCGCGCGCCACTCGGCCTTGACGACGGACCCCAGATTCTGCGTCGCGGTCGTATCGTCCGACCTCATGCTTGGGTTCCGCTCTTCGCCAACCGCCCGAAGTAGGTTTCTTCGAGTGATCTCGAAACCGTTTGGAGGTGCAGAACGTCTAGCCCGGCCTCGAATACGATCCGTCCGACCTCAGGCGTAGTTGTCCCCGAGACAATCAAGGCTCGCCCGCTCTCAGTGAACGCCAGTCCGTGGGCACTCAATGCGTGTCTGGCACTTTCCACGCTCGAAACCTCGACGAGAACTCGCTCTGCTTCACGTTCCGCCACAAACTCTGCGAGCGTGCCCTCAGCCACGACCCTGCCTCGATCTAGCATAACGATTCGGTCTGCCATCTGTGAGAGCTCCGACATCACGTGCGACGAAAGTAGCACGGCTGTGCCGTGCTCGGCGACCTGCCTCAAATGGTGTCGGATCCAATGGATGCCGTCGGGATCCAACCCGTTGAGTGGTTCATCCAGCATCAATGCCCGAGTCCTAGGCAGTAGCGCGACGGCTAGGCCGAGGCGCTGTTTCATCCCCACCGAAAAGGTCCGGATGCGTTTGGTCGCGGTCTGATCGAGACCGACGACCTCCAGCAGCTCGTCGGCATCCCGATGCGGCATCCCGCGAGTGTCACACACGTAGCGCAGAACACCCCGGGCCGTCGCCCGACCAGGCAACTCCTCGGACGAAAGGTAAACCCCCAATAGGCCTGAAGTATCGAGCCCTCGCGTCTCACGCCCGTCGATCCGCACGTTACCCGAATTCGGCATTACCAGCTGCGCGATCGCGCGGAGAACAGTTGATTTTCCTGCGCCATTTGGTCCAACGAAGCCGGTAACGGCACCGTCAGGCACTGTGAAGCTCGCCTGATCCACCGCGAGCACTCGTCCATAGGACTTGCTGAGATTGACCACCTCGATCATGCTTCTCCTCTTAGAAGCGGCACGCATGTTCGCGCTGACGGTGTCGGCCGCCCCGTCACGATCTTCATAGCCATCACGATGTCATCAACCGCTGAGTCACTCATCATCAGGCCGCTGCGATGTCGCGGAGCGCCTGCGAAGTAGGTCAACTTCACAAGGCGAAGGGGCAGACGCCTCAACCGACGCTTACGAAGGAGGTGTATCGCGTCACTGCGCACTCGCTCCTCGTGATCCTCCGTGAGGTGCCAGTGCGCGACGACTACTGATGCGGTCGCCTCAAAGCGGGTACCCAGCAGTCGAGCGAAGACACATCCAGCGAGGAAAAGCACGAGCGCCGCAAGCACAGAGAGCCACGGTGTCGATGACAACGCCATCACGCCCCACCAAACGGCGACCGTCGAAGTGGCACACAGCGCGAGCACCCCCGTCGCTCGCAGTGCGCCCGGGGTTCCATTAGAGCTAAGGATGCTGGACTGAACAAGATCTGGATCGAGTATCGTTAATGCCTCGCGCACTGCCTGCCGAGGGATCGTGGGAAGCACGAGGTTCTGCCCAAGTCCGCCAATGCCATCTGATGTAATCAGCGAGACACGCACGCGATCGCAAATCATCTCGAGCAAATTCCGACGAACAATCACGCCGACGAGCGCATCGCCTGTCACGACTCGAGTCGTCCGATCAAGAAGACCGTACTGGAGCTCTAAGGAATCGTCTCGTTGCCGGATGACCAACCTGCCATATCGAACGAATGTCACAGCGATCGCACCTGCGGCTATGAAGGTGCCAACGATCAAACCGGCGGCAATCATGTTGTCGTGAGCCCAGGTGAACGCCGCATCATCCACGCCGAAACGCGACAGCAAGTCGTATCCAGCGAACGCAGTGCTGAGGGCAATGAAAACGACTTTCCCCTGAACGATGCACGAAAGTAGGAGCTCACCCGTGTTTGGTCGATACTGTTTCACGCCGCCGAGCAAAACAACGCCCCGAGGAGCTTCCGTCGATGGCTCGCTCACCTGCTGGAGTTCTTCGCGTGCATCCGCAAGCACAGCGCCTGCAAGCCTGCGAGCTCGCTCCACTTCGTCGCGAAGTCTCTCGACCGTATGGCGACCCACGCCGTCTAGGCGGATTTGTGTCTCAGCATCACCTGCGGGAAGCAACCTCACAACCGTGAGTCCGAGGAGTCGGTGTGCCCAAGGTTCGTCAGCCTCGATAACGCGGATATCACGCCAGGCGACGGCATCCCGCCGGACGCTCAGCATTCCTGTGGTCGCCACAACTCCCCGTTGTTCGATGACGAAACGCGTGGTCGCCCAGAAGTATATCGGAGCAACTAGTCGCACGCCGATCAACATAACCGCGACTGTGCGTATCCATCCGGTAATCTGAGTCGGAGGTTGCAAGGATGCCACGTGGATGACGATGATCATTCCGACAACAGCGGGCAAACCGCGAAGCCATTCCGCGAGAATCGAACGGCGCGGCAATCGTCTACCCTTCAGCATTGGCTGGCCTCCCGTTCGGCATAATCTCGGTACCGCTGTCCTGATGCCCCTGTACTTCAGCTCGCAAGCGTATGGCATCGTCAAGAAACAGAGGGCCTAACGCTTCAAAATGGGATATTGCCACGAAACGGATCCTCGCCAATCCAAATAGTCGAAGGATTGGACCCTGAACTATTGCAACGTTCAAAATGCGGTCGGTAGGCACGATAATATCCTCGGCAAAAAGGATTCCACGCCGGATCTGCACAAACCCCTCATCGATATCGTATGAGGTGTTGGAGATTCGCATCCTGTCGATGAAAGGTATCTCGATGGTGAGTGCTACAAGCACCAGAACCCCAGCCACAGTGAACAACACCGGTCTCCACATATCGGGCGCAATTGTGAAAACGATTGCAACGAAAATTGCCACGGCTACGCCGACGTCAATGCACGTGCGCGTGCGCGCATACGCGATGGAGCGCGCTGGTAAGCCTCGCTGTAAAGTCGTGGGCGCCTGTTCGTTATGAGCCGACATTACCCACCATTCAATCACCCTGAGGCCTAGCGGTCAATCACCCTGAGGCGTGGTGGTGGGGCCCAAGATGAACCCCACCACCACGCCAACCACTGCTTCTTCGCTCAGGCTAAGCCCAGTATCTGCATAATCCAATGGATGATGGTTGCTCCTGATACACCCTTTTCGAGCCAGGAAAGGACTCGTTTCCAGTTTTGCCTGACCCACTGGGAGATGGCACCAATGATGCCGACTCCCAAACGCCACATTTGAGCGGCGAGCCATGCGAGGAAGCGGAGAACTGCTCCAGCCATTATGTATTCCTTTCAGAGGTGATTTCGATAACCGCGAGAAGGCATTCCGCCGTGTCACGGTTATCTACGTTACTCACCACCGGCATCGCCAGGCAGCCTCCAAAGTATTCGTTCGGTGCTACATATGTACTCTTTTCTAGTACTTTGGTATACATACTTCTGTTCACTGCAGATCCTCCGGCTGAGTCAGATTGTGCGGGTTTGCGTGCATAGCTTTGAGGACAACTTGCACGCGATCGCGCACACCCCATTTTGCCATGATCCGTCCGAAGTGCGATTTCACTGTCTGCTCAGCGAGAAACAACTTGCCGGCAATCTCTTGATTGGTCATTCCCAGCAGCAGCAGACTGACTATAGATATCTCTCGCGCAGTGAGGCCCTCGAAACAGTAAGACGAGTTGATCTCTCTCACCGAGGGTTGAGAAGTTGAACCGATAAGACCACGAAGGACCGCCCGAGACACATACAGGTGACCTGCGGCGACCTCGCGGACGCTTGCGAAGAGCTCGCCATCTGTGGAATCCCATCGCACGACACCTGCTGCTCCTGAAGCGAAGCACTCTATGGTGAGATCGTCCCCGACGGCTGTCACGGCAATGATCTGGCGATCGGGCTTTTCGCGGACTAACCGCTTGATTTTTTCCGGTGCCGACATCAAAGCGTCAGTAGTATCACACACAATAACACTCGGCTCAGGCTCCCGCGTACCGCTCGGTCGTTGTGCTTCAAAGCTACGTGCTGTCACGGTGAAATCTGGGCATGTGGCAAGGAGGCTGCTGAGCGCCTCGGCCCGAAGAATCGCATCCGCGACAACTAAAATTTCCAATTTCATATGCCCTCAGCATTCTTCGACTGAGCCTACAGCGATTCGAGGGTCGTGGTTGGCGCGATCAGGCCGGTGTCAGCACCGATCGCCTCCAGCTGGTCGATGACGAACTCCCGATCGACTCTCGGTCATGGGCGGCAAACGGGGCAACTGACATTGAAACTTCCGACTTTGTCAGACTTAGTTGTTGTTCCCAGGGACGTTGTGTGGGGTGATGGGTAGGGACCTCTTAGTATCGATATGGGATAGAAAAACTCATTCGATGTCAGGAGATTCTCATGTCCTACGCTTGTTGTTCCCACGGAGGTCGTATGCAGCATGGCGTGGGTCGATGGGCGAGTGCGCCGGGCGCCCACTGCCGAATCTCACCCCTCAGTAAGACCCACCGCCCGACCCCGCATCTTCTCCGACCTGGGGCAACGATCTTGTCTCAGGAATCCTTCATGTCGGCGAATCGCGAATAATGGCCGAGGAAGGCCACTGTCAGCGTGCTGGTCGGACCATTGCGGTGTTTGGCAACGATAAGGTCGGCCTCGCCCGCACGCGGACTCTCGCGCTCGTATATTGCCTCGCGATGCAACAGTATGACAACGTCGGCGTCTTGTTCGATTGAACCAGACTCACGCAGGTCGCTGAGCACAGGAATCTTGTCGGCGCGGGTTTCCGGGCCACGGTTGAGCTGAGAAAGCGCAATGACGGGAACATTGAGTTCCTTGGCCAGAAGCTTGAGGGCACGCGAGATGTCGGACACTTCCTGTTGTCGATTCTCAACCCTGCGCCCGCTCGTCATGAGCTGAAGGTAGTCAATGACAACCAGTCTCAACCCGATCCGCTGCTTCAGTCGTCGACATTTCGCTCGAATCTCGACGAGGGTCATGTTGGGGGAGTCGTCGATATAGAGCGGAGCGCTGTTGATTCGACCCTGCGTTGCCGCAATCTTGGTCCAGTCACGATTGTCTTGAAGCCCCTTGCGCATCGATTGCAACGGCACGGATGACTCAGCTGAGAGCAATCGCATAGCGATTTCACTCTTTCCCATTTCGAGAGAAAACAGGATGGCCGGCAGGTCATGGCCGATAGAAGCGGCACGAGCAAAGTCCAGGGCAAGCGTGGATTTTCCCATGGCCGGACGGGCCGCAATGATGATCATCTGACCCGGATGGAATCCGTTGGTCAGGTCATCCAGCTTGGCAAACCCCGTCGGTACACCGGTGAACTTCCCATCGGTACCCCGGGCCGCCTGAATGTCATCAATGGCAACAGTCACCGCCTCGGAGAGCGGGATGTAGTCCTCCGTGTCCACCGAGCCGGTCACCGAATAGATCTCGGCCTGGGCCGAATTCACCAGCTCGGTAACTTCGCCTTCTCCGGCGTAACCAAGCTGCACTATTCGGGTGCCCGCCTCTACGAGGCGGCGAAGCACGGCCCGTTCAGCCACGATTGAGGCATAGTAACCGGCGTTCGCCGCGGTGGGGACGAGGCTTGTCAGAGTGTGGAGGTACTCAACACCGCCGGCACGCTGAAGCACTCCTCCCTTCGTCAGGGTGTCGGTGACGGCGATAACGTCGGTCGGCTCGCCGTGCGAGTACAGGTCAAGCACGGCGTCAAAAATTATGCCGTGCTTGGGAACGTAAAAATCGTGTGTTCGGAGTGTTTCGCTGACATCAGCGACGGCGTCCTTAGACAGCATCATGCCACCCAGGGCACTCTGCTCCGCGAGCAGGTCGTGCGGCGGAACCCGTTCACTGCGCTGCGGTTCAACGTCGCTGAACGGCGTAACCAGATCGAGATGCGCAACCGACAAACTCGTCAAACCTCCGACTATTTCCACATACGGGTGAGCCGTTCTCATCCGCGTCCAGCATGACCTAACCCACTGACGTTGCCGTGATCGAGCGTGCGATCACTGCCCAGCGACGAGGGCGTTGCTTCACCATATTGAGACCTCCCGCGCCGCGCAACACGGCCTGTGGAAACTCCTGTGGACAAACTGCGCGAAACGCCGACCACCATGTGCAATGTCCCTGTGGACAGCTGTGCATTATCCCCACCAGACTCAGAAAAAAATGTGGTTTGATCAGGAAATTTAGTTTTCCACACCTGTGCACAAGAAATATCTTTAGCTTGTTGCTGAGGAAGTGTCATCCTGTGCACAACACTGGGGATTGCATCGCACATTTTCCGGAAACACGCAAGTCCAAACAAGCACATAAAAGGGCGGCCCAGGAAATCCGGGCCGCCCTTCGTTCGTGCACGATGGCTACTTCGCCGCAACCACCTGCAGGCCAATCGTCACGACGACGTCGCGAGAAAGCCGAACCGTAGCCTCGTGGTCACCAAGGGTTTTAATCGGCGAGGAGATTTCAATCTTGCGCTTGTCGATGTCACCAAAACCGGCCGTGAAAACGGCCGCCGCGACATCCGCGGGCTTGACGGAACCAAAGAGGCGGCCGCCAACACCAGACTTCGCAGCCAAGAGAATCTTACCGCCCTCCAGTGCTGCCTTTAACGCCTGCACGTCCTCGAGAGAATGGAGCTCGCGAGCCGCACGCGCAGCCTTGATCTGATCAACCTGCTTCTGACCACCACGACTCCAACCGATGGCGAACCCCTGGGGGACCAGGTAGTTGCGAGCGAAACCGTTTTTGACGTCAACAACGTCCCCGGCAACGCCGAGGCCTGTGACCTCGTGGGTGAGAATGACCTTTGCCATATCGTGCTCCTTTATCGACCAGAGCCCGCGTAGGGCAAAAGGGCCATTTCGCGGGCATTTTTCACGGCGCGGGCGATGAGGCGTTGCTCCTGAACGGACACGCCCGTGATGCGCCGCGCGCGAATCTTGCCACGCTCTGAGATGAACTTACGGAGAGTCGCGACATCCTTGTAATCAATAACGCCAACTCGAATGGATTTTGCGGGTGCGATAACCTTCGCCGCCTTACCGCGGGGTTTGCGGCGATCACCGCTGCTTTTTCCTGCCATGTGCTTGTCCTGTCTGTGAATTCTTGTTCAGTGGTGGGGCGCCCTCCCGAGCACACCGCCACGCTGTCTGCTTAGAACGGGGTTTCGTCCTGGTAACCCTGTGACACTCCGGGGGTTCCCCACCCGTCACTCGACGCCGGAGCCGGAGCGCTCGAGGCCCACCCGTCTTCTTGCCCGCCACCACCACCGCCACCAAGAGCACGACCGGATGACTGGCTGCGCGTGACCGTTGCCGTGGCGTACCGCAGGCTGGGGCCGATTTCGTCGATCTCGAGTTCGATCGAGGTGCGCTTCTCGCCCTCTTTCGTCTCGTATTGACGCTGACGCAGCCGTCCGGTCGCAATGACGCGTGACCCGCGGGTCAACGAGCTCGCAACGTGATCGGCAAACTCACGCCAGCAACTCGCCCGAAGGAACAGGGGCTCGCCGTCCTTCCACTCACTGGTCTGACGGTCGAAGTTGCGGGGGGTAGAGGCAATCGTGAAGTTTGCGACCGCCAACCCGTTCTGGGTGTAGCGCAGTTCTGGATCAGCCGTGAGGTTACCCACGACGGTAATGGTCGTTTCGCCAGCCATGATCGTTACGCGTCCGAATCGAGTGGGTCAGCGGGGGTGATCGCGGCCTCTGCGGGCTCCACGGGCGTCGCGACCGTTGCGGTCTTCTCGGCTGCCGCGGTCTTCTCGGCTGCCGCCGACACCGCGTTCACCCGGTCGGATGCCGACCTGGCTGCTGCCTTACGGGCGGCACGCTCTTCGCGCTCCTTTGTGTGTGCAGCAAGCTGTGCGATCGCTTCCTCTGCGCGGAGCACCTTCGTGCGCATGACAGTTTCGGACAGATTGAGTTGACGGCTCAGCTCCTTGGTGGTTGCCGGTGTCGCCGTGAAGTCAACGATGGCGTAAATGCCATCGGACTTCTTGTTGATCTCGTAGGCCAACCGACGACGTCCCCAGATATCTACCCTGTCGACCGTCCCGCCATCCTGACGGATGACACTGAGGAACTTATCGAGACTGGGAGCTACCGTGCGCTCGTCGATACCGGGATCGAGAATGACCATGAGCTCGTATTGATGCATGACTAACCCACCTCCTTCGGACTAAACGGTTACAGACTCTCTGTAACAGGAGGGTTGTGCATACGCGCCCGGACAGTCACACCTCGACACCCAAGCAACTACGACATTCTACGTGACGCGATGGCACCAAAAAACCATCCACCGTGTTCACGTGTGATGTGCCGCAACTTTGGCGGCCTGCGCTTCTACCCTGAGCACGGCCACCACTCTCAGTGCTGAGTGAGCGCGAGCAGTCGGCCAGGATAATCCGTGACGATGCCGTCCACTCCGGCCTTCATCTGGACCACCGCGTCCTCCTCGGTGTTGACTGTCCACACCAGCACCGCGATGCCGCACTGGTGGCTCCGCGACACAAAGTCTGCAGTGACCCCCAGGAAGTGCGGCGAGACCACAGCGGCACCCAGTTCTGCGACAGCACCGGGCAGGTCATCACCGTGGTCCTCCCATCGAATGCTTCCCAACCACGCGCTTTCGGGTCGGTAGGTTTCACCAACAACCGCCAGTGCTGAACGGAGCACCGTCGGGGCAAGTGTGCGGGATAACTCCAGCACGGCCCAGTCAAACGAGTGAACAAAGCAGCGATGGGTGATGTCCGCATCGCTGATGATCTGTAAAACCTTGTTGACCAGGATCTCCCGAGTCGCCACCTCCCGCGGGTCGGTCGGGTTCACCTTCAGTTCGATCGTCCACCACAGTCCGGGATGATCGCAGGCGGCAAGAACCTCGGGAAGCGTTGATATCCCGAGACCAGGAACGGGACGCTGTTCGGGAAAACCGGGCAACACGAGGCTGCCCACGTCAATGGTGCGAAGCTGTTCCAGGGTGAGCTCGTCAAGCCGAGCACCCCGAAAGTCGGTGCCCGTCGGCAGACACTTGTCGGCCTGAACCGTCGGATCGTGCCAGACGATGACCTCGTGATCGGCGGTCAACCGCACATCGAGTTCGAGCCCACCCACTCCGGCGGCGACGGCGTGTTGGAAACTCGGGATGGTGTTCTCGGCGAGGTATCCCCGGGCACCGCGGTGCCCTTGAATGTCAAGCCTGCCGCCCGGAGGCCAGAGCAGTTCCGGATCGGTGTCGGGTGGGCGTACCATCACCCTGCCACCGTACCCGACACCGGTTGGGTGTTGTCTCGCGCACGGTGGCGAGACGGTGATTATGCCCAAGGATCAGGCCGTCACCCTTCTGAGACGTAGATTGCAAACATCAGCAGGCTCCCGCTAATAACAACATCGGCCAGTAGATGCACGATGAACGCGGATAACACTCCGAGTTTGTGCTGAGATACGTGACCATAGCCGAGAACAGTGTGGCCGCGACAATTCCGGTCCAACCATACGGTCACACGGACCGGTTGCTGATGTGTGTCAGGCGTTCCCGGTAGACACCCGGAACAAGATACGGTCTGAACCCACCCGTCTACCCCGGAACTTGCGACGATATCATGCGCGCACGGGGCAGACTTGCCGAAGCCATTTCTTAAAGCGTGGGGACAAGACGATATCATGCGCGCACGGGGCAGACTCGCTTCCGACATCGGTGTTCTACTCGTTCTGCCCGGTACTGCGCTGTGGTCACCGGACCAGATACGTAACCGAACATCCCGATCACGCCAATCACGGCCAACCCCTCCCGGATCAAGCCAGACCCCACACACCGTTATTCAGACAGCCCCGGAACAATCGAAAGAGGGCCGGACGTAGAGGCAACGTCCGGCCCTCTTTCTGCACCAAGAGTGTCTTGCAATCACATCACGCCGTCCGCCACAGCAAACGTTCGACGCATCCCAACTATATAACAAATTGGTAACGAAGCGCCAGTGTTCTGCGAAAATTTTTTGGCCCGGACGCAGGATCGCCTCCGCGGGCGCCTCAGAAAAGATCGGGACTCGGTGCAGAAATCTGCCGGATTGAGACATCCGCGTGGCGATCAAACCGGTACCCCACCCCCCGAACGGTGCGCACGATGTCTTGATAGTGCGCGAGCTTAGCCCGGAGGCGACGCACGTGGACGTCAATGGTGCGCTCGCTCGGAGCGTCATCCTCTGCGCCCCAGAGATGCTCGATGATCTCGTTGCGCTCGACGGTGCGCCCTTCGCGCAGCACGAGATACTGCAGCAGCTCGAACTCTTTGTACGTCAGACCGGCAGGTTCACCGTCAAGCAAAACCCGCTTGCGGGAGATATCCACGATGACGCCATCCGGGTGACGGTCGGCGTCCTGCTGCGAGCCACCACCGTCCCCGCGTTGCTTCGCGAGGGCAGCCGGGTCCTGCAACGCTAGGCGCACGACGTCAACGTCACGGCCACCGACTCCGGCCGGGGCGAGCGCGACGGCCGCGTACGTTTCGGCCGAGGGGGCAACCTCCGCGGTAAGTTCCCGAATGGCGTCAACCAGCTGCGCCAGGGACGTGCCATCGGTGGCTGCTTTCGTCTCGTCGAGGCCAACGTAGATGACAAAACCGCGCGGTTCCACGGGTCGGGATGCCTCGGTGTCCGGCTGATTACGAGTGGGGGAGTGTGGGGCGACGGCGGGAGCGGTCGCGGTGAGTGCCAGTGTCATGATGAATCCTTAATGTCTCGCGCACGGGGCGTGCACACGCTGTGCTCCGATGCCGGAGCTATAGAAGTGGGGGGTTGTGCGGGCCGGAAACTCACGAAAGTTCAACCGGCGTTATCGTGAACCGTTGCCACCCGGGAAACGGGGGCCGGAGTGTGGGCGATGTCTTCGCCTAGCACATTCGACACGGCGCGCTCATCGGCATCACGGTGCCGAGTCCGAGGTGAGACACGATGGCTCCCCGGTTCTGTCGCGTGTTCATGAGGGAAAGTCAAACGAAAATCATGGAGTGTGTCAATTCGTGATGGTGGCTTCGCCGTCGATTCCAATGTACAGCGTGCATCCGCGAGGAGCGGATCTGAACGAGGCATCCCGTAAACACCGGGGTTGTGGTGATTCTTCGAAAAAATAGTGTTGAAAAAAATATTCTGTGATGACTCCGCCTGAGAGCGGGTTCCGGGCGCAGATTCTTGCCGACAGTGACTACTGCGCCGTTCCGTAGAGCCGATCTCCAGCGTCCCCGAGCCCCGGAACGATGTAGCCGTGCTCGTTGAGCCGCTCATCAACCGCCCCGAGCACAACGGTAACCTCACGACCACTGAGCGCTTTCTCCACTGCGGCAAGACCCTCCGGTGCGGCAAGGATGCAGATAGCTGTGACATCCGTCGCCCCGCGTGCAAAAAGAAATTCAATCGCCGCGATGAGAGAGCCGCCGGTGGCGAGCATCGGATCCAACACAAAGCACTGACGATCACCGAGGTCGGCGGGTAGCCGCTCGGCATACGTCGTAGGCTCAAGCGTCGCTTCATTGCGGACCATCCCAAGAAACCCCACCTCAGCGGTCGGAAGCACTTTAATCATTCCGCCGAGCATGCCGAGACCGGCACGCAGAATCGGCACGATGAGCGGCTTGGGATCGGCGATCCGCACACCCGTCGTGGTCGCCACCGGCGTGCGGATCCCGATCGGCCTCACGCGCACCCCGCGCGTGCCCTCGTAGGCGAGCAGTGTGAGCAGCTCGTCAACGAGCTCACGAAACAGTGGTGAGGGCGTTGTCACGTCACGGAGCACGGTGAGCTTGTGGGTGATGAGCGGGTGATCGGCGACATGGACTCGCATAGGCTCGAGTCTAGGTTGAGAGTAAGGGGCTCGTCATGCAGTCGGCACGTGTCCCCTCTCATCACGCGGCAAACCTGGTGGCACGCCACACTGACTGGATGGCTCACGCCCTCACCCTCGCCGCGCAGGCACCACTCACCGGGGATGTCCCCGTGGGCGCGCTCATCGTAGACGAACACGCTACCGTCCTTGCCGCGCGGCACAACGAGCGGGAGTTGCACAACGACCCCACCGGTCACGCAGAAATTCTGGCGCTTCGAGACGCGGCTGCCGCGCGCGCAGACTGGCGGTTGACCGACTGTACCCTTATCGTCACCCTGGAGCCGTGCATCATGTGCGCCGGCGCAATTGTCGCCGCGCGTATCCCCACCGTGGTGTTCGGCGCCTGGGACGACAAGGCAGGCGCTGCCGGTTCGGTCTATGACCTCCTGCGCGACCGGCGACTAAACCACCGGGTGGAAGTGTTTGCGGGAGTCAACGCGGATGCGGCCGGTGCCCTGCTGACCGCGTTCTTCGAAGATCAGGCGCGACGGACAAGCTAACCGGCACAACCGGTCACCGTGCTACCCGGTGAGCGATCGCGACCGGTGGGTGCGCGTTAGTCTGCGCTCCTAATGACAACGGCATCCGTTGACGGCGCGGGGCTCGGCTCGACGTAGACATCCGGTTCCAGATAAATCAGCCGAGCAACAGGCACCGCCGCTCGAACACGGGACTCGATCGCGTTGATGCCACGCTGTAGTTCGGGCAGCGAGCTCTCGGGGCTGAATCCCAGCTTTGCCGCGACGAGAAGTTCCTCCGGACCGAGGTACAGCGTTTTCATGTGGATGATTCGGTCGACCTCACCACCCTGCATGATAGCCGCCTCGATTGTTGCCACATCCGTGTCGTGCGCTCCCTCGCCAACGAGGAGGCTCTTGGTCTCAACACCCAACACCACCGCCACGACAACGAGCAGTATTCCGATCGCGAGTGTGGCCGAGGCATCCCAGAAGCCACTGCCGGTAAGAGCCGTGAGCCCGACACCGCCGAACGCGAACACCAGACCCAGTAGGGCGGCCACATCTTCCAGCAGAACAACGGGCAACTCGGGTGCCTTTGCCCGCCGAATGAACTCAAGCCACCCCTGTGATCCGCGGACGCGGTTGGATTCTCGGATCGCGGTGCGCAACGAAAAGGATTCCAGCACAATCGCAACCGTCAAAACAACCATCGGGAGCCACCACAGGTCGAGGTGGTGCGGATCCCGCAGCTTGGCGATGCCCTCCGCAATCGAGAACACGCCCCCGATAGAAAACAGAATGATCGAAACGACGAAGGCGTAAACGAACCGCTCCCGCCCGTATCCGAACGGATGAGCACGGTCAGCGGCGCGACGGGCACGCCTGCCGCCGATCATGAGCAACAGTTGGTTACCAGAGTCCGCGATCGAATGCACCGCCTCTGCGAGCATCGCGGCGGATCCAGAAAACATCCACGCAATAAGCTTCGTGACCGCGATCCCGAGATTGGCCAGCAGCGCCGCAACGATTGCCCTGTTTCCGCCGGATGCACCCATGCGAAATATCCTAGGCTGGTCGCATGAACAGGGTCACCCTGCCACCCACCGCGTTCCTCGGAGCCGGATCGATGGCGCGAGCAATTATCGCGGGGTTACAAGCGTCGGATGTCGCGGTGGTCGGCGGTATTCGCACCACCAACCGCAGCGCGGAGCGAGCGGCAGAACTGGCATCCAGCAGGGTTACCGCGTACGCCACCGAGACAGATGCCGAGGCCAACCGCCGCGCCGTGCGCGGAGCGGGACTGGTTATTATCGCTGTGAAACCGGCCATGGTGCCCGATCTTCTGCTCGAGATCGCCGATGCCCTTGATCCGCACGCCGTCGTGGTATCGGTGGCGGCCGGGGTCACGACGGCTCGCTGCGAAGAGCTCCTTCCCGTGTCGGTGGCGGTGATCCGAGCGATGCCCAACACTCCCGCACTCGTGAGACGGGCAGTCACCGGGATCTCGGTTGGCAGTCGAGCCAGTGCCACGGACCTGGCCCTGGCCGTCACGCTGTTCGAGGCAGTGGGTGAGGTGCTCGTGGTCCCGGAAGGGCAAATCGACGCCCTGTCCGCGATCTCCGGATCGGGCCCGGCCTACGTTTTCTATCTCATCGAACAGGTGACCACAGCGGCCCGCACACAGGGGTTTACCGATGCTGAGGCAAAGACACTCGTGGAAGAGACCTTCCGGGGAGCGAGCGAGCTGCTCGCAGCGAGCAGCGAAGATCCGGCCGAGTTACGCCGCCGGGTTACGAGCCCGAACGGTACGACCGAACGCGCAATCGCGGTGCTCACGGCGGCAAACCTGGCTCAGGTGTTTGAAAGAGCAACAGATGCCGCGCTGGCGCGAGCTTACGAGCTGGCGACCGGGGTGTAGCGTCCCGAACCGAGTGCAGCGGCCTCCGCGGTCAACACTGTGCTGCACAGGGTCATGGATCCGGCTTCTCTGCGAAGCAGCGGCCCCGCGATCGACGACTGTGCCGGGCAGGACTCGCGCTGCTCAAAAATTCCACCGCAGCGCCCCTGCGATCGACGACTGTGCGATTGATGGCTACGGCGAGTCCGGCGCATCGTTCTGCCTCTGAGCCCACCACGCACGGAGGCGCTGCGCGGCGACATCCGAACCGACGGGCCCCTCATCGAGTCGCAGATCGAGCAGAAATCGATAGGCCTCGCCGACCACCGGGCCGGGTTTCACACCCAGCAGCGCCATGATCGCTGCACCGTCAAGCTCCGGACGAACGGCCGCGAGTTGCTCCTCGGCCGCAAGCGCGGCAATCCGCTCCTCCAGGTTGTCGTACGCAAACCCGAGCTGGTCAGCCTTGCGTCGGTTGCGGGTTGTGACATCGGCGCGAGCAAGAATGTGTAACCGCTCTAACTGGTCGTCGGCGTCTCGCACGTAGCGACGAACCGCCGAGTCGCTCCATTTTGCGTCGGAGTAGCCGAAAAATCGAAGGTGCAGCCCGACCAGTCGAGCAACCTGATCAACCGTCACGTTGTCAAACTTCAGTGCCCGAAGCCGCCTGCGAGCAAGCTTGGCACCGACAACGTCGTGGTGGTAAAAACTCACCGCCCCACCCGGCTCTAGCCGCCTAGTGGCCGGTTTCCCAATGTCGTGCAACAGCGCCGCCAACCGTACAACAAGATCGGGGGAGGCAAGCTGACCACGGGATGTCTCGTACTCAATCGCCTGCTCAACCACCGTCAGTGTGTGCTCATAAACATCCTTGTGGCGGTGGTGCTCGTCGCGCTCAAGCTGTAGGGCGGGCAGTTCGGGCAACACCCGGGCGGCAAGACCCGAGTCGACCAGCACCCGCAGGCCGCGCACCGGCGCGGGCGAGAGCACCAGCTTTGTCAGTTCGTCCCGCACTCGCTCCGCCGAAATTCGCTCGATATCCGGAGCAAGGGCGGCGAGCGCGGCGAGCGTGTCGGGTGCAATGTCAAACCCGAGTTGCGCTGAGAACCGGACGGCACGGAGCATCCGAAGCGGGTCGTCGCCGAAGGAACGCTCGGGGCGAGCCGGGGTGCGTAGTACGCCCGCGAGAAGATCCTCCAGTCCGCCCGAGGGGTCGACCAGTTCAAGTTTCGGCAACCGCAGGGCCATCGCGTTCACAGTGAAGTCGCGGCGGGTGAGATCTTCGACAAGGGAGGAGCCGAACGCCACCTTCGGCTTGCGAGACTCTCCGTTATACGCGTCGGTTCGATACGTTGTGACCTCGACGGTGTTGCCGTCTATGCGGGCACCAATGGTGCCGAAGGCACGACCGACATCCCAGTGTGTCTGGGCGAGTGGTGCGAGAATCTCAAGGATCTCGTCTGGGTGAGCGGTCGTGGTGAAATCAAGGTCACTCACCGCACGACCCAGGAATGCGTCGCGTACCGGACCGCCGACAAGAGCGATCTCGTGGCCGGCTCTGTCAAACGAGTCGGAAAGCCGAGCCACTGTCGGTGTTGCGGCCAGCTCTGTCAACTGGGCAAGGGCCACCGCAACGCTCTGCATACCCACCATGCTAAGCCGAGCCAGAGACACTCGGGCACGAGAAAGACATGGTTCTACTCCGTGATCGGGTGTAACCCTCCGCCGCCGGGCGGGACAGCGCAGCGAGCGGCAATCTCAACCCCGACGGGCACTGTAACCCTCCGCCGCCAGGCGGGGCAGTGTTTTCATCAGGCTGACGTTGTGCCCGTTGCAATTTTGTGCAGATCTGCTATTTCACGGTACACACCTATGCCCGATGTGACGAGCACGAATGCAACTAACACCAGTAGCCACGGTTCCATGGATTCTCTAGCCGCGACGAAGACTAGAAACGAAACCTGGGCAAAAATAATGAAATTCACAGAGGGGAGGTAACGCTGAGACCTCGCGCGCGACGCACGCTTACCACCTGCTCTGTCCACTGAGCTACGGGGGGTGCTGGGACCTCGCGCGTGACGCACGCTTCCCGGGTTGGGTGCAGCCTCATGCTGGGCACACTGGCCTTAATTCCTGTGAGAAAGCAACCCGACGCTGTTATCGCGATCAAGGCCGCGGGTGGCAAGCACGTTCCTCGATAGGGGGCAATAGAATCGCGTGTATGGTGGCCGCCCCGAACTCCTCGCGCCGACGCGGGGGGAGGTGGGGGAGTCAGCGTCTGGGAACAGCCCTCGCCGCCGTGTGTCTCGGCCTTGAGCTGAGCAGCTTCTTTGCCCACGGTGGCCCCGCGAGCGCCACCGAGCTCGGTACCACCGCACCACCGGTAACCGCATTGATCAGTGAGAAAGGTTCAGCGTCCACCAAACCAGCCGCCGTCACGGTCTCGATCGCGCCGATCACGCCCACGATCACGCCGGGCACGCCGGTCACCGTGGACCTAGAGGTTCGCAACACCAGCACCGCAGACCTCCCGGCGGGCAGGCTCGGAGTCTTCCAATCCGACTCGTGGCTGACGAATATCTCGACCCTCAACACCTGGCTTACGAGCGACCCGGCGGTCGGGGCATCCCGCAACACGCTCTTGACAGAAATTGATTCCCGCCCGCTGCCGATTGGACAGGTCGCCCACTACACGGTCACGCTTGCGGGAAACGCCCTGGCCCCGTTTAGGGGAGCACAGATCATCGGACTCGGTGCAGAAGTCACGGTTGCGGGCACAATCGTCACCACCGACCGAGCCGTGTTTCCCGCGTCGTCGTCGGCACCGATCAGCAACCCGGTTCCCCTCGCGCTTGCATCCCCGATAACCGTTCCCGGCGTGACCGGAGGTCTACTCTCCGTGCCGGAGTTATCTGCTCTCACGGCGCCGCGCGGAACCCTCACCCAGCAGTTGGACGCGGTTGATAACCAACCCATCACGGTCGGAATCGACCCGCGAATCATTGCCTCCATCCGCCAGCTGGGCACCGAGGCTCCGGCGAGCGCCACGGCATGGCTGGCCCGATTAGGAGCCATGAACAACGAGGTCTTCCCGCTCGGTTACGGCGATGCAGACCTTGCAATTCAGGCGCAGCTAGGTCTGCCCGCACTCTTGGCTCCCACCTCATTTGCGGGCGCGAGCACGAGCACACCCGGGACAATAACGCCCGCGACTCCGACACCATCCGAGCCACCGAACACGGGCACAACCACGCAGGATGTGCTCGCGTGGCGGTACAACCGCACTGACCTCGCGTGGCCCGGTGACAACACCGTTGCCTCCGGCAATATTCAGTACCTCGCTAGCGCGGAACTTCGCACGACAATCCTGGCCCCCCACAATGTGGCGCCGTCAGACTCCCGCGGCGCCGTTGCCGTGATCGACGAGGGAACGGCACTCGTTGCGGACGACCGCGTCACAGCGGCATTCCGTGCAGCGCTGGATGCCTCGACCGACGTAGAATGGCGCGCAGCCATCGGGCGGTTGATGGCAGAGGTAACGCTGCTCGCACGCGGAGCGCAGCCCGCACCCACCCTGCTTGCCACGGCCGCCCGAAGCAGCGACCGCGGCCCGGGTCGCCTTCGGGAAACCCTTGAGGTGCTCGCCACGAATTCCAGCGTCCGCCCCACCACGCTAACCCACGCCCTCACCACACCACCGGTCCCGCGAACTCTCGTCACCATGCCGGAGTCGAACGAACGCCGGAACACGGTGACCGCGCTCGTGGGTGCCGACAGCGCCATCCAGCAGTTTGCCAGCATCGTTCCGCAGCCGGAACTCATCTCCGCTCCGGCACGGCGCGACCTGCTCGCCCTGCTCGGTGTGTCCGCCACGGTCAGCGGCCCTCGTTCAGCCACCGTCAACACCGGGGCTACACCCCCCGGTTCTACCGATGAGTGGAATCAGGCAACAACGGCCTGGCTCGCGGCGCAGCACGCGGTACTGCAGCAGGTATCGATCGTCTCCAGTAGCCAAATCAATGTTGTCTCCAGCAAGACCGGGGTGCCTACGACCATCCTCAATCAACTTCCGTACCCAGTGACGGTGGAGGTCAACGTTGTTCCCTCCAACGGCCGCCTCCGGGTGGAAGACACGGTCAAGAGTGTTGTTGAGGCATTCTCACGAAGTACCGTGCGGGTGCCCGTTGCGGCCGGCGTGGGC
>Ga0081606_1000115_pt1 | contig 22084 bp, 13 predicted proteins | sample EareggfetidaYelm_FD_71127 | JGI IMG/M metagenome (GOLD analysis project Ga0081606, IMG submission 71127) | Earthworm egg capsule microbial community from the University of Washington, USA - E. fetida Yelm (SPADES assembly) (version 2) | ecosystem: Host-associated > Annelida > Reproductive system... | reverse complement strand
GGCTGCGGCGCTGCGCCGCCACGCCCAGGCGCCGCAGCCATGCCGGTGGCAGCATCGGACGGCGCACTCTGTAAAGGCACCATATCGGTGGGGGGCAAGGGCAACATGAATCACGGGCCGCGGATGCTTATTGACCGCAGGATAGCGTCAGTTTCGCGTGTGCAGATGATAAGGCTGTGACAGCATGTGATCTCCCGGTCTGATCTCCACCAGCGCACCCGCCCGGATCGTCCGCTCATCGGCGCTCGCCAGCGATTCGATGGCGGCCTGAACCCAACAACCCCACGACCCAACGACCTGAACCGGCCATGGCCGCAGAACCGCCGGCCCGGTTCAGAGCCGTCCGCTCGCCACCGCATGGCAAGCAATCCGTATGCCGTCCAGGCTCTGGAGTTGCGGCCGCTCCGACCGGCAGCGCTGATCCGCATGTGGGCAGCGCGGATGAAAGGCGCAGCCGGACGGCGGGCTCAGCGGATTGGGCACCTCGCCCTGCACCGGCGTGCGCGCCTTGCCGGTGTCGTGCATCTTGGGGATGGCGTCGAGCAGCATGCGCGTGTAGGGGTGGCGCGGCGTATCGAACAGCGCATGCTTGTCGGCCAGTTCCACCAGCCGGCCCAGGTACATCACGCCGACCTGGTCGCTCACATGGCGCACCACCGCCAGGTTGTGGCTGATGAACAGATAGGTCAGTTGCCGCTGGCGCTGCAAGTCCTTCATGATGTTGAGCACCTGCGCCTGCACCGACACATCGAGCGCCGAGGTAGGCTCATCGCACACCAGGAACTCAGGCTCGGTGGCCAGCGCGCGGGCAATCGAGATGCGCTGGCGCTGGCCGCCGGAAAACTGGTGCGGGTACTTCGCCATGTCCAGCGGCGACAGGCCCACCGAGCGCAGCAGATCGCCCACGCGGTGCCCGAGCGCGCCCCGGTCGGTGATCAGGCCATGCTCGCGCAGCGGCTCGCCGACGATGTCTTGCACCAGCCAGCGCGGGTTCAGGCTGGCATAGGGGTCCTGGAAGATCATCTGTATGCGGCGCCGCAGCGCGCGCGCCTCGGGGCCTTTGAAAGCCGCATGTGCGTCCTGGTTGTCGAACCGGAAACTCCCGCGCGTGGGCTGGTACAGGCCCACCAGCAGGCGGGCCACGGTGCTCTTGCCACAGCCGGATTCGCCCACCAGGGCCAGCGTCTGGCCTTTTTCGATCGTAAAGTCCACGCCGTCGACCGCGTGCAGCAGCGCGCGCGGCTTGCGTTCGAGCACACGGTTGAGCCAGGGGGCGGATACGTCGAAGGTCATGGCCAGGTCATGCGCCTGCACCAGGGCCGGGCTGGCCGGGCCGGCCGGATGGGCTGCGGCGGCGGCGCTGCTCATCGGGCCACCTCGGCCGGCGTGGCGCCAGCGTGCAGCCAGCAGGCGGCGCGGGTGGCGCCGGCGGCCATCAGGTCCGGGCGCTGGCTGCGGCAGCGCTCCATGGCCTTGGGGCAGCGCGGGTGGTAGGCGCAGCCCGGGGGGATGGCGTTCAGGCGGGGCATGGCGCCATCGATCTGGTTCAGCCGCTCACGGTCTGACGTCATGTCGGGGATGGCTGCCATCAGGCCCGCCGTGTAGGGATGGGCGGGCTGGTTGATCACCTCATGCACCGGGCCGATTTCGGCCACCCGGCCGGCGTACAGCACGGCCACGCGGTCGCAGGTTTCGGCGATCACCCCCATGTCGTGGGTGATCAGCATCACGGCGGCGCCACGCGCATGGCAGATGCTTTTCAGCAGCGTGATGATCTGCGCTTGTATCGACACGTCCAGCGCCGTGGTCGGCTCGTCGGCCACGATCAACTGCGGCTCGGCGGCCAGCGCCAGCGCAATCACCACCCGCTGGCGCATGCCGCCGGAGAACTGGTGCGGGTAATGGTCGATGCGCTGCGCGGCTGCCGGGATGCCGGTGTCTTGCAGCAGCCCGATCGCACGCTGGCGGGCCTCGGCGGGCGTTACCGGCAGGTGGGCCAAAATGGTTTCACTCAATTGGCGGCCCACCGTGTACAGCGGGTTCAGCGAGGTCAGCGGGTCCTGAAAGATGGCGCCGATGCGGCGCCCGCGAATGTGGCGCAGTTGGCTCTCGCGGAGCTGGTCGATGCGCTGGCCTTGCAGCAGGATCTGGCCCGAGACGATGCGGCCCGGCGGCTCCAGCAAGCCGATGATGGCCGCGCCGGTGAGCGACTTGCCGGCGCCGGACTCCCCCACCACGCCCAGAATCTCGCCGGGTGCGATGGAAAAGCTGATGTCATCGAGCGCGCGCAAGCTGCCGCGCCGGCCGGGGAATTCGACCACCAAGTTTTTGACTTCCAGGAGCGACATGGGCGGTGGTGCCTGCTACGGGTAAGCCGCAGTGCGCTCAGCGCAGGCGGGGGTTGAGCGCATCGCGCAGCCAGTCGCCCAGCAGGTTCACCGACAGCGCAATCAGCACCAGCATGGCGCCAGGGAAAACGGTAACCCACCATTCGCCCGAGAACAGGAAGTTGTTGCCGGTGCGGATCAGCGTGCCCAGCGAGGGCGAGGTCGGCGGCGCGCCCACGCCCAGGAAGGACAGCGTGGCCTCGGTGATGATCGCCGTTGCCACCTGTATCGTGGCCAGCACCAGCACCGGCCCCATGACGTTGGGCAGCACATGCCGGCGCATGATGCGCAGCGGGGCGACGCCGGCGACGCGGGCCGCCTGCACATATTCCTTGTTGCGCTCGACCAGCGTCGAGCCGCGCACCGTGCGCGCGTACTGCACCCAGCCGGTGAGCGAGATCGACAGGATCAGCACGCCAAAGGCCAGCGACTCATGGGCCTGCGGAAACAGCACCCGGCCGACACCGGCAATCAGCAAAGCCACCAGGATCGGCGGAAAAGACAGCATCACATCGCACAGCCGCATCAGCACGGCATCGATCCAGCCGCCGCGAAAGCCTGCCAGCAGGCCCAGGGACACGCCCAGCGCCACCGACAGCAGCACCGAAACGAGGCCCACCACGAGCGAGATGCGGGCCCCGTACATCAGCGCCGAGAGGATGTCGCGCCCCTGCTCATCGGTGCCCAGCAGGTATTTCGTCGAGCCCCGCTCGCTCCAGGCCGGCGGTAGCTGGCCATCGTAGAGGTTGAGCGTGCTCAGATCGAACGGGTTATGGGGCGCGACCCACCCGGCAAACACCGAACAGAACAGGCAGACCAGCGCAATCGCCGCCGCCAGCACCGCCATCGGCGAGTGGCGAAAGCTGTAGCCCACATCGCTGTCGAGCCATCTGGCAAGGGTCTTTCTCATGGCCGCGCTGTCCGCTCACGGGCGGATACTGATCCACTTGAACAGCATGATGTTGTCGGCCGTCTGCACCAACTGGACCTTCTTGCTCACGCCCCAGGCCAGCATCTGCTGGTGCAGCGGCAGATGGCCGATGTCTGCCGCGTGGATCTCGAACACCTCTTTGATCATCGCGTTGCGCCGGGTCTTGTCGTTTTCCGACTGGATCTTGAGCGTCAACTCGTCCACCTTCGGATTGCAGTAAGCGCCATAGTTGTACTGGCCCGCTCCCCGGTCGTCCGAGCAACGCATCAGCGCATTGAGCGCATTGTGCGCGTCGTAGGTCGGAGGCATCCAGCCCAGCATGTAAAAGCTGGTGTCGCGGCGCAGGAGTTTGGGGAAGTAGGAACCCTTGGTTTCGGCCTGCAGGTTGATCTTGACGTTGATGCGCGACAGGTTGGCCGCCACCGCCTGGCAGATGCGGCTATCGTTCACATAGCGGTCGTTCGGGCAGTTCATCGAGACCTCGAAACCATTCGGATAGCCCGCTTGCAGCATCAGCTTTTTCGCCGCCTCCACATCGTAGGGCAGGCGCTTGGCGTCCGGCTGAAAGCCATTCACGCCCGGGCCTACCATCAGCGCCGAAGGCATGGATGCGCCGCGCATCACGGTGCGCTTGATGCCTTCGATATCGATGGCCTGGTAGAAGGCTTGGCGCACGCGCTTGTCCTTGAAGGGGTTCTTGCCCTTGACGTTGGAGTACAGCAGTTCGTCGCGCCTTTGGTCCATGCCCAGAAAGACGGTGCGCAGCTCGGGGCCGGCGATCACGCGCGTGTCGGTGCCACGGTTGACGCGCTCGATGTCTTGCACCGGCACCGGCTCCATCACGTCCACCTGCCCGGACAGCAAGGCCGCCACCCGGGTGGCCTCATTGCCGATCGGCGTGAACACCACCTCGCTGACGTTGCCTTCGATCTTGTCCCAGTACGAGCCATTGCGCGTGAACACGGTGCGCACCCCGGGCTGGCGCTCGCGCAGGCGAAAAGGCCCGGTGCCGTTGGCGCGGAACGAGGCCGCGTTCTCTATGCCCTTGCGGCGATCCACCGGCGCGCTGGCCTGGTGGGTCTCGCACCATTTCTTGCTCATCATGTACACCAGCGAGAGCGTGTCGGGCAGGGTCAGGAACGGAATCTTGGTCTCGATCTCCACGGTGTGCTCATCGATCTTGCGCACCTGCTTGAAGTCGTTGGTGTAGCTCTTCATGTCCGAGCCTTCGACCTGGGTGCGCGCCAGGCTGAACAGCACATCGTCGGCGGTAAAGGGGCTGCCGTCATGAAACAGCACACCCCGGCGCAGATCGAAACGCCACACGGTGGGCGCGGTCTGCTGCCAACGGGTGGCCAGCGCCGGGGCCAGGCTCAGGTCTTTGTTGCGCCCGGTCAGTCCCTCATACACATTGCCGGTGATGCTCAGTTGCAGCGTTTCGTTGAGCGAGTGCGGGTCCATCGAGAGCGCATCGCCCTGGTTGGCGATCCTGATGGTCTGCGCGCCGGCAACCCCGCTGGCCGCCGTCAGCGCGGCCACGAGGGCGGTCACGGCGATTTTCTTGTGCCATCGCATCAAATCAATCTCCTGGTCATGGAAAAAAAGGGGGTGGATCAGGGCGTCGCCAAAGGCATGGCCTGCTCGATCAGGCTGGCATGCAGCGCGGCGCCCAGCGGCAGGATGTCGTCATTGAAGTCGTAGCGGCTGTTGTGCAGGCCGCCGCCCGCGCCAGCGCCCTGGCCGATGCGCAGATAGGCGCCGGGCTTGGTCTGGAGCATGAACGAGAAATCCTCCGATCCCATGCTCGGCTCCAGGTCGCGCAGCACATGCTCGGCGCCCAGCAGCGATTGCGCCACATCGCCGGCAAACGAGGCTTCGCTCTCGCTGTTGATCGTGGCCGGGTAGATGCGCTCGTAATGCACGCTGGCCGTGGCGCCAAAGCCCAGGGCAATGGCGTGGCACAGCTCCTTGAGGTGCCTTTCCACCATCTCCTGCACCTGCGGATCGAAGGTGCGCACGGTGCCGACTAGCGTGGCCGAGCCAGGCAGCACGCTGAATGCGCCCAAGTCGCCCGCCTGCACGGCGCACAGGCTGACCACGGCGCTGTCGATCGGGCGCACATTGCGCGCCACGATGCTCTGCGCGGCGGTGATGATGTGCGCCGCCACCAGCACCACATCGACCGTCTGGTAGGCATGGGCGCCATGGCCGCCCCGGCCGGTGATCTCGACGGTGAAGCGGTCGGCCGCCGCCATCATCGGGCCGGAGTTCAGGCCCACGGTGCCGGGCTTGAGCGCCGGCCAGTTGTGCATGGCAAAGATCGACTGCACCGGAAACCGCTCGAACAGGCCGTCGTCGATCATCGCGCGGGCGCCGGCAAAGCCTTCTTCGCCCGGCTGGAACACCAGCACCGCCGTGCCGTCGAAGTTGCGGGTTTCGGCCAGATAGCGCGCGGCGCCGAGCAGCATCGCGGTGTGGCCGTCATGGCCGCAGCCGTGCATCAGCCCGGGCTTGCACGACTTCCAGGCGAAGTCGTTGTGCTCGGTCATCGGCAAGGCATCCATGTCGGCGCGCAGCCCCACCATGCTGCCGCTGGAGTGGCCGCGCCCCCGGATCACGCCGACCACGCCGGTGCGGCCCATGCCGCGATGGATCTCGTCGACACCGCACAGGTGGAGGGCCTCCTGCACGCGCTGGCTGGTGTAGCGCTCCTCGAAGCCCAGTTCGGGATGGGCATGCAGATCGCGCCGCAGCGCGGTCAGTTCAGGGTGGTATTGGGCGATATGCGCAAACGGGCGGCCACCCGCCTTCAGACGTGAACCCGGCATCAATGGCCTCCTGCCCGGTCCACGCGCAAGCGGGGGTCCACGGCAAAGTACAACAAATCCACCATCAGATTGATCAGCACGAAGATCAGCGCGATCAGGCACAGGTAGGCCGCCATCACCGGAATGTCGGCAAAAGTCACGGACTGTATGAACAACAGGCCCATGCCGGGCCATTGGAACACCGTCTCGGTGATGATGGCAAACGCAATCAGGCCCCCGAGTTGCAGGCCGGTGATGGTCATCACCGGCACCAGCGTGTTCTTGAGCGCATGGCCAAAATGGATCACCCGGCTGGACAGGCCGCGGGCGCGCGCGAACTTGATGTAATCGGTGCGCAGCACCTCCAGCATCTCGGCACGCACCAGCCGCATGATCAGTGTGAGCTGAAAAATCGCCAGCGTAATCGCCGGCAGCGCGATATGGTGCCAGCCCTTGGCACTGAGCAGCCCGGTGCTCCACCAGCCGATCTGCACCACCTCGCCCCGGCCAAAGCTCGGGAACCAGCCCAGGGTCACCGCAAACACCAGGATCAGCAAAATGCCGATCAGGAAGGTGGGCAAGGACACCCCCAGCAGCGACAGTGTCATCAGCAGTTGGCTGCTGAAGCTGCCGCGCCGCAGGGCCGCGTACACCCCCATCGGAATCCCGAACGCCAGGGCCAACAGTGCACTCACCAAGGTCAGCTCCAGCGTGGCCGGCAGACGCTCGGCGAGCAGGCGCGAGACCTTGGCCCCCTGGCGCAGGCTCAGGCCGAATTCGCCCTGCGCCGCATGCACCAGAAAATGCCAGAACTGCACGACAAAGGAGCGGTCCAGCCCCAGGGCGCTGCGCAATGCGTGAATCTGCTCCGGGGTCGCATCCTGGCCCAGCAGGAAGACCACGGGGTCGCCGACATACTGAAACAGCATGAAGGCGATGAAGGCCACCGTGATCATCACCGCCACCGCCTGCATCAGGCGGCGCACTATGAAGGCCAGCATCAGGGCGTCTTCAGTTCACCTTGACCGTGCGCATGTCCAGCTTGTTGTCGGCGCGATGAATCAGATCGACATTTTTCTTCATCGCCCATGGGATCACCTGGTCATGCAAGGGAATGTGCGAGACGGTGTCGTTGGACAGTTGCAGCGCTTCGGTCAACATGCGCGAGCGCACCGGCGCGTCGGTTTCTCCCTTGATGCGATCGACCAGGTAATCCATGCGCTGGTTGCTGTAGCGCCCCAGGTTGTAGTTGCCGTCGCCACCGGTGCCCACCGTGCGCACCAGCGATTGCAGGCTGTACAGCGCATCGAACGTGGGCACGCCCCAGCCCAGCATGTAGATGCTGGCTTCGTAGCGCTGGATCATCGGGAAGTAAGTCGCCAGCGGCAGGGTGCGCAGCCTGGCCTTGACACCGACACGCGACCACATCGCCGTGACGGCCTGGCAAACCGCCTCGTCGTTGATGTAGCGGTTGTTCGGGCAGGCAAAGTCGACCTCGAAGCCGTCGGGGTAGCCGGCTTCGGCCAACAGCTTTTTCGCTGCCTCGACGCTGTATGGCAAGCGCTTGCCAACCGCTTCGGTGTGGCCCGCCACCATCGGCGCCACGATGGTGGCGGCGGGCTTGCCCAGGCCGCGCATGATGCTGCGCGTAATCGCTTCGGCATCAATCGCCTGGTACAGGGCCTTGCGCACGCGCAGATCCTTGAGCGGGTTCTTGCCCTTGATGTTCGAGCCGGGCAACTCATCGCGCAACTGGTCCAGGCCCAGGAAGATGGTGCGGTATTCCAGCCCGTCGATCACCTTCAGATCGGGGCTGGCGCGCAGGCGATCGAGGTCCTGCGGCGCAGGGTCGAGCACCATGTCCACCTCGCCCGACAGCAGCGCCGCCATGCGCGTGGGCGCCGATTTGATCGGCAGGTAGACGATCTCGGTCACATTGCCGTCCATCTTGCCCCACCAACCGGGGTAGCGTTTGAAGACCATCTTCACATCGGGCTGCCAGGATTCGAGCGTGTAAGGCCCCGTGCCCATCGCATTGCGGTGGGCGAAGATTTCCTCGCCGCTCTTCATGTCCTCGGGCTCTGTCGACTTGTTCTTCTCGGCCCAGGCCCGGCTCATGATGCGCAACTCGGTCATCTGGCGCAGCAGCACCGGATTGGGCTTCGTCAGAAAGACATCCACCGTCCGCTCATCGACCTTGGCGGCCCGGCTGATGCCCTGCGTATAGGGCGTGTACTGCGAGGTCTTGGCCATGGCCCGCTGCAGCGAAAACACCACATCGTCGGCCGTCAGCGCCGAGCCATCATGGAACCGCACCCCCTGGCGCAGCGTGAAACGCATCTGCGTGGGGCTGATTTCTTTCCAGGAAGTCGCCAGCAGCGGCTCGATCGCGAAGGTCTTGCTGTCGTAGGAAACCAGGCTCTCATACACGGTGCCATGAATGCCGTTTTGCAGCGCATTGTTTTGCGCATGGATGTCCCAGGTCGCAACATCTCCCTGGCTCGACCATTTGAAGGGCTTGGCGTGCAACGCTGGCGCACACAGCAGTGCGGCAGCGAGCAGCGAGCAAAGACGACGGTATTTGGGTTGCATGGCACGCTCTCGATCCAAAGTTTTACTGTGCCGCAAAAGCGGCGCTATCGCCAACGGGAAATCCCTGCACCCCGGCCCCATCTTTCAAGCAACTATGGTGCCAAGAAAAAACCGCCCGAGGGCGGTTTTTCCGGGAGCTTTGATCTTTGGGAGATCAGAAGCTGTGGCGCAGGCCGAAGTTGTAGCCGTTGGAGTTGGTATTGGCTGCCGTCGTAGCGCCAGCCAAGGCGATGGTAGCGCCACCCTTGTTGCTTGCGCGGGCGAACGTGGTGTACAAGGCGGTGCGCTTGGACAGGTTGTAGGTGTAGCCCACGGCCAGCAGGTTCGTGCGCGGATCCACAGGGCCTGCGACATCGAGCTTGTAGGTCGAGTACGAAAAGTCGATTTCGCCAGGGCCCATCGGAACCGTGCCACCGGCCAGCATGCCCTTGCCGGTGCCGCGCTTGGTGGCCTTGTCCTGGCTGTACTGGGCCATCAGCTTGACCATGCCGAGGTCATATTGGCCACCCATGTTCACGGTCTTGATGTCGCCCGTCAGGTACTTGGTTTGCGAGAAAGCCAGCGCAGCGTCGATCGGGCCGTTCTTGTAGCCGGCGCGCAGTCCCAGGCCGTTGCCGTCCTTCTTGTTGGCACTGTTGCTGCTGTTCTCACCCAGGTAGTACATGGCTTGGCCGTAGAAGCCGCCCAGGTTGCCGGGCAGGATGTAGCCGATCGAGTTCGATGCGCGGACCCGGGTCGGGCCGCCAACGCTGGAGACCAGCATTTGGTTGGTGCCAACGCCGTTCGTGCCGAACGGATCGAATGCGGTCAAGTTCGTGAATTGGGGGGTGTAGTCACGACCGAGGCGAACTTCACCGAAGCCGCCGCCCAGGCTGACCGTCGAACGACGGTTGAATGCCAGGCCGCCGCCGCCACTGGAATTGGCTTGGTTGTTGGTGTCGGTCGCAGTGCCGGTGCCGTCATCGTTGTTCACACCCGCTTCGATCCAGAACGAGGCAGACAGGCCGCCACCCATGTCTTCGGTGCCACGGAAGCCCAGGCGGCTACCGCCGATGCCGGAGTTGGTCAGTTGCGATTTGTTGGAGAGACTGCCGGAACCGTAGGCATAGGTGGCGTCGAGCACGCCGAACAGGGTTACGGACGATTGGGCCATTGCAGCGCCGGAAGCAGCCAGCACAGCCAAGGCCATCAGGGATTTTTTCATTGCGAGGTACTCCAAGGTTAAACATCGGGCTCCGGTACGGGGGGGCTAGGTGCGCAGTCCCGCCGGTCTCCCGGGCCAACCTCCTGGTGGGGAAGTTGCGCTTATTGCACCAGACCCGGCCGGGTTGCGCAAAGGAATTCACCGACAAGCGTGATGAAACCGGAGATTCGTTGCTGTGTTACAACATCCGCGCAGGCACTGGCAGACCCCCATTGGAGCCGTGCCGCTATCATGTCCCGTGCGCCGATTGTTTGTGTCCAGGTGCTAATTTTTGTGTTTCGCTGCCCAGTTCGTGCCCTGAAGGTTGCCATGTCCCCTGCTGACTCCCTGTTGGCTGCCGCAGACAATGCGCTGCGCACGCTTTTTGCCAAGCCCGGGGCCGCAGAAAAGTCCCCCGCCGACGCTGTGGCCGAGGCCGCGCTGGACCCGGCCGAAAAGAGGTTGGCCGGGGCGCTGATGCGCGTGAACCATGTCGGCGAAGTGTGCGCACAGGCGCTTTACACGGCCCAGGCGGCGCTGACGCGCGACGCCCGGCTGCGCGCCCGGTTGCAGCAAGCGGCGCGGGAAGAGATCGATCACCTGGCCTGGACCCGGCAGCGGCTCGACGCGCTGGGCGCGCGCACCAGCTTGCTCGATCCGCTGTGGTTCGCTGGCGCCTTCGCGCTGGGCCTGGTGGCGGCCAAGGTCGGCGATCGGGTCAGCCTGGGGTTCGTGGCGGAGACGGAAAGCCAGGTGGCCGCCCATCTGCAAAGCCATTTGCAGCGGCTCCCGCAGCAGGACTTGGCGTCGCGGGCCGTGGTGGCGCGCATGAAGGAGGATGAAGAGCGGCATGCCGCGCAGGCCCGCGCCTCGGGCGCGCTGGCGCTGCCGGCGCCGGTCCGCGCCGCGATGAAGGCGGCAGCCAGGCTGATGACCAGCACGGCGCACTATGTCTGATTCTGATCGGGGCCGGCAACCGCCAGGCCCGCCGGCGAGCCTGGCGCCCGATCGGCTGCGGCAGGCGCAAACAGGTCCACCCGGTCGGTGATGATGGCGTCCGTTCCCAGATCGATCAGGCGCCGCGCCGCGCCCTCGTCGTTCACGGTGTAGCTCAGCGTGCGCATGCCTTGGCCGTTGACCTGCGCCACCAGGGCCGGCTCCCACAGCGGGTGATGGCAGACGATGGCCGCGCAACCGAGTTGGCGCGCGCAGTCCAGGCAGCCGTCCCACAGCGCATCGAGCAGCAGGGCGCGCGGGAGATGCGGCGCCGTCGCCAGCGCGCCTGCCAGCGCCTCGGGGTGGAAGGACGAGAGCAGCGGCTGCGCCGGCTGGCCTTGCCACAGCCGCGCCGCATATGCGCCGACCACTTGGCCGGTCTTTGCCAACAGGCCCGGCGTGGGTTTGATCTCCAGGTTCAAAAAGAAGCCATTGGCGATGCAGTAGCGCGCCAGGTTCTCCAGGGTGGGCAGCGGCTCGCCGGCGTAGCCGGGGGAATGCCAGGCGCCGGCGTCCAAGCGGGACAGGGCGCTCCAGCGGTGGTCGCCGCCGGTGCGGCTGGCGCCCTGGCCCAGGGCTTGGACGCTGTTGGTGGTGCGCTCCAGTGTGGTGTCGTGCAGCAGAAACGGCACGCCGTCGCGGCTGAGCTTGGCATCGCACTCGAACATGCGGTAGCCATGGCGGGCGCCCAGGCGAAAGGCGGCCAGGGTGTTTTCTGGGGCCAGCAGGCCCGCGCCGCGGTGCGCAATCCAGCGCGGGTAGGGCCAGGGGGTGGGCAGGTGCATGGGAGGGGTTTTCCGATGTGCCGGACAATGGCCAAGGCCACTACCCATTCAGCATGATGCCAGTGTCGCCGTATGGCGCGTTGCCGAGGTGGTGCGTTGCCCGGCCCGGTGCGTCGGGATCGCCAACCAACCAAGCAAGTAAGCAAGGGATGGCGCCGGATGCGCCGCAGGACTGATTGCAATTTTCATCACGAGACCCATCGACTGCCATGCTTTCCCATTCCCTGGACAAGAGCCGGATCAAATTTTTGTTGCTCGAGGGCATTCATTCCTCTGCGGTGGAGGTGATTCGCGCGGCGGGCTACACCCGGATCGAGACGGTGCCCGGCGCCTTGCCCGACGAGCAGTTGCAGCGCAGCATCGCCGATGCGCATTTTCTCGGCATCCGCTCGCGCACACAGTTGACCGGGGCGGTGCTGGCCCAGGCGCCCAAGCTGGTCGCCGTGGGGTGCTTTTGCATCGGCACCAATCAGGTGGACCTGAACGCGGCGCGCGAGCGTGGCATTGCCGTGTTCAACGCGCCCTACTCCAACACCCGCTCGGTGGCCGAGTTGGTGCTGGCCGAGGCCATTTTGCTGCTGCGCGGGATTCCTGCAAAGAACGCGGCGGCCCACCGTGGCGGCTGGCTCAAGTCGGCCGACAAGGCGTATGAGATCCGGGGCAAGACCCTGGGCATCGTCGGCTACGGCTCGATCGGCACGCAGTTGTCGGTGCTGGCCGAGGCGCTCGGCATGCAGGTGGCGTTTTTCGATGTGCTCAGCAAGCTGCCTTTGGGCAATGCCCGCCAGGTGCCGCAACTGCGCGATCTGCTGGCGCAAAGCGACATCGTGAGCCTGCATGTGCCCGAGCTTGCGTCCACCCAGTGGCTGATCGGCGCGGCCGAGATCGCCGCGATGAAGCCCGGCGGCATTTTGATCAACGCCGCGCGCGGCAGCGTGGTCGAGATCGAGCCGCTGGCGCAGGCCCTGAAGGCCGGCCGGCTGTTGGGCGCCGCCATCGATGTGTTCCCGGTCGAGCCGCGCAGCAACCAGGACGAGTTTCTGTCGCCGCTGCGCGGCCTGGACAATGTGATCCTGACCCCCCATATCGGCGGCTCGACGGTGGAGGCGCAGGCCAATATTGGCCTGGAGGTGGCGGAAAAGCTGGTCAAGTACAGCGACAACGGCACCAGCACCTCGTCGGTCAACTTCCCGGAGGTGGCGCTGCCCGCCCACCCCGGCAAGCACCGCTTGCTGCATGTCCACCGCAACATGCCGGGGGTGCTGTCCGAGATCAACCGCATCTTTTCGGATACCCGGATCAACATCGCAGCCCAGTACCTGCAGACCAATGAGACGATTGGCTATGTGGTCATCGACATCGATGCCGCTTCTTCCGAACTGGCGCTGGACCGGCTGGCCGGGGTCCGCGGCACGCTGCGCTGCCGCGTGCTGTTTTGAAGCGGCGGCGGCCCCGCAGGCTTGGCCCGGCCGCAGGCGCTTCGGGGGGCGTCGCCGTTCACGCTTGCAGCAGCGGCAGCAGCGCCAGGATGTCGGTTTGTGTTTTGTAGCTGCCAAAAATCTTCATGTCTTGCTCACGCACGATGGGGAAGGTCTCGAGCATGTAGCGGACTTCTTCGGCGCCCAGCCCGTACAGATGGAAAAACACCGCATCCAGCGCGGCCATGCGCGCGCGGCGCTGGTCCTCGTCCCACGGCAGGGGCGCCAGCGCCTGGCCGTCGGCGTCCACATAGCCCATGTCGCGGGCGAAGGCGGCCATGTCGTGGGCGGTATAGGTCAGCGCCAGCACCTGGGGCAGCACGAAGTCGGCCACCGTGGGGTGCGCGTGGCGGCCGTTCATCAGTTGGGCGGCGCGCATCGCGGCGGCGAAGGCGGCGGGCAATGGCGCGTCAAAGCGCTGCGCTGCGATGACGGCGGCTTGCTCGACGATGAACCAGTTGAGGTTTTGGCCCTGCACCTTTTGCCGCAGGGCAAAGTCGAACGCCAGCGAGCACAGGTTCGCGAGCAGCAGGGCGGCCCACCGGGCGTAGCCTGGTTCTGCGCCGCGCTCGGGCAGCAGCATGGCCATGCTGTTTCCCACTGCGCAGCGGGGCAGTAGCGCGGCGATCATGGTGCGCATGTTGCTCGGCGCGGTGACGCTTTTGTAGGCAATGCACCATGGCCCCTGCCAGATCGGGGCGATGTCGTTGGCGTCGACCCAATACTGTGGCTCGGGGTAGCGCGCGGGGTTTGCTTTTGCGCCGGCGGCCAGCGCCCCGGGCTGTGCTGCGCGTTTCAGGTTTGCCGCATTGACCAGGACATCGGCCGCCCGGTGGTCGAACATCTGCACCATCTTGCCTTCGTACAGGGGCCAGGCCACCCGGGCGCCTGCGCCGTCGGCCTTTTCCCAGCGGTTGAAGGCGGCCCGGGTCCAGCCTTGCCGGTCGAGTTCCTCTTTTTTCAGGAACAGGTGCGAGTCGTTCGTCATGTCAAACATGCGCTGGTATTTGACGGGCCATGCCTTGTCGTCCGGCTGCCGGCCCAAAGACTTGCTCAGCGCGCCGTGCCTGACCAGCACCGGGTGCCGGGCGTAAAGCCCGAGGGTGATGTCGGCATCGCGCTGGTTGCGGAAGATCGGGGCGGCGCCGGTGTTCGGGTTGACGCGGGCAAAGTCCTGGCTGGAGAGGCTCAGGACGCGGCCCGGCTCGTCGAGCTCGGCCAGGCTGTGCAGATAAAACGCGCAGCGGCTGGGCTGGGCTTGCGCTGGCTCGGTCGCCGTCAGGCGCGGGGCTTTGCCGAACACCAGCGCGCAGAATTTGAATCTGCTATCCACATCGGGAAAGAAGAACCTGCGGTTTTCAAAGTCGAACAGCGCGTGCAATCGGCCGGTGCTGCTCAGGTGGCGGAAGAACTCTGCGGCCCCTTTGTCGGCGGCGATGCCGCTGGGGGTGAGCAGGGCCACCACGCCTTGCGGGTGGATGAGGGCCTGGGCGCGTTCGACGAACAGGCTGTAGAGGTTGATGTCGCCACCGCCGAGCAGCGGGTAGTCGCCGCTGCCTTGCCGGCCGTTGCCCAGCACGCGGGCGTTGGCCTGGGCGCGTTCGCTGGCTTGCAAGTAGCTTTGCCACAGCGGGGATTTTTTGCTTTGCAGCGCGCCAATCAGCCGTTTGCGGTCGGCGGCACGGGCCTGGGCGGCGATGTGCAGATCACGCTCGGCAAACCACTCCACCTCTTGCAGCTTGATGCGATCCCACGGCGGGTTGCCGATGATGGCGTCGAATCCGCCGGGAGTGGCCCGGGCCTTGTCGCCCCCGCCAAACACCGTGGGGAAACTGGTCCACCAGTGAAAGAAGCTCTCGCGCGCCGCCAGTCGGCGGGCCTGCGCCATCAGCGCATTGGCCGCTTGGGTGGCGCCGCCGCTGCCAGGCCATTGGCCCGCACCCAGCACTGCCACCAGGTTGTGGCCGGGGTCCAGCAGTTGGGTGATGCCCGGCAACAGCAGAGGTTGATGTCGCCCCCGCCGAGCAGCGGGTAGTCGCCGCTGCCCTGCCGGCCGTTGCCCAGCACGCGGGCGTTGGCCTGGGCGCGTTCGCTGGCTTGCAAGTAGCTTTGCCACAGCGGGGATTTTTTGCTTTGCAGCGCGCCAATCAGCCGTTTGCGGTCGGCGGCGCGGGCCTGGGCGGCGATGTGCAGATCACGCTCGGCAAACCACTCCACCTCTTGCAGTTTGATGCGATCCCACGGCGGGTTGCCGATGATGGCGTCGAATCCGCCGGGAGTGGCCCGGGCTTTGTCGCCCCCGCCAAACACCGTGGGGAAGCTGGTCCACCAGTGAAAGAAGCTCTCGCGCGCCGCCAGTCGGCGGGCCTGCGCCATCAGCGCATTGGCCGCTTGGGTGGCGCCGCCGCTGCCAGGCAATTGGCCCGCACCCAGCACTGCCACCAGGTTGTGGCCGGGGTCCAGCAGTTGGGTGATGCCCGGCAACAGTGCGTTCGGCTGGCCGTCTGCGGGTTGGAGCAGCCGGGGCAACTGGCTGGCTTCGGCGACAGGCCAGCCGGGCACCAGCCAGCGCAGCGCGCGCCAAAAGTCCAGCACCGCCAGGATGGGGGCCACTTGCGCATCGGCTTCGGCGGCCAGTTGTCTGGAAAGATGGGCCTCGGCAATGTCGACATCGGTCAGGTCGGCCACTTGCGCAATGTTGGCGGCGGCTTTGGCCAGACGGTCGAACTCGCTTTGCAGCAGCAGGCCGCCCAAGGCTTGCAGGTTGCGTTGCACCACGGGCAGCCGTTCTCCGTGCAGGCTGTCGCCGACTTTCAGGTGGTGGTCGAGAAAACTCAGCGGGGCGCCGACCGTAAAGGTGTGCAGCCACAGGGCGGTTTTGGCCAGTTCCACGGCCATCGGGTTTTTGTCGACCCCGAAGATGGTCTTCTTCAGGATCATGCGGCGCACGATGTGGCGGTCGTCGAGCTGCGCCTCGGTCACGGCCCAGCCATGGGTTCTGGCCGTCGTCTGTATGCTGCGGCGGATATGGCTGATGCGTGCCAGCACCGGGCTTTGCCAGGGGCGCCCGCGCTCGACCAGATGCGCGGCCCAGGGTTGGGCGTTGGCATGCAAGGCGGCCGTCGTGGTGGCTTCCAGCACCCGGTCGGCCAGGTCGTCGACCAGCGCCACCAGGAAATGGCCGCTGCCCATCGCGGGGTCGCAAATCTTGAGCTCCAGCATTTGGCTGGCCGGGTCGTGCGCGTCCAGGGTCTCCCAGTCGGCGGGGTTGAGCGCTGCTTTCCGGGCGAGCTTTTTCAGCAGCGCCTCGAACGCATCGAGGCGCTGCGTTGCCAGCACGCCGACGGACTCGCGCAGGATCAGGCGCACCAGGTCGTGGTGCGTGTAGTAGCTGCCGGACAGCTTGCGCGCAAAACTGGCCGGGGCGGCAATGATGCGGTCGATCTCGGGCTTGTCTTTGTAGTCGTCCCTGGCCTGCACCTCGTGCACCAGGCTGTAGGCCAGCAGACGCTCGTAAATGCTCCCCAGGTGGGCCACGGCCAGGTCGCGGTAGTTGATCCAGCCATGCCGCCGGTCTTCGGTGCGGCGCGAGAGGGCGTCGATGATGGGGGCCAGCACTTTGTCGGGGACTTTGGTGCGCTCCAGCAGCAGCGAGCGGCTGCGCTCGAACAGCCCCCCGTCGTAGGCGGGCATGCCCACATCGTCGTCGCCTTTGTCGATCAGCGTGAACGTTCCCTGAAGGTGCAGCCAGATGCGTCCGACGGTGCTGGAGAACATGCCCCCCGCATCCACCTTGTCGCGCACCTCTTCGCGGATGCGGCGCACGCTGTAGGGCGCGTAGCGCGCATCGCGCACCGGCAGCAGGTTGCGGTCTTCGGCGTAAAACAGGAACAGCAGCCGGTACAGCAACACCAGCGCGGCTTCGCGCACTTCGTCCAGATAGTCGGGCGTGTACTGGCTGCGGGTGAACTGGCCGTAGCCGATGCGCTGGCTGCGCGCGTGCAGGTCGCCCCGGGCCAGCGCATCGGCCAGTTGCGCAAAGATGTCGGCAAACACTCTCGCGCCCAGGTCTTGCGCGACCTTTTCTTCGTACAGCCGGGCTTCATTCAGGGCGTAGGCATGCCAGGATCGATGCGCGCTGTCCCAGCTTTGCGGCAGGAATGCGCTGCGCTGGAAGAACAGGAAAAACAGCCGCAGCGCATGGGCCGGGGCGATTTCGTCCGACTCTGGCTCGATGCCCGGCAGGCCCAGCGCGGCGGCGACGTCGACCTCGAAAAACTCCTCGGAGCGGGAACGGGCGCCCTGCCAGTACAAACGCCAGACATTCCCGTTGGTGAGCATGCCCCACTGGACGGCACGCTCGGACACCAGTTCGGCACGGCTGAGGTAGCGCAGCATTTGGCTCGACGGCGCGTCAGGGTCGGCAGGCTCGGCGCCATCGCCCCGGTCGAGCGGGCGCAGCCAGCGCTTGGCCTCCAAAATGACCAGGCCGTGGCGGTAGCGCAGCTCATCCTTGCGCTGCCCGAGGGCGGCGGTTTTTTGCGCGCCATCGGCAAACAGCAGGTAGTCGGGCACATCTTGGCGACGTTTGCCGGACAGGTTGGCCTGGGGCAAAAAGTCGTCCCCCCAGCCCAGCGCCGCCAGCACCTTGTCGATGACCAGGGACTCGGTCTGCGCTTCGTTGATGGTGGCGCCGGCATCGAGTCCGGCACTTTGGTAGATGCTGCGCAACGCGGCGGTGAAAGCCGCGCAGGCCAGGTCATCGAAGGCTTGGCAAGGGGGCGTCGCCAAGACACCGCGCGTCAGGAAGTCTTGGCTGAAAAGTTGCCCTTGCATCTGCTGTCGGGGGTGGCTGTGCGCTGGCTGCGGGTGCCGGGAGTGTAAGCCGGCGCCGCGCGGGCACCGGCAGGCGCATGGACCGGGGCCGGGGGAGCGGCTGGCATAAAATCGCGCCCCCTAAGCCCATGGGCGGCTGCGCGCCCATCACGGATGGACCCGTGCGCAGCGCCCACCCGAGGTAGACCCCGATGAATGTCCCGATGGCGCTGGCGGCTTTGCCGGCGCAGGCCGCCGAGCCGGCGCGTCTGCGCGAAATTCCCTACAACTACACCTCGTTCTCCGACCGGGAGATCGTGATCCGTCTGCTGGGGTCTGCGGCCTGGGAGGCGCTCGACCAACTGCGCAATGAGCGCCGCACGGGGCGCTCGGCCCGCATGCTCTACGAGGTGCTGGGCGACATCTGGGTGGTGCAGCGCAACCCCTATCTGCAAGACGACCTGCTGGACGACCCGGCGCGCCGCAAGCTGCTGGTCGATGCGTTGCAGCACCGGCTGGGCGAGATCGAAAAACGCCGCCGGCCAGCCGACGATGCGCAGCGCGACCGGCTGGTGGGCGAACTGGTCGTGGCCGCGCGCCGCGCAGTGGCCGGGTTTGACGCCAGTTTCGGGCAGGTGGCCCGGCTGCGCCGCCAGGCGCGCAAAACGCTCGGGCGCCTGACGGCCAAGGACAACATCCAATTCGACGGCCTGGCGCGCGTGAGCCATGTGACCGACGCCACCGACTGGCGCGTGGAATACCCCTTCGTGGTGCTCACGCCCGGCACCGAGGCCGAACTGGCCGCGCTGGTCAAGGGCTGCATCGACCTGGGTCTGACCATCATTGCGCGTGGCGGCGGCACGGGCTACACCGGGGGCGCGGTGCCGCTGACCGGCATGAGCGCGGTGATCAACACCGAAAAGCTCGACGCCATGACCGGGGTGCAGATGCGCCAGTTGCCGGGCCTGGACCATGAGGTGGCCACCGTCTGGACCGAAGCCGGCGTGGTCGCCCAGCGCGTGGCCGACATGGCCGAGCGCGCGGGTTTTGTGTTTGCCGTGGATCCGACCAGCGCCGAGGCCGCGTGCGTCGGCGGCTGCATCGCGATGAACGCCGGCGGCAAGAAAGCCGTGCTCTGGGGCACGGCGCTGGACAACCTGGCCAGTTGGCGCATGGTCACGCCCGATGCGCAGTGGCTCGAAGTCACCCGCATCGCCCACGACATGGGCAAGATCCATGATGCGGACATGGCCCGCTTCGAGCTGCAGTACTTCGAGGCCGATGGCCGGACGCCGGTGCGCACCGAGCGCCTGGACATCCCCGGCAAGAGCTTTCGCAAGGCGGGCCTGGGCAAGGACGTGACCGACAAGTTCCTCTCGGGCCTGCCCGGCGTCCAGAAGGAGGGCTGCGACGGCCTGATCACCAGCGCGCGCTGGGTGCTGCACCGCATGCCCGGGCACCAGCGCACCGTGTGCCTGGAGTTCTTTGGCAGCGCCAGGGACGCCGTGCCCAGCATCGTCGAGATCAAGGACTTCATGTTCGCCGAGCAAAAACGCTCGGGCGTGCTGCTGGCCGGCCTGGAGCATATGGACGACCGGTATCTGAAGGCCGTGGGCTACGCCACCAAGAGCCGCAAGCATGGCGGCGGCCTGCCCAAGATGGTGCTGTTTGGCGACCTCGCCGGCGCCGACGCCGACGCCGTCGCGCGCGCCGCCAGCGCGGTCGTGCGCATTGCCAACTCGCGCAGCGGCGAGGGCTTCATCGCCACCAGCCCCGAGGCGCGCAAGAAGTTCTGGCTCGACCGCAAGCGCACGGCCGCCATCAGCCGCCACACCAACGCCTTCAAGATCAATGAGGACGTGGTGATCCCGCTGCCGCGCATGGCCGAGTACACCGACGGCATCGAGCGCATCAACATCGAGCTGAGCCTGCGCAACAAGATCAGTCTGTGCGATGCGCTCAGCGCATTTTTCCAGCGCGGCCAACTGCCGCTGGGCCAGCATGACGAGACCAGCCAGATACCGTCGGCCGAACTGCTGGAAGACCGCGTGGCCCAGGCGCTGGCCTTGGTGGCCCAGGTGCGCGCGCAGTGGTCGGCATGGCTGCAGGACATTGCAACCTTGTTCCCGCAGTTGCAAGACCACAGGCTGCGGGCCAGTTGGAAGACCCAACTGCGCGCGCCGCTGCAGGGCATCTTCTGCGGGGCGGCATTCCAGCCCATCCTCGACCAGGCCACGGCCATCCACCAGCGCGTGCTCAAGGGCCGCGTGTGGGCGGCGCTGCACATGCACGCCGGCGACGGCAACGTGCACACCAACCTGCCGGTCAACAGCGACGACTACGACATGCTGCAAACCGCGCACCAGGCGGTAGCGCGCATCATGGCGCTGGCGCGCAGCCTCGACGGCGTGATCTCGGGCGAGCATGGCATAGGCATCACCAAGTTGCAGTTTCTGAGCGACGAGGAACTGCTCCCGTTTGCCCGGTACAAGCGCGAGGTGGACCCGCACGGGCATTTCAATCGAGGCAAATTGCTGCGAAATGAGGAGCAGGCTGCACAAGCCGATCAAGCACTGGCGGCCGACCTGAGCCGGGCCTACACGCCCAGCTTCGGCCTGATGGGCCACGAGTCGCTGATCATGCAGCAAAGCGACATCGGCGCGATTGCCGATTCGATCAAGGACTGCCTGCGCTGCGGCAAATGCAAGCCGGTATGCGCCACGCATGTGCCGCGCGCGAACCTGCTGTACAGCCCGCGCAACAAAATCCTGGCCACCTCGCTGCTGGTCGAAGCCTTCCTCTACGAAGAGCAGACGCGCCGCGGCGTGAGCATCAAGCACTGGCAGGAGTTCGAGGACGTGGCCGACCACTGCACGGTCTGCCACAAATGCGAAAGCCCCTGCCCGGTGAAAATCGACTTCGGCACGGTCACGATGAACATGCGCAACCTGCTGCGCAAGATGGACAAGCAAAGCTGGCGCCCGGGCCATGCGCTGGCCATGGCCATGCTCAACGCCACCAACCCGGACAGCATCCGGCTCCTGCGCCGGGGCCTGGTGGACCTGGGCTTCAAGGCCCAGCGCCTGGCCGTCGACCTGCTGCGCACAATGGGCCGCCAGCAGACGGACAAGCCGCCGGCCACGGTGGGAGCTGCGCCGGTCAAGGAGCAGCTGATCCACTTCATCAACAAGAAACTGCCCGGCGGCCTGCCCAAGAAGACGGCGCGCGCGCTGCTGGACATCGAGGACAAGAACTACGTCCCCATCATCCGCAACCCGCAGACCACCACGGCCGAGACCGAGGCCGTGTTCTACTTTCCCGGCTGCGGCTCCGAGCGCCTGTTCAGCCAGGTGGGCCTGGCCACGCAGGCCATGCTCTGGCATGTGGGCGTGCAGACCGTGCTGCCGCCCGGCTATCTGTGCTGCGGCTACCCGCAGCGCGGCGCGGGCCAGTTCGAGCGGGCCGAGAAAATGATCACCGACAACCGGGTGCTGTTCCACCGCGTGGCGAACACGCTCAACTACCTGGACATCAAGACCGTGGTGGTCAGTTGCGGCACCTGCCACGACCAGTTGCAGGGCTACGAATTCGACAAGATATTCCCCGGCAGCCGCACCATCGACATCCACGAATACCTGCTCGACAAGGGCCTGCGCTTGCAGGACCAGGGCGCCTACCTGTACCACGAGCCTTGCCACAACCCGATGAAACGCCAGGACTCCATGACGACGGTGCAGGCGCTGCTGGGCAGCCGGGTGCTCAAAAGCGAGCGCTGCTGCGGCGAATCCGGCACGCTGGGCGTGACCCGGCCCGACATTGCGACCCAGGTGCGCTTTCGCAAGGAAGAGGAGATCAAAAGCAACGAAGCCAGTCTGCGCGCCAGCGGCGCCGCGCCGCAGAACATCAAAATCCTGACCAGTTGCCCCAGTTGCCTGCAGGGCCTGAACCGCTACCGGGACGACCTGCAAAACGGCTTGCTCGAAGCCGACTACATCGTGGTCGAAATGGCCCGCGCCCTGCTGGGCCACGACTGGCTGCCCGGCTATGTGCAGCGCGCCAATGACGGGGGCATCGAGCGGGTGCTGGTGTGATGGCCGCCGTGCCCGGCGA
>Ga0081606_1000318_pt1 | contig 22234 bp, 30 predicted proteins | sample EareggfetidaYelm_FD_71127 | JGI IMG/M metagenome (GOLD analysis project Ga0081606, IMG submission 71127) | Earthworm egg capsule microbial community from the University of Washington, USA - E. fetida Yelm (SPADES assembly) (version 2) | ecosystem: Host-associated > Annelida > Reproductive system... | reverse complement strand
AAAACAGCATCATCTTTCTTGGGGAATAGGTAAATTTATTCTTCAGCTTGTACATTGTTTCCATGTTGGCCGTAGAAATCATTTCATTTATCCATTGCACATTGGTTTTAGCGAATTCCTCATCAGAAGCCGTAAAGCTAAATGTTATCGGTATTATCTCTTCTTCGGCGTTTTTCAGGAAGATTTTCCTTGGCAATATAGTATACCCTTTTTCCGTCTTCTTGAAGTCTTTTTGTGTCAAGTATGTAGTTTCTTTTGGAACTGCAGACGATGGTTGTTTTAAGTATTTGTATGTCCCGTTTTTGTTGAGTATTACAACCTTTCCATCTTCGGTTGTTGCTGTTTCCTGAGCGTTTGCAAAACATCCGGCAAGCAATAATAACATTGCGATTCTTTTCATAGGGGTGGTGGTTTAAGTGACCAACCAAACCCCTGATTGGATTAATAATAAATGTCAAGCGTGGGTTTGCAGTCTATATCATTCATTAAAGGCTCTGGTAAACCGTACACAATGATAACAGACCACACCCACGCCATAAGCATGAGCATCGGACTTATTACCCTGTGTGTCTTTAAAAATTTACCAGATTTTATAATGACAGGACAATAGCTGACGCTAATATTTTTCAATTACAAATATATAATTTTTATAATGTTATACAATTTCAATATTTTTGATTACATTTATATTTATAGAGTGAAACAGTCTTACCTTCACGCTCCGCTTAAACCACCACAAAATAATACCACAATTAAATGTGCCAACCTAGGCGCGGCTGTTTTTTCATTGCTCTAAAGCGTCTGTGGTGGACGTAAGTGAAGCGTGGATAACGTCGCGCTTTTTTATTCTATCTTTTGGAGCAGATACTCTACACCTTCAGAATTGACAAACTTTAATACAGATTCCTTTTTGAACTCCCTTTTATAATACTCGTAATTCCTGGCTTCAGGTTCGATATTTACAAGTTGGTTACAGAACTGCAATAGATTCGTGTTCAAGACTTTTACAACATTACCGGACACGCCAACATACACGGCTTTTATTCTTTGATTCATATTTTAAACATTTACGCACAAATATATTCATTTTTATTTGTAATAACCAAATATGTGCTTATATTTGCACTATTAATAAGAATAAAGCTACAAATGTTACCGCAGATTAAGTCCTTATATGAATTACTCGAAGCGTTTCCTACGGAGGAATCCTGCATCGAGTATTTAGAGGAAAAGATTTGGAAAGGTAACGTAGTAAGCCCGTTCGATGCTAACAGCTCTGTTTGCAAGTGCGGTAACGGTAAGTACAAATGCAAGAAAACGAACCAGTACTTTACCGTTAAGCACTTTACGATATTCGCCGGGAGCAAGATAAGATTAAAGAAATGGTTCTTCGCGATGTGGTTGGTTACATCCGAGAAGAAAGGACTTACATCTGTTCGTTTGGCCGATCACATCACAGTAACGCAGAAAACAGCGTGGTTTATGCTGCAGCGTATTAGATCAGCTTACAAAGTAGAGAACAGCAACAACCTGGAAGGGACTATTGAAATCGACGAGACATTGATCGGCGGCAAGAACAAGAACCGACACGTAAGAAAGAGAATGACTGCCGAAGATGTTGGCTACCACCGCGATAAAACTTATGTGCTTGGAATGCGCCAAAGAAAAGGCAAGATGAATGCGTTTATGATACCTGACAGAAAACCGCGTACATTGCTCGGATTAATCAATAAGTATGCAGTAGTCGGTTCTAGGATAATAACGGATGAATGGCGGTCGTATTCGCGTTTAAGGGATAACTACGAGTATCATTCAATCAAACACAAAGCGTATGAGTATGTTAAGCTTGATAACCCGGATATCAACAACAATTCTATCGAAGGGGCTTGGAATCATTTAAAAGCGTCAGTTCACAGGATGTACAACCACGTGTCGGACAAACACCTGCAGTTGTATTTGGATGAGTTTTGCTTTAGGTTCAATCTTCGTGATAAACCGGATAGTTTTAAATTCGAGTGGTTGGTAATGAATTGTGGTGGGAGGTTGAAGTATAGGGATTTGGTGGGGAAAAAGCTACCTTTTTAGCCCAGGAAACAAATCTTTAAGAATTATCGCCATCATTCCTAATACTTGAACTGTTGTTGTAGTCAGTAGTGTTATTAAAACACTATCACTCAAATTAAAAATCTGGTTATTCCATAAAGTAATGATAGCACACAATAACCATAAAAAAATTATTACAGAAAAAATAACGGCTAAATCGTGTCTAAGAAGTGTATTTTTTTCATACCTCTCATTTTTAAGCCTTTTAGTGTCTTTGTCGTAATCGACGTCTTTTCCGAAATAAAACTGTTCTCGGTTAGCGCTTTCGTCTGGAAGTAACTCGCTATTCGGATCTAAGTCTCCTATGTATTTTCTTAGCTTTGATTTATCGCCACTCATAAATCTTTAGTTACCCTGAGATTTAATGTTTTTGAGTAACAATTCATTATAATGAGCCTTTATGCTGTTGTCTGAAATTTCAAAAGACATTTGGCTTTTGCCTTTGTCATTCCAAGCATTATACCAAGGCGTTCCTGGCTGATGGGTTTTAGAACTAAGAGTTATTCCGGTATCGTTTCCGTATTTTTCCCAAACTTCATTGAGTAGCTCAATTGTTCCTTGCGCTAATTCGGGAGCTTCTGGCTTGTAATCAATATTTGAATTTCCGTAATTTTTAAATCTATGATAAAGACTAGGAATAACCGGGCCGTACTTCCACGCCTCTGGATGCTCGTCTATCAAAGGACAGTCTTCGATAGCTAAATTCCACCCATGAGCGATATACACCAACTTATTAAGTTTCATTGGCGTTATTGGGCGTTCTGGAGTTGATTTTGAAAGAAAATAATCTGCAATCTGAGAGGGACTATACATGGCGAAAATGATTAAGTTAATAACTTCTGCTATTATATTATATGGCGTTGATGCGACAAATATATAAACATTTTTCATTTATGCAAGAACAATTAAAATTGATTTAACTTTTGTATTTTTACCCCATCACAAAAAAGCTAAACATATCGCCAGACGCATTTTGTTGTCAAAATTCCATTAGCAAACGTGATACTGCCGCCCTATAACTCAAGCACCCTTTGCGAATTGTAAACGCACGGGGGAAAATAGATAGGAGAACCGCATCCCGGACAAAGACTTTATTTTTTATATATTTGATTAACCAACAATTTAAATGTATGAATTATGGAAGATCTAAAAAATGAAATAGATTTACTTTTAAAGGATTTTGAATCCGAAATATTAAAAATGTCTACAGGAAGAATATCTGCGATACAAGCTTCTAAAATAACTAAATACGGCTTAGATAAACTTCCAAAATTTACGAAAGATATCAAATCATTAGACGAAAAATATTTCCCTGGGAATAATGTATTATCCGAGGGCGAAAAAGAAATTCTGGAAGATATCTATAAAACGGCCTATGATAGATTTAAAAAAATATGCTCTATTCCTATAAAGTAATATTGCTTTTTATTTCTATTTCAAAAGCAAATCCTAAATCTTTAATTATCTGCTCCTGCTCAATTATGATTTCAAGTGCTTTTTGATATTTCTCTAACTTTTCCTTTGTTTCTTCTGATATTACATCTATAAAATCAGTTGTTGTTTTTTTTTGATCCATCTTATTTTTTTTAATTATTTTTACACCCTGCTTTCCCTTAACTCGAATTTACCGAACCGCGCAATTGACGCAAAGAACACCATCGATTTAAGCATACAGCCCGTCTTGACTATAATTTATATGCACATTGTAAATGCATGTGGGCAAAATCAGGATAGAATACTTGGCTTTCTGGGTTTCCGATCACTTGAGACCCAGCACGTTTAGCGATTTTTTTTAAAGGAGATTTGATTCTCGGGATGAAAAAACCCGGCGGGGTGTTATTATGTGATTAGATGCCTTATCTTGGCAGAGAAAACTCAGTCCGCTTGGATCCGCGACTGCGGTTACAGGCCACACGTTAGAAGAAATTGCAAAAAAAAAGCGACGAAATTGAAACGCGTTCTAAATTTTATATATTTGTACGTATAAAATATTTGATATGGATACTAAACTCACATTAAAGCTAGATCAAGAAATTATTGAAAAGGCTAAGTTATATGCGTCAGAAAAGAAATTAAGCCTGTCCAGGTTAATTGAGAATTATCTTAATTCTTTGACTTCTGACAAACCTAAAAATGAATTACAAATATCTCCTTTTGTAAAAAGTCTTTCTTCTGGAATTAAAATTCCTGCGGATTATGACTATAAAAAAGATCGCGCTGATTATTTAGAACAAAAATACAAATGACCAGAATATTTTTAGACACTAATGTTATATTGGATCTATTAGCGGAAAGAATTCCTTTTTTTGATTCAATTGCCAAAGTAGCAACTCTTGCTGATCAAAAGAAACTTATTTTAGTTGTTTCGCCATTATCGTTTACAACTGTTGAATATGTTTTAAATAAATTTGAATCGTCCGAGTCCGTTTTAACCAAATTGCGAAAGTTTAAAATCATTTGTGAAGTTTGCGAGGTTAATGAAGAAACAATTGAAAAAGGATTAAATTCAAGTTTTAAGGATTTTGAAGATGCAGTTCAATATTTTACTGCAATTCAATCTGGTTGTTCAATTATTATTACTAGAAATGGAAAAGATTTCAAAAGTTCAACTATTCCAATTATGACCGCAGAAGAATACCTGAGCAGTATACTTTAAAAGCAATTTCTTCTAACCGCCGGTAAGCGAATTACGCTTGTTTTCGGTAAGTTGGACATTTGTTTTTCACGAAGAAATTATATCTTAGCAGAGAATACTCAGTCCGCTTAGATCCGCGACTGCGTTTACGGGCCAAACGTTCCGTCAGTTTTGCAAAACAAAACGAATTAATAAATAAACTATGAAAAAAATATGTGTTTTACTTGCAATTTCTTTTAGTGTTTTTTTATATGCACAAAATTACGTTCCTGATCCTTTATTTGGAACTAATGGCGCTCTCGTTACAAATTATAATATGTATTATGATAACGATCAAGCACCAAAAAATGTTTTTTTTGAAAACAACAAATATATTTTTACTCAAAAAACACAATTAAGCTGCTTTAATTATGATGGAAGCGTTGATTACACTTTTGGCACTCTCGGTTATTCAAGAATTATCATTCCAAATTGTCCAACCTACACAATAACAATTAAAAGCACTAAAATAATCAATAACAATATTTTTGTTTTTGGAAAATCTTTTGATCCTAACACAAGTATGTTTTATGGTTTTATCGCAAAAATTAGTATCAATGGTACTATTGATACAACTTTTGGCAGCAATGGAATAGTTTTAGTTGCGATTGGAAATTTAAACAACGATCCTTATTCGGATGGCATCACTGATGTTGTATTAAAAAACGGTCATTATTTTGGAATTGGAAGTACTTTATATCAAGATAGTAACTCAATATATAGAAGAAATATTTTTATTGTTAAATTAAATGCCAATGGAATTATTGATCTTACCAATGAACCTACTGGAATAAAAAAAATTACTTTAATTGATGGTCATGCTGCCAAAAACATTTATGAGCATCAAGGTGATTTAATTATTATTGGTCATATAACCAATAATAATACAGGAGAGGAAAATTCATTAACCATTTTAAAAATCAATGAAAGTGGAGATTTGATTTCAACATTCGGAATTGACGGAGTAAAAAAAATACCTCTATCCCCACTTGGTTGGCGAACGGGTGAAAGTTTTAATAACTGTAAACTGCAAGGAGATGATATTTATGTTTTGAGAACCTATTTCATATATTCCTATGTATTGCAAAAAATTCAAAAAATAAATATTACAAATTTAGCTACAACGGACATTTCAGCAACAAATAACAATTCAACCGTAGATTATGTGATTGATAATGATAAAATTTACATCATAGGCTGTCCCGGCAATTGCCAAAACGATTTTAATATAATCAGAAGAGATATAGACGGATCTTTAGACAACACATTTAATCAAACAGGAACTTATAGTTATAATTTTCCGCCTCCAAATAGTTTCACAACTACTTATGATTCAGCTACCGTATTAGTCAAAGATACAACTAATGGTATATTAATTGGCGGCTATACAGCATCACAAGGTTACACAACTGCACCATATCAGGGATTTGCAATGTTGCGGATAAAAGATGAAACATTATCAGCTAATGAAATTAGAACTAACTATTTTACTTTATCACCCAATCCTGTACAAAACATTTTAAATATAAAAAACCCAAATAGCACCAGTATCGATAATATTACAATTTTTGATGTTTTAGGTAAAATTGTTTACTCTGCCAACAACACACCAGACCAGATTAATTTAGAAACTTTAAAAGAAGGTTTATATTATGTGAGAATAAAAAGCGGAGCCATAAATGATAGTTTTAAAATCATTAAGAGTAATTGAAACTTGGGATGATATAAAACCGAACAGCTAACGGCCGCGACGTACAATTGCTGATTTCAGGTTACAGAACGTTTTGTTTTCACGTAGAATGTTCTATCTTGGCAGAGAAAACCCGGCTCGCTTGCGTGAGTAACTGCGCTTAAGCGGCAAAACATTATAGGCAATCGCAAAAAACCGATATGAAAAACAATGTCATTTTTTAGTGTTAATAATAAGGAAACAAGTTTCTTGCTAGATTTCGCCTTTTTATCAATCTCGATCATCTGCTGGATTTCAATGAGGGCGATTCAAAAAATTGCATTTAGATATTTGAAAAATATCAAAACCAAAATTCTTTACTACTTAGTTTTCATAGCTCAATGGATAGTCTCAGCCATTCTAACAGTTGTCTTAACAGACAATTTATTTAAACAAGATTTTTATAAGTCAACCATCGGAACAGGAAAAATAATAGAATGTGTGGCTATTTTATTCACATTTTATGGATCAGTCCTAATTGTTGGTTTGGTTTTAAATCGCGTCTTTTCAAATAGATCAGGCGACTTCATGCATATGAAAAAAAGCGACTGCCAGTAACAAGGGTTTTGCAATAGTGAGCAAAACTGCAAGCTTTGCGAAAAGCTAAAGAAAAAGAACGCGAAACTATTGAACGACAACAAAAATTAGACAGTCGCGGAAAAGGCAAACAGGAAAAATCCGGAGTATCCCGAATAATGATGAATACGCTGCGTAACAGTGCCGAAAACAGTACGTCAAAACTAAAAAGCATTCATACAGAAAAAATTGGTGGTATTTCGCAAGAGCTTCAAGGATTGCGATCTTCGGTTCCTGATATGGCAAAATAAAATTTGGCTTTGATAATTCAACATTCCACAAAGGAAAAGTTTTGTTCACGGCAACAAATATTAACTTTGCTCACAATACACAATTGCTTTGGAAGGAAAACTTAAATTTTCAAATCACAAGCGGTGAACGTATTGCCTTGACAGGAACAAATGGTTCCGGGAAAACAACTTTGATAAAATTAATTTTAGGCAGCATTGAACCACAAACCGGAACAATTTACCGGGCAGACAGCAAATCGGTTTACATTGACCAGGACTACTCTTTGCTTGACAATAATTTGAAAGTTTACGAACAAGTGCAACAATTCAGTACTTCAGCTTTGCAAGAGCACGAAATTAAAATTAGACTCAATCGTTTTTTATTTGCCAAAGAAGATTGGGACATACCTTGCGCTACATTGAGTGGCGGCGAAAGAATGCGTTTATTACTTTGTTGTTTGACGATAAATAGCAAATCGCCAGACATTATTGTATTTGACGAACCGACTAATAATTTAGACATCCAAAATGTGGAAATATTGACGACAGCAATAAACGAATATCAAGGAAGCCTAATTGTCGTATCGCATGATGCAACATTTTTGGAACAAATAAATATTGAAAGGCAATTAGTCTTAAAAAATACAGCAGGCAACCGCCTAAGCTAAATACGCTTTTTAAGTTACCGGAAGTCGTTGTTTCAGGAAGAAAGTTTATCTTGGCAGCGCAAAAATTCTGTTCGCTTGAATCGCAAATTCCCTTAGCGGCAAAAAGTTGGCTGCAAGCCTGCCGAAACTTATGAAAACATAGAAAATGAAAGAAATTATTGAACTTTCGGACAAAGAAATAACGATCAACAGAAATGAATTTCTGAAAATAAAAGGCAGCATAGACAATAATTTGTATTATATCGAAAGTGGAAGTTTGAGAATTTTTGTATTGGATGATTGCGAAGAACAAACTATTCGGTTTGGTTACAAAGAAAATTTAATCGTTTCATTGGATTCCTTTTTGACAGGAAAACCTTCTGACTTGTATATTCAAGCGATTAAAAAAACTGTTATAAAAGTCGTAACCAAAACGCAGATTGACAAGTTTTTAGAAATTGAAAGCAATAGAAAGTCGTGGATTAAAATATTAGAAAACCTGGTTCTTCAACAAATGGAACGTGAAATTGATATTTTGACAAATTCTCCAAAAGAACGATATGAAAGAGTTTTAAAACGAAGTCCACAACTTTTTCAAGAAATCCCAAACAAACATATTGCTAATTATCTAAGAATGAGTGCTGAAACTTTATCAAGACTCAAGAAGTCTTGACTTCAATCAATAATTATAAAAACGATTTTTAGAACTTTGCATAAAATTTAAAAATCATGCAATCAGATAAATTAATACAAACGCTTTTAGAACACACAAGACAAATTATAAATCAGGCAGAAAAACTAAAATGTTATGATTTGAATACTTTAACATGGAAGGAAAACGAAATTTCATGGAGCATTTTGGAATGTCTGGAACATTTGAATTTATATGGCGACTTTTATTTACCGCAAATAGAAAATAAAATAAAAATTTCAACTACCAAAACTGACATAGAATTTAATAGTGGGATTTTAGGAAATTACTTTGCAAAAAGCATGTTGCCAAAAGAAAAGTTGAATACAATGAAAACGTTTAAGGACAAAAATCCATTAAATGCCGACCTTGACAAAACGGTTATCGATAAGTTTATCAATCAACAAAACAAACTTTTAGAATTGCTGAATCAATCAAGAAATGTGAGCTTAAACAGCGTTAAAATTCAAACTTCAATTTCAAGTTTAATCAAACTAAAATTGGGTGACACTTTTCAGTTTTTTATCAATCATATTATTAGGCATTTAAAACAAATTGACCGAGTAGAACAAACAATGAAAAATGCCTGACGGCTAACAAAGCACTGTACTGAAATTGCAGGAATTTAAGAAATTTTCCTTTTTCTCGAAGAATGTATTCCCGCACACGGATCATTTTTGTTTACCCTCTAAACGTTAACAGTCTGAATCCACCGACGATGTTGCGATTGTTTGAAATTTCCACTATATTTGACTATCTTAATATCTTAAATACCACAACAAGATGATCAGGTTTTATCCCAACGAAGAATTTCGAGAAATCGAAATAAATTATCCATTGCAGAAGCGATATGCCATATCCAACAAAGGCAGACTCATGAGTTTCACAGAATCAATTGAAAGCGGGACTTTGCTAAATGGCGGAATATCCAACGGATTCAGAACACTTAGATACAAGATCAGAAAAAAGAATGGTAAAACAGGCGATAAAACGCTTTTTATCTACAAACTTGTCGCCCAATTATTCATCCCACAAGAATCAGATGAACATTTATATGTAATCCATTTGGATCACAAGCTTGACAATGATGACGCCAAAAATTTAAAATGGGTCACATTGAAGGAAAAGTTTGAACACCGGAAGAAAAACCCAAAAGTTATAAATAGTATATTTAAGGTTCAGCAAACCAAGCTGAAATCTGACGGCAGAAAGCTCACTTTAACCAAAGTGATGCATTTAAAGAAACTCCTAAACGATCCCAACAGAAAGACAAGGGCAAAAATGCTGGCGAAACAATTCGGAATAAGTGAAATGCAGGTCAGCAGAATAAAAAGCGGCGAAAACTGGGGACATATAAAAGTGTAAAGATTTTAACGGTTAACAGCCTGAAGCGCAATTGCAGATTTTTAAGTCCTTGGCATTTTTTTTACAAAGAAACATTATCTTGGTAAAAAAAATAGATTCCGCTTAACCAGCAACTTCGCATAGCGGGGAAACGTGATGGCGGGAATTAGGATTCCTGTAACATTAAGAGCAATTTCTCGTCTGCATGAAAAAATCTAATCCATATGATTTCAAATCAAAAAATTGCGCGTATATCTGGTCTTTTGTATTTAGTAGTTGTGCTGACTGGAATTTTCAGCTTAGCCTATGTCCCAAAAGTTCTGTTTGATTGGAATAATGCAGCGCTAACTTTTAAAAATATCATTTCATCGGAATTGCTGTTTCGATTGAGTATAATGAGCAGTGTAATTTGTTACACTGCTTTTTTGTTTTTGCCTGTTTTCCTTTACAAGCTGCTTAGGCAGGTTGATGCATTTTATGCAAAATTGATGGTTCTTCTGGCGCTAGTGAGCGTGCCCATATCATTTGCAAATTTGCAAAACAAACTTGCTGTCCTTTCACTATTAAACCTTCAGGATTCCCAAAAACAATATTCCATTACTGAGTTACAATCAAAGGTGATGTTTTACCTCAATCAATATGACAATGGCATTTTAGTTTCTATGCTTTTTTGGGGACTTTGGTTACTTCCTTTTGGTTATTTGGTTTATAAATCCGGTTTTTTACCAAAATTTTTAGGCATCCTTCTAATGTTCGGCTGTTTTGGCTATCTGATCAATTTTACGGGAAACATTGTCATAAAAAATTATTCCGCTATTGGAATTTCAAAATTTGTCAGTCTTCCTGCAAGTTTAGGAGAAATCGGAATTTGTTTATGGCTATTAACCGTAGGTATAAAATCCAAACAAAAAAATTATGGATAAAACTACTCTTCAAAGCGACAGCTACTAAAGCAGTGCTAATTTTTTGCGAGAGTGAAATTCAAAACCCTGTGCACAACCTAAACAAATTCAGCAAAATGAAATTATTCATAATAACGGGAATCCTCCTGATTTTATTTATTCAATGCTCACCGGTTCAACCGCAAATTGTTCATGCGGGCCAAATCTCCGAACAAAATAAAACGGCTGCATTTAATTTTGCCAAAAGCCAATTTGAAAGCTGCAAGACCGGAAAATACATTCCTTTAACAACGCTAAATGCAACACCACATTTAGTCAGTACTTTAAAAATCTCGGATATGCAAAATGCCTGCGAAAAGATCAATAAAGATTGCGGTGAATTATCTGAGTTGAAGTTACAGGAAGTTCTTACCGATAAAACAAGTTACATTTACAGGTATAAAGCAAAATATTCCGCCACAACCAAAGAACCTGAAATCCGTGTTTACACCAATCTGAATCATAAGTTTGACGGATTGATTTATAAACCGCTATGGTTGGATCGTTATACCCCATTTACTCCTTAAACACGCGGATTCACCGTTAATCTTTGTACAAATATCACATCCCATTTATTTTTCAATAAGAAATATTATCTTAGCGCAGCAACACTACCGGTCGTATGGCCTTGTAATTTTAGCGTCCAGCGTAATAAAATCTTAATAATAACCAACTTTTAATGGTATGTCTGATAATAAAAAAACTGTGGAAAAATACATTCAGGGTTTCAGGGAAAGCGATCACAAAAAAATACTTTCCTGCCTGACCGAAGATGTTGTTTGGGAAATGCCGGGAATCTATAAACATGTTGGAAAAGAGGAATTCGATAAAGAAATAGAAAACGAAAACTTTATCGGAAGTCCAAGCATCCAGATACACAAATTAGTTGAAGAAAATAATGTTGTAATTGCCGAAGGTTCTGTTCAGGGCGCAATGAAAAATGGAAACAAACTCGACGCGGTATTTTGTGATGTATTTGTATTTGAGCACAACAAGATCAAACAACTTACGTCTTATTTAATGTCGAAAAATGCTTCTTTACACTTCGACTAAAGCCAGCAAACGGGTACGGCGTTAACATCTCCATAGCCACATTCTGAACTTAAAATTTTATCTTCGAAAGAAAAATAAGCCTGTCTGGGCTGCAACTTTGCATCGTTACAACATAGACATTGACATCAATCTTTTAACCATAAATGAAACAAATTTTTAAATTAACATTAATTGCCCTAACGATTTTATTTACAAGCTGCGATTCATCGGCACAACAAAAAGATACTTATTCGGCAAAAATCGATAGTTTGCTTACAGCAACCCAACCCAGAAGTTTTAACGGAGTTGTTTTTATTCAACAAGACGGAAAACAAAGTATGCAAAAGCACATGGATATTTTGACTTTAACAAAAAAACGCCGCTCAAAATTAACGACAGATTTTCTACCATGTCGATAGCCAAACAAATAACTGCCACTCTTATTTTGCAAGAAGCAGAAAAAGGAACAATTGACCTGCAAGCCCCAATCCGGAAATATTTACCAGACTTTAAATATTCCTGGGCAGATACCGTTACTGTCCATCAGTTGCTCAACCATACTTCAGGAATGCATAGTGAAAATACAGGCGAACCTTTAAAATTTGTACAGGGAACTTCTTTCAGCTACTCTAATATCAGCTATTACATTGCAGGCCAGGTTCTCGAAAAGCAAAGTGGTAAAAGCTTTCGGGAATTAGTAACTGCTTTATTCAAAAAATGCAAAATGAAAAACAGCTTCTACCCTACCGAAACGAATACTAAATTTCTCACTAAAGGACACACCATAAAAAAAGACGGCACTTTTAAACGCAACGAACAATTAAGTTTTAACGCGCATCATTATTTTGGAAGCCATTTAATAGTTACCGCACCCGATCTGGCAAAATGGAATGAATGCCTGCACAACGGTAAAGTACTAAAACCCGAAACTTATCAATTGATGACCAGCTATGTGGTAACCGATACCCATCAGGTTTTTAGCGATAAACCTATAGGTTACGGCTACGGCTTGAGGATAAATGATAAAGACAGCATCAACGAAATCGGGCACACCGGTTTCCATCCGAGTGAAGGGTTTACTGCAGTAAATTTATATTACCCAAAAAGCAAAACAAGTGTGGTCATCATGGAAAATGTAGGCCATGAAAATTTTGACATTGCCTATTATTTTGAGCAGGAAGTCAGGAAGATTGTGAAGCAAAGCAACCTCTTGAAATAAATAAAACTTTTCTAGAGTTCAATAAATCTGTGTCCCACATTTAGCATCCAGAATCTCCCAAAACTCTGGTATAGAATTAATTATCTACACCGAATTGCATCAAGAAATACAAAATAAATGATCTTCAATACATGAAAGTCGGGAAAGATTAATTAAGTTTGGTTGGGAAATAAAAAAGCTGGAAAATGGAAAATAGTGCGTCCCTTTTTAAACTATAAGTATATCCGCTATAGCCGGTAAACCATTATAGTTACGTCTTCTCTGTGCATCGGAAACTAACATTTAAAACGGATAGGAAATGAAAAAATCAAAAATTATCGTATTAATTCATGGAAATTTTGTTAACGATGCAACCTGGGCAGAATGGAAACAATATTATGAACAAAAAGGTTATCAGGTGTATACACCGGTAAACCCGGGACACGAAGGAAATCCTTCAGAACTCAGGACACACACACATCCTGACCTGACCAAAACCAGCTTTATCGATGTGGTAAACAATATTATAAAACTGATTGACACTTTACCGGAAAAACCTTTGGTCATAGGGCATTCTATGGCAGGAATGGCCACACTAAAACTGGTTGAACTCGACAAAGCAATCGCCGGAGTCAGTATTGACGGTGCACCTCCAAAAAATGTTTTTCCTCCTTTCCAAACACTTAAAACAGTACTGCCCGCCTTTGGTTTCCTGTCTTTTAAAAAATTTTTCATGGGCAGCAGAAAGTGGTATGATTATGCTTTTTTTAATACCATATCCGATAGCGAAAAGGAAATTGCGTTTGAAAAATATGCCATTCCAGAAAGCTATAAAGTCAGCAGGGAATTGGTATTGAATCCTTTTTCAAATATAGATTTTAAAAAACCGCACCACCCGATATTATTTATTGGCGGCGGCAGCGACAATATATTCCCGCCCGATCTTACCAAGACTATTGCTGCTCAATATAAAGATCCGGACAGCACCGTAAACGTTAAGATCTTTGAAGGGCGAAGCCATTTTACCTGTGGAGAGCAAGGATGGGAAAATGTAGCCGATTATATTTTAGATTGGTACGAAAATTTGTAGCAAGGCATGCAATAGTAATGTGCCATGAGAATAAACCTATTTGCCAAATGCACAATCACAATCTTAACCCAAAAATAAATATTTCCCATTTGGATAGTTTACCTTTAAAAAAAAGCAAAACTATGTCAGGGAAAAACAAAAAGTTATTTGGTGTTTGGATGGATTCACACCACGCCACAATTGTAGGAAAAGAAGATTTTGAGAATGGGGAATTTATCATTCTTGGCCATGTAAAAAATGCCGGGCCGGATAATAACTCTAATGAAAATGCAGCGAACAATCAGGAAATGAGCTTAACGCAAAAATTCTTTAAGGATATTGCCGGTAAGATGCCAAACATTGATGAAATTCACATCACAGGAACCGGACAGATCCAAGAACAATTTATGAAATTCCTGGCGGAAACCGCACAATATAAAAATGTGGTTTCAACCGAAAGTACTTCTAATAAAATGAGTGATGAAAATCTTACCACATTTATAGTAAACCATTTCAATTAAAAGAATTTTAAAAAAAATCAGCATGCCGCAGACGATCGTTTGCGGCATTTTTTATTTATAACCAACTGCACCAAACCGGCTGGAATAAAATTTACTGCCCTGTTTTTCCATGCAACGATTTTCTGTAATCAATGCCCCATTTTGCCACTTCATCAATCAGGGGCGAAAGCGTTTTCCCATACGTTGTTATCGAATATTCAACCGTAATTGGCTTGGTATTCAGGACCTTTCGGCTCACCAGGTTATTCATTTCTAAATCCTGCAGCTCCTTTGAGAGCATTTTAGTGCCAATCCCGCTGATCTCCCTCAACAAATCCATAAAACCCAACGTGCTGCCTTCTATCAGTGTTCCTAAAATATGGAACTTCCACTTTCCTGATAACAAACTCATGGCATCGCTGATCGCTTGCATTCTCACCTGGCAAACCGGCGTATGGTTAACTAATGCTCTTTTTTTCATCGATTTTAATTTTATGCAATCTGCGGCAAAGTTAAAAATCAACCGGGTGGTTTCCAAGAGGAAAGTACTTTCCAAAAGGAAACCCGTAGCGCATATCTGTTTAATGTATCCTATTTTTATAAATTTAAAACAAAATTTCAATGCTATCCTATTGAAAAGTCATTAAAAATGAAACTAAAAACAACACTGGCAATGGTAACATTGCTTGTCAGTTCAGGCAGTCAGGCACAAACAAATATAAAAATGGAAAATAAAAACAACCCTCTTTTATGCGATCCTGTCGAAGGGATTTGCGGAATTCCCGAAAACCGGACATCCCGGCAAAACGCAGCACAAAACGCTGGTAAGCCAATTAAAATCATTTATTTCACAGATCCGATCTGCTCGTCGTGCTGGGGAATCGAACCACAATTAAGAAAGCTGAAACTCGAATACGGGAACCATATCGAAATCGAATACCGCATGGGCGGTTTGTTGCCAAATTGGAGTTACTATAGCGGCGGAATCAGCAAACCTTCGGATGTAGCGCATCACTGGGATGAGGCCAGTATGTATTATGACATGCCTATTGACGGCAATGTTTGGTTAGAAGATCCTTTAAATTCTTCTTATCCGCCATCCATAGCGTTTAAGGCAGCGCAGCTTCAGGACAATGAAAAAGCGGTTTTATTTCTGAGGGAAATCAGGGAAATGCTGTTTTTACATAAAAAGAACATTACAAAATGGGAACCTATCGAAGTTGCTGCAAAACATGCCGGATTGGATTCAGCACAGTTAAAAAATGACTTTAACGGTAAGGCAAAAGAACTGTTTGAAAATGATCTGGAAATAACAGCATCATTCGGCGTCAGGGGTTTTCCAACATTGTACTTTATAGACCATTTGGGAAACAAAGAAATAATAAACGGCTCAAGGCCTTACCCGTTTTTTGAAACAGCCGTTTTAAAACTCTATCCCGAAGCAAATAAAACAGCCTATGATAAAAACTGGGAAGCCCTTTTTTCGAAGTACAGTTCGCTCACCGCAAAAGAGTTTTCTGAACTCTCAGGAACACCAAGAATTGAAAGTGAAGAACAATTAAACAAACTTGCCGCAACAGGAAATTTAGAAAAACAGTTTTCTAAGAACGGTTCCATGTGGAAACTTAAACCAGTCGCTAAAAATGAAAACTAAAATTAATTATTTTGCGATTTTTACTTTTTACATTATCGCCCTTATTCTTCGCTATACCTAATTCCCTATTTGCCGTGTCTGCTTTTCATTCACTCAATAATTTTTTCCCGGAAATCAATACCGTTAAAATGGTTATACTGCTGGTACTCGTATCTTTTTGGATAATTGCCCTCATCATCAGAAAAAGTGTGGTGATGAAAACGTGTGCAAAAGAAGAAAATCCCCTCATTTAAACACCTTACGGTTGTATGCAGTTTTTATTTTAAATTTTTAAAAAAAATCTGTTGGGATTTTGCAAAAAAGAAATTTTTACAACAGATTCTGTTGGGATTTTTCAAAAAAAAATTTTTTACAACAGATTTTGTTGGTTTTTTTCAAAAAAGAAATTTTTACAACAGATTCTGTTGGGATTTTTCAAAAATGAAATTTTCAAACAAAATCATTTCTGTTTGAGATATTTCTACTTTCCAAATTTGTACCGCCAAATTATTTTCCATTATTTTACAACAGGGATGCTGAAAACTGACAGAGTAAGCTATAAATTAATCAGAAAGAAATGATTACAGTAATACTATTGATCCTATTCGGTCTTTTATTCGGGACAATGTGGGCGCAAAAACGATTTAGGATTATTGAAAGAGACACCGACGGCCATCTTCAAAAAGTAAATTACAAACCTATAGTCCTTGCCGTGCTGTCCTTGGTTTTTATTTTTCTGCAACCTTATGAAATGAAAAAAATTGAAGCCGGATACCAGGGTTTACTTGTGAACTTAGTTGGTGATTCCAGAGGCGCTTCAACAATCAAAGAAATATCGGGCTGGAAGATCTACAACACCTGGACCGAAGAGATCCATACCATTCCGTTAGACCAAAGGACAATCCGGTATGAAAAACAAACCGTTATTGCAAAAGGCGGTTTCCCATGCGACATCTCCCCCAGCTTTAACCATTCTGTGAAGAGAGCTACAAGTCCGGACATGTTTACCAATTTAAGGTCTTCTTACAGAAGCGGTGGTCTCGAAGCCATTGAAAAAGGATGGCTCGAAATTGCAATTCTTGGCGCAGTGAGCGATGTGGCGAACAAATGGGTAATCGACGATATCTTCAATAACCGCAGCGGCTTTGAAGCAGCAATAGTTATCGAAGCCAACAAACGTGTGGGAAAATGGTTTACCATATCACAATTGAGAACCAACATTCAACCGCCGCCAAGTATTGTAGAATCTATTAAAGCAAAAGCGCTCGCCGTACAAGATGCGATTACGTCTGAATCTCAGGCTAAGGCTGCCACTGCAGATGCGCAGCGTAAAATTGCACTTGCAAAAGGCGATAGTGCGACAGTCGTTATTCAGGCAAGTTCTGAAGCCGCTGCTTTAAAACTCAAGCAAAAGGAACTTACGCCTTTATATGTGGAATACATTAAAGCAAGCAAATGGAATGGCGAACTTCCTACCACTTCGTTGGCAACGCAACACCAATGATTAACTTGAAGTAATACAAAAAACATTAATGCTGTTACTATCCGAAAATCCTACCATGAAAAATCAACTCAAATCTATTGCTTGCCTGTTTCGTTATGCAGGATTTCCGGCATTGTCACAAACAAAAACCACCGATTCCCTGATTCAAAATATAGATAATGAAGCCGCTTATCTTGTGATGCTTCAAACAGTTTTTCCAAGGGTCAATAATGAATCGGAAATAAAAGGAGAATCTTCATTTTAAAGCTTACATTGGAACAGAACACAATTATTTTCCGCTATTGCCGGATGGAAAGCCCAATTATGCTATTTTTAACTGGGACAAAGTAGTAGGCTTGGTTACAAAAATAAATTTCCCGGTCAAAACCCAAATAAGCCCAATTTGAACACAAACGCATCATGTCTCTAAAAAGCACAACAAAAACCGGCATCCTTTTATTACTGCTGCCCCTATTTGCCTTGGCGCAGCAAAACGATCCGCCCACTGCTTATCCGGCAATGGTTGGTGATATTTCATTTGACCCGAAAACAGACAAAACAGATTTTCAGCTGTGCTACAAACAAATAGCGCAATATTTCAACTATGGCGACGGCCTGGAATACGAAGGCGAAAAAGCAGCCATCGAAAAAGAATTTTCAAATAAATACCAACCGGAAATGCTGAAAAATGAAACAGGCCTGATCAGGATCCGTTTCGTAGTCAATTGCAAAGGCGAAACCGACCGCTTCAGGTTGATGGGCATGGATGAAAATTATAATGAAAAAGAATTCCCTGCATCCATTACGGAACAACTTTTAAACATTACCAAAAACTTAAAAGGCTGGAAAATAAAAAAATACAAGGAATACCCTATTGATTATTATCAATACCTGATTTTTAAGATAGAAAACGGACAATTAAAAGAAATACTGCCTTGAGAAAATCAATCTGTTTATTATTATTCCCGGTCTTTCTGTACGCACAGCCAAATTGCAATGCTTTTCTGTACCAGGGCGATACCCTGCAATACAAAGCCTGCAAAATTGCTGAAACTGCTGAAAAACACTATCAGTTTACACGTGAATTTCAGGAAATATATGATGAAGCCATTAAAATTGCCCCGAATTTTGCCTACGCTTATCGCGAAAAATCTACAGCCTATTTAAAAAGCGGCGATTTCCTGATGTGGAAGAAACTGATCGACAAGGCGGTCGAACTCGATTTTGGTCTTAATTTAGGTTATCGCGCATGGTGCCGTTACCAGTATTTCAGGGATTACAAAGGCGCAATTGCCGATATAGAAGAACTGGAACAACGCACCAAATACGACGTTGGTTATAGCATTAATGGCGATTACCATTTAAATATTGCAAAGGGAATTTGTTACAGCGCATTGCAGCAAAAACACAAAGCCATTGAAATTTTCAATAAGCAATTGCATACCAAAAATTATGATCCGGGATTGTATGACTATTACCAGTTGGGCGTTACCTATTATGAATTGAAAGACTACAGCAATGCTTTGAAGTCTTTTGAAAAGCAAAACAGCATCAACGAAATCGCAGACAACAGTTTTTATTTAGCCAAAGTGTACCAAATCCTGAAAAATGAAGCCAATTATAAAAAATATAAAGAAATTGCAATAAAATTATACCAGGAAAATAAAAAAATGTACGATCCTTATACCTTGCATTTTAACCAGGTATATTACAGTACAATTGTTAATGATAAATGATTGCGTTTGATTGATTTTGCCAACATCGATTACCTGAAAAGCGGAAGCCTAAAACAACAAAGTGTTTTTAAAGTACTGACCAATACTAAAATATTAATCAAGCTATCCGAATTTGACGCCTTACTCGCAGGAACATATCCTATTGATATTCCTATAGAAAACAGCGATCTTGATATCATCTGCTTTTGGGAAAACAAACAGGCTTTTACCGAAAGGCTGAAACAGCTTTTTGAAAATGAAGTGTCATTTAAAATCAGGGAATCTACTATAAATGAAGCCGAAACTGTTATTGCCAATTTCTCATCAAACGGATTTGCATTTGAAATATTCGGGCAAAACATCCCGGTAAAAAATCAAAATGCTTACCGCCACATGATCATCGAACAAAAAATACTGGAAGCGAAAGACGAAAGTTTCAGGCGTGAGATCATCGAACTGAAACAAAAAGGATACAAAACCGAACCGGCTTTTGCAGTATTACTCGGACTTAAAAATGATCCGTACCGGGAATTGCTTCACTATAAAATATAAAACCGCCGACAATATACGATCACCTGCGGTTTTACAAATAGAATCATTTTCTAACTGACTTCTATCCCGTTTTGTTCCAGGATGGCCAAAAGGTAAATGCTTTCGTCCGGATCGTATTTTTCAGTTCCGCTTTGGTACCAAACCGCAATGGTGTTCAGTTGAAACGGCGTAAAATCATCCGTATCCACACTTAAACCAAGTAAGCCGGCCAAAAGGAATTCTTCCAGCACTTTATTGCTAACGATACGCTTCGGAATGCCATAAGCCACCGGGCCATTCATACTTTCATAGTCAAGCCGTCCCGCAGTAAATCCGGAAATAAAAGCCTCATTGTTAAGCTCCTGATTTATTTTTTGCAATGGATTCAATCCATTGGAATAGCCTTCGAAATAATCCTGTCTGTAAACAGGATTTAGTATTTTTTTCATACTCATAATGATCAGTATTAAAATTTTCATATCAAACATATTAACTATTTGTCAGTAAACACTTAAAAATCGTTGAAAGGAAAAAATACTCTTTAAACCACAACGGTAGTGACGTTCGTCGATAAAATAGGGCTGCAAAGAACAGCAAACAACGCTTTCGTTTCAGGTAAAAAATTTAGGTGCTTTTTTAAGGCCCACTCTAATTTATTCTTTTTCAGGTTGTAACAAACCAGGCAAAACGAAGTCAAATGCTGCAATCAAAAAACATCAATCAAATCGTCAATCAATGAAAAGATCAATCCACACCAGCAGAATTATAATCCTCTTTATCGGTTACACGCTGTTTTCCATGTATTACTTCAGCCTGCACCGAATCAAAAAAACAAAACCATCTGTAAAACCCGAAACTTTAGAACAGCCCGAAACCAAAATATTTACATGGCAACACCAGCAATAAATACATCGGGTTTGATAATATTCCGGGCGAACGGCCGGGCTGTCCGCTGTATCTTTTCAGCCTGCTGCTCGTTCCTCGCAGCAGCCTAAAAAGGATGCCGCTGCCATCCCTGTCGCAAACTCCGTAACAGGTAACGCAAAATTTCAAAAACACCAAAGCAGTCATTCCAAAAAAATCTTATCTTTATTACAATCACGCAATTCAGTTCCGATGAAAAATAATATCATAAAAGGTTTGTTGTTGGTCTTGCTTTCCACAACCGTACTCCATGCACAGTCAAACACAAAAATTACAAAAAAATCGGGAGACGAGCGCTACGAACCCAAAGAATACGTAGAACTCAAACATCCCGAGTGGAGCAAAAACGCGACGATCTACGAAGTCAACATTCGCCAATTCACCCCTGAAGGGACTTTCAAAGCTTTTGAATCGCACCTGCCGCGGCTCAAGGAAATGGGCGTCGACATCATCTGGCTGATGCCGATTCACCCCATCGGTGTTGAAAAACGCAAAGGAACGCTGGGCAGCGAATATTCGGTCAGGGATTATTTTGGCGTAAACCCTGAATTTGGCAACGAACAGGATCTTAAAAACCTGGTCAAAAAAATCCACAGTATGGGCATGTATGTGATTATCGACTGGGTCGCAAACCATTCGGCCTGGGACAATCCGTTAGCAAAACAACACCCGGATTGGTACTCCAAAACACCTGAAGGGCATTTTCAGCCTACGCCCTGGTATGACTGGGAAGACATTATCGATTTTGATTACGGCAATGCCGACTTGCGAAAATACATGACCGGCGCACTCGTATATTGGGTAAGGGATTTTGATATTGATGGCTACCGTTGCGATACCGCCGGATTTCTCCCAACAGATTTCTGGGACAACGCCCGCGAAGAAATGGACGCTGTAAAACCGGTTTTCATGCTCGCCGAATGGGAATCAAAAGACCTGCAGAAAAAAGCTTTCGATGCCACCTATTCGTGGTCGCTGTGGGATAAAATGACTGCCGTGACCAAAGACCACAAAAGCCTCGCCGGCCTGATCGAATATATGGCGCACGATGTGAGCACTTTTCCACGCAACGCCTATCGCATGACATTTACAGAAAACCATGATAAAAATTCCTGGGAAGGCAACCAGTTTTCTAATTTTGGCGACGGCCTTGAAGCTTCAATGGTTTTAACCGCAACCGTAAACGGAATGCCGTTGGTTTACGGCGGGCAGGA
>Ga0081606_1000183_pt2 | contig 22254 bp, 25 predicted proteins | sample EareggfetidaYelm_FD_71127 | JGI IMG/M metagenome (GOLD analysis project Ga0081606, IMG submission 71127) | Earthworm egg capsule microbial community from the University of Washington, USA - E. fetida Yelm (SPADES assembly) (version 2) | ecosystem: Host-associated > Annelida > Reproductive system... | reverse complement strand
GCATGTGTATTTCGTTGCCGAGACCAAAGGGGATATTTCATCCATGGTGCTCAATAAAATTGAAGAAACCAAGACCGAGTGCGCCCGCAAGTTCTTCAATGGGATCAACTCCGTGAATGTGAGGTATGACGTGGTGGACAGTTTTGGGAAGTTGATGGCGTTGGTGCAGTAGTTGTCATAGCAGTTGTCATGGGGCGGGGCAATGGCATCAAATATCCTTATGTCCCACCAAGTGAGCGGGATGGTGCAGGCTTCATCCTGCTCGATACGGTGGCTTCCGTGAGTCCATGCAGCAGCGCATCGATCAGGGCCTGCTTGGGATTGCCGGGGGTTTGCGCCAGGCCGATGTTGCGCGTCAACGGCGGTTTGCCGAGCGCGACCTCGCGCAGCCCGTAGAGCTTGGACAGCGGCGGGTCGCTCTCCGGAACGATGGACACGCCAAGCCCGTGGCGCACCATCAGCGCGATGGCTTCGCGCGAGTCGGCTTGCATGATCTGCTGCGGCACGATGCCGCGTTCGGCCAGATGGGCGGCGATGGTGTCGGCCACCCAGAACCGTTGGCCGAAGCGGATGTAGGGATATTCGGCCAGCAGTGACTCATCGTTGCGCCCTTTGGCTCCGGGCGGGGCAATCACCGTCACCGGTTCTTGCGCGAACTGCGTCCATTGGGTGTTGCCCATCGAGACCGGGGGCTGGCTGATGATCAGCGCATCGATCTGGCCATGCTGCAAATCTTTCAGGAGGTTCCAGGCGCGGCCGTATTGCATACGGATCTGGATGCGGGGATGGGCGCTGCGCAATGCCACCAGTGTTTTCGGAATCACGGTGGTCAAGACGGTGGGCGAGGCGCCGACCGCCAGCACACCGGCCAGGTCGGCTGTGTCGGCCACGGTTTCGTAGAACTGCCGGTATGAATTCAACACGGCGCGCGCACGCTCGCACAGCAGCGTGCCGGCCGGGTTCAGGCGCGCCGGCTTGTACCTCCTGTCCAGCATGGGTGTGCCCAGCGCCGCTTCCAGGCTGGCAATTTGCGCGCTGACCGCCGGCACGCTGAGAAACAGTCGCTCCGCTGCCGCCGTGATGCTGCCGCTGTCAGCGATCGCGACCAGGCTTTCGAGTTCGCGAATCGACATGACTTCAGAAAAATGAAAGTTGAAATTCCAAAAATACAGAAATACATATTTTGTTGCGATGTTAGCCTCATCGCATTCCTTTTGTATCGGCCCATGACACAAGCTCAACCCCTCCTCCTGTCGAAGTCCCGTGACGACGGCTCCGCGTCCCCGCTTGCCCGGCGCCGGGTGAGCGCCATCGAACTACGGCGGTTGCTGTCCGACGGCGCAGAATTGGCGCTGCTGGATGTGCGGGACGGCGGCCAGTTTTCCGCCGGGCATATCTTTGCGGCGGTCTCGCTGCCGCTGAACCGGATGGAATGGCTCGTCGACGCGCTGGTGCCGCGGCGCGACACGCGGATGGTGCTGGTCGACGACTGCGACGCGCAGGACGGCATGGCGGCGATCGCTGCCGGCCGGCTGGCCGCTTGGGGCTACTCGAACCTGAGCCTGCTCGGCGGTGGGCTGAGCGCCTGGAAGGCGGCCGGGTTGCAGGTTTTCTCGGGGGTCTACGTGCCGAGCAAGGCTTTCGGGGAGTATGTCGAGCACGCGTGCGCGACGCCTTGCATCTCTGCGGCCACGTTGCGCGATTGGATGCGATCGGGCAAGGACATGTTGCTGCTCGACAGCCGTCCTTATGAAGAGTTCCACCGCTACAGCCTGCCGGGCGGCATCGCCTGCCCGGGCGCCGAGTTGGTTCATCGCGTGTTCGGTTTGGTCGACAACGATCAGACGACGATCGTCGTCAACTGTGCCGGACGCACCCGTGGAATCATCGGCGCACAGGCGCTGATCAACGCCGGCATTGCCAACCCCGTCGTCGTCGTCGAGAACGGCACCGCCGGATGGCACCTGAGCGGCGGCACGCTGGTGCACGGTCGGACCGAGGTGGCGCCGCCGCCCACGCCACGAGCGCTGCACAAGGCCATCGCGGCATCGCAGCGCATTGCGCGGCGCTTCGGCGTGAGCGAAATCGATGCCGGGCAGTTGGCTGCGCTGCAGCAGCGCAGCGGGCGCAATCTCTACCTGCTCGATGTCAGAACGCCCGAGGAATACCAGGCCGGCCATCTGCCCGGCTCGCGCAGTGCTCCGGGCGGGCAATTGGTCCAGTCCACCGACGATTACGTGGGTGTGCGCAACGCTTGCCTGGTGCTGGTCGACGACAACGGCGTGCGCGCGCGGGTGACCGCCTCGTGGCTGCTGCAAATGGGCTGCAAGGATGTGCATGTGCTGCGCGATGGGCTGCATGCCGCAGGCGCGGCGCTCCGCCGTGGCTGGCAAGGGCCGAGGATTCTCGGCGGCGAGCACCTGGCGCAGGTCGACTGGCTCCCGGTCTTCGAGCTCAAGGCATCGATGGAGCAGCCAGGCCAGGCGCTGGTCGTCGATCTGGACGACAGCCTGACCTATGCCGCAGGCCATATCCCCGGCGCCTGGTTTGCGGTCCGGTCACGCCTGCGCCAAAGCCTGGGCCGGCTGCCGGAGCACGGCCTGCTGGTGCTCGCCTCGCGCGATGGGCAGTTCGCCGCGCTGGCCGCTGCCGATGCGCAAGCTGCCAGCCGCGTGCCGGTTCGGGTGCTGCGTGGCGGCACGCAGGCTTGGCGCACGGCGGGACTGCCTTGCGCGACCGGTTTCCAGCACATGGCTGACCGCAACGACGACATCTGGTACAGCCCCTACGACCATGACGATCGCAGCGCCGCGATGACGGCCTACCTGCAGTGGGAGGTCGATCTGCTCGGGCAAATCAGCAAGGAAAGCGGCGTCGATTTCAACTGCGCTGCCGCAGCGCAGGACAATTTTTTGCAACCCCAGGAGAATGTGCGATGAATGAGCTGTCTCTGCCACAGCGCCGTGATGCGGCTGCCAAGGCGCTGATGCAGGCGGTACGCCGGCATCTCGAAGGCGAAGGAACGACGCGCGCGGCATTGTCCAAGGTCGGCGCCGAACTGCGCAAACTGGTGACAGAGCAGGCAGCGCTGTTTCCGGCAACGAGCTTTCCGCCACCGGGTGCGCAGGACGCGGGCAGCGTGCGCTATCTTGTCCATACCGATCCGCAGACCGATTTCTCGCTCTACCTGAACGTGCTCAACCCGGGCAAGAGCACATTGGCGCACAACCATATGACCTGGGCAGTGATCGAGGCGCTGGAAGGCGAGGAGCTCAACCGGATCTACCAGCGGCTCGATGACGGCTCGGACGCGACCCGCGCACAGATCAGGCTCGAGAGGGAATTCACGGTGCGCCGTGGTGCCGGCATCCAGTTTCTGGCGCAAGACATACACAGCATTCACATCCAGGGCGACGGCGGCACGCGGCACTTTCACCTGTATGGCAGGCCGCTGGAAGCGCTGGACGAGCGCCAGGGGTTTGACCTGCAAACCGGCGCGGTGACGCGCTTCAATCTGAAAAATCTCGCCCCGTCGAGGCTGGCGACCGATGCCAGCGCATGACGCGCATTCTTGCAGGAGTCATGAACCCATGAAAAACGCCATCACCTCGTGCGCGGCAGCAGCCTTGCTGGTGCTCGCGGCAAGCCTGGCCGGCACGGCCAGCGCAGACGAAATCGACACCATCAAGGCGCGCGGAACGCTGATTTGCGGCGTGGGCAGCAACACCGTTCCCTTTTCCTACATCGAAGACCCGCAAACCCGCAAGAACGTGGGCTATGACATCGATCTGTGCGAGGCCGTTGCCAAGACCCTGGGGGTGAAGCCGGAATTGAAATTCGTCACCACGGCCACCCGGATTCCCGAAGTGCAGCAGGGCCGGGTCGATCTGGCGCTGGCTTCGGTCACGATCACCCCCGAGCGCCAGGAACTGATCAGTTTCAGCTACCCGCACCTGGTCACCGGCACCGCGATCATCACGCCGGCGAGCCGTCCGATGAAGGCTTTGTCGGACATGGAGAACAAGCGGGTGTCGGTGATCGAGGGGGGTCTCACCGGCCCGGCCGTGAGCCAGAAGATACCGGGCGCCAAGCCGATTGGCTTCGTGACGCCGGCCACGGCCTTTCTGGCGCTGGAACAAGGCAAGGTGCAAGCCATGGCCGCCGACGAGACGACGCTGCTCGGCCTGATGCGCTCGACCCCGGGCAAATACGCGATGTTCAATGAATATCTGGTGCTCGAAAAGCTGGGTATCGGCGTGCACAAGGAGCGGCCCAAACTGCTGGCCGCCGTCAACCAGACCATGCTCGACATGGAAAAATCGGGCCAGGCCCAGGTCAGCTACGACCGCTGGTTCGGCGCCAACTCACCGCTCAAGCGCAAGCGCAACTTCACCTTCTCTGCCGACACGCAATGACCGCAGGCGTCGGCGCGGCCAGTGTCGCGTCACCGCTCAGATGTCGCAGGCTGCGCGCAGCCATCGGAGCGCAGCGCAAGGCGCAGCGCGCCGCCCATACCGAGCGACCGAGCGTATCGGCCAGCGATGCAATGCCGCGATGCGCTTCGATGACCCGCGCAGACCGACAGATGATCGGTGACGCGACACCCAACAGGAACACCCCCATGACATGGAACGCGACGGTCGTGCTCTGGGCGCAATACGGCGCCTCGCTGCTCGCCGGCCTGGCGACCACGCTGGAGCTTGCCGCGATTGCGATCGCCGGCAGTTTGTTGCTCGGCACCCTGGTGTCGCTGGCCAGTCTGTCGCGCTGGCGGCCGATCCGCGCCATCGCCGCCGCCTATGTCGACTTCGTTCGCTGCGTGCCGCTGCTGGTGCACGCGATGTTCTGGTACTTCGGCGCCACCGAACTCTTGCCGCCGGCGGTCAAGGAGTGGATTTACGAGCAGGACCTGAGCATGATCGCGGGGGCCACCGCGCTGATCGTGTATTCGGCGTCCTTCGTCGCCGAGGACATCCGCAGCGGCATCCGCTCGATCTCCAGCGGACAGATCGAGGCCGCGCGCGCCCTCGGGTTCGGCTTCCTGCGCAGTTTCCGGTGGGTGATTTTTCCGCAGGCCATCGAGGCCGTGATTCCGCCGTTGATCGGCCAGGCCATGGTCATCACGAAGAACACCAGCGTCACGCTGATGATAGGCGTCGTCGAGTTGATCAACGCCACGCGGCGGGTCCAGGACGCCACTTTCAGAATCGTCGAGCCGTATGCGTTCGCCACCTTGTCCTATCTGATCGTCTGCTCGCTATTGACTTTGCTGGCCATGCGCTACGAGCGCTGGGCCAAAGGAGGTGCAGTTGCTTGAGATCGTGCACGGGTATTGGTTGCAGATCCTGATCGGCCACTACCCGAACGGACCGCTGGGCGGCGTGGTGCTGACGCTGCTGCTGGCGCTCGCCGGGCTGGTGCTGGCCTTGCCCGCCGGGGTGATCCTGGCACTGGGCCTGACATCGACCTGGCCAGCGGTGGCAGCGGCCTCGACCGGACTGGTCTTTTACATGCGCAGCGTGCCGCTGTTGATGCATCTGCTGTGGATCCATTACCTGGTCTTGCCATGGCTGATGGGCCATGGGCTGTCGGGATTCACCTCGGTGCTGGTGACGTTGGTGATCTTCAACGGCGCTTATCTGTCGCAGACGATCCGCGCCGGCATGCAGGCCCTGCACCGGGGCCAGTACGAGGCCGCGCGCGCGATGGGCTTTGGCCACCTGGCCGCTTTGCGGCGCGTCGTCGGGCCACAGGCCATGCGCAACGTGACGCCCAGCATCGTCGGCCAGCTCGTGATCCTGATCAAGGAAACATCGCTAGGCTCACTCATAGGCTTGGCCGAGACCACCCAGCAATTTCTCGACCTGAACGATCGCCTGGGCAACCGATCGCTGCAGGTCTTTGCGTTGCTGTCACTGACGTTCTTCGCGCTGTGCTACCCGTTGACCCTGATCGGCCGCTGGCTCGAAAAGCGCTATACCCAAAGCCCTGCGGCGCCACCCATGGCCACAGCGCTGGCGCCCATGGCCACAGCGCCGGCGCCGGAAGGGAAAGCATGATCGACTTCTCGCATGTCCACAAACACTACGGCAGCCTGCATGTGCTCAAGGACATCAACCTGGTCTTCAAGCGCGGTGAAGTGGTCGTGATCTGCGGGCCTTCGGGCTCCGGCAAGTCAACCTTGCTGCGCACCATCAACCGTCTGGAAAAGATCGACGCGGGCCTGATATCGGTCAATGGCCGGCCGCTGCCCACGCGCGAGCGGGACATCAATCGATACCGGCAAGGGGTCGGCTTCGTGTTCCAGAGCTTCAATCTTTTTCCGCACCTGAGCGCGCTGGAAAACGTCACGCTGGCGCTGCGCCGCCTGCAGGGCCAGTCCGTGCAAGAGGCACAGGCCAGCGGCATCCGTCTGCTCGGGCGCGTGGGTCTGCAGGACAAGGCCCATGTCCGCCCGGACCATCTGTCGGGTGGCCAGCAGCAGCGCGTGGCGATCGCGCGTGCGCTGGCGATGAAACCACCGCTGATCCTGTTTGACGAACCCACGAGCGCGCTCGACCCGGAGATGGTGGGCGAGGTGCTGGCCGTGATGCGCGAATTGGTCAGCGACGGAATGACCATGGTGTGCGTGACGCACGAGATGGGTTTCGCGCGCGAGGTGGCCGACCGCGTGATCTTCATGGCCGATGGCGCCATCGTCGAGGATGCGCCGCCGGAACCATTTTTTACCCGCCCCGGCAATCCGCGTTTGCGGACTTTCCTGGCCGATGTGCGCCGTGCCTGAGCATCCCCTTTTTTGAAGAATCCGCCCCATGCCACTTCATCTCGATACCCGCCTGGCCCATTGCGGCCGCCCCGTGCTGAACGCTGAAAGTGGCCCGGTCAACACACCCGTGGTCCGAACCAGCACCGTGCGTTTCCAGAGCATTGCGGCGATGCAGGCGCAGGTCGGCAAGCGTGCCAGCGGCCAGCCCGTCAGCACCTACGGCCGGCATGGCATGGACACGCAGCGCGCGCTGGAGCAGGCGCTATGCGAACTCGAAGGCGGGACGCGGGCCTGGCTGACACCGTCCGGGCTGGCGGCAATCTCGCTGTCACTGCTGGCGCTCACGGCCCCGGGAGACCATGTGCTGGTCACCGACAGCGTCTACCAACCGGTGCGCAAGCTCGATGCCGGCCATTTGGCCCGCATGGGCGTGCAAGTGGGTTATTTCGATCCGTCGACGCAGCCGATAGAAGACTGCTTGCAGCCCCATACCCGGGTGGTCTATGTCGAGACGCCCGGCTCGCTGCTGTTCGAGATGATCGATTTGGCGCCCATCGTGGCCATCTGCAACGCGCGCGGCATCAGCGTGGTGGCGGACAACACCTGGGCCTCGGGCTATTGGTTCAATCCGTTGGCGCTGGGGGCCGACATCTCGCTGATGGCCGGGACCAAATACATCGGCGGCCACTCCGACCTGATGCAGGGCGTGATCGTCACCCGGGACGCCGCCCATGCGGCGCAACTGACAAAAACCTACGATGCGCTGGGCCTGGCCGTCAGCCCCGATGAAGCCTACCTGGCGCTGCGCGGACTGCGCACGCTGGCCGTGCGCATGCAGCAGCACCAGCACAATGCGCTGGCCGTCGCGCAGTGGTTGGCCGCTCATCCGAAGGTCGAGCGGGTCTACTGCCCGGCGCTGGCGACCGACCCCGGCAATGCGCTGTGGCGGCGCGATTTCCGGGGGGCCAACGGCTTGCTGTCGGTGCAATTTCGTGACTGCAGCGAGGCGCGCCTGTTTGCCATCGCCGATGCGCTGGCGCTTTTCGACATAGGCGCCTCATGGGGTGGCTACGAGAGCCTGGTGTTGCCGGCAACCTGCGAAAAACTCTCGGCACATCGCAGTTGGCATGGGGCGGCCGGTGTTTTGCGATTGCATGTCGGCCTGGAAAATTGCGCGGATCTGATCGCCGATCTGGGGCAGGCGATTGCGGGTGTGCTCGGGCCATGAGGGGCGAGGGGGCGCCCGGCAGGAATGGATGATGCCGCAGAGATACCGGCCCCTTGGGGCGTCTGCAAGCAGCCGGGAATCTTCTGCCTGGCCTTGGGATTTTCACCCCGCCCGCACGCGGCGCCGCAGCAGGTAGCAGGCCACGGCGCCATCGGTCATGGAGCGCCGGAGACAGCCGATGCGCCAGATACGCCACATGCGCCACATGCGCCACATGCGCCACATGCGCCATCGCCTCGATCGCCGTCATCGCGCAGCCGCCCACGCTGAGCGGCGCCCGTTTGGGTACCATCGCCATGCCATCGCCCGGGTGCATGCATGTGGCAGCGGCTGCACCACCGCTCGCATGGGTGGCATCGGTGGTTTTCCGTTCTTGGCTGCGTTGCCTGTTTTTTGGAGTTTTCCCCGCATGAACAAAGTATCCCTGGGTCACAGCGGCCTGCTCGTCACCCCGATCTGCCTGGGCAGCATGACTTTCGGCGAGCAGGTGGGCGAGGCCGATGCGCATGCCATCTTGAGCCACTCGCTGGCGCGCGGCGTGAATTTCATCGACACCGCCGAGATGTACTCGGTGCCCGTCAGGGCCGAGACCTATGGCGCCACCGAGACCATCATTGGCCGCTGGCTGGCCAAAAATCCGGGCGCGCGCCAGCAACTGGTGCTGGCCACCAAGGTGGCAGGCCCGTCGCGTGGCACGTCCTGGGTGCGCACTGGCAAGGGCATGACGGCCGCCGACATCGTGGCCTCGTGCGAGGGCAGCCTGCGCCGCTTGCAGACCGATGTGATCGACCTGTACCAGATCCACTGGCCCGAGCGCCATGTGCCTGCATTCGGCAATCTCTACTACGACCCTGTCCGGGAGACCTCGGCCACGCCCATCCGCGAGCAACTCGACACGCTCGCCGGGCTGGTCAAGGCAGGCAAGGTGCGCGCGATCGGCCTGTCCAACGAGACGCCCTATGGCGTGCACGAATTCGTGCGCCTGGCCGAGCAGCATGGTCTGCCCCGGGTGGCGACGGTGCAGAACCCGTACTGCCTGATCAACCGCACCTGGGAAAACGGGCTGGACGAAACCTGCCACCGGCTCGGGGTCTCTCTGCTGGCCTACTCGCCGCTGGGTTTCGGTCTGCTGACGGGCAAGTACGACCAGGGCGGCGCCACAGGCCCGTCCGCGCCCCGGGGGGCGCGCATCACCGTTTACGAGTCGATGCGCAAGCAGCGCTGGGGGCGGGCCGAAGCGCTGCTCGCTGCGCGGCGCTACAACGCGCTGGCCCGCGCCAACGGCCTCACGCCGACGCAGATGGCGCTGGCGTTTTGCTACACCAAGTGGCAGGTGAGCAGCACCATCATTGGCGTGACCTCGGTGGCACAGCTCGACGAAAACCTGAATGCCTGGGGCACGACCTTGTCGCCCGAGGTGTTGCAGGGCATCGATGCGATCCGGTGGGAGATACGCGATCCGGCCTTGTGAGCAGCCGCCGCAGGATGCGATTCGGGGCTGGTGGGCTGCCGGCAGGGCACGGTCCGCGCCCCTGTACGCCCCTGTACGCCCCTGTACGCCCCTGTACGCCCTTGCGCGCCCGCAGCAAAGGGGTGCCGGTGGCAGGCAGTTTTGATATCACATAACATAAAATGTTATCATTGATATCGTTACCTACGGAGGACTGCCAAATGGCAAACGTACATGTAAGAAACCTGCCTGATGCCGTGCATCGTGCGCTTCGCGTGCGTGCCGCACATCATGGCCGCAGCACAGAGGCGGAAATCCGCGACATTCTGGAAATCGCCACCCGGCCGCCCGAGCGCGTCAAGCTGGGTTCCTTGTTGGCATCCATCGCCCGCGAGGCGGGCGGCCTGACAGATGAAGAACACGCCCTGTTTGAGAGCGTGCGTGACAGGACGCCGGCCGAGCCGATGAGGTTTGAATGATCGTCCTCGATACCAACGTCATTTCCGAGTTGTGGAAGGTTAACCCGGATTCCAACGTGCTGGCGTGGATCGATGCTCAGGCTATTGAAACACTCTATCTGTCTGCCGTTACGGTCGCAAAGTTGCGCTATGGCCTTGCGACGATGCCCGAGGGCAAGCGCCGCACGATCTACCAACAACGGCTAGAGGATGAGGTTTTGCCGAACTTCGCCGGCCGCGTGCTGGCCTTCGACCTGGACACGTCCAAGACCTATGCCGAGCTGATGGCGCGGGCCAGGGCAGGGGGCAAAGCCATCGCCAAGGCAGACGGCTACATCGCGGCCACGGCCGCCGCGCACGGCCTGATAGTGGCGACACGCGACACCCGCCCATTTGAGGCCGGAGGGCTTCAGGTCATCGACCCTTGGGAGGCTTTGCCGTGAAACAGCAGCGCCGAGACGCTTACACCCGTTGGCTGGCCGCCGAGATTCAGGCGGCCATCGACGACCCCCGGCCAAGCATCTCGCATGAGGAAGTCATGGCCCGGATGGATGCCCAGCTTGCCCGCTTGGGAGAGGGCAGGCCGACAGAACACGCGGCGCGGAAAGCGCCGTGACGATGTGGTGACAAACGGATCTCGCCGGCGAGATCTACTTGTCACCAATACCAACCCGGCGCGCTAACGCCGGTTTTTTCAGGAGCTGCAGAGATGAACACGAACCAAGAATTGGGCGTATCGACCGAACAGGCAGAGACGATGGCAAACGCTTTTTTTGAGCAGATCGAACCGAAGGTAAGGAAGGGCAGGGCGTGGACGTTCCACCGCCTGAATGCCGCTTGCGACACCCCGAACGCGGAGCGCGTGTAGGCCGTGCTTTACCCCGACGACGGCCAAGGCTTCGCCTTGTATGCCCGTCAGGGACAGACCTTGCACGCCATCACCCACGAAGGCCGCCCGGTGCGCTTTCGGACGTTTGAAAAGGCGCTCACGACGCTGGCGAGCTATACCTCAGCCTGACATGCTGGAATCAAACAACCAACTCTACCCGGACCCGCTTTCCCAAAGCGGCAGCGGCGCTGGCCAGCGTTGTCAGGGTCAGGCTGGTATCAGTGGCATCGAGCAACCGATTCAGCGCCGCACGGCTGGTATGCATCTTGGTGGCCATGGCCGTCTTGGAAAGCTTCTGTGCTTTCATTTCCTGCTCAATCTGCCAGGCAATGACCCGCTTCATAGCCGTCGCCGTCGCGTCTTCCAATAAAGCTTCCTCGGCCAGAAAATCGTCGAAATTGCTGCCGATGTGTTTGTTTTCCATGGTCTTCACTCCTTGACTTGTTTTAGTCGGTTTTTCGCGAGCGCGAGGTCATCCACCGGGGTGCTGCTGGATTTTTTGATGAACCCATGGAGCAGCACCATGGTGTTCCCGTTGACGGTGAATAAAACACGGGCAATTCGAGTCTGAAGGTGGATACGCACTTCCCAAAGATCCTTGCCCATTTTGCGCACCAAAGGCATTCCCAATGGCCAGCCGAATTGCACGGTTTTGATATCTTCGCCGATAGCCTTCCGCTCGATGGCTGGCAAATTTTTCAGCCAGTCTCGCACTGGCTCATTGCCCGACTCGTATTTGAAAAAGAAAACAAGGAGGATAGGAGGAGTTGGGCTAAGCATGATGCAATCGTACCAACATTGGTACGATTGTGCAAGTGGGTGATTTGCAAATAATGTGAGCTGGCGGTGATGCAATGCAAGCTGGCCGGATCGAATGCGAGTTCAGGCGAGGCCGGCATGGCATCGGTTTGGGACTATGACATTGTGCTGATGGCAATTTCTCATCTGACCGACGCCATGAACCGCTACCGCGAAGGGCGTGGCGAGAAGCCGAGCCGCATCTTTCTGCCGCATGTGTCGGAAATTCTCAAGTTCTGCCGCCGCTCCGATGGCGGCCGCCAGTACGAGGAAATCGAAGGGGGCGTTGAAGCGCCTTGGCACCACGTTCGTGGAGGTGGTGACGACGACGCAGGCCAAGGGCAAGCGGGCTTTGCGCACGGCCAAGGGGGTAGGACTGATTAACGCTATGAGACGGTTTCCTATGCCGACAATGGCCGGCTTACGAGCGTTTCTATCGAGGTGCCGCAGTGGCTCTATAACGAGGTGGTCGAGGTGAAATCCCCGGCCGTCTTGACCGTGCATCCCGAGTATTTTTTGATCGAGCCGGGCATAGGCCGGTTCCTGTATCGGCTTGCCCGCCGCGCTGCTGGCAAGGCCCGTGCGAAGTGGTCTTTCCAGACGATCTATGAACGAAGCGGCAGCACAGGCGACTTCAAGAAATTCACCTTCAATCTGCGCCGCCTCATCAAAGCCAATGGCTTGCCGGAATACACCCTTGCCGAGCTGGCGGGCAAGTCTGGCCCGCTGCTGGTGATTACGCATCGGGACGCGCTGCCCGACGAGCTGCCAGAGTTGCCAGAGGACGACGAAGGGGCCGAGGATGACACCTTGCCCCCAGCTTACCAAGGGCGTTCATGCCCACCCCGCCGCAGTCGGTGCCGGGCTTTCGTGCTGCGCATCGAGCCTCGTTCCGAGTCTCGCCCCATCCGGGCATCAATCCCTTTCGTCATGCCGTACCGGCAACGCTGCGCGGCAGTGTTGGCGACACCGCGGCGACCTGGCCAGCGTGCCGGCGTCACCAGTCCAGCGGCCAGCGCATCGAGCAAGGCGCGTCATCGCGCCGGTTCCTGATAGACGGAGAGATGGCGACAGGGCGGCCACCTGGTCGGGGGATTTTGTCGCCAACGGTTCCTAATCGACGGAGCCGGCCTGTTTCGAGCGTCCAGCTTGTGGATAGCCCGTCCATCAGGAACCGGGCACCCATGCAAGTTATTGATTTGTAACGATTTTTCGGCGGTTTTTCGCTCTAGAACTCTTAAAACATATATAAAACCTTAAAACCTTGGCCGTTGTGGATAACTCGACCACCTGCGCAAAACGAAACGCCGTTAGCGACCTGCGGCCATGACTCTTTGTTGAGGCGCGGCAAGACAGTGCTGGCAAAATAGGCCGCCGTGGCCGCTCGGGCCATGCCGCCGTGCAAGCGGGCCTGGCGCGCATGCCGCCGCGCAGTACCCGCAAGCCCGACAAGCCCGCCAAAACCGCCATGAATTCCCAAGGAGTCGTTTTGACCGCCCTGTATCCCGTACTTGCCACCGTGGCCGCCTACCTGCTGGGCTCGCTGTCGTTCGCGGTCATCGTGTCGCGGCTCATGGGCCTGAGCGATCCGCGCACCTATGGCAGCAAGAACCCCGGCGCGACCAATGTGCTGCGCTCCGGCAGCCAGGTTGCGGCGGTCGTGACGCTGCTGCTCGACGCGCTCAAAGGCTGGTTGCCGGTGGCGCTGGTGCTGGAGTTCGGGCGTCCCCATGGTCTGGGAGATGGCTGCGCGGCCAGCGTGGGGCTGGCGGCATTCGTGGGGCATCTGTGGCCGGTGTTCTTCCGCTTTGCCGGTGGCAAGGGCGCGGCCACGGCGCTGGGCGTGCTGGTCGGCATCAGCGGCTGGTTGGGGCTGGCCACGGCCGTGGCCTGGCTCGTCGTGGCCCTGGTTTCGCGCTATTCGTCGCTGGCCTCGCTGGTGGCTGCGGCGTTTGCGCCGGTCTGCTACCTGCTGATGGGGGGCGCGGCACCGATGGCGGCGGCGATGGGGGCGATGGCGCTGCTGCTGGCCTGGCGGCACAGGGACAATATCCGGCGGCTGATCGCGGGCAAGGAGGCGCGCCTGGGGGGGCGCAAAGCCGTTCGGTGACCCGTCCGGTCATTCGTCGACACAGGCCTGCGCTGCATACAAGCCCAGGCGCACCATGGTGCGGTGGTCGAGTTCCAGGCTCACGGCAGAGCGTGCCAGCGCGAACTGTATGCGGGGTTTTCCGCTCGCGGTCTGGTACAGGCTGGGCCGGGAATACGGGTTGCCGTTGCGTTCGAGCAGGCTGGCCACCAGCGGATGGTTGGGCTTGTCGCTGCGGCGCAGCACGAGGGCCGTATCGCCGTTGTCCAGCTTGACGAAGGTGCCCGGAGGGCATAGCCCGATGCAGCGCACCAGCGCATGGCTGAGTTCGTCGCGCTGATCGACTTGCTGTCCCACGATGGCGCGCACCGAGTCGGTGGCGCTGCGCCCGGCGCGTGATTTTCGCGGGCTGATCATCGCCGCGTAACGGTCTATGGTGCCCAGGATGCGCGCCAGCCGCGCTGGCGCTGTCTGCGTGGCCAGCGGCACGCGCTGCGCGCTGCTGGCGTGGTGCTGTCCGACGACCGCCAGCCACAGCGCGTCGGTGATGTGCAGCCGCTCGAGCAGGGCCTGGCCCGCGGCGGGATGGTTGTCGATCGCCTGCTGCTGCATGGCGCTGGGGCGTTCGCGTTGTTCGGCCAGTTCGTTTTGCAGCGCGGTCATGCCGATGTTCATCGTCAGCGCGGCCCGCACCAGGCTGTCGCGCTCTGGCCGGGGCAGTTGCAGCTCATGCGCCATGATGTGGCACAGCGTGCCGCAAACCAGTGCGTGCGAAGCGCTGTAGCCGACGGTGGAGGTCGACGCCAACTGAAACATCAGGTACAGCGCGGCATCGATGTCGTGCGCCACCAGGTCCTGCAACCAGGCATCGAACTGCCGCAGCTTTTGCGCAAAGTCCTGCGCCTGCAATGGCCAGGACAGCAGTGCGGACAGCCCCGATTCCAGATCGGACCACAGGCCCAGCAGGTCTTCGTACTCGCCCTCGGGGTCCGGGTTGCCGGCGGTGTTGGGGGAGGCAGACATGGCGGCCCTCACTGGCGTTTTTCCAGCACCAACCGGTCGTTGATGCGGGTCATTTGAAACTCGGTCAGAAAGCTGTTGCCCAGCAGCACATAGGGCATGGGTTGCTCGGTGATGACCGCATCCACGTCAAACACCTCGACATCACCGATGCGCACCGAGTCGAGCTTCATCCACCAGCCCTGGCCGATGCCATTGGCGGTGTTCATGCGCATCGGCTGGCCGTTTTTGTATTTCAGCCCCATCCGGTCGGCGTCCGTGCGCCCGACGGCGACGGTGGAGGCTCCGGTATCTATCATGAACTGCATCACCTGCCCATTGATGGTGCCGCTGTTCACGAAATGGCCACGGCTGTCGGCGATCAGCGTGATGCGCTTGCCGCTGCCGCTGCGCCCGCCGACGCTCACCGGCGCACCCAGCCGCAGGGTGCTGCGCACGCCCCGGATTTCGACGGTCGCCTCTTCCTTGGTGGTCGCGATCACTTTCACCCCCTGGTATTGCTCCCCCACGCCCACGGCACGCGGCGGGTTGGCATCCACCACCAGCAAGGCTTTGCTGCCGAGCATGCCGGCCAGGGTGACCGACTGGGCATGGCCCGCCGAGGGCAGCAGCCAGAGCGCGCCGCACAGGGCCGCCAAGGCGCGCCGGGCGGTTGGCTGCTGGCGCAATGTCCGTGGCGCGGTCATGGTCGATGGATGGTTGGGGGGAGGACGACGCTGCGCCGGCTCAATCGCGGAAGTTGTCGAACGACAGCGGCACATCGGTCACCTCCTTGCGGATCAGGGCCATCGCGGCCTGCAGGTCGTCGCGCTTGGCGCCGGTCACGCGCACCTTGTCTTCCTGGATCGCGCCCTGGACCTTGAGCTTGCTGTCCTTGAGCAGCTTCTGGATCTTCCTGGCCAGTTCGCTTTCGATGCCGCTGCGCACCTTGAGCAATTGTTTGACCTTGTCGCCGCCGATCTTGCGCACCTCGCCGATGTCGAGAAAGCGCACATCGACGCTGCGCTTGGTCAACTTGTTGCGCAGCACGTCTTCGATCTGGGTGAGTTGGAAGTCGGCATCGCCGATGAGCGTGATCTCGCGCTCCTGGATCGTTATGCTGGCCGCAGTGCCTTTGAAGTCGAAACGGGTGGCGATTTCCTTGGCGGTGTTCTCGACCGCGTTCCTGACGTCAACCAGGTTGGCTTCGCAAACAGTGTCAAAAGATGGCATGGTGGCTCTCGGTCTCGGGAAACACGGGGCATGGCGCAGACGGCCCAATGCGACAATCGGGCCAATGGTAGTCGAGAACAACGTCTCTTTGCAGCCTTGGAACACCTTTGGCATCGCCGCGCGCGCCCACGCCCTGGTGCGCGTGCGCTCTGTGGCTGATTTGCAAGCCGTAGCCGCCGATGCCGAACTGGCCCCGTTGCCGAAATTGGTGCTGGGCGGTGGCAGCAACATCGTCCTGACGGGCGATGTCAAGCCGGTGGTGCTCAAAATGGAGATCATGGGGCTGCGTGTGCTGGCAGCAGGCCCCAAAGCCTGGATCATCGAGGCCGCTGCGGGCCAGAACTGGCACGACTTCGTGGCCTGGACGCTGGCGCAGGGGCTTCCGGGGTTGGAGAACCTGGCCCTGATCCCGGGCACGGTGGGTGCGTCGCCGGTGCAAAACATCGGCGCCTATGGGGTCGAGTTGCAAGACCGCTTCGAGTCGCTGGACGCCATCGATCTGGCCACGGGCCAGGCTTTCACGCTGGATGCAGCCGGCTGCGGCTTTGCTTACCGGGATTCCGTTTTCCGGCATGCCGCCGCTGCCGACCCTGGTGCGCAGGCCGGCAGCGGCTTGCCCCGTGGCATGGGCCTGGCGGGCAGGGCCGTGATCACCCATGTGCGGTTTCGGCTGCCCCGGCCCTGGAAGCCCGTGCTGGGCTATCTCGACCTGGAGCGTCGCTGCGTCGAGACCGGTGTCGCGCACCCCGATGCCAGACAAATCTTCGACTGGGTCTGCGACATCCGCCGCGCCAAGCTGCCGGACCCGGCGGTGCTCGGCAACGTCGGCTGCTTCTTCAAAAACCCCACGGTGTCGCCCGACCAATGCGCCGACATCATCGCGCGCGACCCCAGGGTTGTGCATTACCCCATGCTCGACGGCAGCTTCAAGCTGGCCGCCGGCTGGCTGATCGAGGTCTGCGGCTGGAAGGGCAAAACGATCGGCAAGGCCGGCGTGTATGAAAAGCAGGCCCTGGTGCTGGTGAACCGGGGCAGCAACGGTGACAGCGTGACCGGCGGCGAGGTCATGACGCTGGCCAAAGCCATACAAACCAGTGTCTACGAGCGCTTCGGCATCCGGCTCGAACCCGAGCCGGTGGTGGTGTAGGGCGGGGCGGCGGGATGGGGTTGGCCGCAGGGCTGCGGGGTGCCGGGCCGGTCGATATCAGGTGCTGGTCCGGCCGGACTTCAGACAGGAGCCGGGCAGGGTATGCTCGCAGACGCCGGCCATTGGCCTAGTGTCGCGTCACCGATCAGATGTCGTAGGCTGCGCGCAGCCATCGGAGCGCAGCGCAAGGCGCATCGCGCAGCCCATACCGAGCGTATTGGCAAGCGATGCAGCGCCGCGCTGCGCTTCGATGGCCAGCGCGGACCGACAGATGATCGGTGACGTGACACTAGAGTCCTCGGCGGGCGAAAATTCGGCGTGCCCGGCAATGTGCATGTCCAACGTCCGCCCGACATTCGCATGACCGAGGCCGCCCGGTAGCGCATCTGCCAGCATCTGCCATTTCGACCGACCGCATTCCCAAGACCGCAACGGACACTCTTTTCATATTTCTCATGGCCACCATTCTCCAAAACCTGCCCACCGGCCAGAAAGTCGGTATCGCTTTCTCCGGCGGCCTGGACACCAGCGCCGCATTGCTCTGGATGAAGCGCAAGGGCGCCAAGCCCTACGCCTACACCGCCCATCTGGGTCAGCCTGACGAGCCCGACTACGACGCCATACCGCGCAAAGCGCTCGAATACGGCGCCGAAAAGGCCCGCCTGATCGACTGCCGCACGCAACTGGCCCATGAAGGCATTGCCGCCCTGCAGGCCGGCGCCTTCCACATTTGCACTGCCGGCCTGACCTACTTCAACACCACGCCTCTGGGCCGTGCCGTCACCGGCACCATGCTGGTGGCCGCGATGAAGCAGGACGAGGTCGACATCTGGGGCGACGGCTCGACCTTCAAGGGCAATGACATCGAGCGCTTTTACCGCTATGGCCTGCTGACCAACCCGGCGCTGAAGATCTATAAGCCCTGGCTCGACCCGCTCTTCATCGACGAGTTGGGCGGCCGCGCGGAAATGTCGGCGTTCATGGCGCAGGCCGGTTTCGGCTACAGGATGAGCGCCGAAAAAGCCTACAGCACTGACAGCAACCTGCTCGGCGCTACGCACGAAGCCAAGGATCTGGAACTGCTTTGCCGCAGCATCCGCATCGTCCATCCGATCATGGGGGTGGCGTTCTGGAAAGACGAGGTCGAGATCCGGCGCGAAGAAGTGTCGGTGCGCTTCGAAGAAGGCCGGCCCGTGGCACTCAATGGTGTGTCGTTCAGCGACCCGGTGGAACTGATCCTCGAGGCCAACCGCATCGGCGGCCGCCATGGTCTGGGCATGAGCGACCAGATCGAAAACCGCATCATCGAGGCCAAGAGTCGCGGCATCTACGAGGCCCCGGGGCTGGCGCTGCTGCACATCGCCTACGAGCGCCTGGTGACCGGCATCCACAACGAAGACACCATCGAGCAATACCGCATGAATGGCCTCAAGCTCGGCCGTCTGCTCTACCAAGGCCGCTGGTTCGACCCGCAGGCGATCATGCTGCGCGAAACCGCCCAACGCTGGGTGGCGCGGGCCGTCACCGGCACCGTGACGCTGGAATTGCGCCGTGGCAACGACTACTCGCTGCTCGACACCGAAAGCCCCCACCTGAGCTACGCGCCCGAGCGCCTGTCGATGGAGAAGGTGCAAGACGCGCCGTTCTCGCCGCTGGACCGCATTGGCCAACTGACCATGCGCAACCTGGACATCGCGGACACCCGCGACAAACTCGGCGTGTACGCGCGCGCCGGCCTGCTGTCGCTCGGCGGCAATGCGGCGCTGGCCCAACTGGACAACGACCGCCAGCAAGGCGTGGCACCGGCGGCTGACTGAGCGACCGAGCCATCGGCAGCGGCGGTATCTTGCCGCCACCCCGGCAAACGCTCCTGCTCCGGCGCATAGTGTTTACTCCAGCAGTAACGGCACGATCGCACCCGGCGACGGATTGGCCAAGACCATCGGTGTGCACCGGGCCTTGCCCGGCGCCGCCGCCAACGGCCATGCGGAGCAGGCGATCGAGGCGTCCGACGAACCCATGGGCTTCGTTGACGCAATGTTCGATGCGCCCTTGGGCTTGCGCACCCGTGCCGTGGCGGCGAATGGGTCGCTGCGTTACGCCAGATCGATGCCGGAATCGAGGATGCGCGCAATGTCACCGTGGGTTTCGTCGAGTTGCACAAGCGTCGCTTGGCGCGCGGCGAGCGGGTCACGGTTCACCAGCGCGGTGAGAATCGCCTTGTGGCGGGGCAGGGACAATGCGTGTGTGTTCGGGTGCTTGCTGCTGAGTTTGATGGACTCGCTCAACGCAAGCGACAGCATGTTTGCAATGTAGGCGACCAGGTCGTTGCCGGTGGCCTGCGCGATGCTCCGGTGGAACGCCAGGTCGGGCTCGAGCAGCTCTTGGGGCGTGCTGGCCGCTTCCATCCCGGCGAATGCCTGTGCAATTTTCTCCAGCGCTTGCGCGGAAGCTACCTTTGCCGCAAGCGCCGCCGTGGCCGGCTCAAAGATTCGCCGCATCGTCATCAGCGTCTCGACGAACTCTTGCGCCGGTCGGGACTGGATCATCCAGTACAAGACATCGGGATCGAGCAAGTGCCAGTCGATCCGCTCCCTGACGATTGCGCCAGCGCCTTGCCGGGATATCACCAGGCCCTTGGCGACGAGCACGCGCATGACTTCGCGCAGGACGGGCCTGCTGACCGAGTAAGTTGCGCAAAGCCGCGCCTCCTGCGGCAGTTTCTCCCCGGGCTTGTAGTCCCCCGCCACGATTCGAATGCCGAGTTCGTGCACGATGCGCGAATGCCTGCTTTTGCGTTCCGGTGGGCAACGGTACCCGAGGTCAGATTGGTGCAGTCCCATGGTGGTGGCTCGAAGAAAAGATTGGCGTGCCCATCCTGCCGGAATTCATGCGTGCGCGCTGGCCGGTTTGATGACGGCGCAGCCATGCGCCGCGCGCCTGAGCGCACCGGTGCCATGCACGCGATCGGTCCGTCGTTCGACACCGACGGGAACGCCTTCGATGTCCGCCCCGTCTGCCGACGAAGGCATGAGGCCACACTCCTGCGCCTCCACGCCACATGGCGCGGGCAGTGCGCGGCCGGGCGCAGCGTCCCGAATGACGTGGCTGTTGGCATCGCGTGTGCCGGTGCGGGCGCCGGCGATCACCGTTCCTCCTGCGCGAGCGAACGCCTCGATTGCCTGAGTCCACGCATCCTTGCAGATGACCCCCATGCGCGATGAAGAAAACCCTTCAGGCGCAAGAGATCGTCCTGCGGGGGCACGAAGCCGCAAAGAATGCCATTGTGGTGGCCAGCGCGAGCGCCAGACCCATGGCAGGCGCGAGCATGGACACCAGCACCCGGATGACATTGTTCGTCAACGACCGGCAGCACTGCGGGTCGTCGAGTCATTCCCGGTAGTCATCCGAACCGACCCAGGTCTTTGCGCCGATGCCGTCCCGGTCGTGCAAGCCGATCCACACGCTCTGCACCGCAGAAGCGGCAATGATCGTGCCAAAGAGCGCGATGCCGGGCAAAAGAAACCGCACCGGGTAACCGGGTAGAGCCAATGGGCCAATGGGCCAATGGAGCCCACTGCGGTTGCTGCGCCAAAAGCCCATGGCCATCTTGTTGAAACGTTCATGGTTCGTGAATCAGGATGACTTGCCGTTCGTGGTCACGATCACATTCCATGAACCCGGCTTGAATGTGGCCGTCACCAGATGGCCACTGATCGCGACCCGCGCGTTGGGCCGTGGGGAAACCGTGTCCGGAGCCTCCACCGTATTGACCGCCTTCATGTCCGCGTGGTGCAGTTCGGAGGCCGCGACCAGACGCTGCTGGTCGCCCAGGCCGCGCAGTTCGATGGTGATTTCCTGCTCTTGGCCCAAGTGGCGGTTCAGCGCGAAGATGGCGGTCTGGCCGGTGGCGTCGTCATGCACGACGCAGGCGCACAGGTAGGGCACTTCCGGGAAGGTCTTCGATTCATAGCCGGGCGAGCGAATCACCGGTCGCAGCACCCTGCCGCGGGCAAAGCGGGAGGCTTGCGCAAACGGATGGAAGATGGTCTGGCGCCATGCCGCGCCTCCCGGCTCGGTCATGATGGGGCCGATCACATTGACCAGTTGCGCCATGCAGGCTGTTTTCACGCGGTCGGCATTGTTCATCATCACGATCAGCGCGCCGCCGACGGCCAGCGCGTCCTCGTGGTTGTAGACCTCTTCGATCAGCCGTGGCGCCTGCGGCCAGCCTGGCTTGCGGCGATCGTCCAGGGTGCGCGCCTTGTACCAGACGTTCCACTCGTCGAACGACAGCATGATGCGCTTGTGCGAGTGCTTGCGCGCCGCCACGCTGTCGGCCACGGCAACCGTGTCCTCGATGAAGCGATTCATCTGGTCGATGTTGGCAAGGAACTCGGCGCTCGAATGGTGCGGGTTCTCGAAATAGGTGTGCAGCGAAATGAAGTCCACCTCGTCGAAGCAATGCTCCAGCACCGTGTCCTCCCATTGCCCGAACGTCGGCATGCCGTGATGGGAGGAGCCACAGGCCGCCAGCACGACGCCCGGATCGACCAGGCGCATCAGTTTGGCGGTCTCTTGTGCGATGCGGCCATACTCCTGGGCCGTCTTGGCGCAGATTTGCCAAGGGCCGTCGAGCTCGTTGCCCAGGCACCAGAACTTGATGCCGTGCGGCGCTTCGTAGCCATGCGAGCGGCGCAGGTCGGACAGCGCGGTGCCGCCCGGATGGTTGCAGTACTCCAGGAAATGCCTGGCCTGGTCAGGCCCCCGGGTGCCAAGGTTGACGGCAAACATCGGTTCGACACCGACGGCGCGGCACCAGTCCATGAACTCGTTGGTGCCAAACTGGTTGGTCTCGGTCGATAACCAGGCCAGGTCCAGCCGCGTCGGTCGGGCCTCCTGCGGGCCGACGCCATCTTCCCAGTGGTAGCCCGACAGGAAGTTCCCGCCGGGATAGCGCACGATGGTCGGCCCAAGCTCGCGCGTCAAGGCCATGACATCGCCGCGAAAGCCGTGCGCATCGGCGCTGGGATGGCCGGGTTCATAAATGCCCGTGTAGACGCAGCGGCCCATGTGCTCGACAAAAGCACCGAACACGCGGCGATCGAGCGCGGAGATGACGAAGTCGCTATCGACGACCAGGCGGGTGGAGATCATGTCTTGTCCTTGATGGATGAAAGGGAGGATGGAGGGCGGG